>Ga0306924_10001617_pt1 | contig 20797 bp, 16 predicted proteins | sample sta12Can44000111_FD_203756 | JGI IMG/M metagenome (GOLD analysis project Ga0306924, IMG submission 203756) | Lab enrichment of tropical soil microbial communities from Luquillo Experimental Forest, Puerto Rico - statanox.12C.anox.44.000.111 (v2)... | ecosystem: Environmental > Terrestrial >...
TACGGCGAAGGCGCCCAGGGGATGTCCTTCCGGGGTCAACAGGGGGACGCCGGCATAAAACCGGATTCCTGGAGCCGAAGTGACCAGGGGATTCTGCGCAAAGCGAGGGTCGGCCAGGGAATCGGGAACGACGAAGAGGTCACGCCGGAATACCGTGTGCTGGCAAAAGGAGATGTCTCGGGGCGTCTCGAAGAGGCTCACACCGAGCTTGGACTTGAACCACTGGCGTTCTTGATCGATCAAGCTGATAAGCGCCATCGGCGTCTGGCAAATATACGCGGCCAGGGCCGTGAGTTCGTCGAAACTCTCCTCCGGAGGCGTGTCGAGGATTTCCAGCGCGCGCAGCGCCGCGAGGCGCTCCGCTTCGTTCTTCGGTGGTGGTGTGGTCATCGTGAGAACCGTTTGTTGCGATCATCGGGTCAGCGCCATTTGATATCATAGCGAATAGAATGCCAAGCCAGTGAGCGGAGAGCGGAGGCCAAATCGCGAAATTTCGGGCGCCGATCTGGACGTTTGTCTAGAAGCGACCTGGTTATCTTGCGAAAGAGGGGTGAGACCATCATGGCCCACGTGTTGCTCATCGACGATAACCCGGACGCGATTCGGATGCAGGTGGCCGAGGCCTTCCCCGCCCCAACGCACCGGGTCTCAGTCGCCCGCGACGGCGCCGAGGGGCTCCAATGGGTCCACCGCGATCCGCCCGACGTGATTCTCCTCGACCTGCGCTTGCCGGACCAGTCCGGCCTGGAGGTCTACCCGCAAATCCGGCAGCTCGACGCGCGCATCCCGGTGATCTTCATCACCAACACCAAGGGGGCGGACGCGGCCATCGAGGCCATGAAGCAGGGCGCCTACGACTACCTGTTCAAGCCGCTCGATTTGCACCAGCTGCGGCGCCTGGTCGGCGAGGCCCTGGACGTCGCCCGGCGCATGCGCCAGCCGGCCGTGGTGATCGAGACCCCGACAGAGGAGGATGGGGACGGCGCCATCATCGGCTGCTGCACGGCCATGCGCGAGGTCTACAAGGCCATCGGCCGTGTCGCGGCCCAGGACGTCCCTGTGCTCATCACGGGCGAAAGCGGAACCGGCAAGGAGCTGGTGGCGCGTGCCATCTATCAACACGGCCCCCGGGCGCGGGCGCCCTTCCTGGCGCTCAATTGCGCGGCCATCCCCGAGAACCTGCTTGAGAGCGAGTTGTTCGGGCACGAGAAGAGCGCCTTCACGGGCGCCGACCGCCGCCGCATCGGCAAGTTCGAGCAGTGCCACGGCGGCACCATCTTGCTCGACGAGATCGGCGACATGCCGCTGGCCCTCCAGGCGAAAGTGCTCCGCCTGCTCCAGGAGCAGACCTTCGAGCGCGTCGGCGGCAACGAAATGGTGCAGACGGATGTGCGGCTGATCGCGGCGACGCACCGCGACCTGCAAGGATGGTCGGAGGAGGGGAAGTTTCGGCCGGACCTATATTACCGGCTCAACGTCTTCGCCATCCACCTCCCGCCCTTGCGGGAGCGGGGCGACGACCTGCCGCTGCTGGTGGGGCACTATTTGCGGCGCTTCAGCCGGGAACTCGGGCGGGAGGTACGCGAGGCCGGCCCGGAGGTGCTGGATCGCCTGCGCCGCTACGCCTGGCCCGGAAACCTCCGGGAGCTGCAAAGCATCCTGAAGCAGGCCTTGCTGAAGGCCAGCGGCACCATGCTGCTCCCGGCGTTCTTGCCCAGTCTTGCGGGCGAGCCTATTGGACCCGTCACGCCGGCTCTGTCGCCCTCCACCGCACCCTCTTCCCTGGGGGCAGAGAGTACGCCGCGAGGGGAAGATCCCAATTTAGGGGCATTCATTCGACTTTGCCTGGAATCCGATAAAGTCGACCTCTATACGGAAGCACATCGTCAATTCGACCGGCTCCTGCTGACCCGCGTCCTAGAGGAAACGGGTGGGAACCAACAGCAGGCGGCCCGCCGGCTGGGGATTTCTCGGGACACCCTGCGCCGGAGACTCCGCGAACTGGGGCTCCAGGTCACCCGTCAGCTGGGCGCCGACGACGATCCAGCCTAGAAGCATTTGGCCGAGCCCAGCCCCCTCATCCTTCACCCCACGACTGACTAATTCTCGACCGCGTCGTCAGGCAAGCGACGCAAAGTTGCAACGTTCACTCGCACCAAGTCCGGGGCTTTCCTGCCCCAGGATGCCTTGCCGCGGCGGAAATACGCTTGCCCACCATTTCCAGTTCCAACCTTCACGCCTGGCACGATTCCTGCTTTACCTCTCCCGGGAAAGGCTGACATCGAAGTAAAGAACTTTTCCGGAACGAAGGCAATGACGCTTATAAATCGAGGATCACCTGGCCAAGCCCTTCGGTCTCGCGACGACCAGGCCAGCACCTCCGGGATTGATGGGATGACAGACGACCGACTCCTGGAGCGATTCATTCTCCATCCGGACGATGCTCCATTCCGTTTTCCTTTGATTTGGGCCCGCAGCGGAAGCGTCGACACGTTAGGCGCCGAACTCGCTCAGGCTGTCCGCCTCGGTGCTGTGAATGCCGTGTTCGCCGGGGCGCGACTGGAGTCGGCTAACCCGGCCGCCGCCCTGCAGCCCGTGGCAGCTGCGGTCGATGCCGTCTTGGCCGCGACCCGCCCAGTGGCGCTTTTCCCCGCGCAGGTATCGCCAGCGTTGGCCGACGCTCTGTTCTCGCTGCATCTAGACAAGCGGGACCGGGCGGCGGCGTTCGATGCCCTAGAGGGGGCACGTACCTCTTTCGAGTTGACCGACGCATCGTTGACAACTCGCACAGTCGCCGAGGTCAGAAATTCTGCAAACTCCGGGAATAACGGATCGGGCCAAACAGTATAGGTAGCTATGGATGACAACATCGAGCTTATGTCAATCCGAATGAATCACTGGGCTGAACGGAAGTCACGCAGCGGCGTTTGGCACGTCAGCCCGAACACTCTGAACCAAGAAAAAGGAGACGAACCATGCGGTACCATGTGCGGAGACGTTGCGCGCTCGTGACGACAATGAGCCTGCTGGCCATTACGGCGATGGGATGTGCCGTAAGCCATAGCGCCGGCGGCAGTGAAGGCAAGGAAGCCGTGGCGACCGGAGAATCATCGGTTGATGAAGTTTCGACGCAGGTCGTCATTGACAATTTCACTTTCAACCCGCCGACGGTGACGATCGCCTCCGGCACAAAGGTGACCTGGGTCAATCACGACGACGTGCCGCACACGGCGACGAGCACGGCGAAACCGCGGCAATTCCATTCCGGGACCCTGGATACGGACGAGAAGTATTCTTATGTGTTCACCACCCCGGGCACCTACGACTATTTTTGCGCTGTCCACCCAAAAATGACCGGACGAATTATTGTCAAGTAACTTAACAGGAGATTAATCATGGTTAATGCAAAAATTGATGAAACCAGGATCGACCGTCGCGGGTTTCTCGAATGCATGGCCTGGGTCGGCACGGGGCTGGCCTGGTCTGTTAGCGGCGGTATTCTGACGTCGCGAGCCTTTGGCGAAGATTCCGCGAATGTCAAAAAAGAGGATTTCACATTCGTCCAGATTAGCGACAGCCACATTGGATTCAATAAACCGCCGAATCAAAATGTGATCGGCACGCTGGAGCAAACCATCGCCCGGATCAACGCATTGCCCACGCGACCCGACTTTGTGCTTCACACCGGGGACCTCACCCATTTGGCGAAACCGGATGAATTCGACACTGTGTCTCAGATTGTGAAGACCGCCAAGACGGGACAAACGTTTTACGTGCCCGGCGAACACGACGTGTTCACCGACGATGGCAAGCTTTATCAAGAACGGTATGGCAAGGGAACCAAGGGAACCGGCTGGCACAGCTTCAATCACAAGGGGGTTCACTTCATCGGTCTGGTCAATGTGGCCAATCTGAACCCTGGGGGACTGGGCGTCTTGGGGCAAGAACAACTGGACTGGCTGGGGCGGGATGTCCAGACGCTGGGAAGTAGTACGCCGATCGTGGTGTACGCCCATGTTCCCCTTTGGACGGTGTCCGCAAAATGGGGTTGGGGAACCGAAGATAGCGCGCAGGCGCTGGCTCTGCTCAAGCGCTTCGGCTCGGTCACCGTGTTGAACGGCCACATCCATCAAATCCTGCAGAAAATCGAAGGGAATGTCACGTTCCACACAGCCCGGTCAACGGCCTTTCCTCAACCGGAACCGGGCAAGGCGGAATCTCCCGGCCCAATCAAGAATATTCCGGCCGAGAAGTTACGCAGCTTCTTGGGCCTGACCCGGGTGAATTACGTTGCGAGAGAAGGATCACTCGCCATCGTGGATGTATCGCTACAGTAAACCGCTCGTCCCCAAAGGGGGGGCGGCCCATTTCACGCCCAGGGTCCAGCTCCCCCATTGTTTTCGCAATTTCCCGAATCAAGTTTTTGGCCGCTTCGGCGATCGCTCGGGCAACATTCCTTATCGAATCGGAGAATTTCATGAAACACGTCGTTATTCTTATGCGCATATTTGGCGGCGCAGTATCCGCGCCCCTCGCCAATCCGCTGTTCAGGCAGTTCCTCCGCTGGCTGGGAAAATTCCATGTTTTGGCAGTGCATTTTCCCATAGCTCTTTTGGTGGCCGCAGCGGCGGCCGAGCTTTATTTTTTGCTTCGAGGAAATCGCGGGTCCAGCTCCGTTGTCCGGTTTTGTGTGTTGTTGGGTGCGGCGGCGGCAACCGTTGGGGCGGGGTTGGGTTTGCTCAATGCTGGCTTGAACGGCTCCGGGGCGGATTTACCTACCGTATTGACCCTACACCGCTGGACAGGAACCGCGAGCGCTTTGATGGCATTGATTGTGGGGATTTTTATCGAGCAGGATGCGCGGCGGGGTGACCGCCGGCAGCTTTCGCGCCTGTCTCTTTTCCTGACTGCGGCGCTCGTCAGCGTTGCCGGTCACTTGGGCGGAACTCTGGTTTTCGGACCGGACTACTTCAAGTGGTAATATTTTCGCAGCTCATATTTTTCTTTGAGAGATGGCATTGTCCTGTATCAAGATTCCCCCCGCCGCTCGCGACAAATGCACGATGAAAAATGTAGAATGGAGACTGCGAAATACCTTGCAACGTCGAAAGCCATTCCCGCGGTAACTTCCGCAGGGCGTCATGCGCTCCTTGCAGTCTTTTCATCGGGGGTGATTCCATCGACGGCCGGTAAAAAAAGGCAGTCAGGAATCTTAAGCTCCAGTTAAGTTCATACTCCCAAAAATACGTTGCGGCGAGAGTGTCGCTTCTTGCCAGTAATTTCTCAAAAGACCCTGAGTCGGCGCGCAACCCGTCTGCAATCTGCGCTTCATGGAGTATTTTCCGTTGCAAACGTGCTCGCTAATTTTTCTTGGCTGTTAGCCTAAGTTGCGCACGTCCAAAGGTCCATCTACGGTAATTCCCGGTTTTCGATAGCCCGATCAGGCGGATTTCCTGCATTTTTGAGTAGTGGAAACGGCCAACGGGCGATGTAGTGAAGACCTACCCCTTGATTGAACCGGCCCTGTCTGACCATACTGGCGGTCGCACGAGAGGCCGACGAAGTTTCTTGCGAGCTAAGCAGCTGCTTCCAGGGCGAATGAGGTCGGACCGAATTTTGTAGTGAAGACTTAGAGGCCTCAAATGTCGTTATTCCTGGGAAATTCGATAGTCGGTAATGCTAAGTGCGCCACTTAGGTTAGGCGGGCACGGCTTTGCCGTTGGGGACGATAGTGTGCTGTGCTCTCCTGCGGATCGGGTCGGCCAGGCGAGGAATTTGGCCAAGGCCACGAACCCGATCTTGCAAATAGTCCCAGAAACGTACACCCAGTTTTCGGCAAGTCTTCTTCAAACTGGCAAAAGTGTCTCGGCAGCGGCGGCCTGCCTCGTTCCGCGTGCCCCCGCTGATCTTGCGGCATTTATCGTATTCGCGGCTGTCCGAGAAAAAGGGGTCGGGAATCTTAAATTTCGACTACCGACCCAGTTGTTTTTCCCCGAGAACCAAGTGCGGCGACAGGTAGACTTCATCAAACAACATTGCACGTGGGATGTTTGGGCCGATCAATGGCTGCGGTCGCTGATTTGCTGATCGATAATAACCAATAGCTTCATGGCATCGTTCAGGGCACATAGGCAATTCGGTCCCGCCATTCGGCGGGTTCGGTGGCCCAGGCAGCCAGCACCAGGAACTCGACAAGATCGGGCAGGTGTGCGGTCGCGCGAATGGTGAAGATGCCCGGCGAATGCCGACCGGCACGCAGGTGGTCAGCTAAATGGACCGGAAGCGTATGCTCATCGAAGGTAATTAGGATTCGTCCGGCTTGCTCAGCCCAAAGAAGGAGTTCGGAATCGCCGGTCCCAAATGGCGGGGCGTCTGCGTCGCCCACTCGAACTGCGTCAATGGCGTCGGAGCCTCGGGCGTTGTGACGCCGAATCGCCCACCAAAGCGGCCCACGCAGGTGCTCGTCCAGAAGATAGGCCAGGGCCATGTCAGTCCTAGCAGGGAGTCTTCGATTGGCTCAGCTGGGCCGCGCGGCGACGTAGCTCGGCCAAGTCCGGCGTTGACGGGGCAGCTGTCCGTTGCCGCGCCACTTCCGCTTCGCAACGAGCCACGTAAGCGTCCACGTCCTCCTGGTTTTCCAGGTAGAACGCGATCAACTTGTGGATCAGGGCCAGCGGCAAGCTGGGAAACTGGCCGAGGATCATCTCCGGTGCGTAGCCTTGGTTGTAGAAGTAGACCACGTGCTCAAGAGCGATCCGATGCCCGGTCAGCCGGATCGAGCCATTTGGCTGCTCCATCAGAAAATGAGGAAGTTCCACGGTCTTTACTCCTACAAAACTGGGTCATCAACTGCCATTGTACCATAGGATGAGGGAAATTGACCAATTCGTTTGTGTGGTCGGGCAGTGTGCCAACATATCGGAAACAAACTGTCGTAAGCATGGAATTTGTAACGGTTTGTGGAGTGACATTCGTTTCCGTACTTTTTCAGGCTTAGAAGATTGGCCCGCCGTCCGCGCCGGGCAATACGAGCAATTGGCGTGACATCAAGCTGTCACCAAAACGCCAGAAAAATATTAACTTTAGTCGACTCTGCATGTCTGATGCAAGGACCGATCAGCAGCGCATGAAAGTCATCGGTGTGCAGTGGGCAACGCGATCGGCGTGAATCGCAAAATCAAAAAAGGGCTATTTGCGGCAGGAAAAGTGTCCGTAAGAAGCATGTTCGGTCAAGGGGGGGTTGCAGCAAGGTCGAATGAAACACAAAAAATATCGTGTTTTGCCGAGCGAAAAGAGGGTGAGTGACCGCTTGTGTACGGTAAAGGACAGAATGGAAGTGAAATGGATCATCTCGGAAGTCGCCAGAGCCGGATCGTCTTGTCATTGCCGCTGGAAAGGGCCAGGCGCCCATCGGCGGAGAAGGTCACGCAGTCGATATAATCCAGGTGGCCAAAAAAACGACATAGTTCTTTTCCCGTGCCCACGTGCCAGAGGCGCACGGTTTGGTCCATTCCTCCGGACAGAGCGTAGCGGCCATCGGGCGAAAATGCCAGGGCGAGCAGTCCGCGGACATGACCGGCCAGTTGCCGAAGTTCCTGGCCGCTATCAACGTCTCAAAGCCGGATCAGCCCGCCGAGCGCACCCGCCGAGAGGGCGAGGTGCCCATCGGGCGAAAGCGCTACGCCGCGCACCTCCTCCGGGTGGCCCTTGAACTCGCGGAGGAGCTTGCCGGTCTCCAGGTCCCAAAGACGTACGGGAAGGCGCACATCACAGCTCGCCTCCAGGACTTGCCTTCCGTCCGGCGACAGCGCAACCGTGTTCACGTGGCCCCGATGGCGCCCGAACTCCTTGAGGACCTCGCCCGTTTCGGCATCGCGAACTTGCAGGGAATGGTGGTCGAGGGGGCAGCAGAGGAAGTGTTTGCCGTCGGGGAGGAACGCCACGCGGGCAATGTGTACGCCCGGCGCCCCGACCGCGTCGAAGCATTTCAGTTGCTTGCCGGTTTCCAGGTCCCAAAGGCGGATGGTTCCATCCCAGGCACACGATAGGGCGCGGCGGCCATCGGGGGAGAAGCCAGCGCACTCGACGCGGTCGGTGTGGCCCGTGAGCCGGCGCAGCTCTTTCCCGGTCTCAACTTCCCACAAGCGCACGGTGCGGTCGAGCGAGCTGGAAATCGCCCGGCGCCCGTCCGGCGCGAAGGAGACCCAGGTGACCCGCTCACCATGGCCCGCCAGGACGTGCGCCGCGCCCGGGGGGTTGTCTGGCGATTTGTCGCCGACTAGAGCCGCATGCGGCACATCAAGCGGCTCCTCGGCGTGGAGTTGATACTGCACCAAATACGTGCCGCCGGCGAGAATCGCGCCGAGGAACAGAACGACCAACGTGTTCTTCAATCGGGTTAGAGACATGGCCTTGAGCACTCCTTCGGTCAACGAGACGACATGGTCGGAAACAGTAAACCCGGTCGCTGCTCGCACGGTGGCCCGTACGAGCGATCCCGGTGCCGCCGTAAGGCGCCGGGCAACGAGCAGGCTGGTGGTGGTGCCCGCGGACAGCGTCACGCCGCGACGCACCAGGCGGTTCCGCAGTAGGGTCCGCGCCTTGGTCAAGCGCGTCGAAACGGTTCCCCGGGAACATCCGAGGTGGCCCGCAGCTTCTCCATACGATTTGCCTTCCAGGTAACAGAGCACTACCAATGTCCGGTAGGGCTCCGGCAGATGTTGAATCTCCTCATCCAACACCGAGCGCAGATCGCGCCGGACGGCCTGGGACTCTTCGTATTCCGCTGGCACGGGAACGGCACGCTTTTCGTGCTTCCGCCGAGTAGCGAGTACCGCCCGGGCCTTCAGTGCGGTGCGCAAAGCCACTCCATGCAGCCAATTGCCCAGCGAATTCCGTTTTTCGATGGTAGCGGCCCGGCGCACGAGCACCAAGAACGCCGCCTGAAACGCATCGTCCGCATCATGCGGGTCGTTGAGTATGCGCCGGCACACCGACAGGACCATGGGCCCGTGCCGGCGCACCAGGGCTTCAAACGCGGCCTCGTCCTGGCAGCGGACAAAGCTCCACAGCAGGAATTCATCGGTCAAGTCGCCGGCCGTGCCGGCAAGAGCGACGCGACGAACATGGCGAAGCACAGGGTTGGCGGGACGGTTCATCACACACCTTGGTTTCTGTAAACTTCCGCAATTCTATTCATAGTGCCCGCTGGAGCCCGCGCGCATTGCCGATTCTCACGGAGTCTTAATCCGCGGCGGGATAAATTGTTATGAAAAGAGCCCGAATCTGGGCAGATACTGCTGCCGGCACGACGAGGCGTGCATTTCGTTCCTGTTCCTTGCATTTCCCCACCCAATTGCGACGGGAACAGTTGCGCCATGAACTTGCAACCACAGGGAGATCCGTTGATGGTATTGCAGGAGAATTTCGCCGACGAGTTATCCCCAGCAGGCTTTCCCTCCACGGTCTCCCTATCGGCCGGCGACCAGGGTGCATCCAGCGAAACCGCGGCGGCGCCCGCGCGTACGCGCCGGCTGATGCTGGCAGCGGAATGTGCCGGTCTCGTTCTGGCAGTGTCCCTTGCCGGCGGCCTGCGGCTGTGGAACCTCCAGCAGAACGGCTGGGGAACGACCTACTATGCCGCCGCGGTACGCAGCGGCATGGAGAGCTGGCACAATTTCTTCTACAACTCGGTTGACCCGGGCGGCTTCGTGTGCGTCGACAAGCCGCCGGTCGCCATCTGGATCCAGGTGCTGAGCGCGAAAATCTTCGGCTTCACGCAACTCAGCGTGCTCGTGCCTCAGGCGGTGATGGGCACCCTGTCCGTCCTCATTCTGTGGCACCTCGTGCGGCGGCGCTTCGGCCCGCTGGCCGCAGTACTGGCCGCGCTGTCTCTGGCGGTCATGCCGATCAGCGTGGCGATCGAGCGGTCGAACAATACGGATGCATGCCTCGCCTTTGTGCTCCTCCTGTCGGGCTGGGCGCTCCTTCGCGCCGCTGAGAAAGGCAGCGTGTGGCTATTGATGCTGTCGATGTTTCTCGTGGGAATCGGCTTCAACACGAAGATGCTGGCGGCCTTCGTTGTCCTCCCCACCTTTTATCTCGTTTACTTCCTGGGAGCCCCGGTAAGCTGGCGCAGCCGAGTCGGCGACCTCGCGATCGCCACGATCGTCGTGTTCAGCGTTTCGCTGTCCTGGTCGCTCATTTATGATCTGACCCCCGAGGATAGCCGGCCTTTTGCCGACAGCACGCAGAACAATTCAATGCTCACGCTCATTGTGGAACACAACGGACTTGATCGCTTCATCCGCCGAGGCCGCGGCCGTCCGCTTCAGGGCGCGGGAGCCGCGGCCGGTGCGGCGCAACCGCAGCGATTGATGAACGGGCAAAACGCCGTCGTCGCGGGCGGGCAGCCGGCGGACGCGACGCTACAGCAGCAAGCCAACGATAACTCAAGCGCCGCCGGCCAGCCCGGTCAGCTGGCCGGCGGGATTCGGCAGCGCGGCGGGCCGGGCCGCGGTAATCGATTCGCCCAGTTTCCTGGCGCAGGCGCGGGAGGCATCGCCGCGGGCGGACCCGGTGCTGCCGGTGCTGCACCGTTTGGACCGGGAGGAGGCGCCGGTGGTCCCGGAGGTCGAGGCGGGCCGGGCGGCATCGGCTGGGGCGGTGGGTCGCAGGTCGGACCCTGGCGCCTCGCCCACCCGCACATGGCTGGTCAGGTGATGTGGTTCTTCCCGCTGGCATGCATTGGCGTGGTCGCCGCCGTTTTCCAGGTACGCGGACGTTGGCGCCTCGTTCCCGAGCATCAGGCAATTCTGTTATGGTGTGGCTGGGCTGCGACCTATGCCCTGGTATATAGCTTTACCGGCGGGATCTTCCACGACTACTACCTGGTCACCATGTCGGCGCCCATGGCCGCACTCACCGGCATCGGTGGGGCGGCCCTGTGGCGATCCTTCCAGCCGGGCGGCTGGCGGACGCTGCTGCTGCCTCTCGCCATCTTCTTGACCGCGGGCTGGCAAGTCCTTATCTGGCTCAACTATCCGGAACTGGCAAAGTGGACGGTGCCCGTGCTCGTCATTGCCGCAACAGCTGCGGGGCTCGGTTTGCCGGCAATCCGCGGTAGCTGGTGGGGACCGGTTTTTGCGATCGGCGTTCTGGCGTGCATCGGCTGGCTCTGGTCGCGGGACAGCACAGCGCCCGACATACTGAGCGTCGCCGCCGCGGACATGGAACAGGCCCGCGCTTCCTTGCGCCAATACGAGGGATGGGAATCCTTCAAGAAGATCTACACGAAGGTCAGTCCCGACATTGGGTCGTTGTTGCCGGACCTGCGCCGGCAGGCGCCGTTGGTCAGTCCGGTCTTGCTCGTGGGCTGCGGGATTGCCGCCGGCTGCTTGCTGATAGTCTTCGTTCTCGCGAAGTGGCGGCCGATCTTGGCGAAATTGACGGTTGTGGCCGTGGCAGTTTGCTACCTTGCCTTGTTTGTAGGTCCGGCCGTGTGGGCGCTCAGTCCCCTCTGGGGCAATGGCGGCATGCTCCCCGCCGCGGACGCGAACGTATTCATCCGCGCGATCCGAGAACGTGAGCAACGCGCCCAGCAGGCGGCCCGGTCAGCAACGGTGGTCCTGAGCGGGAGTCACGGCGCGGCTACTCCGGCGCTGGCCGGCGCGCAGGCCGTGTTTGTCGCCACGGACTTTGCCGTGTTCTCGCGCAGCCGCCGTGGCGCTCCAGGCTTCAGCGGTGCATTCGGCGGCCCGGGCTTGGCAGGTGGAGGCGGCGGTCCAGGGACGCCACGCCGCGATAACGACCGTTCCCGCCAGGATCGGCAGCAGTTGGTCGCATTTCTCAAGGCCAACCACAACGGCGAGCGCTGGTTGATGGCGGTATCGGGCTCCCAGCAGGCGACCTCCTACATCATTGAGGACGGCATCTCCGTGATGCCGATTGGAGGCTTCGGCGGCAGCAGCCCCACGCTTGGTTCCGAACCCGACGAAATCAAGGCCCGTCTGACGAAGATGGTTGAGGATGGGCAAATCCGCTTTTTCCAGGTAACGCTCGGCCGCGGCGGTTTTGGCGGCGGCTTCGGGCGGCCGGGCGGCGGATTTGCATCACCAGGTGCCCAGGGCGGCAGCGCCACTGCCGCACCCCCGGGTCCGCAAGGTGGCAGCGCGCCAACCAGACCACAAGGCGCAGGCAGGGCTACGGGCGCGGCGCAGGCCGGGAACCGAGGCGCCGGTGCACCGCAGCCCGGGTTTGGCCGGAGTAGCGCGACCGTCAGCCAGTGGATCCAGGAAAAGGTGGAGAATGGGAAGGCAAAGAAGGTCGATCGCAAACTGTATGCGCTGGAAACGTCGCCGGATGTTAACGCCCCAGGCCCGCGGCCCGGACGCGGCTTTGGCATGATGGGCGGCGGCGACCTGTACGATCTGCGCCCCGAATTAGGACTTGTGATCGTTAGTCATGCAAATGACGAATGACCAAGGACCAAAATGACCCAAAATTCGCTCTGTTTTATAAGGAGACATAACGAATGTTTGCGCGCTGGATGTTAACCATGAGCCTAGTAGTTGTTTTTCTGCCGGCATTGGCCCTGGCCGCGGACTGGCCGCAATTCCGCGGGCCGGATGGCTCGGCGACCAGCACTGGAAAGCAGCTGCCGGACCAGTGGGCTGCCGACAAGAACGTCGCCTGGAAGGCCCAGCTCCCCGGCTATGGTTGGTCGTCGCCGATCATCTGGGGCGACAAGGTCTTTGTTACCACCGCGGTCACCGACAAACAACGGAAACCTTCCGCGGGGTTCGGGGGCGGCGGTGGCTTTGGCGGTTCCGGCGGAGGCGGTCAGCCGCGCTTTGGCAGTCCTCCCCAGCCCGGCCAGATCTTGCCGCCATTCCTGCAGGCGAGATTGAACCTGACCGCCGAACAAAAAAAACATTTGGAAGATCTCCAAAAACAGACTGACGACAGACTCGGGAAGATGCTCACCGACGAGCAGAAGAAACAGCTCAAGGAACCGCCCGACGGGGCGAGTGGCGGCGCGCCGGCCCGGCGTGAAGGCGGGTTTCGCGGCCCTCCCCAGATCGGCCAGATCTTGCCGTTGCCCGTCCAGGAGAGGTTGAAGCTGACGGCCGAGCAAAAAAAACAACTCGAGGATCTCCAAAAAGAGACCGACGGCAAACTTGAGAAACTGCTAACCGACGACCAGCAAAAGCAGCTCAAGGACATGCGCACGACGAGCGTCGGGGCGTCAGCACGACGTGGGGGCGGCCCCGGCGGCCCGGGCGGGTTTGGCCGGCAGCAACGCGCGCCCGACAGCATCTACAAGTGGGAGGTCTACTGCCTCAATGCTGCCGACGGCAAAGTGCTGTGGAAACAGACTGCCGCCGAACAGAAGCCGACCATCCCCATCAATCCCTCCAACACCTACGCGACGGAAACCCCCGTGACCGACGGCGAGCGCGTTTATGCTTACTTTGGCATGACCGGCGTGTTCTGCTTCGACTTCACGGGCAAACTCGTCTGGAATGCGGATTTAGGTTCGTACCGTATCGCCATGGGCTACGGCACAGGTAGCTCCCCCGTGCTGGATGGCGGCAAGCTTTTCATCCAGTGCGACAACGAGGAGAAGTCGTTCCTGGTGGCGTTGGACGCCAAGAGCGGCAAGGAGCTTTGGCGCGTGGCGCGCCCCGAGCGCAGTAGCTGGAGCACGCCGTTTATTTGGAAGAACAAGGTCCGGACTGAGGTTGTCTGCCTGGGCAGTCCGCGGGTGCGCTCGTATGACCCGGCCACCGGCAACCAGTTGTGGGAGCTGGGCGGCATCAGCGGCCAGGCCAGGGCCACACCTGTATCCAGCCCGGAGTTGCTCTTCGTGGGCACCGGAGGAGGCTTCGGTGGCGCCGAGCCCGGCGGCGCTCCTCCGGAAGGTACACCTCCGGGCGGCCGCCAGGGCAGGGGAGGCCGTGGTGCCGGCGGCAAACCCCTGTTCGCTGTGAAGGCCGGAGCGGCCGGCGATATTACCTTGAAGGATGGCGCCAAGTCGAATGACGGTGTCGCCTGGTATTTACCCCAGGCCGGGCCGCCCACCGCGTCGCCGCTGCTTTACGAGGGACATCTTTATATTCTCGAGGAACGCGGCGGCTTGCTGAGCTGCTATGATCCGAAGACCGGCAAACAGGTGTACAAGGAGCGGCTCCCCGGAGCACGCGGCTTCACATCTTCCCCCTGGGCACACGGCGGCAAAGTATTTTGTCTCGATGACTCCGGCACCACTCATGTTGTCAATGCCGGCCCCGAATTCAAGGTTCTCGGCAAAAACACGATTGGGGAAATGTGCTGGGCGTCCCCGGCCGTCGTCGACGGCGCGCTGCTCTTGCGCACTGTCGATCACTTGTACTGCATCAGGCAAAACGAGTGAATAAATGTAAGGGATCATGTGTCAGTCAAGTAGGTCGGGCTTCCAGCCCGACCATCCTCTCGAACAGGTGCATGGAAAATCGCATATGGAAAACTTCAAACTGTCCTAAAGGAGTTACCATGAGAAACGCAATTGTGTGTTGGCTGATTCTGGTTGGCGCAAATAGCGCTTGGGCGCAAGATTGGCCCCAATGGCGCGGTCCCAATCGGGATGCAAAAGTGACCGGATTTAACGCGCCGAAAAGCTGGCCCAAAGAATTGACGCAAAAATGGAAAGTCACGGTGAACGAAGGCGTCGGCACGCCCGCATTGGTAGGCGAAAAACTCTATCTTTTTGTCCGCGAGGGGAGCAATGAAGTAGCCCGCTGCCTCGACGCCGCTACCGGGAAAGAGATCTGGCAGGATAAATACGAAGCGCAGCCCTCGACGCCCCCCGGCTCCGGACGCAATAATGAATTCGTAGGACCAAGGAGTTCGCCTACTGTCGCCGAGGGCAAGGTTGTTACGCTTGGCGTGCGCGGCACGCTTTCCTGCTTCGACGCCGCCACGGGAAAGCTGCTGTGGCGCAAGGATGATTTCAAGGGCACCTGGCCTAAATTCTTCACCTCCAGCTCGCCGATCGTTGTGGACGGCCTGTGCATCGCCCAGCTCGGCGGCGGGCTGAGCAATGGAGCGATCGTGGCCTACGACCTTGCCAGCGGCAATGAGAAGTGGAAATGGACCGGTGACAGCACCGCTTACTCATCGCCCGTGCTCATGACGGTAGGCGGCACCAAACTGATCATTGCGATGACCGAGACCAAAATGGTCGCAGTCGGTGCGGCCGATGGCAAGCTCCTGTGGGAGACCCCCTTCGCGGTGACGGGGCGCGGTTACAATGCCGCCACCCCGATCGTCGACGGGCAAACGCTCATCTACACCGGATCCGGCAGGGGCGTCCGAGCCGTGCAACTCGAAAAAATGGGCGATGGCTTTGTCGCCAAGGAACTCTGGAAAAACACGGAAAAGTCCGTCCAGTTCAACACACCCGTTCTCAAGGATGGGCTTATCTATGGTCTCACCCAGACTAACGAATTGTTTTGCATTAATGCCAAGACCGGCAAGACCGCGTGGAGCGGTCCCGCAGCAGCGGCAGGCGGTGGTGGCGGGGGCGGTGGTGGCGGCGGTATGCGGGGAGGTCCCGGCGGTTTCGGGTCTATCGTCGATGCCGGCCCCGTGCTGTTGGCCTTGACTCCCAGCTCCGAGCTGATCGTCTTTGAGCCCAGCAACAAAGAATTCAAGCAACTGGCAAAATATAAAGTCGCCGACAAGCAAACCCACGCGTACCCCATTGTTGCCGGCAACCGCTTGTTCGTAAAGGATCGCGATTCGCTCATTCTTTGGACGATCCAATGAGAGGACAGTGGACCGTGGGGCGTGATGCGTCGGCACACGCCCCACGTTTTCCCTGACGAATAAACAGCAGCAACTCGGCATACCCCTTCGATTGAGGTCCGACATCAGGACTATACAGCCGCGCCGGAATTTGTAGCACCTTTGCCCGACGCGCCAGTTTTGAAGTTGCGCTTTTTCTACCATGCAGACGCCGGATTTCCTGGGAAAAAAGCGTGGTTGCCACCCCCATGGGGTCAGAAACGGTGCTCGAAAAATGGTTAACTTGTCGTTTTCTCCAGGAAAAACCACAGAAAAAAAGCGCAACTTCAAAACGCACAAGGGAGGTATGCACTTCCCTCGCTCGCGCCTCGGGCTAAGATGCTGGCGATTCAGGCACGGTCAATTAGTATAGACGGCAGAAAACTCCTCGCATACCATGGGGTGCGGCGGAGTTGCAGGCACACTCCGTGTGCCGTTACGCCCTGGGTTCTCGCGGGGAACACCAATGGCGCTGCCGAAAAAAGAACCGAAGGGCTACCTCAATATCGTCTCCCGCGGTGCCGGATTTGCAATCGTCTCCGCCAAGCAGCATGCCGGTGAACTGGCGGCCCTGTTCGCCCAGCGCGGAATTGCCTGCGAGCGGCGGAAAAATGTACGGCGGGGCAAGGATGAGTTACGTTTTTCCGGCGACACAGACCAGGCGCAGGTGCAGCAGATCTTGGACGCGTACACGCAAGCCAAGGGGTCTTGACCCCGATTCGCAATTAGCCCATGGCTTTTTCATCCCGCGGCTCGATGGGAGCGCCGACTTCGAGCATGCCGCCCACGAGGATCTGGGCGCGCAAACCGCCCCGGTGAGTCAGTCCGGCCTTGACTCCCGCTGCAGTCAATTTCTCCAGGTGGCCGCACGGTTCACACAAACGGATGCCGCGCAAAACCACTGGGCCGATGGCGAAGGTACAGCCCACCAGATGATTGAGCGGCACACCCCGCGTGAGCAGGTTGCGCCGCGCCTGCGCCGGCTCCAGTGGGATCTTGTAGTCCCGCTTCAAATCTTCGATCGCTTCAACCTCGATCAAGGTGATCTCTCGATCGGGGCCATCTTTGTCGGAAAAGGTTCCTTCCTTGCGAAAGTAGCGATCGCCGTCCAGGCCGCGCCCGGCGATTGCCTCAATGCGCTCGGTGGATTGCAAGTCCGTGCCCTTGCGCGGCGTCACGAAGATGCCGGTCAGTTGGCCGCGAAACATCGTCCCCTCTCTCTTGGTCACACCTTCAAGAACGTCCCCTCCTGAAGTTCTTCGTAAGCCTGCCGGAGTTGTTCCTGGCTGTTCATTACAATTGGGCCGTACCAGGCCACGGGCTCACGGAGCGGCTTTCCCGAAACCAGGAGAAACCGGATTCCATCGTCCCCGGCCTGAACCGAGACCTCATCGCCGGGGTCGAAAAGCACGAGCGAGCGGTTGTCCGCCTCGCGGGGAAGGTTCGTGTCCGCCCAGCCGACGCCTTCGGTCGGCACCGCGAGAGGCTCCGAGGCATTGCAGAATTTCCCAGCGCCCGCGAATACGTAGGCGAAGGCGTGGCGCCCTGTCTCAACTGAAAGGTTTCTCCGCTTTCCGGGCGGCACGGTGACGTCGAGATACGTTGGGTCGGCGGCAATCCCGTCTACCGGGCCGGTTTTCCCCCAAAACGTACCGCAAATTACCCGGGCGCGAGTGCCGTCGTCTTCCATGGCCTCCGGGATCTGGGCGGCTTTTAACTCCTGGTAGCGGGGAGCTGTCATTTTGAGCGCTGCGGGGAGGTTGGCCCACAACTGGAACCCGTGCATCCGCCCCGCCGGGTCGCCCCTGGGCATCTCCTGATGGATGATCCCGCGCCCGGCCGTCATCCATTGAACATCGCCGGCAGCAATGGCGCCCCGGTTCCCTATGCTGTCGCCGTGTTCCACGGTGCCGGCGAGAACGTACGTGATGGTTTCGATGCCGCGGTGCGGGTGCCATGGGAAGCCCGCGAGATAATCATCCGGAATGTCATTGCGGAAATCGTCGAGCAGGAGGAACGGATCGAAGTCTGACGTGTTGCCAAAGCCGAACGCCCGGCGCAAATGCACGCCGGCACCTTCCAGAGTCGGCCTGGCTTTGCTCAGCCGTTTGACCGGCCGAATGGACATGGTGGCCTCCAAAAGTACAGGATCAAACGACTGTTGCCGTTCGGCTATTGACAATCTTACGCCCAGGCCAATGTCGCGGCCAACTGCGAGTCGGGCTGGAGATGTCTTGCGCGCTACGATGTCGCAACCAATTGTGACATGTGATGTTCCGGAAATTATTGGTGAAAATCCTAACTTGTTTTCCTGTTCGCAGGCAGTAAAAGGCAAAGAAACTACGAAACCGGAGCCTTAACGAGAGCTCCTACGAACTCCCCAGCAATCAAAAAAGAGAACACGCATGCGCCGGCAACTCCGACACCGTTCGCATTCTTCCCGTGGCGTCCTGCGCCTCGAGGCGCTCGAGAACCGCTGGCTCTTAAGCACTCATACGATCACGGATTTGGGCAGCCTCGGAACCGCAAGCACCGCCCACGCCATCAATGACGCCGGCATGGTCGTCGGCGAGTCCTGATCCTCCATGACTTCCAGTTCCAACCGCCCCTTCCTGTGGGATGCCGCCAGCGGCATGCAAGACCTGGGCACGCTCGGCGGCATCAGCGAAGCCACTGGGATCAATGATTCAGGCAGTGTTGCCGGCTCCTCGTACGCCCCCCAACGGCGTGCACGCCTTCATTTGGGACAGCGACAACGGGCAGCGCGGCGTTGAGTCAGGCCACGGATGCTGTCCTGGCCGGCAGTCACCGGGTCCATGATCCGGCTTCGCTGGACGACGAGGGACTTGGAGATCCGGCACTGTTCGCCCCAGTAACCGTCTCGCAGCCAGCATCTACCCGTTCCCGTCGAAGCGGATCAGCAAATCGCCCGCTTCCACTTGCATCCCCGGACGCACCAGGACTTCGGCGATCAGGCCGGCGCGCTCCGCATAAACGGTTGTCTCCATTTTCATCGCTTCGAGGGTAAGCAATTTCTGCCCGGCAGAGACCGTTTCTCCCGGCGACACCGGGACGCTTACCACCAGGCCGGGCATCGGGGCGGCGATGTGTTTGGGATTTTCCAACTGCGCCTTGGGATGCCGCTCGACGTTGCCGGCCAGCGCCTGGTCGAGCACCAGTGCCTCGCGCGGTTGGCCGTTGAGCTCGAAAAAAACGAGCCGGCGACCGTCCACGTGCGGATCTCCTACGGTCAAGAACTTGATGATCAGCGTCTTGCCCGGCTCGATATCCACGCTGATCTCATCGCCGGGTTGCATGCCGTAGAAGAATACCGATGTCGGCAAGATACTCGTATCCGAGTACTTGCCCTGGTGCTCCACGAATTCCGGAAAGACGCGGGGATAGAGCAAGTGGCTGATGATGTCGCGATCTCGGAGGGTCCGCCGGAAGCGGCGTTCCAGCTCGCGGCGGGTCTCCGCGAATTCGGCCGGGGGCAAGCTCGCGCCCGGCCGGCCCTTCAGGGGCTTGCGGCCACGAAGCACGCGCCTTTGCAGCACTTTGGGAAAACCGCCGGGCGGCTGTCCCAGGCGGCCCTCGAAGAACTCCACCACCGATTCGGGAAACGCCAAATCGCGCTCGCCGCCGACCACCTCCGCCGCAGTCAAATTGTTGGCGACCATAAAAAGGGCCATGTCGCCGACCACCTTGGACGTAGGCGTTACCTTGATGATGTCGCCGAAGAGCTGGTTCACCTCCGCATACATCGTAACGACTTCGGACCAACGATTTTCCAGCCCTACCGCTTGGGCTTGCTGACACAGGTTGGTGTATTGTCCGCCCGGCATCTCGTGGCGATAAACATCGGCACTGCCGCCGAGCTGGCCGCTTTCGAAAGGTTTATAGTAGCGGCGAACCGTTTGCCAATAATCGGCGGTGCTCTGGAGAGAATCATAGTCGAGCCCGGTGTCCCGATCGGTAAACCGCAAATGTTCTACAAGCGTGTTCAGGTTCGGTTGGCTCGTCATGCCGGAAAAAGGCGCCATTGCCGCATCGACAACATCGACGCCTTCCTCCGCTGCTAGCAGGAGGGAAGCCATCTGCCCGCCGGCCGAATCGTGCGTATGAAAGTGGATTGGAATACCGATTTCCTGTTTCAGGGCGCGCACCAGCACCCGCGCCGCCTTAGGTTTGCATAGGCCGGCCATGTCCTTGATCGCCAGCAAGTTGCTGCCGAGCTTCTCCAGTTCCCTGGCAAGGGAGATGTAGTATTTCAGGTCATACTTGGAACGTTTCGGGTCGAGAATGTCGCCCGTGTAGCAAAGCGCCGCTTCGCACAGCATCCCGCTATTGCGTACGGCCTCGACTGCCAGGCGCAAGTTCGGCAGCCAGTTGAGCGCGTCGAAAATGCGGAAGAGATCGATGCCTGCCTGGGCCGACTCCTTGATGAAAGCACGGACCAGGTTGTCCGGGTAGTTCGTGTAGCCGACGGCGTTGTTTGCCCTCAAAAGCATCTGGAAAAGTAGGTTGGGAATGCGCTCGCGGAGTCCCGCTAGCCGATCCCACGGATCTTCCTTGAGAAAGCGCAGGGCCGAATCAAAGGTCGCCCCGCCCCACATTTCCAGGGTGAACAGGCCGGAGTGCCGTGCGGCATACGCCGGAGCGATTTGCAGCATATCGTACGTGCGCATGCGCGTCGCCAAGAGGGACTGGTGAGCGTCCCGGAAGGTCGTGTCGGTCACCAGCAGTGATTTCTGCTCTAGCACCCACTGGGAGAAACGCTCCGGCCCCAGCCGGCGAAAGCGATCGCGCGTTCCGGCGGGAATTGATGACGGGGCGATTGAAATGAGATTGGAGCGCGCAGCTCCTTGCAGCGTTGTTTTCTTAATCGCTTCTTTCCGGAGTTCCGGATGTCCGTTAACACTAATCTCGCCAATGTACGTCAGCAACTTGGTCGCCCGGTCCTGGCGCTCTT
>Ga0306924_10001619_pt1 | contig 20789 bp, 18 predicted proteins | sample sta12Can44000111_FD_203756 | JGI IMG/M metagenome (GOLD analysis project Ga0306924, IMG submission 203756) | Lab enrichment of tropical soil microbial communities from Luquillo Experimental Forest, Puerto Rico - statanox.12C.anox.44.000.111 (v2)... | ecosystem: Environmental > Terrestrial >...
CTCGCATCCCAACCGCGCATCGGACGTCCCCCACATCTCGTCACGCAGTGCGGATTATGCCCAATATCTCGACCAATAGGGCGACTTTTTCCGCATCCTGTGTTAGAGGTCGATCGGCTTCAAGATCCTCGCGGTGAAGGTCGGCAATCCACCCCAAGGGGACCCCCAGCACGGGTACCAAGCGTCAGATTTTATCCACTAGGTCGAAGCCAATGCAACGCCGAATTGAACGGCGGCATTCCGTCCCATCATACGGGCGATCAGCTGCTCCGGCACATTGGCGTCGCGCAACCTTGTGACCGCGTCCCAGGCGCTCGTCGCGTCATGGTGCGGATAGCGCGAGCCCCAGACGACTTTCGCGGCAAAATCCTGCGGCAACTTCTGGATCAACCGCTCCTCGGCATCGAAACCGAGCATGACATTGCCGTGCTCCCACATCTCTTCCGGCTCGGTGCTGACCGGATAATGATGCAGGAGCGGAATCACCCGGGTCGAGGCCTCCATCTTTTCGAGGACTTCCTGCATCCAGGATGCCTTGCCGTGCGCGACGACGACCTTCATCGCCGGATAGCGTTCCATGACCGTAAACCCGATCAGGGTCGAGGCGACGAACATGTGGTTGTCGAGCCAAGGGGCGAGGATCGGCGCCAGCGGATGGCCGAGCGGTGTCGCTCGGCTGAAGGTCGTGTTGCTCGCCGCTGCACCCCCGGCAAACGGCCCGCCGCCCCCGCCGGGAACCGCCGGCTGCGCCAGCCGATCCTTGATCTTCTCGAAAAACGGCCCGTGCGAGGTCCATTCCGGGTTCCAGAGGCCAGGTGTGGGATGCACCGCCGCCGCGATGCCGAGCCGCTCGAGCTCCGCCCACAACGGCTCGTAATAGGGATGGTTCAGATAGCGGTCTTCGACAAACACCGGGCGGATGAAGACGGCGCGGAACGACGGCAGGCGTGCTACCCGCTGCAATTCTTCGAGCGCGAAGTCCATGTTCTCCAGCGGCAATATCCCGGCCGCGAACAGCCGGTTTGGCGCCGCCTTGCAGAAATCGGCGACCCAGTCGTTGTAGGCACGGGCCAGCGCGTAGGCCACGTCCGGATCGCGCACCAGAAAGAACCCTTCAGCGAACCAGGTCGGGTATAAGAGCGACTGGTCTACCCCCATTGCATCCATGTCGGCGAGGCGGACCTGCGGGTCCCAGGCGCCCTCGTTCATCGCATGCTTGGTGTGCGGGTCGAGTTCGCCGATCGCGTCCCAGCTCATGCCGGGGCGCCACAGCGCATGCCGCGGCAGGTTGGGGTTGCCCGTATCGCGAAAGATCTCGCCGTTGATCTTCAGATACGCGCCGGTCCGGCCTTCCTGGCGCCACAACGCGTGCTTGCCGTGAGTGCGGTATTCCGGTTCGAGGTATTTTTCCCAAAGCGCGGGCGGCTCGACCACGTGCGAGTCGCCGTCGAACACCGCAAAGTCTTTTGCCATCACGCGCCCCCACTTGCCCTCAGATACTTGTTGAACCAATCCAGCGTGTGCTGCCAGGCTTCTTTGGCTGCGGCTTCGTCGTAGCGGGGGGTCGTGTCGTTGTGGAAGCCGTGATTGGCGCCCTTGTAGATGTGACCCTCGTGCGGGACGTGCGCCTCCGCTAGGGCGGCATCGAACGCGGGCCATCCATCGGTGATACGCGCGTCGAGCTCGCCGTATTGCGCATTGATCGGCGCCTTGATTTTGGCCGTGTCGGCGGCGTTGGGTTGAGCCCCGTAAAACGGCACCCCGGCGGCAAGATCCGAGCCCATCCGCACCGCCAGCTGATTGACAACGCCGCCGCCGAAGCAGAAGCCGACGGCGCCGAGTTTCCCGGTGCTGTCCGGGCGCGATTTCAGCCACATTGCTGAGGCCAGAAAGTCTTCGGTCATCTTGGCGCGGTCGAGCTTGGCGAAAAGCGCTCCGCCCTTCTCGTCGTCGCCGGGATAGCCGCCCAGCGAGGTCAGCGCATCGGGCGCGAACGCGATGAAATCGGCGACTGCCAAGCGTCGCGCCACATCTTCAATGTACGGATTGAGACCACGATTTTCGTGGATGACCAGGACCGCGGGCAATTTGCTCGCGTTCGCCGGGCGTACGAGGTAGCCCTTGATGCTTCCGTTCCCCTGCGGCGACGGCACGGTGACGTACTCGGCCTTGATGCGTTTATCGTCCGGCGGAACTTGTATGGCCCAGGCATAATTCGGCCTAAGCATCTCGAAGAGTGCTGCCGCGGTCACACCGCCGACGGCAAAGTTCTGCGCACGATCCAAAAATTGGCGGCGGCTGATCCCGCCATGGACGTATCCGTCGAACAGGTTCAGAAGCTCCTGCGGGAAATCCGATGCTTTCTTTCGATCCATATTTATGCCCCTCTGGAATGCGAATTGCCGCGCCCCGCCGCACTGACGCGCCTCGTCTATCGTCCTATTCTGGAGCGCGATCCAGAATTGTCTTTAGTGTGACCGCCCCGTTCAATCCGGCGGCCGCGGCGTGCCCACCTTCGGCGATGCGTCTGCGCTGGGCGTCCTCCCAGTGACGGCCGTCGAAGAACCGAGTGGGCTTTAGGCTCGGCCCGTCGATATCGTCCAGACAGCGCGCATTGACAGTGACGCTGTCGGGTTGCGAACGGGGCACGTAGAACGCGTGCATTCCGCAATGCAGGCAGAAGGTGTGCTGGGCCACGCCGGTGCCGAACGTGTAGGTCGTCAGCGAGTTCTTGCCGCGCAGCAATTCGAAATTCTCTAGCCCGACGGAGAGGTGCAGGATGCCCTTCTTCGTGCAGACGGTACAATTGCACTGCGACAGCAAATCCAGATCGACCTGGGCGCGGAAGCGCACTCGGCCGCAATGGCAGCCGCCCTCACGGTTTTCAAGCATTACTGCACTCCTTCAGTCCGAAAGCCCCGGAGGATGGCGCTTCGTCCAACCGGTCGCCTCCTCATAGAACTGTGCGATGCGGTAGAGCGCCGCTTCGCCAAAGGGATGGCCGACAAGCTGCAAGGAGAGCGGCAGACCGCTTTTGCTGAAGCCCGCCGGAATGACCAGGCCGGGCTGGCCGGTGACGTTGAACGGCATGCGGGCCTGGCGCCAGTAATTCGCGGCCAGCGCCTCGTCATCGTCGACGCGGCAGGCGGGATCCATGCTCGAGGCGGTTATCGCCGCGTCAAGGTTCGCAAAAGCCGATGCCACCCGGTCGCGAAGCTGAAGGCGCCAGCGTACCGCCTGGAGGTAGTCGACGGCGCGGAGTGTCGCCCCGGCGAGGAGCCGCTCGCGCGCCCGCGCGCCGTAATCGTGCGGCCGCTCCTTGAGCCACTGCTCATGCACAGCATAGGCTTCCGCGGCGAGGATGATCTGGCCGCAGGCGCTGAAATCTTGCAAGGCCGGCAAGGTGATCTCGCGGGTCTCCACACCCGCTCCGGCGAGCAGTTTGACCGCTGCGTCGAGCGCCTCAACCTGTTCGGGATGGCCGGCGACATCGCTGGTGTAGAAATGCCGGATGACGCCGATCCGCAAGCCTCTGACGCCCTGCCCGCGCGTTGCACCATAGTCGGGTACTGGCTCGTCGGCGCTTCCGGGATCACCCGGATCATGCCCGGCGATCACCTGGAGCATCAGTGCGTTGTCGCGTACCGTGCGGGTCATCGGTCCGATATGGTCGAGGGAGAAGGCGAGCGGTGCCACGCCACGGCGGCTGACCCTGCCATAGGTCGGCTTCATGCCGGTGATGCCGCACATCGAGGCCGGGTTGCGGATCGAGCCGCCGGTATCGGTGCCAAGTGCCGCCGGGAAGAAGCCGGCGGCAAGCCCGGCGCCGCTGCCGCTCGACGAGCCGCCGCAGAAATGATCGCGGTTCCACGGGTTGCGCGCCGGCGGCCAGGGTAGGTCGAAGGACGGGCCGCCGATGGCGAATTCGTGGGTCGACAGCTTGCCGAGCAGCACCCCGCCAGCCGCTTCGAGCCGCTCCGTTACCACGGCATGCCGGCGGGCGATGTCACCCTTCAGGATTTTGGAATGCGCGGTGGTTGCGAGACCCTTGACGTCGATGATGTCCTTCAGCGCATAGGGCATGCCATGAAACGGCCCGCGCCATCGCCCGGCCCCTATCTCGGTCTCGGCCGCCCGTGCCGCGGTCAACGCCCGTTCCGGCGTCAATGCAATGAAGGCGTTGTACTTGGCGTCATAGCGCTCGACGCGCGCCAGCAACGCCGTCACATACTCGACCGGAGACAATTTCTTCGTCCGGATGAGCTCGGCGGCCTCAGCGAGCCCCAAATAGGCGAGATCGCCGCTCATGGCGCTTCCCCCTTCGCCCGGTAGACATGTGCCGGCTCCTGCGCCACCGGCACGCCGCGCGGCAGGCGCCGCAGATGGCGCTCCATACCGGTCGCCGCGCGCTCAAATTGCGCGAGGTGTTCTTCGGTCAGACGATCGAGCCCGAGTGCGCGGGCCTTGTCACGAAGCTCCTCGTTCATCTGATGCTCTCCCTTGCTTCCGCCCTAGGAATGATAGGCCGGATTGTTCCTCTCGGGCATGCAAATCGTCAGCGCCGTGGCTATCGGCCGGCCTGCACCTTGATCAGTTTGCTCCAGACCAGGCTCAACCCGCATAGCCCTAGACCGGCCATGATAAGGATCGCCACCGGAGGACCGACTTGTGCAGATAGGATGCCGATTATCACCACACCAACCGGGCCAGTGCCGATACACATCGTCACGATCCCCATCACGCGCGATCGCGTCGCCGGTGGCGCTTCGGTAAGAATCAAGGTCGTCTGCATGTTGGAGAAGGCAGCGGTGCCGAGCCCGCCGATTAGCAGCAGCACAAAGGCGAGCAAGTACCACGGGGATAGGGCCATCGTCGCAAGGCCGATTAGGAACAGCAACGATCCGCGCAGTAGGGCGCGGCGTCCATCCAGGCGTATCCACCCAATAGACAGTGGGATGCCGATCGCGATGGCGCCGAGCGGCTCCGCTGCAGCGAGCGCGCCGACCAGGACCGGCGAGACGCGAAACACATCGAGCCCGATCGGTGCGATCACCGCCGAATAGGAGAATGCAAACATGTTCATGATAATCGATACCAGCACGACGGTGAGGATCGCCGGGTTGGCGCGAGCCACCGCGACCGCTTCGGCAATGTCGAGCGCAATTCGGCCAAACCGCAGCTTGCGCGGCTCCTGGCGGAAATCGAGGCCGCTGACGGTGAGACCAGCCGCGAGATAAAGTGCCGCAGACAGAAAATAGGCACCGCCCAAACCTAATGTCTGATAAGCCGCACCTCCGGCCAGCGGCCCCAACACTCTGGCGAAGCTGTTGGTTAGCGAATCGAACGCGACGGCCGGAGCGACCTGATCCGGCCTGACAACTTCCCCGATCATGCGTCGACGCACGGCGAGTTCCATCGCCCATACGATACCCGCGGCGATGCCGCCGACGGCAATATGCCAGACCCGGATCTGCCCGGAGAACGCGAGCGCGCACTGCACCGACGAGCTCACGGCCATGACGAAAAGCTGCGTCAGCAGCAATCGCTTGCGGTTCAGCGCCTCGCCGAACACACCGGCGATCGTGCCGATGAACAGCATCGGCAAGCTGCGGGCAACCGTTACAAGAGCGACCAAGACGGTCGATCGGGTGACCTCGTAAGTAAAGATCCCGGCAACCAGCAGCTCGAGCCAGCGCATCGCATTGCCGATCCCGCCGGCAAACCACAGGCGTAAGTACGCCGGCGTCGTGAGGAACCCCCGCGGCTTGCTAGCTGATGTTGTCGATGCGGCCGGTCGTAACAGTGTCAGAGGCAAAACCTAGTCTATGCCGGCGCGGCGGAAGGGCTCCAGATAGTGCTCCAGTTCATGGCACTGCATGATCGGCATCTCATCCGCGATCAAGGGGATCGGCGGCAAGGCAATGACCACCGCCGACGTCCACGCTCTGGCACGCGGCAAGGTTGCGTAACGGCGCGACCTCAAGTCGCACGGTGCTGTGCTCGGACCATCGACAGTGGTCTGGGCGCCTCCGTGGCCTGGAAGCGGCGCGCGTCGCCGCAAAGAGACTGAGCCTAATCTTCAATCGGCAGGTGCGGATTAGGTTCGCAGCTGTGGGATCAGCTTTGCCCAGCGATCGAGGATCGGGAGGATGACGTCCTCTTTCTCGGGCGGCAGGCGCACATTCATGCGCGTGACGCCGAGATCGCGGTTTCGCCGCAGCACGGTCAGATCCTCGGGGGCACCGCCCAAAGTCACCGACAGCGATTGTGGGTTGCGGCCGGCTTCTGCAGCCATGCGGCGCCAGACCGGCATGAATTCCTCTGGGCTGCCCGAGCCCGCACTCGGGGCGGCCGGCAAGATCCCGTCGCCATAGCGGATGGCGCGGCGTGCGGCAAGGCGAAAAGCGCCGCCGACGATAACCGGCGGATGCGGCTTTTGTACCGGCTTGGGCGAGGTCATCATCGGCGGGAAATCGACGATTTCGCCGTGATACTCGGGCTTCTCTTGGGTCCAGATCTCGTTCATCGCCTCGATCTGCTCGCGCATCTTCAAAGTGCGGGTTTCGTAGACCGTGCCGTGGTCTTCCATTTCCTCGGCGTTCCAGCCGCAGCCGACGCCGAAGAGGAAGCGGCCCTTGGATATCTGGTCGAGCGAGGCGACCGCTTTTGCCGTCTGTATCGTGTCGCGCTGGATGACGAGGCAGATCGCGGTGCCGAGCTTGAGTCCTTTGGTGACGGCAGCAGCAGCGCTCAAGGTCACGAACGGGTCCATCACGTCGTAATACTCTTTTGTCAGAGCTGCCTCGCCCTGGGGGTGGGAGAAGCGACGCTTCGCCGGGATGTGCGAGTGCTCCGCCACCCACAACGAGTCAAAGCCGCGCTCTTCCAGTGCCACCGCCAGATCGGTCGGCGCCATCGAATAGTCGGTGAAGAAGATTGACGCCCCGATATCCATCCTGATTACTCCTCTGCGAGCGAACCGTTCCGCGACTTCGAGAAGGCCAGGCGCGTCCATGTTACTCCGGGCTGCCCAAGGAGCGCGTCTTGATCGTCGTATCTTAGTATCACCCCCAGGTCACGCGCCTGCGCAAGGCTTATCGTCTCGTCCGCTGTGACCTCGAACATGCGCCGGCCCGGTGGAACAGGTCCGTGACGAAGAGAGAGTATCATCAGCCCGCCTACCCGGACCAAACCGGCCACCTGCGGCATCGCCCGCCGCCGTTGGTCCTCGTCTAGATGCATCCAGACTGCGGTGAGCATCACGACCTCAAAAATTTCGCCGCGCGTGTGCAGATGGACGAGATCCGGCAGGCTATCCTCCAGCCATTGGATTTGCGGCGAGGGATGTAAGGACATCGCCCTGAGGCGCAGCTCGGCGGTCGGCTCGACCGCCGTCACATGGTGCCCCATGGCGGCAAACCCGGCCGCATCTCGTCCCGTTCCCGCGCCGATATCGAGTATTCGGGATGCGGCGGTCGGGATCAAATGGATGACTTGCCGGTGGGCTTCGGCAAAAGAAATCGTCTCGTATTGCTTTACGAGCGCCTCTGCTTCATCGGCATATCCCTCTGTCCCACTCGGCCGGCTCACAGCCCCTGCTAACCTCGAGAAACAGCCGCCTCCGCCCGCAATGAAGCACGCACCTCCTCGTCGGTTGGCCACCAGTCGGGGCGTTCGATTTCGGTAACGCGATCCCGAATGATCTTGGCTGGGGCTTGGACTTTGTAGAGGCGCCGGGCATTGCCGCCGAGGAACTTTGCCTGGTCTTCGACTGGCAGGTCGTATTTCTGCATCGTCTCGATCGCCCGCCAGGCGTCGTCGCCGTCGTGGTGATAGACGTCGGACGACCAGGCCAGGATGTCGCCGTAGAACTCGGGCAGGCGCGCCGGCGGCGCCTCATCGCCCTCGAACCCGGTCATGCAATGGAGTGCGAAAGTCTCGCTCGGCAGGCGCTTCAGCGGCGGCAGTTGGCGTTCGTTGCGGTAGAGCCGGTAGCCCTTATCGCATTCGTCGATCAGGAAACTGAGCCAGGTGGAAGACGCCTCGAACACTGCGGCGTTGATCTTTGGGTGCCGGTCGAAAAAGCCGGACATCAGCACCATGGTCACCCACAGCGCGGCCTCGGCCTGGAAATTCTGGACATTGGTCAGGAAGGTGTGCGGCAGGCCTGCGGTCGCAACGGTTTTGCGGATCAATTCCGCGCCCGAATATTGCTCGCTGTAGCCGCTGGGCTTCAAGCTGCCAAAAGCCGGGAACGGGTGCATGCCATAGACCATGCCGGTCTCTTCGAGCGCGTCCCAGACTGGTTCATATTTCGGCTGCAGCGGGTAATTGCCGAACGCATCCATCGGGCGCACGAGCGCGACCCGGCAGCCCAGGGCGGCGACCCGGCGCACCTCCTGGACCGCGTAGTCGGGATGCTGCATCGGGATCAGTGCAGCAAAGAACAGCCGCTCGGGGTCGGCCAAGGTGTATTCGTAGGCCCATTCGTTGTAGGCGCGGCAGAAGGCCTTGGCGCCGAGGGCGTTTTCGAGCCACGGATAAATGTCGATCTCGGTCGGGATGATCATGACCTGATCGATGCCCTGGACATCCATGTCTTTGAGGCGCGGCTTCGGCTCGTAGGAGCCGGCGTGGTCGAGATAGGCCACCTGTTCCTGGGTCAGTGCGGTCTTCGGGTCGAGGTTGCGCACATTGAGAGCACGCTGGATGTCGTGCTTGACGCCGGGGCCGGCATTGGTGATGACCCGCATCGTGCCGGGGATGCCGCCCTTGCGCGGCGAGCCGAGCCCGACCCCGGCGCGGCCGTTGACGATCAGCAGGCGGCTTTCGGCGTCCCACCAGATTGTCTGCTTCAATGCGTCGAGCTCGTCGCGGGTCAGGAACTCGTGGGCGCGTTCCCAAATCAGCGGCGGCTCGGTCACGTGCGCGTCGCAATCGAACGTCGCGAAATTCTTGGTCATTGGCGCAAAGCGTTGAACCGGCATGCCGTACCTCCTCCTAATCTTCGAGCCAGCCCGGCGGCACGGTCACACAGCCGTGCCGGACAAGGATCGCGTCGATTTCCGCCATGTCGGCCGCCGAGATCGTCCAGCCGAGGGCGCCCAAGTTTTCCGTCACCTCGGCGGGCTCACGAAAGCCGACCAATGCAGTGCCGATGACCGGGTTGCTCAAGCTCCAGCGAAGGGCGAATTGCGGCAGGGTCTTGTCGTATTTGGCCGCCAGCCGCTTGAGTCCCTCGACGGCCTCGAGGTTGCGGGGAAAATGCTCGGGCCCGAACAAAGTGCGGAACAGGTTGAGATTGCCGAGCATGCCACCCTTCGAGCGCCAGTCGCTCTCATCGAACCGCATGCCGGCGTGAAATGTGCTGCTCAGCATGCCGTAGGCGAGCGACCCGTATGCCATGACGCCGATGTCGTTAGCCACGCAATAGGGGAAAATTTCGCCCTGCATGCGGCGGTCGAACATGTTCCAGCCATATTGCACGACGTCGATATGGCGCAGCCGCATGCAATCCTCGATCTGCGCCAGGCGAAAGTTCGATACGCCGATATTGCGCGCCTTACCCTGCCGCACGATGTCGTCGAGGGCGCGCATTGTCTCTTCGAACGGCGTGTTTGGGTCGGGCCAGTGCACGAGGTATACGTCGAGGTGATCTGTCTGCAGCCTTTGCAGGCTCTTCTCGATCGACGCCATGATCCTCGTGCGGCTGCTGTCGCGGCGGTTGGGCATTTCCTCGTAGCCGACGCCGAACTTGGTGACGATGACGACATCCCGGCGGCGGTCGCCGAGCGCCCGCGCCAGGGCCTCTTCCGACACTCCCATGCCGTAGGCTTCGGCAGTGTCGAAGCACGTGACGCCGTTATCGACCGCACGCTGAACGGCGCGTTCGAACTGGATCCCGTCGATGCGGCCGTACGTGCCGCCGATTTCCCAGCAGCCGAACCCGATCGCCGAGACCTTCAGGCCGGTTTTGCCGAATTGCCGGTATTCCATGCGATGCCGCCCGCTTACGCAGTCGCGTTGCCGCGTTGTACGGCGTCGCTGACCACTTTGCGCGCGACCTCGCGCAAAAGGCGCTGGTCTTCCTCGGGGGTCGCGGCTGGGGGAATTCCCGGCACGACGCGGTCGTGAGAATAGGTCGCGATCGTCTTGCCGTCGGGCGGGCTGTTGCGGCCGCGGCCGCCGTTCGCCTGCACGGCGCGAATTCCCTGCCGGATCATATTGCGCATCATGATGACGCCGCGGTCGGTCGAGGCGAGATGCTCGAGCCCGTGGCGGGAAATGCCGCCATGGATGCTGATCTGCGCATCGTAGTCGCCGGGGACGCGCTGGCGCGCCTCATAGGACCGGTCGCCATCCTGGCCGAAACCGGCGTCGCGCCGCATTTCGCGACCCTCGGGCGCACGGCGGAAGCCGATCTGCATCGTGTGGGTATCGTCGAGCGGCACCGCCCAGGTCGTCGCCGCCGGCCGGTTGATCGTCGTGCGCAACGCCATCGGGTCGGCATTGGGCGGGAACTGGTGAATGTTGGGTAGGATGAAGTCGGCGACGCGCACCCACACCCGGTCGGCCTGGCGGCGCGTGTCGATGTAGACCATGCCGATCGGCGTTTCCATCCAATCCCATTCGCCAAGCGCGCCGAGGTCGTCGGTGAAGCCTTGGCTACCGGGCAGAGTATGGAGAAACGCGAGGTGCGCCGGATCCATGCTGTTTTCTTTGACCTGCAGCCAGTTGCACGGCCACACCGTGCCTTGGCGCGCGGCGAGCTGGTAGCCGGGCAAGTCATAGGTGTCGAGGATCGGGAAATCGGGCTGCGCGTCGGGCGGACCCATATAGGCGAAGACCAGTCCCCGGTACTCGTGCACCGGATAAGCACCATGAAAGAGGCGGTCCTTTAGGGTGCTGTCGGCCGGCTCGCCCGGTGTCTCGAGGATCCTGCCGTCGACGTCGAAGAGCCAGCCGTGATAGCAGCAGCGGATCCCCTTCTCGCCGACCAGGCCAAATTCGAGCGAGGTGCCGCGATGCGGGCAGTGTAATTCGAGGAGGCCAACAGCTCCCCTCTTGTCGCGGAACGCGACGAGATCCTCGCCCAAGATGCGCAGCCGCTTTGGCAGATCGCGCACATCCTCGGAGAGGACCACCGGCTGCCAGAAGCGCCGTAAATATTCGCCGCAGGGTGTGCCTGGCCCGACCCGGCTCAATTCCTCATCCTCGGGCGGTCGCTCGCGGTGGTGATAGGCGCTAAAGGCGGTGCTCAGAAACGGCGTTCGCGTAGCCATTGCCATCGTCTTTACTCCTTCGCCGACGGTTAGAGCCCCTGCGCAAGGAACCGGTGGGCGACCGAGGCGTGCATCGCGATCCCGACCGCCATACATTCCTCGTTCAAGATCATCCGGTTGGAGTGGCACGGCGCCACGTGGTCGTGCCCGTCATGGCCATCCGGCATCACTCCAAGAAACATCATGCAGCCGGGGATGCGCTGAAGGACATAGGAGAAATCCTCGGCGCCCATTATCGGCGCCGGCCGGTCGACGTAATTGTCCGCACCGAGAAGCTCGGTGGCGACGGCGCGGGCGAACTCGACAAAGCCGTGGTCGTTGACCGTGACCGGGTAGCCCCGCCGGATCGTGACATTGGCCTCGCACAAATGCGCCGCGGCGACATTTGCGGCGACCCGGCGAAGCCCCTCATGCGCCCGCTCTCGGGCCGCCTCGGAGGTCGCTCGTATCGTACCGCCCATCTCGGCCGACTCGGGAATGACATTGTTGGTGGTGCCGGCGGTAACCCTGGTGCATGTGAGCACTATGGGATCGGATACATCTGCCCGCCGGGTAACCATGGTCTGCAGCGCCAACCCAATCTCGAACGCGACCGGGATCGGGTCGGTGGCGTCATGCGGCATCGCGGCGTGACCACCGCGTCCCCTGATCGTGATGGTCCAAACATCGGCCGAGGCCAGCATCGGACCCGGCTTGCTGACGAGCGCGCCCGCCTTGACGTTGGGCCAGATATGCAACGCGAAGGCGCCATCGGGTTTGGGATCCGTGTCGAGCAGGCCGTCTTGGATCATCAGCCGAGCCCCGCCGTGCCCCTCCTCGCCGGGCTGGAACATGAATTTAACGGTGCCGGCGAGCTCGTCCTTGTGCCGGTACAGCAGATGCACCGCCTGAACCAGCATCGCGGTATGAGAATCGTGGCCGCAGGCATGCATGCGCCCGGGAAACTCGCTCGCGAAATCAAGCCCGGTGTCTTCCGGCATCGGCAGGGCGTCCATATCGCCGCGCAGCAGGATCGTGCGGCCGGGCTTGGCGCCGTTCAATGTCACGATCAAGCCCGAGGTCGAAGGCCCGCGGGCGATGCCGACATCGAGGCCTTTGAGCCCGTCGAGCACCGCCTCGGTGGTCAGCGGCAAGTCGAGGCCCAGCTCGGGCTTCTGATGAATGCGGCGGCGCAATGCCACGGCGGCGGGTAACAGCGCGCGCGCTTCGTCGAGAAACCGGTGCAACTCGGACATGCTCGCCATCCTCTCTGTCGTCGCCGGCAACTATGGACTAACCACAGGAGGCGTGCCAGCCTCGTCGGTCTGCGGCGTCGCTCGCCTACAATGTCCGCACCACCCGCCAGCTCCTGATGTTCGTCCACTCGCCATCGGGAGCGACGATGACCGGATGGTCGAGAACAAATTCGCTTGCGCCGACGCGCTGCACGCATTCCTCGGCGATGTTCTTCAGCGCGCGCTCGTCTGATGACCAGCTCGGCTGCCGACCGGTTGCATCCACGGCGTAGAGGAGGCTGATATGCGGCGGCGGCGGTTCGACCGCGCCGGTGAGCCGTCGCAGTTCTTCGCGAAATGCCCGAAGGCCGGGGGTGTCCTCGACATCGATCACGACGGCCATCATCGGCGCCGTCGTCGAAAACGAGATGCGCTTTTTCCCGACGCGGAGGGGCAACGCCTTGCTGCCTCGCACATACTCCGCGGCGGCGTCCCACGAAGCCCCCGATTGCGGGCTGCACACCGTCAGATGGGGCTCAAACGGCACGGTGCCGTGCGCACCCGCCAACCGCTCGGTCAACGCTCTGAGCGATGCTTTCTGTTGGTCGCTCAACCGCAGCCAAATTGACGCCAGCATTACATCGCTTCCCTCTTCGAGATGGGGCCAGATCGACGGGGCTGTTGGACCGTCGAAACGGCCCCTGTTATCGTGTTGGGGGTTGGAATGTCGAGAGCAGGCGAATGACGAAGGCGGACCGAAGCGTCGTGGTCTTCGATCTCGGCGGTGTGCTGATCGATTGGGATCCTCGGCATCTCTACCGCAAGCTGTTCTCGGGCGACGAGACCGCGATGGAGCATTTTCTGGCAAATGTCTGCACCCATGAATGGAACCGGCGCCAGGACGCCGGGCGCAGCTTTGCCGAGGGCGCTCGTCTGCTCAAGCGCGAGCATCCTCAACATGCCGAACTGATCGATGCCTACGGTGCCCGCTTCGACGAAATGATGGCTGGGCCGATCACCGGCGCGGTCGACATCCTCGCCGAGCTGCGCGACCGCGACACGCCACTCTACCTGCTCAGCAATTTTTCGGCCGAGACCTTTCCACCGGCCTTCGAAAGGTTTGATTTCCTACGCTGGTTCCGCGGCATGGTGATTTCGGGCGAGGTCGGGGTCATTAAACCCGACCCGCGCATTTACGAGATCATGCTGGCGCGCTTCGCGATCGATCCGCGCAGGGCGGTTTATATCGACGACGTCGCGGCCAATGCCGAGGCGGCGCGGCCGTTCGGCATCCACGGCATTCATTTTACGACACCGGGCGCGTTGCGAGAGGAACTGGTCCGGCTCGCGCTGCTCTGAAGTCATGGCCTCATCGGCGACGTCGCTCGAAGTGCACGAGGCTCGCGTGTGCTACGGCGCTCATTGCGTGCTCGATGGTGTCTCATTGAATGCCGAGGGCGGCGAGTTCATCGCACTTCTCGGCTCCTCTGGATGCGGCAAGACGACGTTGCTGAGGTCGATCTGCGGCTTTGTCGCGGTGGCGAGCGGCTCGATATCTGTCGGCAACCGCGACATCACCCGTCTGCCGCCCGACAAACGCAACATTGCGATGGTATTCCAGTCCTACGCGCTGTGGCCGCACATGACGGTGGCTCAGAACATGGCGTACGGGTTGAAGTTGCGGCGGGTGAGCCGGGCCCAGATCGCTGAGCGGATTGCCGTTCTTCTGTCCATGCTGCGCCTGGAGGGACTGGACGAGCGCAAGGTGACGGCGCTCTCCGGTGGGCAGCGCCAGCGCGTGGCGCTCGGCCGTGCGCTGGCGATAAACCCGCAGATCCTCTTGCTCGACGAGCCGCTCTCCAACCTCGACGCGCGCATCCGCGAGGAGGTACGGCACGAGATAAAGACATTGCAGCAGGATCTCGGCATCACCACGGTGCACGTCACGCACGACCGCCAGGAGGCGATGGTGATGGCCGACCGCATCGCCATCCTCGATGCCGGGCATGTCGTGCAGATCGGCACCCCGGAGGAGATCTACAATCGGCCAAACTCACCTTTCGTCGCCGGCTTCATGGGTGCCGCCAATGTCGTGCCGCTCATGCTGAGCCGCGCCGAAGGGCAGATCGTCATCGCCGAAGGTCCGTTCAATTGCGGTGTCGCCATTGAGCAGTCGGGCTTTGTCACCGACGGCATGGGGCAGATGGCCCCTGCCACCGCAGCGGTCGCTCACTTCCGCAGCGAGCAGGCACGGCTCTGCCCGCCCGATCAACCGCTCGCCGGCTGCTTGGTGCTGCGCGGACGGATCACCCAAGCCTCTTATCCCGGAGGCTTTTATCGCTATGCGATCTGCGTCGGACCTCACCAATATCTGGTGGACGACCAGCGTCGGCTGGCGATCGGTGACACGATCGGTATCGCCTTGCCGGCGTCGGCGCTGCATCTCTATCCGGTTCAACACACTCGGTAAATCCACGGGAGGCAGGCATGCAACGTATCAGTATCGTATTTGCCGCACTGGCGGCGCTCGTTTTGAGTCCGCCGGCGACGGCACAGCAAGCAGTGACCTTGAACGTCGTCACTGCCGGCGACCAGAACATGGTCGATTACGTCAAGGACTATCTGGGACCGATGTTCGAGAAAGAGCACCCGGGTGTCACCGTCAGAGCGGTCGGCACCGGACCGGGTGATGCCGGCTCGCAAAAGATCTACGAGAAGCTCGAAGCCGAGAAGGGCAACCCCGCCTGGGACATCGACGTTGCGGTCATCCACCAGAAGGCAGCGGGCGAGATGGTCGGCAAAGGGCTGCTCGCCTGCTATTCGGCAGAGATCCCTACCGGCAAGCTTGTGACTTCCGAAGCTGCGAAGAACGCGCTCGGCACCGATGTCGGCGGTTATGTGATGCCGATGTTCAACAGCCAGACCGCCATCGCCTACAATACGGCGATGGTCGGCGACCCACCAAAAACATACGCCGAGCTCGAAAAATGGGTCCAGGCAAACCCGAAGAAGTTCGGCTATAACGGCATCAAGGGCGGCATGTCGGGGGTGAGCTTCATCGTCGGCTGGATCTATGCGCACTCGCCCGACACCGACCGGCTTATCAAGGGTCCGTACAATCCTGACACCAAGAAGACCTGGGATCCGGTCCTCGCCGAGCTCGCGGCGTTCAACAAAAATGTGGTGTTAACGCCGGGCAATGCCGGGACGCTCGACATGCTAAATCGCGGCGAGATCGCGATGGGCCCGGTTTGGGTCGACATGTTCTACACCTGGCAAAGCGAAGGCAAGATCCCGCCGGACGTTAAGTTAAAGCTGATCGGGCCGGGCATGCCCGGTCAGCCGATGTATTACGTCGTCCCGGCCAAGGCTGCCAATGCCAAGGCTGCCGAGGAGTTCATCGCGTTGGCGACGAGCCCCAAGGTCCAGGCCGACGGCATCGTCAAACGCTTCAACTGGTACCCGGGCATCGACGCCGCCGCAGTCAAGCCGCAGCTCGACGAGGCGAGCTGGGGCAAGCTCTTTGTCGATGTGACACCCGAGGACCTCGCCAGTAAAGGCAAGCCCTTCCCGCTTGCGCCCTACTTCAACGACATCTTGGAGAGCTACGAGCGCAAGGTTCAGTGAACAACACTTCAGCGCAGAGGACGCCAGGGATGCGCAATGGACGCTGCGCGTGAATGGCGCGCCAGTTCCGGGTGAGGGGCGGGGATCATCCGCAGTGGCGGTGTTTTGTACAAGCATCAAGAGGCCCCTCACCCCAACCCTCTCCCCGCCAAGCGGGGCGAGGGAGAATCTTGCGGCCCTGATCCAGCCAATGCAGCCAGTTGATCGTGAGGGAGGATAGACGGTCCGGCCAACTGCTGCTGGTTGCACCGGCATTGGCGATGGTGCTGGCGCTGTTCGTCTATCCGCTCGGCATGTCGCTGGTATCGGCCTTCACCACCAAGGAGGGAGCGCCGAGCCTCGACAATTTCGCCAAGGCATTCGAACTCTATGGGAACGACATCGTCTTCACCGTGGTCATCGTCGTCGCTTCGACGGTGCTGACCGGACTGTTTGCGGCGGCGATCGGCGGCTATCTGGTGCTCGGTGCCCATCCCGCAGCGGTGGCGGTCCTGAAAAGCCTCTATCGCTGGCCGCTGTTCATCCCGTTCATCGTCGCCGCGCAATGCATGCGCACTTTCCTCGCCAAAAACGGCCTGATGAACAACACGCTCGCGACATTGGGGCTCGTCGATGTAGGCAGTCTGGCGGGGCTGCTCGACTGGCGCGGCATCATCGTTACCTTTGTCTGGAAGGAGACGCCGTTTGTCGCACTGCTGGTGTCGGGCGCCATGGCCTCGCTCGACCGTGCGACGATCGAAGCCGCCGCCAACCTCGGCGCCGGCGGATTGCGCATCCTCGTCGAAATCATCCTGCCACAAGTCGCCGGGGTGATGGTGGTCGGGCTGACATTGGCCTTTGTCACGATGCTTTCGGTGTTGTCGGTGCCGATCATGATCAGCGGCGGCTCGCCGACGATGATCACGGTCGACATGGCGTTCCGCGTCAATTCCTACGGCGACTATGGCGTCGCCAATGCGCTGGCCTTTGTCTCCTACGCAATCGCCGGTCTGGCGGCCTGGATTTATCTGCGACGCAATTTGGCGAGCGGCGGCGGGCTATGAGGGCAGCCTTGGGCTGGCTGTTGCGCGGCGGTCTGCTCGGCGGCCTCGCTTTCCTGATCTTCGGGCCGCTCGCCAATCTCGTACTGTGGGCGGTGGCGATCCAATGGTATTTCCCGCACAAATTGCCGCTGACCTGGGGTTTTAAATATTGGGGCGAGGTGTTCAAGCCGACCAGCGACACCATTGCGGCGCTCGGCACGAGCGTGCTGATCGCCTCCATCACAGTCTTGGTCTGTCTGCTGCTGGCCGTCCCGGCGGGCTATGCGCTCGGACGTGCGCAGGTGCCCGGACGCCGCCTCATCCTGCTGCTCCTGCTGCTGCCGCAGGCGTTTCCGAACCTCGCCGTCTATTTCAATATCGCCCGCCTGTTTTACATGGTCGGGCTCAACGGAACGATTGCCGGCGTCGTCCTCGTGCATGCCGCCCATGGGCTGGTGATCGCGGTATGGATCGCCACGGCGGCGTTCGCGGCAATCGATCCTGAGCTCGAGCTCGCCGCCCGCAATATCGGAGCGTCGGCCTTGCACACCGCGCTGACCGTGACCCTGCCGTTGGCGATGCCGGGAGTGACGGCGAGTGGCATCTTTGTCTTTCTCGAATCGCTCGACGAGTTTACCGGCACCTATTTTGTCGGGGTGCCGGACGTGACCACCCTGCCGCTCGTCATGTTCACCGCCAGCCTCGCAGGAAATTACCAGATCGCCGCGATCACGGCGCTGGTGCTGCTGGTCCCCGCGGTCGGCTTTATGCTGCTGATCGAGCGGTTTCTCAAAGCCGAAATGCTGGCCAAAATCGGCTGACAGAACCGTACATACCCTTCAATGTCGTGTGATATCCTTTAAGGACGCGAGGGGACACGCCAGAAAGCGTTGCCGCAACGGCTCCTGGTGCCACCTCCCTCTTTCGCCGAAGCCATGACGCACTGGCGTTGCGTGTAGGCTAGGTTGCGATACCAGTTATTGGCACCGGCCGATAAGGCGGTGTTAGCTCAAGCGGGGAGAGAGCCATGCAGACGAATGAGACCAACGAATCCGGCGCGGAACTGACCCGGCTCGAGGAAGACCGCGAAGGACGAGCCGCGTGGAAGAAGTGGGGGCCGTATCTGAGCGAGCGGCAGTGGGGGACCGTACGTGAAGATTACAGCTCCAATGGCGATGCCTGGAATTACTTCACCCACGATAACGCGCAGTACCGGGCATACCGGTGGGGTGAGGACGGGCTCGCCGGCATCTCCGATAACCGCCAGTTGCTCTGTTTCGCGCTGGCGCTTTGGAACGGGCGCGATCCGATCCTCAAGGAACGGTTGTTCGGACTGACCAACAGTGAGGGTAACCACGGCGAGGACGTCAAGGAGTACTACTTCTACCTCGATAGCACGCCAACCCACTCGTACATGAAGTACCTCTACAAGTATCCGCAGGCCGCGTACCCGTACCAGACCATCATCGATGCCAACCGGGCGCGCGACAAAAAGGCCGCCGAGTATGAATTGCTGGACACCGGCATATTCGATGACGACCGATACTTTGACGTTATCGTCGAATACGCCAAGGTCGAGCCGGAGGACATCCTGATCCAGATCACCGTCTGCAACCGGGGCCCCGAGCCGGCCGAGATCCACGTGCTGCCCACCCTTTGGTTTCGCAACACCTGGTCGTGGGGTCGCAGGGAAGAGAAACCGGAGCTGAAGATCCTCGCTGCCGGCGCGGACATGCGGGCCGTCGCCGCCCGGCATCGTCTCCTTGGGGAACGATTCCTCTACTGTGAAGGTGTGGTCGATCTGCTTTTTACCGAAAATGAAACCAATACCCAGCGCGCCTTCAATCAGCCCAATCAGCAGCCGTACTGCAAGGACGGCATCATCCGCGCCATCGTCCACGGGAACAAGAACGCCATCAACCCCGAATTGCACGGCACCAAGGCATCTGCCGATTATCGCCTTACCGTGGCGGCGAAAGGAACTCAGACGGTCCGACTGCGGCTGACCGACGAGCCTCCCGACCGGTTGCGGGCTCCCTTCGGCGATGCGTTCGAGGCCCCGCTCAAGACCCGGCGGGCAGAAGCGGATGCTTTCTATGCAGGCATAGCGCCGGATACGCTGAGCCGGGATGAGGCACACGTGATGCGCCAGGCACTGTCAGGAATGCTCTGGAGCAAGCAGTATTTCTATTACGACGTGGCTCAGTGGCTGCGGGAGCACGGCGATAAGCCCGAGGAAGGAGTGCGCGCCCAAGTCCGCAACAAGGACTGGTTCCACATGTACAACGCGGACGTCATCTCCATGCCGGACAAGTGGGAGTACCCCTGGTACGCCGTCTGGGACCTCGCCTTCCACACCATCGCTTTGTCCCTGGTGGACGTTGATTTCGCCAAGGAGCAGCTGCGGCTATTCCTCGGCCACCATTACCTGCATCCCAACGGCCAGATGCCGGCCTACGAGTGGAACTTTAACGACGTCAATCCCCCAGTACACCCGTGGGCGGTCTGGGCTGTGTACAACTATGACAAACAGTTGCGCGGGCGCGGGGACGTTGCCTTCCTCAAATTCTGCTTCGACAAGCTGTCACTGAACTTCACCTGGTGGGTGAACCGCAAGGATCCGGATGACAACAACGTGTTCTCGGGAGGCTTCCTTGGCCTGGACAACATAGGGGTCTTCGATCGCAGCAGCCCGCTGCCGACAGGCGGGCGTCTGGAGCAATCGGATGCCACAGCCTGGATGGCGGTCTTTGCGTCGGTGATGCTGCAGATTGCGGTCGAGCTCGCGGTGGAGGACGACCCCCACTACGAGGCGATGGCGCTGAAATACTTCGAGCACTTCCTGTGGATCGCCTCAGCCATCGACAATTTGAGTTTTACCGGAGTCAAACTCTGGGACCAAGAGGATGGTATCTATTACGATGTGCTGCGCTTTCCCGACGGCAACGGCGCCCGGCTCAAGGTCCGTTCCCTGGTTGGGCTGCTGCCGATGGCGGCGATCACGGTGTTGCCCCCCGACCTGCGGGAACGGCTGCCGCGCTTTTTCGAGGAGGCGCAGTGGTTTCTGGAACAGCACCCGTATACGGCGGCGACTATCACGGTTCCGCTGGAGGTGGGGGCGGGCGGTAGCCGGATCCTTTCCCTTGTCAACCCGGACAAGCTCCGCCGGATGCTCGGCTACATGCTCAACGAGAACGAGTTCCTGAGCCCCTACGGGATTCGCTCGCTGTCGCGCTATCACGCCGAGCACCCCTATGTCTTCAATGCCGGCGGACAGGAGTACCGGGTCGGCTACGTCCCGGGCGATTCGGACAGCGGGATGTTTGGGGGTAACTCCAACTGGCGCGGACCGATCTGGATGCCAATGCAGCTCATCCTGATCCGCGCCCTGGTCAACCAATTTGCCCACCTGGGCAACAACTTCAAGGTCGAGTGTCCAGTCGGCTCAGGCCGTCAACTGAACCTCCTGGAGGTCGGCCAGGAGATCGCGCGACGGTTGTCGCGCCTGTTTATCCGCAACGAGGAAGAACGTCGGCCCGCCCACGGCAATCACAACCGGTGGAACGATGAGCACTGGCACGACCACGTCCTGTTCTACGAGTACTTCCATGGGGACACCGGTGCAGGCATCGGAGCCAGCCATC
>Ga0306924_10001620_pt1 | contig 20774 bp, 12 predicted proteins | sample sta12Can44000111_FD_203756 | JGI IMG/M metagenome (GOLD analysis project Ga0306924, IMG submission 203756) | Lab enrichment of tropical soil microbial communities from Luquillo Experimental Forest, Puerto Rico - statanox.12C.anox.44.000.111 (v2)... | ecosystem: Environmental > Terrestrial >...
ACCTTCGCGAACGTGCGCATCAAGAACCTCATGGTCCCGGGCGTCGAGGGCGGCGTCACCGTGCACCAGCCCTCCGGCCAGCGGCTCTCGATCCACGAGGCCGCGGTCCGCTACGACGCCGAGCACGTGCCGCTCGTCGTCCTCGCCGGCCAGGAATACGGGACCGGCAGCTCGCGGGACTGGGCAGCCAAGGGAACGCGGCTGCTCGGGGTGCGCGCGGTGGTGGCGCGGAGCTTCGAGCGGATCCACCGCTCGAACCTCGTGGGCATGGGCGTGCTCCCGTGCCAGTTCGCGGGGGAGACGTCGGCCCAGACCCTGGGGCTCGACGGGACCGAGACCTTCGACCTCGTCGGCCTCTCGGGCGGCCTCCGGCCGCGGCTGCCGGTGACGCTCGTGGTGCGGCGCGCGAGCGGCGAGGTGCTGGAGGTCCCGCTGACGCTCCGGATCGACACGCCGATCGAGGTGGAGTACTTCCGCCACGGCGGGATCCTCCCCTACGTGCTGCGGCAGATCGTGCAGTCCGCCTGAGCGGGGGACGGCGCGCCGGGCCCCGGCGCTGTCAGACCGCCGGGGTAGGGTCGTCGTGCGAAGGGCGCCCGCGCGCCCGCGCGGCAACTCGAAGGAGCGCTCCAGATGGCCGTGAAGGTGATGTGGGCCCCCGCCCTGCGCGCGCAGGCGGAGGAGTCGAAGCGTCCGCAGCTCTCCGCTGCGGCGCCGGTGTCGAGACCCGAGCCCCGGAAGGCCGACGGCGAGAAGCCGAAGCGGCGCAAGACGTCGATCTACGACGGCGAGGGGAACGAGGTCTTCATCACCCTCATGTGCCTGAAGTGCCACCAGATGCGGCCGCTCTCCCAGTTCGGGCTCCGCAAGATGGCCGACGGCGCGATCCGGAACCAGCCCTGGTGCCGCCCCTGCCGCTCCGACGCGAGCCCCAAGAAGAAGAGGGAGGCCGCGGTCGTCGAGGAGTCCTCGGTTTCGGGGGAGTCCCTGGGCGAGACCACGCAGCAGGAGCAGGCGAAGGACATGGGGAACCTCGCCGCCGAGGTCGCGACCGCGCTCTACCGCGGCCGCGGCTGATCCGGTCCCCCTCCCACCGGTCGCCGATCCGTGCTGGACGGATCGGCGGCGCGACCCGCCCGATCGCCGCTCCGGTGATCCCGCCCGTGGTCGAGGGCGATCGAGCGCTGCGACAACGAACCGCACGGCCCGCAGACCCCTGTACGATCGGACCATCCGTGGGCTTTCCGACCGCGGCTTGTCGCAGGTCAACTCGACCGCTCGATACCCTCATTCCAGCCCGCATGAGCGATGGTGACTCCGGGGGCAGGGAGTGGCAGGATGCCGCTGCCCGTCGCCGTCCGGCCGGGTAAATCGACCAGAGAAGTCCGCGACTTTCACCACAGCAACCCATTGCGGACTACTTCGGCGCCCATGTAGGATTCAGTGTTCCGTTTCCGCCTGCCGTTCCTTCGCGTGTAGGGAGTCCCCATGGCCATCGAACCGACCAAGATTTCGCCTCTGAAGGCGAAGCTCCAGGAGAAGATCGAGGCGTTCCGTCCGCGGACGCAGAAGCTCAACAAGGAGTTCGCGAACGTCGTCATCGACCAGGTGAACATCGGCCAGGCGATCGGCGGCGCGCGTGACGTGCGCTGCCTCGTCACCGACATCTCCTACCTCGACCCGCAGGAAGGCATCCGCTTCCGCGGCAAGACCATCCCCGAGACCTTCGCGGCCCTGCCGAAGGTTCCGGGCTCGGATCAGCCGTTCGTGGAGGGGTTCTTCTACTTCCTCCTCACGGGTGAGATCCCCACGCTCGACCAGGCCCTCGCGGTGAAGGAGGACTGGAAGGGCCGCGCCAAGGTGCCCGAGTACGTCTTCGACGTGCTGCGCGCGCTGCCGCGCGACACGCACCCCATGACGATGTTCTCGGCGGCGATCCTCTCGATGCAGCGCGAGTCGGTGTTCGCGAAGCGCTACGGCGAGGGGGCCCTGAAGAAGACCGACATGTGGGACCCGATGTACGAAGACTCGATGAACATGCTGGCGAAGCTTCCCCAGATCGCCGCGTACATCTACCGCATGAAGTACAAGGGCGACACGCACATCGCCCCGAACCCCGAGCTCGACTGGGGCGGCAACTTCGCCCACATGATGGGCATCGCGAAGCCGTACGACGACGTCGCCCGCATGTACTTCATCCTCCACTCGGACCACGAGTCGGGGAACGTCTCCGCCCACACCACGCACCTCGTCGCGTCTGCGCTCTCCGACGCGTACTACTCGCTGTCGGCCGGCATCAACGGCCTCGCGGGCCCGCTCCACGGCCTCGCGAACCAGGAAGTGCTGGGCTGGATCCAGAACGTCCAGAAGAAGATGGGCGGCAAGCTGCCCACCGAGGAGGAGCTCGAGAAGTTCCTCTGGGACACGCTCAACGCCGGCCAGGTGATCCCGGGCTACGGCCACGCGGTGCTCCGGAAGACCGACCCGCGCTACACCTCGCAGATGGAGTTCTGCCAGAAGCACCTGCCCGAGTACCCCATGTTCAAGCTGGTGAACATGATCTACAAGGTCGCCCCGGGCGTGCTGACGAAGCACGGCAAGACGAAGAACCCGTGGCCGAACGTCGACGCTCAGTCCGGCGTCATCCAGTGGTACTACGGCCTCACCGAGTACGACTTCTACACCGTGCTCTTCGGCGTCGGCCGCGCGCTCGGCGTCCTCGCGAACATCGTGTGGGACCGCGGCCTCGGCTACGCGCTCGAGCGCCCGAAGTCGGTCACCACGGCGATGCTCGAGGAGTGGGCGAAGGCCGGCGGCCGCAAGATGAAGGACGAGTAGCTCCTTCCTCGCCGGTAGCACCTGCGCGCCGGGCGGCCACGCCGTCCGGCGCGTCGTATTTTTGGGCGGCCGAGCGGCACCCCGCCGCCCCGCTCGCTCTACGCGCTCGCGCGGCCGCATGCGGCCGCGCGCACCCCCCGCTGAGCCGCGCGGCAGCGGTTTACCGGGAGGGTTCCGCATGCTTTGCTGGTTCGCTCATGATGATCTCCGAGCCGCTCGGCCCCACGTTCGCGCGCCTGGCCGCCCACTGGGCGCGGCCGGGTGGGATCCCGCTCGCCCTGCTCGACGACACCCGCGAAGCGCTCGCCGGCGTCGAGCCCTCCGATCCCGCGGAGATCGCCGACCTCGTCGAGATCCTCCTCTCCCGCACCCGCGGCGGGGAGTCGCGCGCCGCGGCCCGGCAGGCGCTGTTCACGCTGCTCGACGGCGTCCGGCGCCGCTCCTTCACGCGCTCGCTCCATCCGCGCCAGGTGGAAGCCTGGGTCCGGCTCCTGTTCCCGGTGATCGAGCGCGCCGACTACACCTTCGGCGAGCTGCTCCGCTCGCGCGAGGAGACCGACCCGAAGACGGTGGCGATCCGCGTGCTCGGCTCCGACGCCGCCGAGCTCACGGTGGCCGAGGTGGCGCGTCGCACCCGCGCGATCGCCCGCGGCCTCCTCGCGCTCTCCGCCGACGAGCCCGAAGCGAAGGTGGCGGTGCTCGCGGAGAACTCGCTCGAGAGCGCGCTCTGCGACCTCGCGTGCCTCTCGAACGGCATCGTCGACTTTCCGCTGCCGGCGAACGCCACCGCCGACCAGATCATCTACATGCTGAAGCACTCCGGCGCGCGCGTGCTGCTCGCGTCGGACGAGGAGCAGCTCGCGAAGGTGCTGCCGTCCCTCGGCGCGCTGCCCGAGCTGCGCGAGGTGGTCACCTTCTCGCGCACCGCCGCCGACCGGCACGGGCTCCTCTCCCTCGAGCAGCTCGTGGGCCAGGGAGCGGGCTTCGACGACGACGCGCGCGAGGCGCGGGCGGCCGCGGTGAAGAGCCGCGACATCGCCACCGTGATGTACACCTCGGGCACCACCGGGAAGCCCAAGGGCATCCAGTTCTCGCATCTGAACATCGTGTCGAAGCGGCTGGCGCGCGGCTTCTCGCTGCCGGAGGTGGGCGAGGGCGACGTCTTCCTCGCGTACCTGCCGCTGTACCACACGTTCGGCCGCTGGCTCGAGCTCGCCGGCTCCCTGTGGTGGGGCGCCACCTACGTCTTCGCGCGCTCCACCGCCGCGCCGTCGCTCATCAACGACTTCAAGGACGTGCGGCCGACGATCTTCATCTCGGTCCCGAAGAAGTGGTTCGAGCTGCACGAGGCGTCGGTGCGCGAGGCGGCGTCGGACGATCCCGACGAGACCGCCGCGCACCTGCGCGCGATCACCGGCGGCCGCCTTCGCACGGGCCTCAGCGCCGCCGGCTACCTCGACCCGATCGTCTTCAGGGCCTTCCACCAGGCGGGCGTCGAGCTCTGCTCGGGCTACGGCATGACCGAGGCCACGGGCGGCATCACGATGACGCCGCCCAGCGGCTACGTGGACGGGTCGATCGGGCAGCCCCTCCCCGGCATCGAGTGCCGGCGCGCCGACGACGGCGAGCTCCTCATCCGCGGCGCCTACGTGTCTCCCGGCTACTACCGCCAGGAGAAGCCCGACGAGACCTCGTTCGACGCCGACGGCTGGTTCCACACCGGCGACCTCGTGTCGGTGGACGGCGAGGGGCACCACCGGATCACCGGCCGCAAGAAGGAGATCTACAAGAACAGGATGGGGCAGACGATCGCCCCGCAGCGCGTCGAGAACCTGTTCCGCGACTTCGAGGCGGTGTCCCAGGCGTTCCTCGTGGGCGACCACCGCGAGTACAACACGCTGCTCATCTGGCCCAACCACGAGATCGCTGCGCTCCAGGGCAAGGGGCCGGCCGAGGTCCGCGAGTTCCTCTCCTCCCTCGTCGCGAGCGCGAACCGCTTCCTCGCGCCGTTCGAGCGCGTGGTGGCGTTCCAGGTGCTGCCGCGCGCGCTCGACGAGGCGCACGGCGAGCTCACGCACAAGCTCACCTTCAAGCGCGAGGTGGTGGAGAAGAACTGGGCCGACCTCATCGAGCGGATGTACGAGCAGAAGGCGCTCGCGTTCCCGGTGGACGGCCACTTCCTGCGCATCCCGAACTGGGTGCTGCGCGAGATGGGCGTGCTCCAGCACGAGGTCGCGCTGCGCGACGGCGTGCTGTGGGCGGGCGGGCGGACGTTGAAGGTGGGCCTCGTCCCGGGCGTCGTGGGCGCGATCCGGCTCGGCGACATGGCCTACGACACCGAGGGCGCGGTGATGGACCTCGGCGCGCTGCTCGCGCGGCCCGCGCTCTGGCTCGGCAACGACGCGCTGAAGACGTTCCTCGACGAGGAGGCCTTCCTCGCCCTCGTGGCGCGCCGCCGCAAGGGCGGCGGCGACCTTCGCATCGACGCGCGGCTCTGGATCCCGCCAGCGCCGTCCCGCCTCGCAGAGCTCCTCGAGACCATCGACCGCGACGACGTCACGTTCCACTCGATCCACGCCGCGGGCGAGCTGCTCCGCGCCGAGCGGCCGGAGGCGCGGCGCGCGATCACCCACCTGCAGCGCGGGATGGCGCGCGGCCAGGCCGACCACGCCGCGCTCTGCCGCGCGGTGCTGCGGCGCGCCGCCGACGCGCCCGACGAGGAGGTGCGGCGGCTCGCGTTCAAGGTGCTCCTCCCGCACGAGGAGCCGGCGCACCTGCTCGAGACCCTCGAGACCTTCCTCGAGTGCCTGGGCGCGATGGCGCTCCGCGACGAGGACCTCGCGTCGCTCGGCGAGCGCGGCCTCACCGATCCGCAGATGAAGGTGCTGCTCGCCTCGCTGCAGACCGACGAGGCGCTCGCGTCGCCGCTCGAGTCATCGCGGCGGCGGCTGATCATCGGCGCGATGCGGCTCGTCACCGCGCACGCGATGGCGCACCCGACCTGGTACGCGCAGACGCGCGTGCCGCTCGCCCGGCTCACGCTGCACGAGGACGGCGAGATCGCCGCCCGCGGCAGCGAGGAGAACGACCGGCTCCGGCGCGGCTTCCAGAACTGGATCGGCCCGAACCTCCGGCTCGCGATCGATCCCGATTCGGGCGGCGAGTACGGCTGGAAGGACGTGGTGGTCTTCGACCCGAACGTCCCGGCCCGCGCGAGGGAGGTCCTGCTCCAGGCCATCGCCGACACCACGATGGTGCGCGCGTCGGTGTTCCTCTTCGGCCGCGGCGTGCTCCTCTCCCTCGCCGACCTGCCGCCCGGCGGCGCCACGGTCACCCACCTCGGCACGCAGCACGGGAAGAGCGTGTACCGGCTCTCGCTCCTCACCCGCGCGCGCGAGCAGTTCGACGCCGCCATCAACGTCGCCGAGAGCGTACCGCCCTACGAGCTCCGAGAGGAGATCCGCTGGCTCCTCGCCGCCGGTGCGCCGCCGCCGCTCGTCGAGAACTTCGGCGGCTACTACCCCGAGTACGGCGTCTTCACCGAGGAGTTCATCCCCGGCGAGGACGTGGAGCGCCAGGTCGCGCGCTTCGAGCGGAATGGCGACCTGAAGCGGCTCCAGCTCCACTGGCCGTTCCTCACCTGGAGCGCGCTCTCGGCGCTGGTGTCGTTCTGGGACCGGTCGGGCCGCAAGGTCTCGCTGCGCGAGCCCTCGCCCGGCGCGTTCATCGTGCCGGCGCACGACTACCAGATCGGCGCCCGGCTCGTGTCGATCTCCGATCGCGCCGAGTGCCGGACGCTGGACGATCTCCTCGACCGCTTCGCCGCGTCGTTCGTCGCGCCGGTGACCGCGCGGCGGCCGGAGCTCGCGGCGGACTGCGGCGACCGGATCCTCCTGTCGGCGGTGATGGGGGCGCTCGGCGTGGACCGCGCCCGGCCGCTCCTCGAGGGCGCGCGCGACGGCAAGCGCGGCCCCGCCGTCCAGGCGTTCCTCGCCGACGCGAAGGACCGCGGCTTCACGCCGAAGCGCGTCCACTTCGCGGCGCGCCGGTTCCAGCGCTGGATCGAGGTGAACCCCGCCGCGACGGTCGAGGCGAAGGGCACGATGCTCGCCGAGCTCTGGGGCACCTACCGGCTCGCGGAGCTCGAGCAGCAGTACCCCGACACCCGCATCCGCTTCTTCCGCCAGACCGTGTTCGCGGCGGTGCGGCCCGAGACCGGCGCGGCGATCGACGCCCTCATGCAGCGCGCGCGCAGCCTCCCTCGCGGCGGCTTCAGCCTCGAGGAGCAGGTGGCGGCGATCCGCGCGTCGGTGAAGCCGTCGCCCGAGGAGGACTACTTCCTCGCGCGCATGACCTACCGCTACCTCGGCCCGTCGGACGACGCGGCGCTCATCTCGCTCCCCACCGGCGAGCGCCAGACCACCGAGGTGGTGCTCGGCGTGATCGACGAGGAGGGGAACCGGTACTGGATCCGAGGCCCGGTGAGCCCGCGCGAGGTGGCGCGCCTGCTCCAGCTCTTCCACGAGGCGAACCTCCAGGTGGCCTTCGGCGGCGAGCACGAGTTCCTGCTCGCGATCGACGCCAAGGAGACGGTGATCGGCGGCGTCTACTACCGGTACGTCTCCGGCGAGCGCGCCCACATGGAGAAGGTGGTCGTGACCCGCAAGCACCGCGGAAAGGGGATCTCCGACGGCATCATGCGCGAGTTCGTCCGGCGGCTCCGCGCGCGCGGCGTGAAGACGCTCGAGACCGGCTACTTCCAGCCCGAGTACCTCCGGCGCTACGGCTTCCGCACCGACCCCAGCTCCGGCGGTCTCGTCGTCGAGCTCTCTGCGGAGACCGCGTTCCGGTTCTAGGACATCGCCATGCCCGCTCACTGGAAGCTCATCGACAGCACCCTCCGCGAAGGGGAGCAGTTCGCGAAGGCCGCCTTCCGCAGCGAGGACAAGGTCGAGATCGCGCGCGCGCTCGACACGCTCGGCGTCGACTACGTGGAGGTGACGAACCCGGCCGCCTCGCCGCAGTCGCAGCGCGACGCGGCGCAGATCGCGAAGCTCGGGCTCTCGGCCCGCGTCATCACGCACTCCCGCTGCGTGCTCGACGACGTGAAGGCCGCGGTGGACTCCGGCGTGCGCGGGATCGGCCTCCTCTACGCCACCTCGCGCATCCTGCGCGAGTCGTCGCACGGGAAGACCATCCAGCAGATCGTCGACACGATGGGGCCGCCCATCGAGCTCGCGCTGCGCAACGGGCTCGAGGTGCGCTTCAGCGCCGAGGACACCTTCCGCACCGAGGAGGCCGACCTCCTCACCGTGTACCAGGCCGCCGAACGGCTCGGCGCGCACCGCGTCGGCCTCGCCGACACGGTGGGCATCGCCACCCCACGCCAGGTGTTCGCGCTCGTGCGCGAGGTGCGCCGCACGGTGGGCTGCGACATCGGCTTCCACGGGCACGACGACACCGGCTGCGCGATCGCGAACGCGTACGAGGCGATCTCCGCGGGCGCGACTCACGTCGACGTGTCGGTGCTCGGCATCGGCGAGCGCGTGGGTATCACGCCCCTCGGCGGGCTCATCGCGCGGATGTACAGCCTCGACCCGCAGGGCGTCTCGCAGCGCTACCGCCTCGGCCAGCTCCGTGAGCTCGAGCGGCTCGTCGCGCGCATCTGCCAGATCGAGGTGCCGTTCAACAACCACCTCACCGGCGAGACCGCCTACTCGCACAAGGCCGGGATGCACCTGAAGGCGATGGTGGCGAACCCCGGCAGCTACGAGATCATCCCGCCGGAGGCCTTCGGCCTCTCGCGGCGGCTCATCATCGGCAGCCGCCTCACCGGCAAGGCCGCCATCGGCTACCGCGCGCGAGAGATGGGGCTCACCTTCGGCGAGACCGAGCTGCGCGACATCACCCGCCGCATCAAGGACATGGCGGACAAGGGCGAGCTCTCCGAGGAGCAGCTCGAGCAGTTCCTCCGCGAGTGGGTCACGGCCTGACGCCGGGACCGGCGGACGGGAGGCCCGCACCGTGAACGTGGTCGAGCCGATCGGCGCGCTCTCGATGGAGCGCCTCGTGCTGTCGCTCGTCGAGGCGCTGTCGGTCTTCTTCGTCCTCTTCCACTTCTACGTCCGCTCCCGCTCCTTCCGGCCCTACCGGCAGGACTGGCTCACGCCGCGTGGCCGCGTGGGCCTCTACCTCTTCTTCAGCACCATCTCGATCCTGGGCTCGTACCTGGGCGTCCGGCTCCTCGGCGGCGGCATCGCGAACACGCGCGCGGTGGGGGCGGTCCTCGGCGGCATCCTCGGCGGCCCGTGGGTGGGCCTCGCGGTGGGCGTCACCGCCGGCGCGCAGCGCCTGACGCTCGGCGGCTTCTCCGCGTTCGCCGGCGCGGTCGCGACCACGGTGGACGGGCTCTTCGGCGGCCTCGCCCACCTCTACCTCCGCCGCGCCCGCTCCCCCGAGCGCCTCGTCGACTGGCGGACCGCGTTCCTCGTCACCGCGGTGGGCGAGTCCGTGCACATGGGGATCGTGCTCCTGCTCGCCCGGCCTTTCGACGACGCCGTGCGCCTCGTGGAGCTGATCGGCCTGCCGATGATCCTCGCGAACTCCACCGGCTCCGCGATCTTCATGACCCTGCTCCGGCAGCGGACCACGGTCTACGACGAGGTGGGCGCGCTCACCTCGGCCCGGGCGCTGTGCGTGGCGCAGCGCACGCTCGGCCTCTTCCACCGCGCCTTCGACGCCGCGGCCGCGTCGGGCGTCGCCCCGATCATCCTCGAGGAGACCGGGGTCGGCGCCGTCGCGATCACCGACAAGACGAGCGTCCTCGCGTTCGTGGGCCAGGGCTCCGATCACCACCGGCCGGGGACCCCGATCGCCTCCGACTACACCCGCCAGGCGCTCGTGACGAAGCAGGTCGTGTTCGCCGACGGGGTGCGCGAGCACTTCGAGTGCACCCTCTCCCCCGCGTGCGAGCTCGACTCGGTGGTGGTGGTGCCGCTCGAGGTGGACGGCGACATCCTCGGCACCGTGCAGCTCTTCGAGCCCCGCAACAAGCGGTTCCGGAGCATGAACCGCTCGCTCGGCGAGGGGCTCGCCGCGGTGCTCTCGAACCAGCTGCTCGCGTCGCGCTTCCAGGAGCAGAAGAGCCTGCTCGTCGTGTCGGAGCTGAAGCTCGTGCAGGCGCAGGTGAACCCGCACTTCCTCTTCAACTCGCTGAACACGATCTCGGCGGTGACGCGCACCGACCCCGACCGCGCCCGCGACCTCCTCTCGAACCTCTCCACGTTCTTCCGCAAGAACCTGAAGCGCTCGTCCGACCTCTCCACGCTCGCCGAGGAGCTCGAGCACGTCGGCAGCTACCTCGAGATCGAGAAGGCGCGCTTCCGCGACCGGCTCGTGGTGGAGATCGACGTCGACCCCGCGCTCCTCTCCCTGAAGCTCCCCACCTTCACGCTCCAGCCGCTCATCGAGAACGCGGTGAAGCACGGGATCTCCGCCCGGCTCGGCCCGGGGACCGCGCGCATCCGCGCCCGGCGCAGGGACGGACTCGCGGTGATCGAGGTGGAGGACGACGCCGGCACCTGGAGCGAGGGACCGCCCGGCGCCGGACTCGGGATGCAGATCGTCGACAAGCGGATCAAGAACTTGCTCGGCGAGGACTTCGGGGTGACCGTCTCCTGCGTGCCGAGCGAGCTCACGCGGGTCACGCTGCGCGTCCCGCTGGCGGAGCGCCCGTCGTGAGGCGCGCGCTCGTGGTGGACGACGAGCCGTTCGCGCGCGAGGAGATGTGCGCGCTCCTCGCGGCGAGCGGCGAGTTCGAGGTCGTGGGGCAGTGCGCGAACGCCATCGAGGCGCTCCAGGCGATCCGGCGCGAGCGGCCCGACGTGATGTTCCTCGACGTCCAGATGCCGGTGGTGAGCGGCTTCGAGCTGCTCGCGATGCTCGAGGACGAGCTCGTGCCGCAGGTGGTCTTCGTCACCGCCCACGACGAGTTCGCGCTGCGCGCGTTCGACGAGAACGCGCTCGACTACCTCCTGAAGCCGGTCTCCCGCGAGCGGCTCGCCCGCGCGATCGAGCGGATCCGCCGCTTCTCCGGGGACGGCGCCCGCCCCGCCTACGCGGGCGCCGAGATCAAGCGGATCCCCTGCTCCGGCGCGCGCTCGCTGCGGCTCGTCGCGGTCGCCGACGTCGAGCTCGTGAAGTCGGGTCCGGCGGGCGTGTACGTGGTCGGCCCCGGGGGCGAGCTCTTCACCGAGCTCACGCTCCGGGTGCTCGAGGATCGCGCCGGCCTGCTCCGCTGCCACAAGCAGTTCCTCGTGAACGCCGCCCACGTCGAGGAGCTCACGATCGCGGACAACCAGGTGGGCGTCGTGCGGACGCGCTCCGGTCACCAGGTCCCGGTGAGCCGGCGACACCTCGCAGCCGTGAAAGCCCGCTTGGGTCTGTAGGAGGCTTCAGGCGGTTTCCCGACCCGCCGGTCAGTATCGAAAAACGCGCCGGTCACCCCCTCACCGCTCCCGGTGAGGAAGTTCGTTGTGCTCTGATTGGTGGTCTGCATGGCCACACCGCGCGATGTGCGGAGCCTGCCGCACGCCTACCAGCAGCTCTACCAGGACCTCGAGGCGCTCCTCCCCGAGGAGCGGCTCGTCGCCGACCCGCTCCGCACGCTGGCCTACGGCACCGACGCGAGCTTCTACCGGCTCATCCCCAAGATCGTCGTCCGCGCGCGCTCCGCCGACGAGGTCGCGGGGGTGATCGGCGCGGCCGCGCGCCGGAAGCTCCCCCTCACCTTCCGAGCGGCCGGCACGAGCCTCTCCGGCCAGGCGGTCTCCGACTCGGTGCTCGTGATGGTGGGCGGCGCCTTCCGGGATCTCGAGATCCTCGGCGGCGGCGAGCGGATCCGGCTCGGCCCGGGCGTCATCGGCGCCGAGGCGAACCTCGCCCTCGCGCCGCTGCGGCGGAAGCTCGGCCCCGACCCCGCCTCCATCGGCGCGTGCATGGTGGGCGGGATCGCCGCGAACAACGCGTCGGGCATGTGCTGCGGCACCGCGCAGAACAGCTACCGCACCGTCCACTCGATGAAGCTCGTCCTGGCGGACGGCACCCGCCTCGACACCGCCGATCCGGCGTCGCGCGAGGCGTTCCGGGCGAAGCGGCCCGACGTGCTGCGCGGGCTCGAGGAGATCCGGCGCGAGCTCCTCGCCGACGAGGCGCTCCATCGCCGCGTGGTCGAGAAGTACCGGATCAAGAACACGACCGGCTACTCGCTGAACGCGTTCGTCGACTTCGAGGACCCGTTCGAAATCCTCCTGCACCTCATGATCGGCTCCGAGGGCACGCTCGCCTTCATGGCCGAGATCACCTACCGCACGGTGGAGGACGATCCGCACCGCGCCACGGCGCTCGCGCTCTTCGCGAGCATCGGCCAGGCCGCGCGCGCGACGATGCTGCTGAAGGGCGGGCCGGTCTCGGCGGTGGAGCTCATGGACCGCGCCTCGCTGCGATCGGTGGAGGCGAAGCCCGGGATGCCGGCGGAGCTCGTGAGCCTCGACGACGGCGCGGCGGCGCTCCTCATCGAGACGCGCGCCCCCGACCCGGCGCTCCTCCCCGGCCAGATCGAAGCGCTCCGGAAGCGGATGGCGCCGGTGCCCACGCTCTACCCGTACGTCTTCACCGACGTGAAGGCCGAGTACGAGCGGCTGTGGGACGTGCGGCGCGGCCTCTTCCCGGCGGTCGGCGCCGCGCGGCGCATCGGCACGACGGTGGTCATCGAGGATGTCGCCTTCCCGATGGAGAAGATGGCGGACGCCACCGTCGACCTCCAGAAGCTGATGCACGCGCACGGCTACGCCGAGGGGATCATCTTCGGCCACGCGCTCGACGGGAACCTGCACTTCGTCTTCACCCAGGACTTCGCGACCGGCGGCGAGGTGGTCCGGTACGAGAAGTTCATGGACGACGTCTGCGAGATGGTCGTCCGCAAGTACGACGGCTCGCTGAAGGGGGAGCACGGCACCGGCCGCAACGTGGCGCCGTTCGTCGAGCAGGAGTGGGGCGCGAAGGCATACGGCCTCATGAAGCGCGTGAAGGCGCTCCTCGACCCCGAGGGGCTCCTGAACCCCGGCGTGATCCTGAACGGCGATCCGCGCGCGCACCTGAAGGACCTCAAGGCGCTCCCGCAGGCGCACCCGGTCATCGATCGCTGCATCGAGTGCGGGTTCTGCGAGCCGCGCTGCCCGTCGAGGGACCTCACTACCACGCCGCGGCAGCGCATCGCGATCCAGCGCGAGATCGCGCGGCTCACCGCGAGCGGCGCGGACCCGGCGCGCAAGGAACGGCTCGAGGAGGACTATCGCTACTTCGGCGAGGCCACCTGCGCGACCGACGGGCTCTGCGCCACCGCCTGCCCCGTGTCCATCGACACCGGCGAACACACGAAGTGGCTGCGCGCGAAGCGCGTGGGCGGCAGCGCCGCCGGGAGCCGCGCGGCGAACCACTTCGAGGCCACGACGTTACTCGCCCGCGGAGCGCTCCGCGCCGCCGACGCCGGCCACGTGGTGCTGGGCACGCGGCTCATGAGCGGCCTCACGCGCGCCCTGCACGACGGCCTCGGCATCCCGCAGTGGAACGCGGCGATGCCGCGCGCGGTGCGGCCGCGCTTCTCCGGAACGAAGACTGGCTCCGACCGCGCCGCCGTGTACTTCCCGAGCTGCGTCGCCCGGAACATGGGGCCCGCGCGCGGCGACTCCGAGGAGCTGGCGGTGTACCGGTCCATGCTCTCGCTGCTCGCGAAGGCGCGGTACGACGTGCGCTTCCCCGAGGGGCTCGACGGGCTCTGCTGCGGGATGGCCTTCGACTCCAAGGGCTACGCCGAGGACGGCGCGCGGAAGGCCCGCGAGCTCGAGGCGGCGCTCCTCGAGGCGAGCGAGGGCGGCAAGCTCCCGATCCTCTTCGACACGAGCCCGTGCGCCTACCGGATGCGCAAGCGCGTGGAGCGCCGGCTCTCCATCCACGATCCGGTCGACTTCATCCACCGCCACCTGCTCCCGCGGCTCGACCTCGCGCGCGTGCCGGGACCGGTTGCTCTGCACGTGCCCTGCAGCGCGGTGAAGGATGGGCTCACCGAGACCTTCCGCGCCGTCGCGAGCGCCTGCGCCGACCGCGTCACCATCCCGGCCGGCATCGGCTGCTGTGGCTTCGCGGGCGATCGCGGCTTCTCCCACCCCGAGCTGAACGCCTCCGCCCTCGCCGGGCTGCGCGGCGCGCTGCCCGCCGGGTGCGAGCAGGGCTACTCGTCGTCCCGCACCTGCGAGATCGGCCTCTCGCTCCACGCTGGAATCCCGTACCGCTCGCTCGCCGTGCTCGTCGATCGCTGCGCCTCGGCGCGGCCGCCGTCCGAAGTCCACCCCCCCGTCCTCGAGGAGGCCCTCCGATGATCTGGACCCAGGTCTACACGCCGCTCGGCAACCTGTACCTCTCCGCTCTCGTCGCAGCGATCCCGGTCGTCGTGCTCCTCGGCGCCCTCGCCTTCTTCCACGTGAAGGCGCACTGGGCCGCCATTCTCGGCCTCGCGCTCGCGTGGGCCATCGCCGTCTTCGTCTACGGCATGCCCGTGGGAATGGCCTCGTCCACCGCGCTCCTCGGCGCGTGCTTCGGGCTCTTGCCCATCGGCTGGATCATCCTGAACGCGATCTTCGTCTACGACATCAGCGTGAAGACCGGGAAGTTCGAGGTCGTGAAGGACACGATCGCGGGCATCGCCGCCGACCGGCGCATCCAGGTGCTCCTCATCGGCTTCGCGTTCGGCGCGTTCATCGAGGGCGCCGCCGGCTTCGGCACCCCGGTCGCGATCTCGGCCGCGATGCTCATCGGCCTCGGCTTCAAGCCGCTCGCCGCCGCCGGCCTCGCCCTCATCGGCAACACGGCGCCGGTGGCGTACGGCGCGCTCGGCACGCCGGTCATCACCCTCGCCAAGGTGACCGGCATCTCGGAGATGCAGCTCTCCGCCATGGTCGGGCGCCAGCTGCCGTTCTTCTCGGTCATCGTCCCGTTCTGGCTCGTGTGGGCCATGGCGGGCTTCCGCGGGATGGTCGAGGTGTGGCCGGCCTGCCTCGTGGCCGGCGTCTTCTTCGCGATCCCGCAGTACCTCATCTCCAACCACTTCGGCCCGAGCCTCGTCGACATCGGCGCCGCCATCGTCTCGATCGGCGCCATGTACACGCTGCTCAAGTTCTGGCAGCCGAAGAAGGTGTGGCGCTTCTCCGACGAGCCCGCCCACGAGGCGACCGCGGCGACGCCCCGCTCGGTCGGCGCGCAGGCCGCGTTCACGCCCCACAAGCACAGCGCCAAGGAGGCGTGGCTCGCGTGGTCGCCGTGGATCATCCTCTCGGTGTTCGTCTTCATGTGGGGCTATCCCGACATCAAGAACTGGCTGAACGGCCTGCACACCAGCGCCTTCAAGGCCGGGTGGGCGCCGAACCCCAGCTTCCAGTGGCCGGGGCTGCACAACCTCGTGCAGAAGGTGCCGCCGGTCGTGAAGAAGCCGACGCTGGAAGCGGCCACGTACAGCCTGAACGTCCTGTCCGCCACCGGCACGAGCCTCATGCTCACCGGCATCTTCTCCGGCCTCCTGCTGAAGCTCTCGCCGCTCGAGCTCCTCCGCACCTACGGCCACACGCTCTACCGCGTGCGCTACTCGCTCCTCACCATCGCGGCGATGCTCGCGCTCGGCTTCACCACCCGGTACTCCGGCTCCGACACGACGATGGGGCTCGCCTTCGCGTCCACCGGCTGGCTCTTCCCGTTCTTCTCGCCGCTCCTCGGCTGGCTCGGCGTCGCGCTCACCGGCTCGGACACCTCGTCGAACGTGCTGTTCGGCAACCTCCAGGTCGTCTCGGCGCAGCAGATCGGCATGAACCCGATCCTCGCGGCGGCGTCGAACAGCTCCGGCGGCGTGATGGGCAAGATGATCGACGCCCAGAGCATCGTCGTCGCGTCGGTGGCGACGAACCAGCACGGGAAGGAGGGCGAGATCCTGCGGTACGTCTTCTGGCACTCGCTCGTGCTCGCCTGCCTCGTCGGCGTGGTGGTGTTCCTGCAGGCCTACGTGTTCACCGGGATGGTGCCGGCGCTGACCGGCGCGATCAACGGCCACTAGCCTGGGACCGCGGGCGGGCGGCGTCCCCCCCGGCGCTCCCCGCGGGCCCCGCCGCCGCGTCCCCGCGGACGCGGCGGCGCTTTGTATTTGCGTTCGCGGCCACCCGGCCGCAGATCGAGGCCGAAATGAAGGTCGCGCTCTTCATCCCCTGCTACGTCGACCAGCTCTACCCGCAGGTGGGCCTCGCCACGGTGCGGGTCCTCGAGAAGCTCGGGGTGCAGGCCGAGTTCCCCGAGGAGCAGACGTGCTGCGGGCAGCCGATGGCGAACTCGGGCGTCGCCGCTGCGGCGCAGCCGCTCGCCGAGAAGTTCCTCGACGTGTTCCACGGCTACGACGCGGTGGTCTGCCCGTCGGGGAGCTGCACGTCGATGGTGCGGAACCACTACGCGCCGCTGGTGGGGACGCGGCCCGAGTACGAGAAGGTCCGGCGCGGCACCTACGAGCTCTGCGAGTTCGTGCACGACGTGCTCGGGGTGAAGGCGCTCCGCGGCCGCTACGCGCGCAAGGTGGGGTTGCACCGCAGCTGCCACGGGCTGCGCGAGCTGCGGCTCGGGAGCGCGAGCGAGCGGATGGAGGCGCGCTACGACAAGGTGGGCGCCCTGCTCCGGGGCCTCGACGGGATCGAGCTCGTGGAGCTCACGCGGCCCGACGAGTGCTGCGGCTTCGGCGGCACGTTCGCGGTGGCGGAGGAGGCGATGAGCGTGATGATGGGCAAGGACCGCATCGCCGATCACGCGCGCGCGGGCGCCGAGGTGATCACCGGCACCGACGTCTCGTGCCTCATGCACATGGACGGCCTCGCTCGGCGCCAGGGGACGAAGGTCGCCTTCCGCCACGTCGCCGAGGTGATGGCGGAGGCGCTCTCGTGACTCCGGCGAGCGAGGCGGGCCGGACCGCCGGAGCGCACGACGACTTCGACCGGGTGGCGGGCCCGGGCGGTCACCCCGAGCGGGCGGCGCGGTTCGCCGCCGACGCCGCGCGCGCGCACTGGCACGACCAGGCGCTCTGGTTCGTGCGCGTGAAGCGCGACCGCGCGGCCAGCGCGCTCGCCGACTGGGAGGAGCTGCGCGAGGCGGCCTCGGCCGTGAAGGCCCACACCCGCTCGCGGCTCGCCGACTACCTCGAGGAGTTCGAGCGGAACGCGCGGGCGAAGGGCGCGGTGGTCCACTTCGCGCGCGACGCCGAGGAGCACAACCGGATCGTCCACGCGATCCTGGCCGAGCGCGGCGTCACGCGGCTCGTGAAGTCGAAGTCGATGCTCACCGAGGAGTGCGGCCTCAACCCGTACCTCGAGGCCCGCGGGATCGAGGTGGTGGACACCGACCTCGGCGAGCGGATCGTCCAGCTCGCGCACGAGCCGCCGTCCCACATCGTGCTGCCGGCGATCCACCGCAAGAAGGAGGAGATCGGCGACCTCTTCCACGACAAGCTCGGCACGCCCGCAGGGCTCGCCGACCCGAAGCTCCTCACCGAGGCCGCCCGGGGCCACCTCCGAGAGCGGTTCCTCGCCGCCCAGGCCGGGCTCACCGGCGTGAACTTCGCCGTCGCCGAGACCGGCGGCGTCGTGGTGTGCACGAACGAGGGGAACGCCGACATGGGCACGCACCTCCCGCCGCTGCACATCGCGTGCATGGGCGTGGAGAAGCTCGTGCCGCGGATGAAGGACCTCGCGATCTTCCTCCGGCTCCTGGCTCGCTCTGCCACGGGTCAGCCGGTGACGACCTACACGAGCCACTTCCACGGGCCGCGCGAGGGCGGCGAGCTGCACCTCGTGGTGGTGGACAACGGGCGCAGCGAGCTGCTCGCCGATCCCGACCACCGCCGCGCGCTCGCCTGCATCCGTTGCGGCGCCTGCATGAACACCTGCCCGGTGTTCCGCCGCAGCGGCGGCTACAGCTACGGCTGGACGGTGCCGGGGCCCATCGGTTCCATCCTCGCGTCGGGCCGCGACGCGGCGGCCCACCGCTCGCTCCCGTTCGCCTCGAGCCTCTGCGGCTCCTGCAGCGACGTGTGCCCGGTGAAGATCGACCTGCACGAGCAGCTCCTGGAGCGCCGGCGGGAGGTCGCGAACCGCGGGCTCTTGCCCTGGCCGAAGCGCCTCGGCATGCAGCTCCTCAGCGTGGTGCTCCGCGTGACGTGGCTCTACGCGCTCGCGGGCTGGCTCGCGCGGGTGGCGCTGCGCAGGCTCCCGCGGTCGATCCTGTACGCACCGGCGAACGTGTGGGGGCGTCACCGCGAGCTGCCGGCTCCGCCGCGCGAGAGCTTCCGGGCCGCGTACCGCCGGATGAAGGGAGGGGCCGATGGGCACGGTCGATAGTCGCCGAACAATCCTCGACGCGCTCCGCCGCGCCTCGCCGCCGGCTGCACCGCTCCCCGAGCCGCCGCGTGGCGCGCGGCTGCCGGCCGACCCGGTGGCGGCGTTCTCGGAGGCGGTCGCGGCGGTGGGCGGCACCGCGGTGCGGGTCGCCGCCGCGGCGCTGCCCGAGGCGGTGCGCGAGCTCGCCGCGAAGCTGGGGGCGAAGCGCACGTTCGTGGGGCCTGCGGGCGCGGGGGTCGGCGACGTGCGGCTCGACGCGCTCGCGGATCCGCACGAGCTGGAGGGGATCGACCTCGCGGTGGTGCAGGGCGTGTTCGGGGTCACGGAGAACGGCGCGGTGTGGGTGGACACGCGGCCGCTCGGGAAGCACCGCGGCGTGTTCGTGATCGCGCAGCACCTCGCGCTGGTGGTGCCGGCCACGGAGCTGGTGGCGAACTTCCACGAGGCCTACGACCGGCTCTCCTTCGAGGGCGCGGGGTTCGGGCTCTTCATCGCGGGCCCGTCGAAGACGGCGGACATCGAGCAGTCGCTCGTGATCGGCGCGCACGGCGCGCGGTCGTGCACGGTCTTCGTCGTCGGCTGACCGCGCCGGCCCTGAGTACGTACGCGCCGGGTCGGGGCGCGGGCGAGTCAACCGCGAGGCCAGCGCACGAGCCACCGCTCCAGGAGATCGAACGCGCCCTGCACGAGGATGGCGAGCACCGCCGCCGGCACCGCGCCCTCGAGGAGGAGCGGCCAGGAGACGAGCCGGATGCCGGTGAGGATCGGCTGTCCGTAGCCCCCCGCACCCACGAGTGCGCCCAGCGTCGCCGTCCCCACCGCGATCACCGCCGAGGTCTTCACGCCGGCGAGGATCGCCGGCGCCGCGAGCGGCAGCTCCACGAGCCGGAGCCGCGCCCACGGCGAGAGCGGGAGCGAGGCCGCCGCGTCGCGCAGCTCCGGCGCGATCCCCACCAGCCCCGCGTGCGTGTTCCGCAGGATCGGGAGGAGCGAGTAGAGGAAGAGCGCCGCGATCGCCGGCCGGGCGCCGATGCCGAGGAGCGGCAGGAGCAGCACGAGGAGCGCGAGCGAAGGGATCGTCTGCACCACCCCCGCGAGCGCGAGCACCCCGCGGCCGAGCGCCGGCCGCCGCGCCGCCAGGACGCCGAGCGGCAGCGCCACCGCGATCGCCGCCGCGAGCGCGATCCCCACGAGCGCGAGGTGTTCGCGAGTCCGCGCCCACACCCGCGCCGGCCACCCCTCCACCTCCACGCGCGCGTCCACGCCGAGCGCCGCGCGCGCGAACGACGCCGCCACCTCCGCCTCCGGGACGCGGTCGAGCTGCGCGCGCGCGTTCAGCGTGATCATCTCCTGCGCGGTGATGCGCCCCTCGAGCCTCCGGAGCGCCGCGACGGCGGCCGGCGCGCGCGCCGCGAGCTCCTTCCGATACACGAACACCGCCGCGTACTCGGGGAAGACCTTGCGGTCGTCCGCGAGCACCACCAGGTCGAGCCTGCGGATCTCGGGGTCCGTGGAGTAGAGGTCGGTGGCGTCGATCTGGCCCGCGGCGAGCGCGCGGTAGGCGAGGTCGTGCTGGAGCCCGCGCACGTCGCGCTGCGGGAGCGCGTAGCGGGCGCGCAGGAGCGGCCAGCCGTCACCGCGGTCCATGAACTCGTTCGTGAAGCCGAGCCGGAGCTCCGGGTGGCGCGCGAGGTCGGAGATCCGTGCGAGCCCGAGCCGCGCCGCGAGCTCCCGCCGCACGCCCACGGCGTACCCGTCCTCGAACCCGAGCGACGCCGTCGCCGCGAGCCCCCGCGCCTCGAGCGCCGCCGCGAGCCAGCTGGCGCCCGCCCGGGCCGCCTCCGGCCCCTGCGGCGCCTCCGCCGAGAGGATCTCGCGCGCGATCGTCCCGGTGTACTCCGGATAGACGTCGATCTCGCCCGCGAGGAGCGCCTCCCAGAGCACGCGGGTCCCGCCGAGCGCGCGGCGGTGCTCGGCGGGGAGCCCGCCGTCCTCCAGCAGCCGGACCGCGAGCTCGCCGAGGATCACCGACTCGGTGAAGTCCTTCGAGCCGACGCGGATCGGAGGCCCCCCGGGGGCCGCCGCCGCGCCCGCGAGCAGCGCCGCCACGAGCGGAGCCCCGATCATGCGTCGCCTCGGAGGTGCAGCGATCGCTGGGCGCGCACGAACCGCGCGACGAACGGATCGGCCGGCGACGAGACGAGGTCGTCGATCGTCCCCTCCTGCGCCACGCGCCCGTCCCGGAGCACGACGATCCGCCGGGCCAGGAACGCCGCCTCGGCGAGATCGTGCGTCACGAGCACCACCGCCTTCCCGACCGCGGCGAAGGCGCGCCGCAGGTCGTCCTGCAGCTCGGCGCGCGTCAGCGGGTCGAGCGCGCCGAGGGGTTCGTCGAGGAGCAGCACCTCGGGGTCGAGGAAGAGGGCGCGCGCGAGCGCCACGCGCTGGGCCTGCCCCCCGGAG
>Ga0306924_10001622_pt1 | contig 20768 bp, 23 predicted proteins | sample sta12Can44000111_FD_203756 | JGI IMG/M metagenome (GOLD analysis project Ga0306924, IMG submission 203756) | Lab enrichment of tropical soil microbial communities from Luquillo Experimental Forest, Puerto Rico - statanox.12C.anox.44.000.111 (v2)... | ecosystem: Environmental > Terrestrial >...
GGATCGGTGTTTCAATCCCTTTCCGGTCTTCTATTACAAAGGATTCAAGTTCTAATCTACTGGGCGCCATTCGCATTAGCTTGGTTTGTGGCCGTTCTATCCTGAATCAATGTTCTCGTACTCCCGTATGTTTGCATTCGCCCATCTCTGTAGAGGATCATCTTTACTCCAGGTGCTGTTGCTATATGGGTATTGACTCCCTGAGTCACTTGTGGCCACCCGGTCAGTGTAACCGAACCATCCTTTGCTTCATATACGGCCCTTTCAGCCTTGCCAGTCGAAGTCACCGGCTGCTGCGCCTGCGCTCCCTGTTGGACGCCCGCACCAGCGCCAACTTGGCCTTGGGGTTGAACACCACCATTCTTCGGCTGGTTGACATGGACAATTATGACGTTTCCATCCGCCTGCGCTTCATTCAACCCTCCCCCATCTTCATCCTTGTTAAGCTTTACTGCCAGGCGGTCTGTCGTGAGCGTAAACTGCGGATCTACAACCTTCACATTCCCGATAAATACCCCCGAACGTGTTTTGACATCAAATTGCGCTTCCTGCGAGCATCGGATATCGGTAGGTCCCTTCGGACGATCTTTGTCGTCGCCCCCAAACAGATCATTCCCTTTGCCTTGGGACTCAGATCCGCCGGAAGCTTGTTTCGAGCTCCCCGGGGCTTTGGCGGCCGCGGCAGGCGATGGCTTGCTCGCCCGAGCTTGGGGAGTCGTCTTAGGTTGAGCGCCTCCGACCTGGCAACTTAAACAACAGATCGTTCCGATCAGAATGGCTAAAATCTTCACTGATTTATCGTGGTTGCCCCCCCAGCAGAGGACTTCGGTTGAAGCTTCTCCCGATTGTAAATGATCAAGTGGATATTTCCAACCACACGCCCTTGTCGAATCTTCGAATTGAATTCGCCCCCGTCGGCTGTGAGCACAAAGTCTTCTCTCGAAACTCTGACAGGATCGCTTGTCTTGATTACATTTGTGTCCAAATTCATCATGGCGATTTTAAGTTCGATCTTTGCATCCGGTTTCGTGGTTTGCTGATCGTAAGTCTGTATCGTCGCAACATGCATCTCGATATCCTGATCGCTAACGCGTTTTGCCGACTCCATATCAAACTGCATTTCCATCTTTCCCTCTTCATTTCGAACCGGAACGCGCAACCCCTTGACCTCATGACCGATTGGCACCGGCACTTCAATCTTTCTTCCCTGGGCAGGTTCTTCGGCTGGCGCAAACAGAGCGGTCCCCGTCACCAGCGCGCAGCAAAAGAACTCCTTAGCAAACGAGTTCATGAATTCTTTTCAGCTTGTCCAGTACCCTCGGAAGCTCCTTAAGCGGGATTTGATTCGGTCCGTCTGACAACGCTTGGCTTGGATCATAATGAGTTTCGATGAATATTCCATCGCATCCCGCCGCAGCTGCCGCTCGCGCCAGAACCGGCGCCAAAACACCATCCCCGCCGCTACGGTCGCCACTGCCGCCCGGTCGCTGCACCGAGTGCGTCGCATCAAAGATTACCGGATACCCAAGTTCCCGGATCCAATAAAGCGAACGCATATCTGCAACAAGATTGCTGTAACCGAAACTGACGCCTCTCTCCGTAAAGACGTAGGAATGGCATCCGAAGGTTTCGAGTTTATCCGCAATGTTCCGAACATCCCAGGGCGCCAAGAATTGTCCCTTCTTTACGTTGATTGCGCGTCCGGTTTCGGCAGCGGCGCGAATCAGATCCGTCTGCCGGCTCAGGAACGCCGGGATCTGTAAAAGGTCAATCAATTCCCCGGCAGCTCGCGCTTCTTCTGGCGAATGAATATCGGTCGTAACCGGCACCCCCAAATCTTCCCCTATACGCCGAAGCAAACGGCAACCTGCTTCCATTCCAATTCCACGAAATGATTTGACCGAGGTCCGATTGGCCTTGTCGTAGGAGGCCTTAAAGATCCAGGAAATTTTCAAAGCGGTGCAAATCTCGTTAAGATCGGACGCAATCGAGTGCAAAAACTTTTCAGATTCAATAACGCAGGGCCCAAGAATGTAAAAAGGCGCCGGTCCGCCGATCTTTACGTTCCCGAGGTCGAAGCTCTTCACCATCTAAAAAAGCTAGACCAATACGCTGCCAACCGAAAACCTGATTTTTTTTCGGCAACGCGAAAAAAAATCACGAACCGTAGCTCTTGACAAATTTCTTTTTTCCGTCCGCGTCGGTTTGCACCGTGGCCGCTTGCTCAGCTCCGAGTGACTCTGCCTGCCGTGACTCTGGCTCCCGTGATTCTGCCTGCGGCACGGCTGGGGCAGTTGAAGGCTTTTTCTGCGCAGCTTCCACAAAGAGCATCTGAAGATTCGAAATGGTTTGGGCGAGAATGCGCGCCTCATCGGAATTCAAGTTGCCCTTTGTCTTTTCCTGAACCATGACGAGCTGGTCAATCAGCAACTGACCCATGTCCAGATTGACTTCTGCTTTTCCGCTCTGAGGGTGCGGAATCTGGCCTAACACGAAAGCGGTATTCTGAGCTTGCATCATGACAAACTCAATGAACCGCTGAGTCATTTCACCCGAAGATACAGTCGTATTCTGGTATTCTGCCATACTGAATTTTCATTTCATTCAAGGGGTAACAATGACTGTTACCGCCGGTTTATCCATCAAATATTTCCTGGCCAGATCGTTCACGGCGTCTCTGCTCAATTCCTCAATACACCGCCTCCGTCGATGAACATAATCGTAGCCAAGACCGCAGTGTTCGTTCAGTGCAGCGCTTTGCGCACAAGCTTCCATGCTCTGAAGCTGAAACTCGAGTTGCGCGATACTCCTCGCTTTGATGCGCGCAAACTCCTGCTCTTCCAATCCATTTCCCGCTAAGTCCGCCAATTCATGGCGAATGATCCGCGCGACATTTTCAGCATTCTCGGGGGCTGTCGCTGCGTAGAAACTGAACACGCCGGGAGCCAAACCGGTGAATAGCGAACTCCCCACCGAATAGGCCAATCCCAATTCTTCGCGAATTTTAACGAAAAGTCGCGAGCTCGAGTCACTGGTTGCCTCATCCAACACCTCGAGACCGACTCGATCCGGATCGCTAAGCGTGCACGCAAGAAAACCAATGTAAACGACGGCCTGGTGTCTCCCTTCGTGTGAAAACACGACGCGATTTTTAATTTCAACCACCGGCAGGATGGAACAAGGCCGCACCGCATCGATCGAGGGCGCCGCGGCCACCGCTTTTTCGAGCATGCCGATCATCTGGTCCGGCTCAAAGTCGCCGCAAAATCCAAGGGTTGAGCGCGACCAGACGAAACAATCTCGATGCCTCTCCACAAGCTGGGCTCGCGTGAGCTGCAGAACGCTCTCTTCCCGGCCGAGCGGATTCAGAGCGTACGGATGCGATCCGTATATTTCGCTCCGCAAAAGATTCCGCGCCACGAGGTGCGGCTGGACATTCTCCGAGCGAATGGCTGCAATCTGGCTTTCGCGCTCGCGCTCGGTCAGTTCGGCGGGAAAAATCGGATCGGTTACCACATCGACGAGCACCGAGAACGCGTTCCGGAAATCGGCGGAAAGCGAACTCACGCTAGCACGCAGAGTATTGTAGCCCGATTCAATGGAAAGCATGCCCCCTATTTCCTCGATCTCCTGCGCAATCCGCTCGGCAGATCTGGAGTGGGTGCCCTTCAACATCGCTTGCGAAAGAAGCCGATGAACACCATTGCTCTCGAGCGTTTCGAATAGTGCCCCGCCTTGGAAAATGGCCGAGCCATAAATCATCGGTAATCGCCGGTCGGGAATCAGTACCGCTTTGGCTCCGCTGCTCAGGCGATAAAGTTGCGGTTTCGAACTGCGTGTCGTGGCCGCAGGTGCGCGTCTGGAACTGAGCTCAGGTCTCAGCATCGCGACCGTCAGATTGGAATTGGTCATGTAGCGACCAACAACGCGCTCGACATCCGATGCACTGAGCGATTGTACCCGCTCAAGGTAGTGCCGGCTGAAGGCGAGATTTCTCGCGTACAACCAATTCAAACCGAGGTCCGACGCAACGCCCTTAACGGTTTGAAGTTGTTCGACCGCATTAACCGTGAGGATGCGCTTCGCCTTCTGAACTTCCTCCTCCCTTATTTGCCGTTCACGGCGGTCGTCAATACAGCGGATCACTCGATCTGACACCAGTTCCGACACTTCTTTATCGCAAGTCCCTGAGACGGTGAGTAAACCCGGAAAGCCCGGGGTGTATGCGTAAGCTCCTACTCCATAGACCAGACCTTCTTTTTCGCGCAATTCCTGATAAAGACGCGAGCTTGTCCCTCCGCCGAGCACCACTGAAGCCGCGTCAAGAGACGCCATGTCTTCGTGGGAAACGGCCGGCACGTGCCAGCCAAGATTGAAATATGCGAGGTCCGATTTGAAACTCTGCTCGACCGTGCGCCGCCCAAGTTGGGGCGGCTCGTCCGGTAAAACGACGGGTTCAAGGACGGAACGTTTTGCAAAACCCAATAGTTCCTCTGCATCTGTTTTAATGCGGTCGGTCTCCACGTCGCCGGCTACGACCAGAAAGATGTTATTAGGTACGTAGCGCCGTCGGTAATATCGGGAGATGTCCAAAGGAGTTAACCGGTCGAATATTTCGCGAATCCCAATCACCGGATAGCGACAGGGATGCACCTGAAAGGCGGTTTTGAATGTGAGATAACTCAACACGCGATCCGGATCATCCAAGCCCATGTCAAACTCCCGGCGGATAATGTCCATCTCCCTGTCGAGCGCCTCAGCATCCAAAAGCGACCTGAACAGCATATCGCCAAGAATATCGATGGCCTGGCGCACTGCATTTGCCGGACAGTCGATCCAAAAGACCGTGCGATCAAAAGAGGTGTAGGCATTGAGATAGCCGCCTGCGGCATGAATCTCATCACTGATCTGCTTCGAGGTACGCCGCTCCGTCCCGTTGAAAAGCAGATGCTCAAGGAGGTGCGTCAATCCGCCGCCCAGCCATTCACCTTCATGGATACTGCCCGTTTGGCACCACGCCTGAACACTGGCCAAAGGCGCCGAATGAAGTTCCGCCACAATGAGCGTCAAACCATTGGCAAGTTCAAAAGATGCCGACTCAACCTCGGGAATCTGCATTACTCTCTTTCCGCGGTTCAGGAATTCGCGGGTTTTGAGCTGCAAGGCTCAAAAGGCTCGACGAACGCGGCGCGGAAATTCAAGGCGTCACGAAAATCTTCGACCGAGTCGGATTCGGTTTTTCCGAAGACTCCCGCCTCGATCAAGTTGAAGACCATGGCGCCGACGTCGTCGGATGCAGCAATACCCCAGTATTCCAGAACCGTCATAACCATAGGCCCAAACTCTTTCAAGGCGAGTTGCCGGAACCCGTCCAACAATTCGCCAGCATCGACATGGGACCCTGCTTCGCTTTTGCCCCGTCTCTTTTGCTTGATGGTAAATTCGAGCGCTTCCCTCAGGAAGATGTAGGCTTCTTTAGCGTACCGCGGATCCTTCTCGATAATCTGTTCGACAACTTCGCTAAACGACTTCTGCATTTTCTTATCTTGACTCAACCGTGTGTCGCTGGCTGAAAGTCTCCCGAGCATGTTTGACTATCGCTCCCACGAGAAGTGCCAAGCTGAATCCCGCCACAAGCAACTGTTCACCCCGAGTCAAACGGAACATTTCAATAGTATACGGCATCGGACGCCTTTGTCCACGCTACCTAGCTCCAAACACTAAGCGTCCGCTGAAGGCGACTTGTTCGAAGCGCCTGAAGGGCTCGATGGTTTGTCGCTCCCTGCCTTCGCGCCGCCGCTCGACGATGAATCTGGCTCCTTCGGCGATGAATTCCCCTCCTTCTTCGCGCTCTCCTTGTAACCTGAACTTCGATAATCGGTAATGTAGAAGCCGGAGCCTTTGAAAAGAAGGCCGGCACCTGTCCCTAAGAGACGCTTCACTGTGCCCTGACCCCAAAGATCTTGCTTGCAGAGTTCCTTCAAACAAATCTTAAAGGGTTCGTCCTTCATCGATTGGAAAGCCTCAAAGGTCTGGCCACATTTTTCGCAGAGATATTCGTACGTCGGCATACGGTCAAACGACTCCATATAGCAGAGGCTTCAGCTTCAATCAAACGGCAGATCCAGTCTTTTGGGAGCGGGTCCACCGCCCTTCCTTGACAATTCTGCAGGAAAGGCTATTGCCAACTTTTTGTGTGTATGAGCATGCGATGTATCTTAGCCGTGCTGGCAGCAGCCTTGCTTGCCGGGTGTGGAGACAGCGAAAAAGCTCGTCTGGCAAATCCAAACACTTCTTACATACCATCAACCGGCGGTGGCGAAGCACAACCCGGGGACGACTCGATTTCGTATTGGGATGGAGATGGAGTTGCCGGACCACCATCAGTCGTTATTTACCTCAAGGAACAAAGAGCCTATTTCTACAAAGGTGATCAACTGGTCGGCGTTTCTCAGGTATCGGCCGGACGCGAGGGCCATAACACGCCAATCGGCAATTATAAGATCATTCAGAAAGATCCAGACCATGCATCCAACCTGTACGGGGACTACGTAGACGCTTCGGGCAATATCGTTCAGAAAGACGTAGAGCTAGGCAAAGATCCAAAACCTCCGGGTGCAATTTTCAAGGGCGCACCTATGCCGTTCTTCATGCGAATTACCGGTGGCGTCGGCATGCACAAAGGTTACTTGCCGGGCTACCCCGCATCGCATGGATGTATTCGGATGCCAGGGAAAATGGCTGAGTCATTCTATGACAATGTCGAGGTAGGTACGCCGGTTCAGATCGTGGACTAGCCGGCAAAAATCACGCGGAAGCCGAAGCGACGGTCCGCTCGGAAATCGGACCCTACCGCAGCCATCCCAGCGCGTCTAGCTTGCCGATCCCGCCCCGAGCGCAATTGTGCGCGCACGAACAAAAGAACCCGAGTTCGTTGCACAAGTCACAGAACCATAGGTATTTGTCAACGCTGGCTAGCGCCCGCTTTTCCTCCGTAACCAGTGGTAGACAAGCAGCAAGATAACGGCTCCCAGCAGGGAGGGAATAAAGCCCACCGGCCGCAGGCTGTCAGGATTTCCGGAAGTCCAGCCAAGCAGTCTTCCGAGGTAAAAGGCCACAAAAGAACCAGCGATACCGATCGCCATCGTTACCAGACAGCCGCCCGGTTCCTTCCCAGGAACGATGAGCTTTGCGATTGCCCCAACAATCAACCCGATTATTAAAATGCCAAGAAGGCCAATCATAATAACTCCTCCGTTTTTGAATCCGGATTCGGACAGCCCAAAGCTTAAACAATTAGCTCCCAGAATGGGAAACCATTTTTCCCATGGATCGCATGGCCCTCAAAAACGTGATGCCGACAAAATCATGCGATCCCGCAAGGGATCTGCCCTTTTTGGTGTACTGTTAAGCCGGCTTTTCGTATGTTCTGGAATGAGCCGCGCCCCCACCGTCATCCCGGCTTCTGGCAGACGCAGACGAGATTCGCGCGAAACTATCCTTCAGGCCGCCGAAGAGATTGTTGCGAGGCTCGGCCCGGCGTATCTGACTCTCGAAACGGCCGCCAACGAGGCTAAGGTCAGCAAAGGCGGCCTCTTCTATCATTTCCGGTCGAAGGAAGCCTTGCTTGAGGCCATGATCCGTCGCTCTATGCAACTGCTGGAAAGCGAACGTAATAAAGTCGCTGAATCGTTGACCGGGGAGCGAAACGGCAAAATGAAAGCCAGCATTATCGGAACACTTCGGCACCTGGAAGGGCAGCGGCCGGTATTAACAGCCGTCGTAGCAGCTATAGCCAACGACCCAAAGCTGGTCGAGCCGATGCGAGAGTCATTCCAGAACGAGTTCCAGGGCCTCTGTATGGAGTTGAACCTCAGAATGGAAGATGTAGCGGTTCTATTTCTGGCCTCACAGGGATTACTATTGATGGAGTTGTTGAATCTCTCCTTCCTGACACCGTCTCAGATTCGTAAAGTCACGCAGCGCATGCTGCAGTTAGTTGAGGAATTCGACAGGCCCAATTCATCCGGTAGTTCGTCCTCCCCGGCTTAAATGAGGTAAAATGATGCTCATTTGGCGAGAAATCCGTTTAAACAGTGTCCTGTCCCCTAAAAAATGAAAAAGCTCATCAATTCGCCTGAGAATGTCGTCCTCGAATCGATGGCCGGCCTCGGCGCCGCCTTTAGCGATATCATCAAAATTCACCCAAATCCTAACTTCGTCATTCGCGCCGACGCTCCGGTAAAAGGCAAGGTCGCCCTGGTTTCGGGCGGCGGAAGCGGTCACGAACCGATGCATGGCGGCTTCGTCGGGCGCGGGATGCTTGATGCAGCCTGCCCAGGCGCGGTTTTTACCAGTCCAACACCCGACCAGATGTTCGAAGCAACCAAGGCGGTGAACGGCGGCAAAGGAGTCCTCCACATAGTTAAGAACTACACTGGTGATGTGATGAACTTTGAGATGGCCGCTGACCTTGCGCGCGCGGAGGATATCGAAGTTGATGCCGTCGTGATCGACGACGATGTCGCCGTGAAGGACAGCCTTTACACGGCCGGTCGCAGAGGCGTTGGCACAACCGTGCTCGCCGAAAAAATATGCGGCGCCGCCGCCGAAGCCGGCAGCTCTCTTAAGGAAGTCATGGCGCTTTGCCATAAGGTAAACGCAAACGGCCGTAGTATGGGCATGGCCCTGACTTCATGTACCGTCCCGCACGCGGGTAAGCCGACGTTTGTTCTTCCGGAGGACGAGATGGAAATCGGCATCGGTATCCATGGCGAGCCCGGGCGTACCAGAACAAAGCTCAAAACCGCCGACGAAATCACCGAAGTGCTTCTGGAACCGATAATGGAAGATCTTCCTTTTAAGAGGGGCAACGAAGTTTTGCTTTTCGTGAATAGCATGGGCGGAACTCCTCTCATCGAGCTCTTCGTCGTTTATCGAAAAGCACACGAAATGCTGACGAAAGCAGGGATTGCTGTGACAAGGAGTCTGGTTGGTCCGTACATTACGAGTCTGGAAATGGCGGGCGCATCAATCACCGTTTTGAAGCTTGATGGCGAATTGACAAAGCTTTGGGATGCGCCAGTCTTAACTCCCGCGCTTCGCTGGCTTGCGTGACAGTGAACGCATATCAGATCCTTAACTCAAATGGTAGGACTTGTCCTGGTTTCGCATAGCCGGCCTTTAGCAGAGGCTACCGTTGAATTGATTCGGCGCACAGTCCACCCGACTCTTTCGATCGCTTGCTCGGGAGGTATCGGGGACAATCGAGAAGAATTGGGAACGGATGCGGTTGAAATTCAGCAAGCGATTACAAGCGTCTACTCCGAAGCAGGCGTTCTGGTGCTCATGGATATGGGAAGCGCAATCCTGAGCGCCGAAACGGCGAAGGATTTGCTGGATCCCCAACAGCAGGACAAAATCGTGTTGAGCTCTGCTCCTCTTGTTGAGGGAGGCATTGCTGCTGCCGTTCAGGCACAACTAGGGGCCTCGATTTCTGATGTAGCGAAGGCGGCTGGGGAAAGCCTGCTGCCAAAGCAGGATCATGTCCAGGACGTCGCTTTTGCGGAGAATAAGGAGGAACCGGCCGCGACTCCAGCCGGCAATCAAATCCTCGAGGTCACAATCGAGAACGAACATGGCCTGCACCTTCGACCTGCAGCGACTCTCATAAGGGGACTTGCCGAATTTCAGGGGGATGTGCTGATCGAAAATCGCAGCGCAGGGCGTGGCCCGGTGGCGGCAAAGAGCCTGGTCAATGTCACACGGCTCCAGATTCGCCAAGGAGACCGCGTTCGTTTCTCGATCTCTTCCCCGAATCCTCAACCCTTGATTGACTGGATCCGCTCGATGGTTGCGAATCAATTCGGTGAATCTCCGCAACAAGTCGCCGCACTTCCCGGGCCCGGTGGCGAATCAAAGAATTCCGGCACGTTCGGCGTCTCCCGTGGGATTGCAATCGGCCGTCCCGTTTTTCTCGCCTCGATACCCGTCACACTTCCAACCTACGCAATTCAGACCGACTCCGAAGTCGCCGCGGAAATTTCGCGGCTTCGCTCCGCCTTAACTGCCTCCGCCGCAGAATTCGATGCCCGGATCAGCCGCCTTCAAGGTTCTTTGCACCCAACCGACCTTCGGGTGTTCGAAGCGCAGCGCATGATCTTGCTGGACCCGTCAATCCTCCAGGAAGTCGAAGAGAAAATCCGAAAGGATCGTTTGAACTCTGCAGTCGCGTGGCACGAGGTGCTGGCTCGCCATACTGCCGATCAAGAAAAGGTTGATGATCCTTATTTGCGCGCTCGTGCCGCAGATTTCCGCGAGGTGGAGCGGATCGGGTTGACCCAAATGATTGAGGCTGAAGAGGGCTCCGGTTTGTCCGAGAAACCATTCGCTGACAGGCAGATATTGGTCTGCGAAGAGCTGACTCCGTCTCTCGCTGAGAGGTTTAGCCGGCTCGGTATCTGTGGTGTAATTCAACTGCAAGGAGGCGCGACATCCCACGGTGCCATTCTTGCCCGAGCTCTCAATCTTCCGGCAATCGGGGGCGCGCAAAGCCATGAAGAAGAGATCCGCACGGCGCAAAAGGTCGCAATCAACGGCGCCGAAGGTTCTCTCTGGATCGAGCCCTCGCCAGATCTTCTAGAGCGGTTGGAACGCACGCGCCAACTGGAGCGTTCTCAACTGGACGAAGCGTTGCAGGGTAGCCAAAGACCGGCTGTGACGGCAGATGGCATCGGCGTCCTCGTAGCCGCCAATGCCGGCTCCGCGCAGGACATCTCCAACGCCTGCAGGTACGGCGCCGACGCGGTCGGGCTTTTTCGCTCAGAATTTCTTTTTCAACATTTCGATCACGAACCGGACGAACAGGAGCAGATTGACGCATACCGAGCTGCGCTCGGAAACGATGAAGAGATCTTGCCCATAACTGTCCGCCTGCTCGATGTGGGTGCGGATAAGCCTCTCAAGTTCCTGGGACCGCAAAAAGAGGCGAATCCTTTTCTTGGCGTACGCGGAGTCAGATTGCTATTTGCGAATCCCGCATTTTTCCGCACCCATTTGCGTGCTCTTTTGAGGGTCGCTGACTCCTTGCCTCTCAAGCTTCTTGTGCCGATGGTAACGGACGTCTCGGAAGTCCTCCAGTTGAAGCAGCTATTAGATGAACTGGCGGCTGAACTTAAGAACCAAAATATTCCCCATCGTTGGCCCCTTCCGTTTGGGGTCATGATTGAAACCCCGGCGGCGGCGCTGCTGATCGATCAGCTTATCTCGCAGGTGCACTTCCTAAGCATCGGTACCAACGATCTCACCCAGTATGTACTCTGTGCCGAGCGTGGCAGTCCTGCCTTATCCGCTTTCGCTGACCCCCTTCACCCAGCCGTCGTGCGAATCTGCGCAGAGGTCATCCGGAAGTCCCGTGAAAAGGGAATCGCAGCATCTGTCTGCGGCGAAGTCGCGTCCGACCTTAATGCAATTCCCATTCTGCTGGGATTGGGCCTGCGCGAATTCAGTGTAACGGCTGCAGCAGTGCCAGAAACCAAATCTTTGATCCGAAAACTAGACGCTGCGCGGATCGCCGCGCGGCTTGCTTCGAATCTCGATTCGTTTCGCGCCGCGTCAGATGTTCGAAAATTCTCCAAAGAGCTCCGTGCATAAACTGGGCGTGGCCTGCCTCGGTCCTAACTAACGCGCCGTAGTCGTTCGACTGAAGCTCACGCCGAAGCCCGCAACCAAATTGTCCTTGTCGCCCTGGTCGTCCTCGAAGCGCAGGGGATCAATGAGACCGCGTCTGGTGCGTCCGTTTCGTTCCACCTGTTTCGTCGACCGCCGATCTTTTCGCGGCCATTCCCAACATCCAACACCGAATAGGGTTTGATGGCTTCCCGAGGACGACGACGAATGATAAGGCAAGTAGAGCTATTCTCGGAGCAGCGATGAAAATGGCTACGTTGCTACCTCGTCCCGGTCACCTAACAACGTAGTACGATGTTTTTTCAAAGTTTTCACTCAGCGACTAACCAAGGATGGCTTTCATATCCGAGGTATGCCTCGCTGGACGGCAACCAATCGTCCTCGAACTCGTCGTCGTCCTCGAAACCGTTTCACAAGCCTAAAAAGCCCAAGGCTTTCCATCACCTCGCCCGCGACCTGAGGAATATAACCCGAATGGGTAATGGATACCGGCCCCCGAGGACTCATTTGCTATTTGCTGTCAGTCGAAATGGGTGGATATTTCAAGAGGTCCAATATCGAATGCAATGGATAGCCCGCCTGAAGCCGATGGCCGGCACCGGTATCAACGAACTGCTCCGGGTGCCGCTCTCCCTCGACGTGTGGGAGCGGAAAGGCGAAGTGTTAGTAGTAGCCGCTGAGGAAGAGCAGTTGGCGGAATTGGAGCGGCGCCGGCTGGCACAGGTTGAACGGATTTGCACGGTCGCGGATTACAAGACGAAGGCTCAGCCGCTGCCCGAGCCAGACGAGCAAGACATAGATAAACCGGAGAACACTTGTGAACCTGATTGTTAAAGTTAGTAGCGAAACCCCTCGGGCACCTCTGTTGCAGTTGCTGCACATTCCCCTGGGTCTGGATGTGTGGGAAGTCAAACCAGATCACCTGGTGGTGCGGGCTACCGAGGCGCAGGTACATCGCCTTGAGCAAATTGGATACAGGGTTGCGCAACTACACGAGACTGAAAGGTTCCTGTCGACTTTCGCCACCGTCGAAGCGCTGGCCGGCTATCATTCGGTCCAGACGCTGGAACAGGAGCTCAAAACGCTGGCCGCCAGTCGACCGGAGATCGCCGAGTTGCAGGAAATCGGCCGCAGCCTTGAAGGGCGCACGATTTGGGCGCTGCGCATCGGGGAGCGCAAAGGCAACGCCCGCAAACTCCTGTTCATGGGTTGTCATCATGCGCGGGAATGGATCGCGGTCGAAGTGCCCTTTCTACTAGCTGACCATCTGGTTAAAAACGCCAGCCAGGATCCCGTCAAGCAATGGCTCAGCCAAGGCGAGATCTGGGTTGCGCCCATGGTTAATCCCGATGGCCATGAATATTGCCGCACTACGGAACGTCTTTGGCGTAAAAATCGCCGGCCGAATGCCGATGGAAGCTTTGGCGTCGATCCTAACCGCAATTATGGCTACATGTGGGGAACCTTAAATGTCCCAACTTCAAGCCAGGTGCCCAGCGATGACACCTACGTAGGGCCGCGCGCTTTTTCTGAGCCGGAAACTCGGGCTGTTCGTGACTTGATCGGTCGTGAGCTTTTTCGCGGGGTGATCACCTACCACAGTTACTCGCAATTGATCCTTTATCCATGGGGCTATACATCTACGCCAATCGTCGATCCAACCGATCTTCAGAAAATTTCGACGTTAGCCCAGCGAATGGCCGACCTGATTAAAGGAGTCCACGGCGAGGTATACACCCCCGAGCAATCGTCATCTCTTTATCCGACCGCAGGTGACACGACGGACTGGACCTACGGGACTTACGGCATCCCATCCTACACCATCGAACTCCGCCCGACTGACGTTGCCGGCGGCGGTTTCATCCTGCCCTCCGATCAGATCCAGCCCACTTGGGAGGAGAACCGGGATGCCGCGTTGGAATTCATTGCCCAAACGCTATGAGGACGTTGTGCAGTCCAAGGGGGCGCTGGCTGGACTAACTATCCAGTCATAGGCGACTAAGAAAATATCTTGCTGGCGGAAATGCCGCGTGTTTGGAGAACGAAGTGGATGCCGGCTACCATCGACCCGTGCCAATGTAGCGGGCGATATAGTCGCCCAATCGTACGACGGTCCCACGGCTTGGAGTATCCACCAAAACGAAGCCGCGATTACCCACAAGGCTTCCACTACGCGTATCAAAAATCATGACACCCGTTAAATCGACTTCGGTGTGATGTCTTCCTGGCGACTTGGAAAAAAACGATACGGCCGTCTGCGAATTGATTAGCTTAGGCCAAAGATTTTGCACGATCTCGCTTTCAAAAATCTTTGACGTTTCAACGGCAAGGTAAACAGGATTCGAGCCGTAACGCATCGCATTTTTGGCCCAATATTTCTCAGCACGTTGCTCCGCCAGGTGAATCTCATTCGGCGTAGGGTAATAAGTATCAATCGCAAAATTGCGTTGATCGATCGTTTCGCCCCTGCCTCGCAAACCAAATCCGAAAACAAGCGAGAGAATAAATAGGCAATGCAGAATGCGGTTTGACATCGGAATTTTCCCGGAACGAACGTTCCACGAAACGGGATCCCTGTCCAAAGGATTGAGCCCATCGCAATTAGGCCTCGCGCAAAGGTACGCCGAGGGACGCAAGGGTAGTTTAAAGTTTGTTCGCAATGCGGCAGATCCCGTTCTTCAGGTGTTCGTCGCCAAAGTTAATCAAATAGACCAAGGCGAAAGTCCTTTAGTTTCGGTTGGGTAAAAAGCTGCTTCCAGTGAACTGGCAGCAGTGCTTCGACTGACTTCAGCTCCACGATGAGGCTGCGCTCGACAATCAGATCAGCTCGGTACCCCTCCTCAAATTCGAGTCCGTCATAAACGATCGGGATCGGCACCTGCCGCGCCACTTCGAGACTCCGCTTCCTAAGTTCATAGGCCAGGATCACTTCATAAACATGTTCAAGGAGTCCGGGACCAAGCGCGGAATGAATGCGAAAGGCGGAATCCAAAATCACTTTCGACAGGGCGTTCTGGCTCATATGGCATAACGTTATATTAAAATGTATTGGGTAGTTTCAAGTCTATTCCGTTGCGTGCCTCGGCGTACCTTCGGGCGAGGTCCATTACGCAAAGGAATGGTTTAAAGCCTCCTCGAATTTGAGTCCGTCACAAACCATCGGGATCGGCACCTGATGTGCCACTTCGAGATTCTGTTTCCTTAGTTCGCAGGCCAGGGTCATTCCACAGACATGGCAACTTTGGCGACCAACACCGGAAGAACGGGATCCGGCCGAATCGCGAACAAACATTAAATCCATTGCCTTTGCGTACCACCGCGTACCTTTGCGTGATGCTTCGGCACTTTGACATTTAGGCCTCGCGCAAAGGTACGCCGAGGGACGCTAAGGATTTCCAGGCTTAAGAGCCGGAAACCTCTCGATGAACTTTCGTGGCAACTTTCAGACGAAGCGCGTTGAGCGCGATAAAGCCGGTTGCGTCCGATTGATTGTATGCCTTGGTTGGATCCGCTTCCATCGTAGCGATATCAGGATTGTAGAGACTTACGGGGCTTTTGCGTCCGGCGGCGATAGTGTTACCCTTGTAAAGCTTTACTCGCGCGACACCTGAAACATTCTTTTGCGATTCCGTAATGAGCGCCTGAATCGCTTCGCGTTCGGGAGCGAACCAGAAACCGTTATAAACAAGTTCTGCATATTTTGGACCTAGTGCATCCCTGATATGCATCACCTCACGGTCCATCGTCAGAGACTCAATTTGCCGGTGGGCAAAAAACAGAATTGCACCTCCCGGCGTTTCATAGACCCCTCGGCTTTTCATACCCACGAAGCGATTCTCAACCATATCGACCCTGCCTATTCCGTTTCGGCCGCCTAGAAAATTCAGGGCCTTCATGATCCAGAATGGGGAGAGATGAACCCGGCCTTGGTCAATTTTCGAGGTCGAGCCTATCCGATCCAGAACCTCGGCAAGATTTGCGTGGCCAAGAGCAACGCAAATGCCCTTTTCAAACTCAACCTCGACATATTCGCTGGCGTCAGGGGCATCTTCCGGCGAAACACTCAATCTGTACATATCACGCATTTCGGGCCCGCTCGCATCAATCCAGGGATCTTCCAGGACGCCGCTCTCGAAGCTGATATGGAGCAGGTTGCGATCCATCGAATACGGTTTCTTTGCGCTCGCGACGACAGGGATCCCCTGCTCTTCTGCGTATCGGATCATTTCCGCGCGACCGGGGAATTGTTCGCGAAAACTTTCGGAACGCCAAGGTGCGATGACTCGGATATCCGGAGCCAGTGCGGCAACAGTTAATTCAAAGCGAACCTGGTCGTTTCCCTTCCCGGTTGCGCCGTGGGCAACCGCCTCGGCTCCCTCGGCGCGGGCGATTTCCACCATCCTTTTTGCGATCAGTGGCCGGGCGATACTTGTTCCCAGGAAATATTGATTTTCGTAAAGCGCCGAGGCTTGCAGCATTGGAAAAATGAAATCGCGTGCAAATTCCTCCCGTAAATCGTCGATGTAGCATTTGGAAGCGCCGGTTCTGAGTGCCTTCTTTTCTAATCCATCCAATTCCTCTTCCTGACCGATATCAGCGCAGAATGCGATCACATCCGCCGAGTAAGCATCTTTTATCCACTTCAGAATCACCGAGGTGTCGAGTCCCCCTGAATAAGCAACAACGATTTTCATTTCGTCTGCACCAATACATGGACGATGGGCCTCCGTCGAGTTCGGGCTCACTTAAAGACTTAAAGATACTTAACAGAAGTGTCAAAAGCGGTCTTCAGAGCAACAATCGGGTCACCTTTTGGGACGAATTCATGGGTAACATAACCCGTGTGCCCGGTCTGTTTGATTGCCCTTAAGATGGCAGGATAGAAAAGCTCCTGATCCTCATCTAAATCGTTCCGCCCCGGATTGCCAGCCGTGTGATAGTAACTGATGTGATCTTTTATTGAATGAATCGTGCGGATGATATCACCTTCCATGACTTGCATGTGGTAGACGTCGTATACTAGCTTGACACGTGGCGAAGCGACGGCACGACACACCTGAACACCCCACGCAGTGTGATCGGCCTGGTAATCGGGGTGGTCGACTTTGCTGTTGAGCAACTCCAAAGCCAGGGTAACGCCTGCGTTTTCTGCTGCGGGGGCTACGCGAGCGAACCCTTCGGCAGTAATTTCGGCCCCGGCTTGATCGTCCAGGCCATTTCGATTGCCGCTGAAGCAGATCAAATTAGGGATTTTCAAACGCTTGGCATTTTCAATGTTAGCTTTGATTTCGTCTTCAAGCCGATCGTGTAGATCGCGCCTGTTAAGTCCAATTGTCAGCGGTTGATGCCCGCCAATCGCAGAAAGCGCAAGTCCATGATCTATCACGAGAGACCAGTACTCCGGGGGCACTAGTTCGATGCCCTTATAGCCGGCATCGGCTACCGCACGCCCAAATTGTTCTGGAGTGAGTTTTTCGGGAACGAAGCACCACCAGGCTATTGACTGAGAGATGGTATTCATCTTGTTCGGGGTTTGAATCGGAAGTGAGAAATTCAATCGAGTCACCTTTGCCATCAGAGCACGCCCTGTCGTCCGGCGAAACTTGCGGCCAATTCATTGATTGTGCGGTTCATCTTTCGTCTCTTACGGAATGGCGAAATTCCTTTGTCGGCAATGTTTGATTCACAACGTAGGCTGGAACAAGAGAATTCATATGTCGAAACCAAGCGATATCGCGTCCCCGATAGGTTCGCCTTTTGCGGTTGTTGTAATGTTCTTCGGTAACGGCTTCGTGATGGCATCATCCTACTCCCGGATGCCAGGGATACGCGACCAGCTAGGCTCTACCCCCACCCAGCTCGCGTTCGCGCTGGTCTGCATGGGAATTGGATCAATCCTCGGGATGCCATTTACGGGGCGGCTTGTGGACCGGTATTCCTCACGAATGGTCAGCCTGGTTGCAACGGTAATCTGCCTGGGTGGCTGGGCAACAATACCGATGGCTCGTTCAGTGCCCGAACTGGCGCTCATGTTGTTGATAACCGGTGTGGGGACCGGTGTGGGTGACGTTGCCATGAATGTGCAGGGACATCTCGTCGAAGTGCGCCGGCGAAGGGTATTGATGCCATTCTGGCATGGACTTTTTTCTCTTGGTGCCGTGTCTGGCGCTCTTGCGGGTGCTCTCGCCGCCTCAATTAGTCTGCCCATCGCGTGGCAGTTGCTGAGTGTGTCGGTGGTTTTGATGGTTGCAATGTGGTGGGCTACTACGCGCTATATCCCGGACGCCGGCTTGCATCCGAGCGCCAGATCGGAACCAGTCGAAGAACCGATCTTTGACGAGCCGCAAGTGCTCGCATCGGATCGCTCGCCGGCCAATCAACTGCGGCGGTCGACCCTCCACCCCGTAGAAATCCTGCTCGGTATCATAACGTTCGCGACAGCCCTTGGCGAGGGCGCGGCAAACGACTGGCTTGCACTCATGCTGGTAGACAATCGCGGGGCGCCTCCGGCGGTTGGTGCGCTGACGTTTGCAGGTTTCAATCTAACGATGGCGATTGGCCGATTTACCGGCGGGGTTGTCATCCAGCGCTGCGGCAGAGCGCCAGTGTTGCGGGCAGCCGGTATCCTGGCCTGCGCTGGGGTGGCCGGGCTGTGTCTGGTAAATTCGACTCTGATAGCTCTACTTGGCGCCCTCGCCTGGGGGCTCGGACTTTCCGTAGTGTTCCCTTCGGCGATGTCAGCAGCTGGTGAGGTTCCTGGGCGGGGCTCTCGGGCGATAGCCGTCGTATCGACGATCGGCTACGGCGGCTTTCTGGTTGGAGCACCGCTGATCGGTTTTCTTGCCCACATGCTGCCCCTCGATAGGGCGCTTTTAGCAGTGGCGGTACTGGTGTTGCTTATTGCGGTCCTGGCGTCAGCCGCTCGGGAGCGCGGCGCAGAACCGGCCAAAGCGAAGAATGAGGCTTTGACGTAGTCCAGACTAGCTTTTCGGCCGTGTGATGTGCGGTTCCTTCAGGTAAAGCGGCTCCAAGGAAGTCTGAAACCACTCCCGGCGAGCTAGCAGATGTTCCGCTCGAGGCTGGACTATTAGAAGATCGACACCGGGTATCGGCCCAACCGCAAAAATCGGACGCCTGCGAAGCTCCGGCAGCAAAAGGCCAAACTCCTCGACGGGGAGCAGTTCCGGCGTACGAACCAACCGGTTCTCCTCAACGCTCGCAAGAAATACAGAGCCGAGTCTGGCGTCGCCAACGACATGGTAGGTAGCCGCATCGTAGGCAAGTACGGATGGGCATCCGAAGGCAGGACATCCGAGACCCGTTTTAAGTCCGATTGCAATCGCAACAGCGACCCGGGTGCCCGTATATGAACCGGGCCCAAGCCCGACAATGATTTCATCCGGAGAACCAGACTCAAGAAAGAGCTCATGGATCGCGGCCGCCAGCGTCCCGGCTTTCATGACCTCCCTGAGCCCAACCGTTTTGCCCTCACTCACCATAACTGCGGTCCCGAGGTCGGTCGAATTTTCAATCAGCAGACTTTTCACCACGCGATCCTTCGCGTGTTGTTTTCGAGGATGGTCAGGACAACTGCAACGGAGTCACGCGGCATGCGATCAGCAAATTTGTCCGCCCATTCGATCGCGCAGATACCGCCGGCTCTCAAATAGTCCTCGAATCCAATTTCATCCAGCTCAGCTTCGTGGTTCAGGCGATAAAGGTCCATATGGAACAACGGTAACCGGCCACCGCGATACTCGTGTACCAGCGTAAACGTTGGGCTTGTAACCGCGTTCTGACAATTAAGGCCCGTCGCGAGGCCCTTCACGAATTCGGTCTTCCCTGATCCCAGATCGCCAAGAAGCTTGACAACCGAACCGGCAATAAGAGTTCTTGCAAAATCAGCTGCTACGACCCGCGTCTGATCCGGGCTCCGGGAAATCAATACATTCGACAAAATCATCTTCTACCCCAGAAAGTGATCGAACCCTCGATGCGCAAACGCACAATGACCCGAATCAACCAACCGTCCAACGGCGGTGAGCCGTAACCTTGGGAAGGCTTTCATCCATGCCGTTTCCAGGCGCGACTTGACGCCCTGGGAAACTGCGAAGAGCAGTTCGTAGTCCTCTCCATCCCGCAGCGCGTCTTCTGGGCTGCAACCTTTGCTGAGCGGGAGGTCTTCAAGGTCCACCTCAAACCCTAAACCGCTGGCAGCTGCCAAACGCGGAAGATCACTTCCAAGCCCGTCACTCAAATCCATCATGGCATGGATCGGAAAACGGCTAACCAACCAGCGGGCTTCCTTGACTCGCGGCGAGAACCGCAGATGTTTGCCACCGATCGATCCTCCCAGTTCTCCCGTTACGAAGAGACAATCCCCCTTTTTTCCGCCGGAACGACTTACATATTTTCCGTTTTCAGCCGTACCGGTCAGAGAGACCGACAAGAAGATGGGCCCCGGCGATCTTGCCGTTTCACCGCCTACTAAGTTGACACCATAGACAGAAGCAGCCTTGCGCAATCCTCTATAAAGCCTTTTCAACCATTCAAAGTCGGCATCGGAACGGATGGCCACGGTTACCAGAGCGTCCAGAGGCAACCCGCCCATCGATGCAATGTCACTGATTGAGCGGCACATCGCTTTCCAACCGACCCATAGTGGATCGGTATCAGGAAGAAAATGGATGCCTTCGATGACACAATCGGATTTCAAGAGTTGAAAATTACCAGCGGTTCTTACCACCGCGCAGTCGTCGCCTGGGCCAAGAATTACCCGCCGATTCAATTTCAATCCGCGCATCAAGCCGCGCACGATCTCATCTTCACCAAGCTCACTCAGTTTCATCGACTGGCGAAAAACACCTGAACGAGCGTAAGCGTATTGAAAAACGCGTGCATGGTCATCGGGACAAGCAACGATCCCGAAAGTTCATAAGCCAACGTCAACACGCATCCCAAAAGGAAGAGAGGCAGCAACGAAGGAATATGCATGTGGATCAAGCCGAACAAGAGCGCCGAAAATACCAGCGCGGGCAAGGCGCCTGCGAATCTCTTCAGCACCCCGTAAAGAAATCCGC
>Ga0306924_10001624_pt1 | contig 20746 bp, 12 predicted proteins | sample sta12Can44000111_FD_203756 | JGI IMG/M metagenome (GOLD analysis project Ga0306924, IMG submission 203756) | Lab enrichment of tropical soil microbial communities from Luquillo Experimental Forest, Puerto Rico - statanox.12C.anox.44.000.111 (v2)... | ecosystem: Environmental > Terrestrial >...
GTCAGCGGGGCTGGCGCCCGGTTGGCGGTCTACGGATTTGGTCGACATGAGAGCTCCTCGGTGAGTGACCGGAGGAGCTGTCTCGCGTCTCGAGCGCAACCTCTCCGGCCGGTTTCGGCGAGAGAGGTCGCGGCGCAGCAGAACTAGCCCGGCCGGGAACCCGCTCCCGCCAGGCGAAGAAGTCGTTCTGTGCAGCGTACCAAAGACACGGAACGCGCAGGTTAACGGGACGCGTCGAAGCGGTCAAGGGGCGGCCGCCGATTCTCCGAGCGGTCGCCCCTTCGGTCCTAATACGGCGGCGTCGCTTCCTTCCTGAGCACGTCCTCGAACGCCTCGAGCGACATCGTCTTCAGGTCCTCGCCGCCGTGGCGGCGCGGAGCGACGCCCCTCGCCTCGACCTCCTTCTCGCCGATGACGAGCGAGAACGGGATCTTCGCGAGCTGCGCGTTCCGGATCTTCGCCCCGAGCTTGTCGGACGACTCGTCGAGCTCGACGCGCCAGCCCTTCGCGCCCAGCTTCTCGGCCACCTCGCGCGCCCAGCCGTCGAAGCGCTCGGAGACCGTGAGCACGCGCGCCTGGACGGGCGCGAGCCAGGCCGGGAACGCGCCGGCGTAGTGCTCCGTGAGGATCGCGATGAAGCGCTCGAACGAGCCGTAGACCGCGCGGTGGATGACGACCGGCCGGTGCTCCTTGTTGTCCTCGCCGACGTAGGTGAGGTCGAACCGCTCCGGCGCCGCGTAGTCGAGCTGGATCGTGCAGGTCTGCCACTGCCGTCCGAGCGAGTCTGTCACGACGAAGTCGATCTTCGGCCCGTAGAAGGCGCCGTCGCCGGGGTTCAGCTCCCAGGGCAGCCCCATCTTGTCGAGCGCAGCTCGGAGCGCCCCCTCCGCCTTGTCCCAGAGCGCGTCGTCGCCGATCCGGTCCTCGGGCTTCGCCGGCCGGGTCGAGAACTTGAGCGAGAAGCCGAGATCGAACGCGCCGTAGGTCGTCTTGATCAGCTCGACGATGCGGGTCACCTCGTCCGGGATCTGCGACTCCATCAGGTAGATGTGGGCGTCGTCCTGCGCGAACTGCCGGACGCGGGTGAGGCCGCCGAGCGAGCCGGAGAGCTCGTTCCGGTGCAGCACGTCCACCGTGAAGTAGCGGATCGGCAGCTCGCGGTAGGAGCGCTTCCCCATTCCGTACATCAGGTGGTGCGACGGGCAGTTCATCGGCTTCAGGCTCGTGTCGAGCCGCTCCTCGAGCGGGAGCGCCGGGTCGGCCTCCTTGTTGAACACGAGGAACATGTTCTCGCGGTAGACGCCCCAGTGGCCGCTCTGCTCCCAGAGCCGCTTGTTGAACAGGAGCGGCGTCTTCACCTCGAGGTAGCCGCGCTTCGAGACGAGGCGGCGCATCGCGTCCTCGAGCGTGTTGTAGAGGGTGGTCCCCTTCGGCAGCCAGAACGCCGCGCCGGGCGCGACCTCGTGGAACGCGAAGAGGCCGAGCGCGGGGCCGAGCTTGCGGTGGTCGCGCTTCTTCACCTCCTCGAGGCGCGCGAGGTGGGCGTCGAGCTCCTTCCTGTCGAAGAACGCGGTGCCGTAGATCCGCTGGAGCATCGCGTTCTTCGCGTCGCCGCGCCAGTAGGCGCCGGCGACGTTGAGCAGCTTCACGACGCCGATGCGCTTGGTCGACGGTCCGTGCGGCCCGAGGCAGAAGTCGACCCAGTCGCCGTGCTTGTAGAGCGTGAGGGTCTTCGCCCCCTTCGCGGCGATGTCCTTCACGATCTCGACCTTGTACTTCTCGCCGAGCCCCTCGAAGAGGCCGAGCGCGGCGTCCATCGAGATCTCCTCGCGCACGAACGGGAGGTCCCTCGCGATCTCCTCGTTCACGGCCTTCTCGATCCGCTCGAGGTCCTCCGGCGTGAACGCCTTCTCCCGCGCGAAGTCGTAGTAGAAGCCGTCCTCGATCGCCGGACCGATGGTGACCTGCGTGCCGGGGTAGAGCCGCTGCACCACGCTCGCCATCACGTGCGCCGCGTCGTGGCGGGCGACCTCGAGCGCCTCCTTGCTCTTCGTCGTGACGATCTCGAGCTTCGCGTCGGCCTCGAGCTTGCGCGAGAGGTCGACCGGGTTCCCGTCGAGCTTGGCGAAGTATGCCGCCTTCGCGAGCCCCGGGCCGATCGCCGTCTTCACGAAGTCGAGCACGGTGGTCCCGCGCGGCGCCTCCTTGCGGCTGCCGTCGGGGAGCGTGACGTTCACGAGATCGGACATGCGGTTCCTCTGGCGTAGAAATGGCTCAGGCCAGCCGGTGCTCGGCTGGCCTGGCCGGTATTATTCGGGAGCGGCTCCGGACGTCAACCCGAAGCGGCTGTCCGGTCCGCCGCTAGTGGCAGGTGAAGCAGGTCGACGTCCACTTCGGCGCGAGGTCGACCTTGCCGTCGACATGGAGCGCGGGGTTCGTGATCGTCGCGTTCGCGGCCGTGCCGCTCGCGTCCGGATGACAGAGCGAGCAGTCGTTGCCGCCCGCGTGCGCGCCGCTGTGCCAGGTCGACCCCTTCGGCGGAACGCCGTGACAGGACCCGCACGCAGCCGTGCCGGTCCAGGACGGCGCCGCAGCCAGGCCGCTGAAGCTCCATGGGGTGGCGGGAACGGGATCGCCGTTCCCATCGAGCGTGTTGTACGCGAACGTCCCCGAGTAGCCGCCGTGGCAGTAGGTGCTCGAGCAGGTTCCGGTGGCGCGGTCCCAGGTCGGCGACGTGGGGGTCGACGTGAAGTTCGCGGCGGGGGCGATGTTGCCCGTCGCGAGCGCGCTCCAGGTCACGGTCGCGGTCGGCGTCCCCGTCGTGACGTCGATGTGACCGGCCGAGAACATGTCCGTCGGCTTCACGTGGCACTCCGAGCAGTCGAGCGCGGTGCGGAGCGCGCCCGCCGTCACGTGCGCCGTGTGCGCGCCCACGCGGATCGTGTCCGCGCTCTGGCCCCAGATCGTCCGCGGCGGGGCGCCGGTCTGGTTGTCCGTGCCGCCGTGGCACCCGGTGCACGTGAACGCGTTGGCGGCGCCGCCGACCTTGTGGCACTGCGTGCAGGTCGAGAGATCCGCGCCGTGGCACTGCGTGCACGACTCGCCGGTGGAGAGCTGGAGCCCCCGGTCGGCGCTGAACGCGTGGAACCCCGGGCTCGTCTGGTCCATCCAGTCCGAGGGGTGCCCGCCGATCGCCTCGATCGTGCCGTCGAGGTGCTTCCCGCCGCTCGACGGCGGGATGACGTTCCCCGACGCATCGACCGTGTCGGGGTGACAGCCGTTGCACTGCTGGAGCGTGGCGGTCGGGTGCGGCGCCAGCGGCGGGACGCCGTGGCACGAGCCGCAGGCGGCCTGGTTCGTGCCGGTCCACACGGGCGTCGTGTTGTTCCCGCCCGCGAGCGTCGCGCCATGGCAGTACGTGTTCGAGCAGGTCGCGGACGTGCGCGTCCACGTGGGCAACAGGCTCGTGCCGTTCACGGCGAGTCCGCCGAAGGTCACGGTCGCGGTCGTGTTCCCGTCGATGTGACCCGCGGAGAACGGGTCCGTCGGCTTGACGTGGCAGACCGTGCAGTCGAACGCTGGGGCGAGGTTGCTCCCCGTGACGTGCGTCGTGTGGGCGCCGACGCGGACCGGATCGAGCGTGCCGCCGCCGCGGCTCGGATCACCGGCGTGGCCCCAGATCGCCGCGGGAGGCGCGCCCGTCTGGTTATCCGTTCCGCCGTGGCAAGCGGTGCAGGTCGTGAACGGTTTCGCCGGGCCACCCGCCGTGTGGCACTGCGCGCACGTCGAGAGATCCGCGCCGTGGCACTGCGTGCACGACTGGATGTTCGTATCGGCGGTGAACGCGTGGAAGTTGGGGCTGCTCGGGTCGATCCAGCTCGCGTCGTGGCCGCCGACCGCCTCGATGACGCCATCGAGGTGCTTGCCCCCGCTCGCCGGCGGGATGAGGTTGCCCGACGCGTCCACCGTGCCCGGGTGGCAGGTGTTGCACTGGGTGAGGCTGGCGGTGGGGTGAGGCGCCAGCGGAGGCACGCCGTGGCAGCTCCCGCAGACCGCCTGACCCGAACCGCCCGTCCACGTCGGGCTCGTGTTGTTCCCGCCGTTGAGCGTCGCGCCGTGGCAGTAGGTGCTCGAGCACTTCGCCGTGGCGACGTCCCACTTCGGCGCGGCCGCTCCCTTCACCGCGAGGTCGCCGAACGTCACGGTCGCGCGCGGGCCGTCGATATGCCCGGCGGAGAACATGTCGGTCGGGGTGACGTGACACTCCACGCAGGCGAAGCCCGGAGCCATGCTGCTGCCCGCGATGTGCGCGGAGTGCGCGCCGACGCGGACCGTGTCCGCGCTCTGGCCCCAGGTCGTGCGGGGCGGCGCGCCGGTCTGGTTGTCGGCGCCGCCGTGGCAGGCCGTGCAGGTCGTGAACGGGTTGGCGACGCCGCCGGCCATGTGGCAGTCCGCGCAAGCCTTCTTCACGACGCCGCCCGACAGATCCTGCCCGTGGCACGACTGGCAGGCCGCGATCCCGAGATCGGCCGAGTAAGCGTGGAATCCGGGGCTCGTCTGGTCCATCCACGACGCCGGGTGGCCCTGCGCCTCGACGATGCCGTCGAGGTGCTTGCCCCCCTGCGCAGGCGGGATGATCTGGCCGCTCGCGTCCATGGTTGCCGGGTGGCAGCCGTTGCACTGCGTGAGATCGGTCGCGACCGGGTGCGGGGCAGGCGGCGGCGTGCCGTGGCAGCTCCCGCAGGTCGCCTGAGCGGCGCCGCCGGTCCACAGCGGCGTCGCGCGGTTGCCGCCGTCGAAGTTGCCGTGGCAGTACGTGCTCGCGCACGTCGCGGCGCCCGCGCTCCACGTCGGCGACGCGCCCTGCGCCTTCGCGACGCCGTCGAACGCGACCGTCGGCGTGCCATCGACGTGGCCGGGCGAGAGCGCGTCGGTCGGCTTGACGTGGCAGACGCCGCAGTCGAACGCGGGCGAGATGGGCGAGGCCGTGACGTGGGCGGTGTGGGCGCCGATGGCGATGGGATCAGCCTGTGCGCCCCAGATCCCGCGCGGCGGCGCGCCGGTGGTGTTGTCGGTCCCGCCGTGGCAGCCGGTGCAGGTGAACGCATTGGCGGCGCCGCCGGGGACGTGGCACTGCGTGCAGGCGACGTTGACGGTCCCGCCGTCGAGCTGCGCGCCGTGGCAGCGCGTGCACGACGCGATGTTCGCGTCCGCTGCGTACGCGTGGAAGCCCGGGCTGCTCGTGTCCATCCAGGTCTGGTCGTGACCGGACGCCTGCACGGTGCCGTCGACGTGCTTCCCGCCCTTCGTCGCCGGGATGATCGCGCCGGTCGCGTCCATCGTCTCCGGGTGGCACGCCGCACACTTCGTGAGGTCGCTCACGACGACATGGGGGAACGGAGGCGGGATCCCGTGGCAGGTGCCGCAGGCGGCCCCGCCCGATCCGACGCTGGTCCAGACGGGCGCATTCGAGCGGTTCCCGCCGTCGAATGCTCCGTGGCAGTACACGTTGCTGCACCGGGTCCCATCGAACGACGGCGTCGTGGCGCCGCCGTTGGTCGCCATCGCCCCCCACCGCAGCTTGCTGCCGCCAGGCTGGGCGTGCGTCGAGGGGGACGTCGGCTTGACGTGGCACTCGCTGCAGTCGAATGCGCCCGCGACCGGTCCGGAGACGACGTGCGCCGTGTGCGCCCCGACCGAGCGGAGCGTCGTGTCGCTCCGGCCGGACGTGTCGACCGGCGGCGCGCCGGTCTGGTTGTCGCCGCCGCCGTGGCAGTGCGTGCACGCGGTCGACGCGGACGCCGTGCTGCCGCTGTCGACCTTGCGCGCGGAGCACGCGGCAAGACCGACGGCGAGGAGGGCGGCGGTGAGGGCGAAACGATGGTTCATGTTCTTGGTTCTCTCGCACTCGAAACCGAGCGCGTTCGCAGGGGTCCCCGGCCTGCGCCAGCAGGCGACTCGGGCTCTCATCGGCCGGACGAGGCGCCCCAGTGTAGACGGAGCACCCACGCGAAAGACACCCCAATTCGACCGAAAGTCACGACCCGCGGTCGTCATTTTTGACGCACGCCAGTCAACCAAACAAAGCGCGAGGGGCGACCGCTGGCCCCTGTTCCAGCGGAAGCCCCTCGCAAATGACCAGGAACGTCAGCCCCTCTCCCGTGCGTCGCGGCCGTTCCCTTCGCAGAGGGTCATTAGCACGTCACGTGCCGCGCGCGCGTCGACGAGAAGCGAAAATTCCAACGGATTCCGGCGGTCTCACCCGCGCGAGCGGTCTCGACGGTGCGCCAATTGCCCCACCGTTCCCGTTGGTGGGGATAAAGACCCACCCGACGTCGCTCCGCTCCGGTGGAGCCGCTCCCGCGGCGGCTGTCACAGCCCCTGCGATCGCGGGCGCGGCCTTGGGGGCTCCGCTGCGCCGGCCCGCTTCATCTCTCGAAGGGCGCAGGTCCCGAACGCGCGGAACGACACGACGCCGTCGCCGTCGATGACGAACTGCACGATGGGCCAGCTGGCCGGGTCACCCGCTGGAGTTCCCCACGTCACCCATCCACGGCGCCCCGAGCTCCGCGCCGCCCAGGAGACGTCGACGACGACCTGCTTCGCGCGGGTGAAGAACTCACGGAACGAGAGCGCGGCGGACCCGTCCTCGCCCCACCTCTCGAGGAGCTTGCGGTACTCGGCGGTGTCGAAGAGCTGCGCGTGCAGCGTCCCAGCTTTCGAGCGGAGCCGCCGGTGCACGAGCTCGCGGTCCTCGACGTCCTCGCCGCAGACGACTCCGTCCGAAGCGATCGACCGCGCCACGGCATCGACGTCGCCGCCCACGATCGCCCCCCTCAAGGCGTCGGCGGCGGCCTCGACCTGCGCCCTCACGACTTCGGATGAAGGCTCCGCCGTCGGAGAGGCGACCACCGCGAGGGCGACGAAGATGGCCGCGAACATGGGGGCTCCTCGGTCGCACGCGTCCGTGCGGACGCTAGTCCTTCGCGTGGCACTTGTTGCAGAGCGATCGCTGGAAGGCCGCGAACGCGCCGGGGTTGCGGTCGTACATGGCGGCGCGGGTCTCGGCCGACGTCCGGCCCTGCGAGATGGCAGGCGAAGCCGTGTTGTCCGTGCCGGGCCAGTTCCCGCCGGAGACGATGTAGTCCGCCTTCGTGTTCCATCGCAGCGCGCTGTCCCACCCCGACGCGTGCGCGCGATGGCACGTGAGGCACATGACGTTCTCCATGTTCGTGATGGGACCGTCGACAGCCGAGCCGTCGTTGCGCGCGTGCTTCGAGAGCGCGCCCCGGTCCGACGTCCCCTCCTCGTACGGCACGAGCGACGTGTACGACGTCTTCTGGGTGTTGGAGAGGTCGCCCGTCTTCACGTACGCGTCGTAGATCGAGGCGGTGATCCCGAGCTTGGTACCGGCGCTCGAGGGGTGCTCGAAGCCGCCCCCGCCGGTGGCGTGGAACGTGCCGTGGCAGTTCCCGCACCACTCGTTCATGCCGACGCCGTATGCGACGCGAACGTCCGTCGCGCTCTCGCCCTGGTTGTAGGTCGAGGGCGAGAGCGCCACGGGCGGATTGGCGTTGAACGGCTGGACGCTCGGCAGGGACTTCGGCACGTAGCCGTTCCCGGCGAGGAGTCGATAGGCGCCGATCGCGAACGCGGAGGAGGGCTGCAGGAAACCGGCGGGATCGCCGTACGAGCCGGACCCGACGATGGGCGCGCCCGCCGTGTCCACCCGGCCGGACGAGTCGAGCACGCGGTACCGACCGTGGGGATCGTGACAGCTGATGCACGACAGAGCGTCCGCGGGATAGCCTCCGCCGGAGCCGAAGCCGGGCGCGGTGCGCCGCGTCGAGTCGGGCGCGAGGCCGTAGTCGCTCGCCACCACGCTGTGCCCGTGGTGCTCGCCCGGGCTCGACTGGATGCCGTGGGAGTCGGTCCAGCTATACGACTTCTGTAGCCAGGCGAAGTCGCCGCCCGGCGTGTAGTTGTGGGGCGGAAGGCCGGGCGTGCTCGCGTTCGTGAAGACGGCGTAGGGGAGCGACGTCGGGGAGCCGTGGCAGTTCAGGCAGACGGAGCTGGGGTCGGATCCCCTGAGCAGATAGGCGCCGGCCGTGCCCGCGCGAACGGAATTGGTTCCGTCGTGGATGGTGTGGCAGCCCTCGCACTGCCCCACCCCGCCGCTGTGAAACGCGCTCGCCCTCGCGGACGCGAGCGCGAGGACGGCGACGGCGGCGAGCTTCGAGAGCTTCATCACGCGACTCGATCCGCTACGGCCCGAACTACCCGGTCATTACCGCGCCCCAGGCTCGCAGCGTGAGGGGTCCGCGTGGGGAGGGCCACTGGAACCCCTGCACGACCGCGATCGCGATCACGATGCGCTCATTCGACCCTGCATCGTCATCCCGTGAACACGCGAAGACGGAGATCAGTTTCCCACCTACCTCGGCCTACCGCATTGATCTCCCGGCGGTGCGCCCGCGGCATTTCGCCTCCGGACGTGACCGCCGGGCGCAGCGATCAGTTGCCCGTGAACATCTGGACCCGGTTGTTGCCCCGATCCGCGACAAACGCGGTCCCGCCGGGGGTCAGGCACAGCTGCGCCGGGTAGTAGACGTACCCCTCGCTCCAGCCCATCGCGAGCTGGCGTCCGCGGTAGGCGCCATCGGTTCCGAGGAGGACGATCCCGTGGCCGTTCTGGTCGACGACGAGGAGCGTGCCCTTGTTGTTGGTCGTGATGAACGACCCGAAATTCATGTAGTCCTTGAGTCTCGCTCCGAGGGGCTTGAACTCGGTCGCCGACGCCGGCGCGGAAAAGACGGCGCCCTCGGTCCCCTCGAGCGCGAAGACGGTCCCGGCGGCGTCGACCGCCACGCCGGTGAAGAGCCCGTTGACGGCAGGGAGCGGGATCTGCCGGGTCACGACGCCGAGCGGATCCGCGGCGAGCACGCGCTGTCCGGCCACGTCCAGGACGTAGATGTTGTCGGCGCGGTCGAGCGCGAACCCCGCGGGGACGACCGTGGCGCCGCCGGCGCCGCCCTCGAGCCCCTTGAACTCGAGGACGTTCACGAGCGCGCCCTTCCCGTTCAGGCGGACGATCTTCTTCGACTTCCGGTCGAGCGCGAGGATGTTGCCCTTCGAGTCGAGCTGGAGGCGCGTCGGATAGCTCAGCTCGGGGATCTTCACCTCCGTGCCGCCGGACCAGATGCCGTCCTGGACCCGGTAGAGGACGAGCCGGTGGTTACCCGTGTCGGCGACGGCCACGGAGCCGTCGTCGGCGCACGCGACGCCCTCCGGGGCGTTGAGCTTCACGTGCGTCTTCTCGTCGGCCGCGGCGCCGTCGTCGGGGTTCCCGGAGAGGTAGAGCGCCTTCCTGAAACGGAGGGCGACCCCCTCGGCGCGCGCGGTGCCGGCGACGCCCAGCAGGGCGACGGCGAGGAACGCTGCGATCTTTCGAGCGCTGATCACGGTGTTCACCTCTTGTACTGCTCGTGGCACTTGACGCACAGATCCGTCGTCGCGGCGTACGGCATCATGTGCTTGTACTCGGTGCCGTGCGCGCGGTGGCACGAGAGGCACGCGACCGAGAGGTTCTTGTTGCGCGGGTCGACGTACTTCGCGCCGACCGGGTGGCTCGAGTGCTTCTGATAGTCGTGGCAGGTGCCGCACAGCTCGGTCTGGTCCGCGCTCGTGAGCATGAGCGGCGCGTCGCCGGAGTGCGGGTTGTGGCACGCCGTGCACTGACCGTCGCGGACCGGGTCGTGCTTCGTCGGGGAGCGGGCCTGACGGTTCACCGAGTCCTGGTGGCACGAGCCGCAGAGCTGGTTCATCGGCGCCTTGACGAGCTTCGGCTGCGGCGCCGCGTGCGGGTTGTGGCAGTTGAGGCACGCCGCCCCCGCCTCGACCGGCAGGTGGACGCGGCTCTTGTCGGTCATCGCCTTGACGCTCGACTGGTGGCACTTGGCGCAGAGCGCGGCGCCGACCGCCTTGGGCGTGAACCCGGCGGGCGACCCCGGCGGCTCGTGGCACTGGTTGCACATGCCGCGCACGACGGGCGCGTGGACCCGGTCGTAGAGCATCCCGCGGACCTGCGATCCGTGCACGTCGTGGCACGACGTGCACCGCGACTTCGCGACCGCGTAGCCCTCGTGCTTCTTCATGATGACGGGGCGGCTCGTGTCGTGGCAGTCGACGCAGAGCCCGGGCACGTCCTTCGCGAGGAGCTTCGCGCCCGTCGCGGAGCCGTGCGGCTGGTGGCATCCGACGCAGCCGTCGACGACCGGGCGGTGGCGGAACTTGGCGTTCTGCGAGCGGTCCGCGATCTTGCCGTGGCAGGACGCGCAGAGCTCGCGGGCGGGCTTGAGGAGGTTCGCCTTCGTCTCGGACGCGTGCGGATCATGGCAGGCGGTACACTTGCCGTCGGCCACCGGCTGGTGCGTGCTCTTCGCGCTCGCCGGGACCGTCTTCGTGTGGCAGCGCGCGCAGACCGCGCCCCCGTCGGCGGCGAGCAGCTTGCCGTGGTCGGATGCGTGAGGGCTGTGGCAGCCGACGCACTCCCGCTGCCGCACGGGCGTGTGCACCGACGACTTCTTGAGCGTCGCCGCGAGGTCCTTGTGACACTCGAGGCAGAGCGCGCCCGACGCGCCCATCTTGAGCTTGAAGACGCCGGGCGTGGCCGAGGCGGCCGGCTTCGTCGCCGCCGGGGCGGCGTCGTCCGCGGCGGGCGCGGCGGGCGCCGCCTTCGCGGCGGGCGCGGCGGACTTCTTCGCGCGCGCCGGCGCGTCGGTCTTCGCCGGGTCGGCCGCGCGAGCGTTCGAGCCGAGGATCAGCGCCGCGATGAGGAGGAGAGCGTTTCTCGTGGTCATGGTCGCGTGCCCCTACTTCTTCTTCTCGGCGGACGCTTTCTCGACGACGTGGCAGCGCTGGCAGTCACGCGAGGAGAACGGCATGTGCATCTTCGTCTTGAAGAACTTCGGGTCCCGGGACGAGTGCGGATCGTGGCAGCTCATGCACTCCGTCTTGGCGGCGGGGATGCCGAGGTGCGCGTCCGCGAACATCTTCCCGTTCGGCTCGTGGCACTGGCCGCAGAGCTCCTGGACCGGCTGCACCGCGAGCTTGGGCTGCGCCGCCTTGTGCGGCGCGTGGCACGTCAGGCAGTCCTCGACGGGCTGGTGCGCCTTCTCCGCGGCGATCTTCTCCTTCATCTTCTTGTGACAGTTGAGGCAGAGATCGGGCGTCGTCGCGAGGACGAGCTTCTTCATCTTCGACTGGTGGGGGCTGTGGCACTTGCTGCAGTCGCCGGCCGAGAACGCCGCGTGGACGCTCTTCGCGGACGCGGCCGCCTTCACCTGATCGTCATGGCACGTCCCGCAGACGTCCTTCTGCGGCTTGACCAGCATGCCCGCGACGTTCGTGCCGTGGGGATCGTGGCAGCCGAGGCAGTCCCCGTCCGCGAACGGCCGGTGAACGACGGCTCCGCCCGCGATCTTCATCATGTCGCCGTGGCAGCCCTGGCAGAGCTTCGCGCCCGCCGCCTTGAGGAGCTTCGGCTGGTCCGAGCCGTGGCCGAAGTGGCACGCGAGGCAGTTGCCGTCGAGGACGGGCTTGTGCGTGTGCGACTGGACGAAGCGCGTCTCCGCGTCCTTGTGGCAGGCGAAGCAGACCTCGTCGACGCGCGCCCTCAGCATCCCGGCCACGTTCGAGCCGTGCGGATCGTGGCACGCGGCGCAGCTCCCCTCGACGAACGGCTTGTGCGCGACCTTCTTCTTCTGCGCGATCGTCTTCTGGTGGCAGCCCTGGCAGAGCTGGGACGGCTCGACGCTCAGGAGGTCCTTGTTCTTCGCGGCGTGCGGCGCGTGACACGACGCGCACCCCTTCGCGCTCGCGACGGGCGCGTGCGCGAACTGCCGCTTGTCGCCCTTGTCCTTGTGGCACGTCGTGCAGAGCGCGTTCCCCGGGGCGCGGGTGAGCTTCGGGCTCGCCGCGGCGTGCGGGTCGTGGCACGAGAGGCACTCACCCTTCTTCACCGGCACGTGGACGCGCCCGAGGCCGCCCGTCACCGACTTCTGGTCGTGGCAGTTCTGGCAGAGCGCGCCCCCCTTCTGCGAGACCTCGAACGGCTTCGCCGACTTCGCCGCCGCGTGGCAGTTGTCGCAGCTCGCGTCGGCGACCGGGGGGTGGACCGACGCCTTGAGCAGCTTCTTGCCGTCGGAGGAGTGCGGGTCGTGGCACTGCGAGCAGCTCGCGACCGGGTAGCCGGCGTGCGCCTTCTGGAACCCCGGCGTCGTCGCCTGGTGGCACTTCGCGCAGAGCTTCCCCTCCTCGTCGACGAGGAGCTGCTTCTGCGCCGAGGCGTGCGCCGTGTGGCAGGCGTTGCACCCCTGCGCCGTGAGCACCTTGTGGACCGTCTTCCGCTGGAACGGCGCCTTGTCATGGCAGCCGTAGCAGACGGCCGCGCCCTCGGCCCGGAGGAGGTGCGGGGCGCCGGAACCGTGCGCGTCATGGCACGTCCCGCAGCGGCCGTTCTTGAGGACCGCGTGGACGTTCTTCTTGTCCAGGCCGATCGTCTCGGGCTTGTGGCACTTCAGGCAGAGATCGTTCCCCGTCTCCTTGAGCGCGAGCTTCGGGACGATGCCGTGCCGGAGGTGGCAGTCCTCGCACCGCTTCTCCTTCACGGCGCTGTGCGCGTACTTCACCCCGCCGTACTGCTTCGCGAACTTCGTGTGGCAGTCGAGGCAGTCCTTCTTCGCGAACCCGGCGGCCGAGGCGACCGCGGGGAGCGCGAGCAGCCCCGCGCACGTCGCCGCGACCGCGAGGGCGCGCCGCCAGCTTGCCGTGTTCGTGTTCCCGGACATGGAGTCGCTCCGCTGCGGGTCCATCAGTTGCCGAGCTTCGTGATGAGGATCTTGGGCTTGTAGGCCTTCTTCAGCTTCGCCGCGTACTCCTCGATGGCGCGGCCGATCTTCTCGTCGTAGGCCTTCTGCCCGACGTCGCTGCGCGCCTCCTCGTACTTCTGGACGGACGGCGCCGTGTACTCGACGACCTGCACGACATAGTGCTGCCCCTCCGAGGAGTAGAGGCGGTAGTCGCCCTTCTTCGTCGTCGCGAGGATCGGCAGGAGGTCCTTCGGCAGGGCCTTCGAGACGACCGTGCCGCCGAAGTGGAGCGTCTGGTCGTCGGGGTTGAGCTGCCCCTCGGCGTTCGACCGGATCCAGCCGAGGTCGGTCCCCTTGTTCAGCTTCGCGACCGCCGCCTGCGCGTCCGCCGCCCTCGTGAACCCGATGCCGTCGAGCTTGTAGAACGCGGGGTACGTGTAGTCGCTCTTGTGCTGCTCGAAGTACTTCTTGATCTCCGGCTCGGAGACCTTGACGTTCGGGATGATCACCTTCTGGACGAACGTCCCGAACACCAGGGAGTTCGTGTACTCGGTGACGGTGGTCTTGTACTCCGGAGAGTCCGCGATCTTGGCCCGGGCGGCCTCGAGATCGAAGAGCCGCTCCGCGAGGATGAAGCTGAGGAGGTCATCCTTCTCGCGGTTGATCTTCTTCGACTTGGCCGCCTGCTCGATGCCGTGGAAGAACTTCTTCTGGATGGCCGCGGCGAGGTCGGCGACCGTGATCGGCGCCGCGCCCTGGATCTGGACGATCGGCCGCGTGTCCTTCGCGAGCGCGTCGAAGCCCGGCTTCTCCGCCTCGAAGTCGAGGGCCGCGAGGAGCTTGTCGTCCTTCTTCGCGTACTGCTTGACGAGCCCCTCGTAGTAGCGCCGGAGGACCAACCCCTTCTCCACCGCGAGGGCGCGGTCGACGGCGGCCTGCCGCTTCGCGGCGTCCTCGGGGTGACGGACGGCCTCGAGCTTCACGAGGACGAAGCCGTCCGAGGAGAGCTTCTGCGGCTCGGTGACCGCCCCGATCTTGAGCTGTCGCACCGCGCCGGCGATCTCGGGCCGGAGCTTGTCCGGGGCGACGGCCTCCGAGGTGCCGCCGGTCGCCTTCTTCTCTGCCACGAGCTGCTTCGCGAGCTCGTCGAAGCTCTTGCCGGACTTGACCGCGGCCGCGAGCTTCTTCGCGTCGTCCTCCTTCTGGACGAGCACGGAGCGGACCTGCCACTCCACAGACGACTCGTTGAACAGCTTCTCGACCTCGGCCGGGTCCGCCTTCGCGTCCTTGACCGCGCGGTTCTTCACGATCCGCCGCAGCGTCTCGGCCCGGAAGTCCGCGATCTCCGCCTTCACCTCGGGCAGCTCGGGGATGCCGGTCTCGCGCGCCTCGAGGACGATGAGCCGGGCGGACAGGAGCCGGTCGAGGACGGGACCGAACTCGCGCTTCTTCTGGTGGGCGGGACCGGCGTGGCCTGCCATGTGGCTCGCCGCGAGCGCGCTCGAGAGCTCGCGGAGCGTGATCATCTCCTCGCGGATCTTCGCGACGGCCGTGGTGTCGGCCTCGGGTGAGAAGAGGGGCACCTTCCGGATCGCGCCCGTCCGCTCATCGCGGAGGTAGGCGTACGTCTCCGACACCGCGGCGCCCGTCGCGCCCTTGGCGGCGGGCTTCGCGGGCGCGGCCTTGCTGTCAGTCGCGGCGAGCTTGGACGGGGGCGCGCTCGCGCCGGCGGACGGCGCCGCCGTGCCGAGCAGGACTCCGAGGACGAGATGGGTCAGCATCGATGCGTGCTCCCTTGACCCTCGGCGCACGGCCGGGGCGGTCGACGACGACATCCGCAGGGTGCCGAGATTGGCTCGCCCTGTAGTGCAACCGACATGCCCCGGTGCCGCCGGGTCGGACCTCTCGACAGTTGCGCGACTTTACAAAGGGTTTCTTCGTCGCCGGGGCGAGACGCGAGCGCAACCGTTGCGTCGCGACCCGGATCCCGCGATAACGCTGCGCTCGCAATTGCCGGGAATTGCTGAGGTATCCGAGGCGTTCCAGATCATCCGCATGGCGGCTCCGAAGCGCTCGAGGGCCCTAGCGTAGCGACGAGGCGTCGAACGGCGCGAGCCGCGGATCGCCCGGCGCGCCCGGGCGAGCGCGCACGCCGCGCGCGATCTCGTCCGCCACGTCGCGAGCCATCCGGCAGGCGAGATCGCTCGCCGTGTTGACCTGGCCGATCTTCGCGTACAGGACGCCCTCGTCTCCCCTCGACTTCGACGTCGACTCCCAGACCACCTCTCCGCTGCGCGTCTCGATGAGCGACACGTCGAACTCCACCGTCGGGACGCCTGCGGTGCCGGTCTCCGAGAAGGACATCACCGACCCCGACACGATCAGCTCGGCGTCCATGGCCCCGCGGAGAACGCGCGCCGTCGCGCGCGAGGCGCCGCCGAGAGCCACGATGCGGTTGCGGATGACGCGGTCCCGCACGACCCCCGGCTCCACGACGTGCAGCCCCGGGACCGCCGCGAGCTGGTGCACGAACTGCAGCGCGACCAGCTCGCCGGCGCCGCGCCGGCCGCTGTGGTCGGTGAAGGGGAGGACGGCGACGCTGTACTCCTTCTTCGCGTCGAGCCGCGGAGCCGCGAAGGCGATGTCCGGCCGGAATCGGCCCTCCGTCGGGCAGCGCTGGACCGAGGGGAACCCGCGCTGCGCGGCGCGACCCGCCGAGCGGGCGAGCTGCGAGAGCGCCTTCCCGACCAGCTTCTCCACCTTCGAGATCCGCCCGAGCCCCAGCAGGCCCGGCGAGTCGTCGCCGGTCAGGAAGGCGCCGTCCATCCAGAGGACGACCGGGTCCGGGTCCGCGGACACGAGCCGGATGGTGATCGCGAGCTTCGGCGGAGTGTTGGTCGAGTAGAGCTCCAGCGAGGTGAGGACGAGCGCGTCGACACCCAGCTCCTCGCGCGCCGCCGCGGCCGCGGCGCCGTCGATGCCGCCCGTGAACCGCAGGCGGTGCCGCGAGAGGTACTCCTCGACGGGCTCGCCCTCGACCACGTCGAGGCCGGCGCGGGCGAGCGCCATCGCGAGCGGCGAGGCGAGCTCGCGCGTCGGAGCCGTGCTGCCCGTCAGGTTGTAGACGGGCAGGAGCGCGACGCGCAGCTCGCCGGGGGCGTGGGTACGGGCGTGGCCCGCGCACGCGAGCGACGAGGCCGCGAGGCAGAGCCCCGCGACGGCCGCGAGCGCGCCGCGCCTACTTGAAGAGCTTGTGGATGAGGTCACGCGAGGCCGCTTCGGTCACGTCGTTGATCGGCGTTCCCCCGCCCCCGATCAGCCGATCCATGAAGGTGACGCCGCCCTTCGTGCTGGCCGCGTACCAGACCGTCTTGCCCGTCCCGGTCTCGATCATCTGCACGCTGACCGAGACCACGTTGGACGACGCGCTCCCCGAGCGGATCTCGCCGTACTCCTTCACCACCCCCGTGATCACGGCGTCGGCCTTGAGCGCCTTCCCCAGCTTCACCGCCTCCTCGATGCTCGGCGAGGTCGGGATCGCAATACCCACGGTGCTGATGATCCGCAGCACCTCGCCCTGCGGCTCGACGTACACGACGCCGCTCGCGAGCAGCATGTTCGAGAACACTTCCCGCACGCGCTCGGAGGCGAGCGTGTCGCGCGTCAGGTTCTGGAAGGGCATCACCGCGACCGTTCGGACGGCGCCGAAATCCATCTCGCGGTCGTGGAACTGATGTTCAGAGGCCGCGCACGCCGCGAGCAGCGCGACCGCGACCGCGATGGACCTCATGCCTGTCACCTTCGGGGGGACGATCCTCGTCACGCCATCACCTCACTGCCCAGAACAAACGCGCGAAGAAGATGCGAGATTTCGTGTCCTCGGCGTCGCTGAACGACTGTGCGTCAGTGTACGACACATCGACGTACAGCGTCGGCAGGACAGTCCAGCGCGCCGACGGTCCGTAGTTGCGGGTCCGCAGGTGCGTCGCGGTGTCGAACCGCTCGGCGTACTGGAAGCGGAGCTGCAGGTTCGCTCCGGGAAAGGGCGAGACGCCGGCCGCGAAGCTGCCGGTGGTCTGGGGAACGTTGTTCGTGATCAGGCGCGCGATGCCGCCGGACAGGTACAGCGCGTGAATGGGCGACCAGGCCGCCGTTCCTTCGAGGTTCTGGCTGCTGGACGTGCTCTCCGGGAGACCAGCGCCCGTGCGCCTGCTCCACGTGTAGCCGTACGTCCCCGCGGTCGTCATCGTCTTATGGGGAACGAACGTGGCGGTCGCGCTCGCGTTGGCGGAGGTCGTGTCCTGGCCCGTCTCCGCCCTGCCGACGCCGTAGCTCCCCGTGCCTCCGACGCTGATCCCCTCGTACAGATCGGCGCGCACCCCTCCGATCATCGAGTTCGTGTACGCGATGCCGAGGGCGCTGTGCCGCCAGATACCGCTGTAGCCGAGCGAGCTCCCGAGCGTCGGGATGGGGTCCACCGCGAGGTTCGCTCCCCAGCGCAGCTGGTCATCTCGCCCCTGCCCGAAGTCCGCGTCCGACCACTCCCCGCGCGCCGACAGGGTCGTGATCTCGTTCAGCCGCGGCGCGGCGCCGATCCCGTTCACGACCGCGTAGGTCACAGGCCCGCCGCCGAACCGGTGCGTGACGGAGAGCGCCGTGTCCGCCGCGAACGAGGTGCTCGGGTCGATGACGTACTTCGCGGCGCCGTTGAGCTGGCCGGAGGCGTTGGACGTGTGGCCCTTCGCAGCCTCGGCGGGGACGACGAGGACGAGCTGCAGCTCGGTGACCAGGATGCTCGCGGCGCGGTCGTCGGTGGTGATCCCCGTGGCGAGAGGCCGGGTCACGACCTTGAGGTAGCGCGCCTGCGTCTCGGGGATGGTGATCTCGAACCGGTCGTTGAAGAGCCCGAACACGACCGGCGCAACGATCGGCACCTGCGACCACGTGAGGTTGTCGTCGCTCCGGTACACGGTCCAGGCGCCCGCCGCGCCCATCGCGGTCACCACCTCGGGCGCGAGGGGGCGATCGATCCAGACGTAGAACGTGTTGACCGAGGTGAGCAGATCGGGGAGCTGCGCCCCGAGGTCCCGGAAGTGCGTGTCGCCGGCGGCGGTCCGCGCGAACCCGAGGTCGATGCCGACGCCGGCCGTCAGGTTGCCGTCGACGAGCGCCGGGTTCTGGCCGAGCGTGATCCGTTGCGGGGTGTCCGGGAACGCCTCCACGGCGGAGAGGCCCGCGGTGGGGGTGCGAAGCGTCGCGACGGTCCCGCCCGTCCCGTGCACCTGCGTATCCACGCCGATGTGCGTGGCGGCGTAGCTCACGTAGACGGGCAGGCGCTTCTCGTAGAACGAGTCGCTGTACGAGACGCGCCCCGACTCGGTCGTCGCGACCGAGTCGGTGCCGTTCAGGTGGTCCACGGGGTGGTCGACCCGGAACGACCCGATCAGATCGACCGGCGGCGTGGGGACGTAATGCGCCTGGAGCTGGGCGCTGTCGTTCGTCTGGTCCGACACCTTTCGGTCCAGGTCGTACGCCCACGACCTCCCCGCGAAGAACATCAGCTGGGGGAGGTCCGCCGGCCGCAGGTTCGCGTTCAGGATCAGGTTCTCCGAGATGAGCGTCGGCGAGCTCGAGGTCTTCCCCTCGCTCGTCGTCTCGGAGGAGAGCTGGGAGCGGCTGTAGTTGAGGCCGTAGGAGAGGAGGTCGTTCCCGCCGGTGAGCCGACCGTTCAGCGTGAGGCGGCGGGTGTCCGCGTCGCTCGCGACGCCGTTCGTGATGGAATTCCCGATCCCCCAGTCATAGGAAGCGTCCGCACCGAGGCGGAGGCTCGGGAAGAGGTCGCGGTTGAACGAGAGGCGGTAGCGCTGGTCGAGCATCCAGAACCGGGTGTCCTGGGTCGCGCCGGACTGGTCCTTCGTGTGCGACTCGCCCGCGCTGTACTGGGGCTCGGCGCTGCCGCTGAACCCGTCGGCGCGCGCGTCGCTCGCGACGGCGAGGGCCGTCGCGAATCCGAGGGCGGCCGCCGCGGTACGAAGCTGGGTCAGGCGCCGGCGCATCGGTCGTCAGGGACGCTGCTGGAACAGCGTGAGCGCGTAGGGGGCGTCGCCGACGTCGAGCGTGGCCGTCACCCGACGGCCGGCGAGATCGACGATCGCGACGCCGCGGCGCTCGGGCATCAGCGCGACGATCGCGTTCCGCGGGTCGTCGATGACCATGTAGCTCACGGGATCCGGGACCGTGATGGTGGCGAACGTGAGGAGCTGCAGCGGCTCGTACACGTCGATCCGGTTCTCGTCGCGCTTCGACACGTAGAGGAGGTCCGTGCGCGGATCGACGAGGACGTCCGTCGTCCCGAAGCCGACGAAGACGCGCCGGTCGAGGCTCAGGTCGGGGAGCTTGAGGATCGTGACATACGGCGTGCCGGCCTGCGCGACGTACAGTCGATCGCCCGCCCGGTTGAGCGCGGCGCGGAGCGGCTCTGCCTCCGTCGAGATCGTGGCGGCGATCGACCGGGTGGCGAGGTCGAGGACCGTGATGGTGTTGGTCCGGCGGTTGAACACGTAGGCTCGCACCCCGGAGCGGTCGACGAGCAGCGACCAGGGCTCGACGCCGACCGGTACGCGACCCAGCTCGACGCCGCCCCGGGCGTCGATGAAGCTCGCGGTGTTCGAGCCGGCGTTGATGGCGACGAGGAGCTGGCCGTCCGGGGAGAGCGCCACCTCGCGCGGAGCGTCCCCCGCGTTCAGGCGAATCGGGACGACGGGCTCGCCCGAGACCAGATCGAACACCTCGATCTCATTCTGCTCGGACAGAGCGACGTAGATCCGGCCGCCGAGGCGGTCGAGGGCGACGCCCTGCGGCCCGCGCCCCGTGGCCAGGATCCGGACCACGCGCGAGCGCGTCATGTCCAGCTCGAGGAGGCTGTCCCAGCCCGTCGCCGCGGAGAGGCCGAGCAGCTCCGGGATGGGATGGGGCGGGACGGAGGCAGTGAAGTCCGGGACCAGCTCGAATGCCTTGGGCGGGGGCGGAACCGACCGGACCGTCAACCAGACCACCACCGCCTTCCCGGGCTCCGCGGAGAACGGCGCGGTCACGCGCGTCGGGGCTTCGGGCACCACCAGGTCGGCGGTCCCCTCCTCCCTCTTCACGGTCGCTCGCCGCACGCGGACGGAGACGCCGTCGTAGCTGCCCGCGGGGATCTTCCCGAACGCGAGGAGGCGCTGTCCCTGCCGCGGCTCGAAGCCGATGGTCGGAGTGGCGAGCTGGAGCGGCGTGTCCCCGGCGCTGCCGGCCGCGTCGACGCCTGCCAGGGTGAACGTGAGCCGCTGAGACTCGGGGGAAGGCGGCTCGAGGTAGACAAAGACCGACGCCTCGCCGTCGAGCTGCCCGAGCGCCTTCGCCTGAGGCACGCGCGGATGGCATCCCGCGAGCGCGGAGGCGAGGCAGAGCAGGATCGCGAACCGTCTCATCGGGCAACTCCGGGGCGAGCACCCATCGTTGACTGAACGGCCACAAGGGGCAAGGGATTCCTGGTCGCTGCACGCGCCGCTTACGCCGCGCCGCGCCCAGCGCGAGGCGCAAAAAAAGCGTGAGGCGCCGCGCTCGCGCCCCCTCCCTTCCGCCCAGCGAATCGCCACTCGTCCTTCGGCGCCCGGTGGTCATGCCCGCGCTTCGTCGAGCACCAGGCGAAAAAAAGGAGGGGGCCGCTCTCGCGACCCCCTCCCACCACTCAGCTCAACAACTCGCGACTAGTCCTTCGCGTGGCACTTGTTGCAGTAGTCGCGGGCGTACGGGCCGAACACGGAAGCCGGGCGGCCGTAGTACGCGTTCTGCTGCTCCGTCGGGTTCAGCGCGTAGTTGATCTTGTTCTCCGTCGC
>Ga0306924_10001626_pt1 | contig 20742 bp, 18 predicted proteins | sample sta12Can44000111_FD_203756 | JGI IMG/M metagenome (GOLD analysis project Ga0306924, IMG submission 203756) | Lab enrichment of tropical soil microbial communities from Luquillo Experimental Forest, Puerto Rico - statanox.12C.anox.44.000.111 (v2)... | ecosystem: Environmental > Terrestrial >...
CCCTGGAACCGCCACGCGTGGGGATTGTTGACCCCGAAGTGGGAAATCGCCGGGCTTTTTCAGTACATCAATTTCAGTCCGCAGTCGTTTAACAATTTTAACAACTACGGTGCCACAGGTTCTTTCACCTACAACGCCAACAAGTGGTTGGGACTCACCGCGGAAGTCGGCGGCTATCATTTCAGTCGGCAGATTTATGGTGCGCCGATTCAAAATCCGGATGGGTCGGTAACGTATGCGCTACAGTCTATCTCCGGAGGTTGGCAAACCTATATGGCAGGTCCGCGACTAAACTGGCGGCACTTCGACCATTTCGTGCCCTTCGTTGAAGTCCTTTTTGGCGCGGCGCATGCCGGACAGCAGATGACCGGCAACACCGGTAGCCAAAACGCGTTTACCCTGGCGGCCGGCGGCGGCGTGGACGTGATCTTGATGAAGAATCTTGCATGGCGCTTCTTCGAAGCAGACTATTTGATGACGAATTTCACCGGTTTGCTTCTGAACCCCGAGGGCCGACAAAACAACTTGCGCATCGGATCAGGATTGGTGCTGCGCTGGGGCTATCCACCTGCCCCGCCGAAGCCGAACCGCCCACCAGTGGCGGCCTGCTCCGCCTCTCCGACCTCGGTTTACCAAGGCACAACGGAGCCCGTTGGGATTCACGTGAACGCCAGCGATCCTGATAACGATCCGTTGACCTACAGCTACACTGCCAGTGGGGGAACGATTGATGGCACCGGCCCGGATGTCCGCTGGAATCCTTCGGGACTGGCCCTCGGCAGCTACACGGTGAATGTGACAGTGGACGACGGCCGCGGCGGCAAGGCAACCTGCTCGGCGGATATTACCGTCGCCAAGCGTCCGAACCGGCCGCCGATTATATCGTGCGCGCCGGAACGCAACCCGATTACCTCGGGTGAGACCGTGGGCATCCGCTCGACGGCCAGCGATCCCGACGGCGATCCAATCACCTACAGCTACGCGGCTGCGTCCGGCCAGGTTTCCGGGACCGGTCCGGTGGCACAGTTTGATTCGACGGGCTTGCAGGCAGGATCGTACCCGATCACCTGCACGGCGGATGACGGGCAGGGCGGCCGGACAAGCGCAAACACCACAGTCGATGTGCAGGCGCCGAAGGAACTGGAAGCCAGGCTGGCACTGCACTCCATCTACTTCCCGACCGATCGGCCGAGCGTGGCCAATCCGAGTGGCGGACTGCTTGAGAGCCAGCAGAAGAGGCTCGACAGTCTGGCCGCCGACTTCAAGCAATACCTGACTTACAAACCGGATGCTCATCTGATCATGACTGGGCATGCGGACCGTCGCGGGCCGAAGGAATACAACCAGAAGCTTTCCGAACGGCGCGTGGACCGAGTTAAAAGCTATCTAATCGAACATGGCGTCCCGGCCGACCATCTGGAAACCAAAGCCGTCGGCGAAACCGATAACCTCACTCCCGAACAGGTGAGGACAATGGTCCAACAGGCCACCAACATAACCGAAGAAACCCGGCAGAAGATCCTCAAGAACTTCGACGCCGTCGTGCTGGCCAACAACCGGCGCGTAGACCTGAGGCTGAGCACAACCGGCCAAGAGTCCGTGCTTGGCTTGCCGTTCAACGCTGAGGATGCCGCGGAGCTGATCAGCCGTACGCCCCCGCCGGCCAAGAAGGCTCCAGCACCTAAGAAAGCCCCCAAGCCGTAGTCGGCCGGGCGACAGAACAACGCAACCAAATCGAAACGAGGACGGGCGGCGCAAGCCGCCCGTCTTTTCTTCGCAGCTGTTACTGACGGGAACGCCACAGAATCAGTGTGCCGCGGCCGGGTCCGCGAAAAAGCTCAGCACGCGGCTCTTGAATTCATTCGGTTGATACCCAAGAGCCGCGGTGTGATAAGCCTCTGGAACTACCCACAAGACTCTTGGTCCGGTGGCAACCGCATAGATTTTCTCTGCGTGGCGGCATGGAAGCGTGGTGTCTTCCGCTTCGCAAATCAGAAATACCGGAAATGGACGAGAAGCCACAGCTTTCTCGGGTGAGACATCCGCCGAGGGGAAGCCGGACAGGGCTTCGCCGCGCGCCAGCATCACCCACGCTCCCGGCGCGAGAAGACTCTTCCCCAGCCAAGGATACTTCTGAATCCCGGTGTAATCGTAGGAGGCTTCGCTAAGGCTGGTAAAAGGCGCTTCGGCAACGACCGCCTCGATGCGCGAGTCCGCAGAAGCCGATTGAAGCGCGATCGCTGACTCTCCAGCCGTGAAGGGGCACGCCATCCGGCGCGCGGACGTCAAACGCTTCGCGGTGTACGCCGATTTGCCCGAACGAGGCATCAGCCTGCTGGATAAGGTCGGGCGTGAGCGCGCGGCGGGAAGGATGAAGGAGACTCGGAGCCACGAGCCAGCCAAGAACTATGGCGATAAGAGGCGGCGCGAGGAGCAGAATTAGAACGATCCGGAGCAGTAGTCACATCGGTAAAGAATAAACGCGGCAAGCGACGCAATTGGTCAATAAACAGCAAAAGATTCTGTTTGCGGCTAAAGGCTGTTGCGCGAGTAATTCGCCGGTCCGCGCGCTGTCGTTGTGCCCGGGCGCAGCCGTTTACGAGCGAAAGAGGACGTCTTCGCGCCGGAACATTTTCACGGCGAGAAACAACGCTGCGGCCGCGTAGACACAAGTCGAGAGGAAGATAATAGCGATGTAATTCCAGTGATAGGTGCCGGTGACGAGTTCTTTGCAGAGAAGGGCGGCGTTCAGAATCGGGACGAGCGCTAACTTCGCATCAAGGTCGATCGGAAGCATGGCACAAACAGCGGGAATGATGACGACGAACATGGCAGGAGTCACGTAGCTCTGGGCTTCCTTATAGCTTTTTGCGAAAAGCGCGATAGTCATTACGCCGGCAGAGAAAAGCACGGCGATCGGCAGGACCATAACAAAAACGGAAAGAACCGTTGCCGGCCCGATGTGCAATTGCAATTGAGCTGCGTCGCTACCGGCCTTGTCGAACGCTCGCAGCCTTTCGAGCCCCCAGAAAGAGATTCCCATGGAAGCAACGGAGAGCGCCGCTGTGACGAGTGAGGCTGTAAGCACAAGGAAGAACTTACCGAGGACCAGATCCAGGCGGGAAATGGGGCTCGAGAGAATGGTTTCCATCGTGCCGCGTTCCTTTTCGCCTGCCGTGAGATCCATCGCCGGATACATACTCCCCGTGAGGCATAGAAGGATGACCATGTACCCGATGACTCCCCCGAAGGCGGCGCCCCCGACTTTTTCGGCTGGAGCGACATTGTGCTGCTTAATGTCGAACGGCTTCAAAGCCGACTCGGGCAGGTTCCTGGACGCTAGATTTTCCTTGATAAGCTCCGTGCGATAGGTTTCCAGATCTTTTTGAATGTTGTCCGCGGAGATGGAAGATTTGAGATCACCCTCGTACGTGTGAATCTGAAGCGTAACGACTTCCTGCCGGGCGAGTGCGACCTGAAAACCAGGTGGTATTTCCACGGCCGCGCGAATTTGCCTGTTAATAATCTGGTCCTTCCAGTCCGGGGATAAAGGAACAATTTCGACTTTCTCGATGTTGCGGACAACTTCGAGGATTTTTGGAGAATCCTCGCCGCCCACAATCATGACCTTAGGGATTTCTTCCTTAGCCTTGCCAACAATCGCGGAGATCGCGGCGCCAAGGCCGGCAGTGAGTAACGGGAAAAGAATGAGTGGGACAATCAAGGAAGAGATCAGAGTGCGGCGGTCGCGCAGCGCTTCGGTAAGCTCCTTACGATACACGACGCCAACATTCGCGAAAGACATGTCAGTGAGCCTCCTCGCTGACGTAGAGAGGGGCAACGACCTTAACGAAGATTTCCTCGAGGTCCGTTTCGTGATAGCGGTCGCGCAATTCAGCAAGCGAGCCTTCGGCGAGTAGCTTTCCCGACTGGATGATCCCGACGACGTCGCACAGTTTTTCGACTTCGTTCATGACGTGAGTTGAGAACATAACGGTTTTGCCCCGCTGCCGGCAATCGCGGATGAAATCGATGATCGTGCGAGCGGTCATAACGTCGAGGCCCAGGGTTGGCTCATCAAAGATCATGACTTGCGGATCGTGGACGAGAGTCCGCGCAATAGACGTTTTCTGCTTCATGCCGGTGGAGAGTTTGTCGCAGCGGCGGTCGCGGAACGAATTCATGTCCAGGCGCGAGAAGATCTCATCTACCCGTTTCCTCAGGGTGGACTCATCGAGACCATTCAGGCGGCCGAAGTATTCGACCATTTCCCGGGAAGTCAGCCGGGGATAGAGCGCGGTAGCGGCAGAAAGGAAGCCGACATTGGCGCGTACTTTATCAGGCTCGTCGATAACATCGTGGCCGCAGACCACGGCGGTGCCCTCGGTTGGCTCGAGAATCGTGGCAAGGATCCGCAGCGTCGTCGTCTTGCCTGCTCCATTGGCGCCGAGAAGGCCGTAAATTTGGCCCGGCCTGCATGCAAAGCTGACGTTGTCGACCGCGCGGATGGCGCCGCGCTTCTTGTCATGGAAGACCTTCGACAGACCACGAGTTTCAATCATCGACGCGTCCTCGACCCGCCTACAAGGAAATAAGGCAAGCGCATGTTAACAGCGATACGCAGCTACACGGGGAAAATATCATTATCGAACATGTGCGCCGGAGAGTGTGCGTGGTCAAAGTCGTGATCTAAAGCCTTCAGCCTTTGTGACAGTTGGGGCATTGTTTGGCATCGAACTTATCGGCAGGCACACGAAAGACGTTGTTGCACTGAACGCAAACGCGATGGATAACCGGCACCGGCGACGTTCGGGGGGACCCGGGCTGAGCGCTCCCCGGCGACCCGGACTGAGGATTGTGGGGCATGCAAGGGAGTTTAGCACGGGCGGTGCGACAAGAGGGCGGCATCCCGCGGTCAGCGTAGCGGCATCTCAGAACACAGACGGTGAACGATGTGTGGAGAAATAGGTTAACCTCCTGATAGACTTTAGGTTAGGACGCCAACGCCTGCGGGAATTCGGCCAGCAAGCCAAACAGATTTCGAAAAGCGTGTCCGGCGCGCTGGAGCGACCCGGGTGTGAGGTAGGTGTCGCATTAATGGATTGCGAAGGAAGAATTTCGGAAATTTATGGATAGGAAGCTGAGAAACCGGGCGCTGCTGTTCCTTGCGCTCGCCGGCATCGTGGCTTTCGCCCTGGTGCGTCTCAGCGGCAGGCAGCCGGTGGCGAAGATTTCGGCAACGACGCCCGTGCGGCAGAACATCGTGTCCTCAATCAGCAGCAACGGCAAAGTCGAGCCGATTTCGCCGTATACGATCAGTGCGGAGCTGGATACGTTTGTCGAGAAGGTGCAGGCCTCCGAAGGCCAGAACGTCAAAAAGGGGCAGTTGCTGCTGCGTCTCGACGTGCGGGATGCGACATCACAGCTTGCGGCAGCCAAGGCGAGACTGCTGCGGGCTCAGGACGAGTTGCGCTCGGCCCAGGCTGGTGGGCGAGCCGATGAAGCGGCACGAATCAACGGGGACCTGGCGAAAGCTCAGGCGGAGCTGGACCGGCGGCAACACAATCACGATTCGCTCGAACGCCTCCTGGAGGAGGGCGCCGCGACCAAGGATGAGCTTGCGGCCAACGATCTGGCATTAGCGCAGGCCCAGGCCGATGTGAACAAGTTGAGCGCCGCGAAGAAGGAATTCAACCGCGCCGCAACGCTCGACGCATCACGCGCCGCACTGACTGTTCAGCAGACACAGAGCGATGTCGCGGCGCTCGAGGCCAAGGTCCGACAGGGAAGCATCACAGCGCCGGTCGACGGCACCCTGTATTCGCTGCCGGTAAAGACGGGCCAGTACGTCCGAGTAGGAGAATTGCTTGCGGAAATGGCGGACCTACACAAGGTCCGCGTCAGGGCGTTCATCGACGAACCCGAGATGGGCGGCCTGGAGCCCGGGCTGCCTGTGAAGATAACTTGGGACGCCTTGCCTAACCGAACCTGGGAGGGGAAGACGGAAATTGTCCCGAAACAGGTCGTTGCGCGAGGGTCTCGAAGTGTCGGCGAGTTGCTCTGCTCGGTCGACAACGAAAAGCTGGAGCTGCTCCCAAACACAAATGTGAACGTGCGCATCCATTCGAAAGAAAGAGTAAACGTGGTTGCCGTTCCGCGCGGTGCGGTAGAGCGGGAATCCGGGCAAAGCTACGTCTTCGTAGTGATCGGCAGAGTCGGAAAAACCATCCTGGAAAAAAGGCCGATCCAGGTGGGAATTGCAGACGCCACCAATTTCGAAGTGATGAGCGGCTTGCAAGCGGGTGAAGTCATCGCGCTACCGGGAGATGTGGACTTGAGGGACGGCATGGTCGTGAGGGTGGTCAACATGGACATGTCAACTATCAAGGGTGACAAGAATGCCGGGCTCTTTTAAACGAATGATCGGGGCATTCTTGCTGCCGGCGGCGCTCCCCCTAGTGACCATCGCCCAAGACTCCCTTCTCGACACCGCCCAGCGCGCTTACGAAAAAGGAGACTACGCAAAGGTTATCGAGATTCTAAAGCCGGCGGCAGAGAAAGAGCCGGGCAATGGTGAAGTCCAACTGTTGTTGACGAAATGCTTTCTCGAAACAAAGCAGTGGGACAGAGCGGTAAGCAGCGGCGAAAAGGCTGTCGCGAGCAATCCACCAAGTTCGGTGTATCACCAATGGCTGGGCGATGCTTACGGGCAAAAAGCAAACCACGCTTCGATGCTAAGCGCGTATCCCCTTGCGCGAAAAACGCAAAAGGAGTTCGAGACCGCCGTACAATTGGACGACAAGAATTTTGACGCCACGCTAGACTTGATTGAATATGACTGCACTGCGCCTTCGATCGTCGGTGGCGGTGAAGATAAGGCGCAAGCGCTGATCCGGAGACTGGCGAGCCAGGATCCGGCGGCAGGGCATTACGGCGCAGGGATCTGCAAAGCGCAAAAGAAGGACTATGCGGCCGCCGACGCGGAATTCTCGGAGGCTCTCGAAAACAAACTCAAGCTGGTGGACCGCCTTTACGATATTGGCGATTACTTTCAGCAGCGAGGTCAGGCCGACAAACTGATAGCCGTTGCGGACGCGGGAGAGGCGCTCGCGCCGAATGATCCGCGCGGGAAGTTCTACCGTGCTGTCGGCTGGATTCTGCAAGGCCAAAAGCTGCCGGAGGCCGCCAAACTATTGAATGAATATTCAAACGAAGCGCCTGCGCGTTCAACATATCCGAAGCCATGGGAAGTCCATTATTGGATGGGAAAACTTTACGAAGCACAAAAGAATGTGTCGGACGCGAAGACGGAGTACCAGGCCGCGCTGAAGCTCGAACCGAAGTATAAGCGGGCACAAGACGCGTTGAAGCGGCTGGGTGGCTAGCGAGGCTGGCGATGGACAGAGGTTGTCAGTGCAATTAAAGGAAACACTAACGGTGGCGGTCGATGCGCTACGAGCGAACAAAATGCGCGCGGTGCTGACGTCCATTGGCGTAATCATCGGCAGCGCGTCGATCGTGCTGGTAGTTACCGTCGCTCTAACCAGCCGGAAATATGTCATCTCTCAGATCGAGGCCGTGGGTTCGAACCTCGTATGGGCCGAAATGATCAAGACGCCGGACAAGGAACAGCCTTTGAGCCATCGGCTGACTCTTGGGGACATGAACGCGCTTAAAGAAACCATTCCTGGCGTGGTAACGGCCGCTGGCATCACGGATATGCCCATGACGGTGGTCGTCGAGGGGCGCACGCGGCCGGTTTCGCTGATCGGAGTGACAGACGGCTATCAACAGATCCGCCGGCTCCTGATTCTGCGAGGACGCTATTTTGATGAAGGCGACATGGAGACGCACAGCAAGGTATGTCTGATCACACAAGACCTGGCGTTGCGCGTCTTTGGTGTCGACAACCCGATCGGCCAGACCATTCGGATGGGGGAGTTGACGTTCACCGTCATCGGCGTGTTCCGTGAGCGGGTAGCGACGTTCGGGCTGACGGAACTGCAAAAGGAATCGGTGCTGATTCCGCAGCCACTCATGAAGTACTACACAGGCCAAGACGTTTTAAATGTATTGTACGCACAGGCTTCGAGTCCGGACGATGTGAGCAGTCTGGCGCGGCAAATGACACGGTTGCTTAAAAGCCGGCATCCTCCGGAGGCCGAGTACGACGTACAGACTTTGACCGCGATCGTCGGAGCCGCCCGAGCGATCTCTGAGGCTTTAACAGTGGTGCTTCTCGTGATTGCCTGCATTGCGTTGCTCATCAGCGGCATTGGGATTATGAATATCATGCTGGTGACGGTCCGGGAACGCACGCGGGAGATTGGAATCCGAAAAGCCATCGGCGCGCCACGAACGGACATCATGGGACAGTTCCTGATCGAGGCATTTCTGATCAGTGGCGGCGGTGCGGTGATCGGTGTCCTGATAGGGATTGCAATCCCTGTTGGCGTGCAGCAGGTACTGCCCGGAAATTTGCGCGTACCGATTTCGCCGGCTAGCGTGATCGTTGCCTTCATGGTTTCCTGCGTGACGGGACTATTCTTCGGGTGGCTGCCGGCCAATCAAGCCGCAAAGCTCGACCCGGTTGAGTCGCTGCGGTATGAGTAGGAAAAGTGGTTGATCGCGAGGGGCGAGATCGATTGCGGGAAGGCGGGGAAATGAGTTGGACGCGACGGATCGCTTGTGGGGTTTTGTGCCTTATGGGAGGCGTAGCAAGCGTCGAGGCGCAGGACGCGAGCCAAACCCAGGCGGCGTCCGCCCCTGCGGTGTTGACGCTGAAAAGCAGCATCGATCTTGCGCTCCAAAACAGTAAAGAGATCCAGCTGGCGAAGATTCAGGCTCGTGTAGCTGATCAGTCGGCTGGCCTGACCAAAGCAGAATTTCTGCCGAATCTCTATGCGGGTTCGGGTGCAGGCTACACCTATGGACTTCCGGAAACTCCGGGTGGACGGCCGCCATCGATTTTCAGCCTGACCTACACCGAGGAAGTGTTTAACGGGCCACTCCGTGGACTAGCACGAGAACAGCAAGAGCAGGCAAAAGGTCAGCGCATAGCCCTTGAAGAGACCCGCACCATCGTGATGCAGCGCGTGGCGATCGCTTATCTGGAACTGGTTAAGGTGCGTCACTCCTTGGAACTGCTGCGTAAGGAAAAGAACAGCGCCGAGAAGATCGTTGAAGTAACACAAGAGAGGCAGGGCGAGGGGTTCGAACTACCGACAGAAGTTACCAAGGCACAACTCACCAAGGCGCAGGTCGTTCAACGAATTCTTCAACTCGAAGGACGACAGGACGAACTGGAAGTGTTCCTGCGGAATGAACTGGGTCTGGCGCCCGAACAGCCGATCGAGGTGACGCCAGAGGAGTTGCCCGGCTCGGCCGAACAGGCTGGAGCGAACCTGGTGGCGATAGCCGCTCAGGGGAACACCAGCCTGGCTTTTGCGGAATCGGACGTTAAGGCCAAGGAATTCCGGCTGGCGGGCGAGAAAAAGGGATATTGGCCGACGCTTCAGCTGGTTTCGATCTATAGCGTGCTAGCAAAATATAATTTCAGCAATTACTCGAACATCTACACGAATTTCAAATACAACAATCTCAACGCCGGCATTAACGTGAATGTGCCTATCTTCAGTTCAAAAACGCGAGCCAACGTGGCATTGGCACAAGCCAATCTCGACGCGGCAAAAGTGAACCTCGCAGGGAAGCGCAATCAGGTGAGCGCGGAGGTTCGGCAACGCTCTCGAAAAGTGCAGGAAACCCAAGCGGCAAAGGAAGTGGCGCGGCTTGAGCTTCAACTGGCACAGCAGAATCTGGCCGTAATTCAATCACAGTTCGGTGAAGGCAAAATGAGCCTGCGCGACGTCGAAAAAGCTCGCCTGGACGAGAGCGAGAAATGGATGGCGTATCTGGAGGCGAATTTCCGGCGGCAGCAGGCGCAGTTGGAACTCTTGAGGTCGGCAGGCCAGCTCGAAAAAGTGCTGGAATAGAAGCGCATGCTGGAGAAAGAGAGCGTGCGAGTATTGGGCGAAGCACTGGAGAAGCTGGACGCGGGATTTGCTTCCCTCCCCGAAAATTCCGTGCAGCCGCCAGGCTTCGAACGCATGGCCGAGGTTCTAAGTGCTGCTGCGGAAAAGCTACAAGACAATTTTCCGTACTTTCACCCCCTGTATGCCGGCCAAATGCTGAAGCCGCCTCATCCGGTGGCGCGGAGTGCTTATGCCTTGGCGCAGTGGATCAACCCCAATAACCACGCTTTAGATGGCGGGCGAGCCTCGTCGGAAATGGAGAAGGAGGCGGTGGGACAACTTGCCCGGATGTTTGGTTGGACCGAGCATTTGGGGCACCTGACCAGCGGCGGGACGATGGCAAATCTCGAAGCGCTGTGGGTTCTAGGCCAGCTTGCCCCCAAGAAGACCATCCTAGCGAGCGAGCAGGCGCATTACACGCACAAGCGGATCAGCGGAGTGCTGGGATTGCCATTCGAAGCCATTCCTTGTGATCCACGCGGAAGAATGGATGTGAATGCGCTAGAGAAAAGGCTGGCGCAAGGTGACGTCGGCGCGGTCGTAGCGACAATCGGAACGACAGCCACGGGCTCCGTGGATCCCCTGAAGAAAATCGTCGACCTATGCAAGAAACATCATGTCCTTGTGCACGCGGATGCAGCGTACGGAGGTTACTTCACATTGGCAGGAAATCTGACCGGCGAGACCCGTGACGCTTTCGACTGCTTGGGGGAGTCGCACTCCATCGTGATCGACCCACACAAACACGGCCTTCAACCGTATGGCTGCGGATGCGTGATCTTTCATGATTCCGGTGTGGGACGCCTGTACAAACACGAATCCCCCTATACCTATTTCACTTCCAACGAACTGCATCTCGGCGAAATCAGTCTCGAGTGCTCAAGGGCGGGAGCCTCCGCGGTCGCACTGTGGTCCACACAGAAGCTTTTACCGCTCGTAAGAAATGGCGAGTTCGCCAACGGGCTCGAGTCCTGTCGCGAAGCCGCGCTGGACCTGCACCGAAGACTGAGAGGGGACCGCCGTTTTATAACAGCGTTCCCGCCGGAACTGGATATTGTCGTATTCGGATTTCGTGCCACAAGCGTCAGCGAAGCCTCGGTCCTGACTAGGAAGGCTTTTGACGCTGCTGCCAAGCGAAACTTGCATCTGGCTATTGCGGAGCTACCCACGGAATTCTTTGCTGCAGATCTGTCCGGGATGAAAAGAGACCGGCCCACCCTCACCTGCCTGCGGTCGGTCCTGATGAAGCCAGAGCACCGCGAATGGGTTGGGCGAATCTGGGCGATCCTCGACGAGGCAACAAGAGAGGCGGTGAGCAGTTAAACTCGGCCACTTCCTCTATCCCGGTCGGTCCGAGAGCGGACATTGAGATAAGGATAGAGAGTCAATGATCGTGTGTGCTTCACACGATAATTCAGGTCCACCACGCCGTCTGGGTAAGCCTTGCTCGATAGCAGCTCCAGCCGAATTGACCGGTGCCGCGGCTGGTTCAGCGGGATACCTTCACCAATCAAAATCGGAATGACGTGAATGTGGAACTCGTCGATTTCTCCTCGTCGAGAAACGAAGCAATGATCCCCTGCCACCCCTATCTTCCTGGCGTTTGGCATGCCTCTTCCGGAGACCGCGGAATCCTACTTGGAACAGTGCCCCAAGCGCCGCAAGTACGGTTGAATGCGGCATTTAACACTTGGATGCGTTTACAATCCGTTGGCAGAAAGGCATGGGCGGATGCAACCAAGTCCGGTAGACTATAATCTAGACCTCGAGGGGTTGTAAGACTGGCCATGACCTGGATGCTATTCGTGTGGAAGCTGGCCGGAAAGTCGGAATCAATTTTAAATGGCGCTGAGGGTGAAGAATGCCTGATGTCTTGAAGACGGTTCTGTTGAATCCGCCGAGTTTCGAAAATTTTGACGGCGGCGCGAGTTCCCGGTGGCCCGCTACTCGGGAAATTGAATCCTACTGGTACCCAGTCTGGCTGACCTATCCGGCCGGGCTTATTCCGGGCAGCCGGCTGCTCGACGCTTCGCCGCATAAAATTAACTGGCGACAAACCGTCGAAATCTGCAAAGACTACGAGTTCCTCGTGCTGTTTACCTCGACAGTAGGTTTTGAGAGCGACGTCAAGCTGCTGAGGAAAATCAAGGAAGGCAATCCCTCGTTGAAAGTGGCTTTCGTTGGACCGCACGGCCACATCAAGCCCGACGAAACGCTGAACGCCAGCCAGGATATCGACTTTGTCGTCCGAGGTGAATTTGACCACGCCGTGGCCGAGTACGCACACGGCAAACCACTCGGCCAGATCCTCGGCGCCAGCTACAACCTAAACGGGCAGATTGTGCATAACGCCCCTAGGCCGCAGCTTCATACCGAGGAGCTTGACGCGCTACCTTTTGCCACGGACATTTATAAGCGCGATCTACAAATCGAGAGATATAACGTCCCGTTCCTGCTCAACCCGTTTGTATCGTTCTACAGCTCGCGTGGATGTCCCGCGCTGTGCACGTTCTGCATGTGGCCCCAGACCCTTTCAGGACATGCCTGGCGGACGCGCTCAGTGGACAACGTTGTGCAGGAAGTGAGGAAGGCGCTCGAATACTTCCCGCAGATGAAGGAAATATTCTTTGACGACGATACGTTTAACATCCGCAAGGATCGCGTCATTGAACTGAGCCGAAAATTCAAGCCGTTGAAGTTCCAGTGGTCCTGCACGGCACGCTGTCACAGCAAGTATGAAGAGTTGAAAGCCATGGCCGACGGCGGCGCCCGGCTCTTCATCGTCGGTTTCGAAACCGGTGACCCCCAAATTCTCAAGAACGTCAAGAAGGGCGCGACGGTGGAGATGGCGCGCGAGTTCATGAAGAATTGCCGCAAGGTCGGCATCAAGGTGCACGGCGATTTCATCATAGGCCTGCCAGGCGAGACCAAGGAAACCATCAACAAGACGATTGAGTTTGCCAAGGAGCTGGATTGCGAGACCATCCAGGTGTCTTTGGCCCATGCCATGCCCGGTACGGAATTGCATGATCAAATGTACAAGGAAGGCTTCTTGCGCGTGGAGGCCCTCGCGGACTCAAGCGGTCACCAACTGCCTCATATCGAATATCCGCATCTTTCAAAGGCCGATATGATGGCAGGAGTCAACCGGTTCTACGACGAGTACTACTTCCGTCCTCGGGTGGCTTGGCGGATTGTGCGGGAGGCTCTTTGGGACAGCCATGAACGCAAGCGGCTGTATCACGAGGCGACAGACTTTCTGAAACTGCGCGCCGAGCGCCTGAAATGGGTCAGACAGGGCGGAGAGGAGCCCAAAGCAATGGTCTCCGTGCCTGGAGCCAGTTCAACCGGCGGAAACGACTAACCCCAAGAGCAATGACTTCGGATAGAAGAATCAGATACAAGACGCTGTTGATGGTCTTGCTCATGGTAGTGTCGGCGAATCTGGGCGACCTTATGCTGAAGCGCGGCATGGTCCAGATTGGCGCGGTTCAGATGTCGCCATCGGGCCTTTGGCATGCGCTCATGTCCACAGTTCATAACGGCACCATCTGGCTGGGGATCTTTTTCCTCATCGGATTCACACTCTGCTATATGACCGCGGTAAGTTGGGCAGACTACAGCTACGTTATGCCTGCGGGCGCGTTTGGATACGCTCTGCAAACCCTCCTGGCGGTGTTGATATTCCACGAAGCTGTGAGCGGGAGGCGCTGGTTTGGAGTGGCGCTGATCGTTGTGGGTGTTTTGTTGGTCGGTCAGACGCACCCCGTTACGACCAACCCAAAGACGGTGTCATCATGATTCGGGTAATCCTTATGCTTGCGTTTTTCATTTTCTGCAGCACTAGCGGCGAAATCGCCCTGACCTACGGCATGAAAATGGTTGGTGAACCGGAAAACTTCAGGCCCAGGGCGCTCGTGCGTTTTCTCTACAGGGCCTTGAGAAATGGATGGGTGTGGACAGCAATGCCGCTGCTCGCGGGTTCGTTTTATTCACTGTTGGTGCTGCTTTCTTGGGCGCCACTGAGCGTGGTGATACCCGCAACGGCATTCAATTACGTTGTGGGTACATTGGGCGCCAAATACATCTTGAATGAGCAGGTATCGAGAAAGCGTTGGATGGGTGTGGCTATGGTTTGCGTCGGCGTAGCTCTCGTGCTTATCAACGGTTGACCGTGCCACTTAGGTGTTCGCATCAAGCGGCCAGTGCTGGAGGTTCTGGCCTTTCTATTCCCAGCGACATATCAGATGCAGAGCGAGCCTGCCTTGAGTTAGCATTGTTGGCTGGCCGGGGTGAGCGTCGGGGTGCCATTATATCTCGGGCTGCGGAAGCCCAGGCAGGTACCTCGCGTGACAATAGTCAAATGGCGCATATTTGTGTTATGGTCGGTTCAACTCGCCAGGTCAAATGGAGTAAAAGCTGCGGATTTCGGGATGCTGAGAACTCCGCTCGGGAGTAGATAGCGGCGTGTGGCCAAACACCCTTCGAGCTCTGATTCTACTGGTCGCGTTGTCACCGTTGATCTACTACGGTCTGGCTGTCTATGCCGGACTCAGTTTTTTCCGTTGGAAAAAGAGATTGCCTCCCCTGGATCGCTCGTATGCGCCGCCCATCAGCATCCTGAAGCCCGTCCGAGGAGTGGATCGCGAAGCCTACGAGAATTTTGCCAGTATGTGCGAGCTGGACTATCCGGAATATGAAATCGTCTTCGCGGTCGCGGAAAAAGACGATCCGGTGATCAGCCTCATCCGGAAGCTGCAAGATGCGTTTCCTGGCCGCTCTATCCGGTTGATTGAAGGTGTAGAGCAGGTTGGAAACTGTCGAAAAACCAACAGCCTGTGTCGTCTGGTAAAAGAAGCGAAGTACGAACTCCTGGTGATCAACGACAGCGATGTGCGAGTAGACAAGGACTATCTGTGGGATGTCGTGGCGCCGTTCAGTGACTCCGAGGTCGGGGTGGTGACCGCGCTGTTCCGCAGCAAAACAGGCGGCGGCATCGCCGCAGACGTGGACGCCGTCGGTGTGCCAACGGATGCTTCGGCTAACACGCTTCTGGCCTGGAAGTTCGGCAGGATCGATTTTGCTTTGGGTTGGACGATGGCCATTACGAAAGAGCGCCTGGCAGAAATCGGTGGATTTGAAGCGCTCATCAATATGCATTCCGATGATTTCGCGCTCGGGAACGAAGTGGCGAAAAAAGGCTACCGTGTGGAGTTGATGCGCAACCCGGTCTGGATGGTATTCCCGCAAGAGTCCATTGGGCAATTCCTGGCACATGAATTACGCTGGTTGATTCAACTGAGAAACCTGAGACTGATGGGTTATCTGGGCATGTTCCTAACGTTTGGTTTTGCATGGTTGCTTCTGGTTGTAGCGATCGCCCCTTCGTGGAAAATTGTCGCGGCCTATTTGGCTGCGTATGCCGCTCTACGTCTCTCGGTGGCCTGGGTCGTTGGCGTCTGGGTTCTCGAAGACCCCACGGTGCGCAGAAGGCCCTGGCTCGCACTTGTACGGGACGCCTTGAATCTTGCAGTGTATTTTGCGAGCTTCTTCTCGAACAAAGTAGAGTGGCGCGGAGTGCCGTACAAGCTGCGCGGGCCTTTCCTGGAACCGGTTTCACCCATTGGCGAAAACACCTCCGCGAGACAAGCGTAGCTCCCGTCGAAGTATGGAGATTTGTGCTTTAGTACAATCAACCGATGCCACATCTGTCTATTTGGCGCGTCGTGATCCTGTTTTTGGCGGTCGCGCCGCTCGGTTACTACCTGGCCGCAAGCCTCGCCGCTCTAAGGTTTTTCCGCCGCGAACGCGCCAAATCGCTGGGTGATTTCACACCTCCGGTCAGCATCCTGAAGCCGGTGCATGGGGTCGATTTTGCCTCGCGCGAAAACTTCTCCAGCTTCTGCAAACAGAATTACCCGGAATACGAAGTTCTGTTTTGCGTCAACGAAATGTCAGACCCTGCCGTTACCGTCGTCCAGGCGGTCATGTCGGAATTTCCGCAGTGCCGAGTCCGCATACTCTCCGGCGCAGCTCAACTCGGCGCGAACCGCAAAGTAAACAACCTCGCGTTGCTCTCCAAAGAGGCGCGGTACGAATTTGTCGTGCAGAGCGATGGGGACGTGCGGGTCTCTCCAAATTATCTGCAAGAAGTGATCGCGCCGTTTGCGGATGCAAGCGTAGGTGTCGTGAGCTGTTTTTACAGAGGAATTGCGGAACCAAATCTGGGCGCACAACTGGAAGCTGTCGGAGCCGCCAGTGACTTCTTTGCTGGTGCGTTAGTGGCGGACTGGCTGGAAGGAGTCACGTTTGCTTTAGGTGCGTCGGTCGCTACCCGCAAGTCGTGGCTCGGGAAAATCGGGGGCTATGAGGCGCTAGCCAAGCTGCTGGCCGATGACTATGAAATCGGAAATCGCATCCACAAAGCTGGCGGAAAAGTTCTGCTCTGCCGGGAACCGGTCTGGACGATGTACCCTGCGCAGACGCTCAAGGGATTCTGGGAACATCAAGTTCGATGGGCGCGAACGGTGCGGATGGTGAGGCCGGCCTCGTTTCTTGGACTGGCGTTCACGCAGGGTTTACCGTGGGCGTTGCTGGCAGCCGCAGTGGCACCCGCTACATGGCTGGGCGCCCTGTATCTTGCTGCGTATCTGGTTCTGCGAAACCTAATGGCATGGGTGGTGGGCGTTTGGGGAGTCGGCGATGAACTCCTGAAGCGGAAACTCTGGCTCGTACCACTGCGCGACGCGATCCACTTTATTGTGTGGCTAGCGGGATTTGCTTCGAATCGCGTGAATTGGGCCGGAGTCGAGTACACCATTCGCAAAGGTGAAATGGAGGAAGTACGTTCGTTTAGTCCGTGATTCTCGGCCAGAAATTCACCAGCGGAGGTCCAGGAGCCAGGATGGCAACGTCAAAAGCCGCGGATATCCGCAAGTTCATCGAGCCCTATCTCGTTGTTTCAGGCAAAAAATTCCAACTCAAGGATCACGATCCGCAAGACACGCATCACCTTCACTCAGAAGACAAGCCGGAGGGCAAAAAATTGGTCGAGCAAGGTGTGAAGATGCTGGCCGAACTTCAGGAGATCCGCAATCCAATTGGGCGCTGCTGCTGATTTTTCAGGCCACGGATGCCGCGGGAAAAGATGGCACCATCAAACATTTGATGTCCGGCGTGAATCCGCAGGGCGTCGATGTCTTTTCCTTCAAATCCCCCTCGAGCGAAGAGCTATCGCATGACTTTCTCTGGCGGACCAACGGCTGCCTGCCTCCGCGAGGCAAAATCGGAATCTTCAAGGAGCGAATCCCTGCTGAATTGCGCGGCAAGCATTTTTGGCGGCATCGCTACGACGATATCAATGCCTTTGAGCTTTACCTTGCGCGCAATGGCATCGCTATCCGGAAGTTTTTTCTGAATGTTTCCCGGAGGGAGCAAAAGCGGCGACTCCTCGAGCGCCTGGCGGATCCGAGAAAGCGATGGAAGTTTTCGGCAGCAGATCTTCACGAGCGGAGTTATTGGAGCGACTATCGGGACGCTTACGAAAAGATGATTTGCAATACGGCATGGGAGTACGCACCGTGGGTCGTTGTACCCGCCGACAACAAATGGTTCACGCGTCTGATCGTTGTCGCAACGATCGTTGACGCGCTGGCGAGCTTGGACCTGAAATATCCACAGTTAAGCGATGCCGAACTCAAAGAACTGCAGAAGGCGCGAAAGCGGCTCGAAAAAAGAGTAGCGGGGCAGTCGGTGCTGACGGTGACTAGCGAAAATCAGTGAGCGTTGTTGTCGACGGTCGGTGTCGACGGGCGGGGAGTCGGCACTACTTTCAGCCGGTTCAGGCCCATGCTGTGAAAGATCGTCGGCCAGTAGTTCTTGAACATGTTGCCGGCAAACCGCCACGCCAGATCGATGCCAAAGCGTTCCGCAGTTTTCGCTCCCGTCTGCTCCGAGACGGGGAGATAAGCGTTCGCGAGAGTTTCTGCGGCGAGCGTACCGACAATGCCCGAGGTGTTGAAGCCATCGCGCCCCGAATCGTTCCGAGTGACGAGCAAGCGTTCAGCCGAATACTTTATGCTGCTCCACAAAGACGGGTGGCTCTGCGGGAAGAAGCGCGGGTCTTGGTGTAGCGCAGACGCAAACGCAAAGGTGCTGAAGAAGCTGGTCGAGGAGGCCCTGGCCATCGCGGCCCCGAAACGCCCGCCGTAGGCGTCCCAGCCTTGCCCATAGGCGTCGGGAACATTTCGCCCCTGGCTGATGCCCGCAGTGAATGCTGCCGCAAAAATATAGGGTGGCGAAATGCTTTGATTGACGAAAATCTTGAATTTTCCGCTGATGGGAAGCGGCCCTTCGCTGGCGGCGATATCCGGGAAGACCAAAGACTTATTCGATACGTAGCCGATGAAGCGCTGTGGCGTCCCTCCGCTTGACTCGACCATGGCCGGCTGTTTGGGTTGCGGCGAATCCGGCAAGTTCGCGTTTCCCGCCCCTGCCCCCGCAGGATTCTGCCCGTACGCGCCCGGTGAAAGAATCAGCAAAATTCCCAAGAGCAGCGGCGCTGGCCAGCGCCCATGAGAAAGGAATTGCGGCGTTGTAGACTCCATTGCGCCTCCGCCTGTTTCGCGTTTCCCATCGAAGGGAGCTGAGGACCCGGTAAATGTTGACGGAAGGTATCACGGCTTGGCCTATCTCGCAACCGATTCTGTTGGCACCTGGGGGCTGGAGAAGATTGAGGGTTACCCGCGAAGCAGTCAGAGCCGATAAAACGGAGCGAAGCGTCCGTTCAACCTGGAGGAATGTTGAAGTCGCGCCGAGGCCGACCAGACCAGCTTGTTGCGACGGATTCCTTTTCTGGACACGGGCCGAGGGTTAGGGAGAATCTACTCCCAGCCTCCACCAAGAGCTTGATAGAGTTGCACGAGCGCGTTTAATTCGTTTCCTTGGGCTTGCGCCAGTGCTAGCTCGGCGGAAAAAGAGTTTGTCTCATTTGTCAGGACCTCGAGGTAGTCGGTAGTCCCAGCCTTAAAGCGCATTTCGGAGAGCCGCGCCGCGTCCTGAGCCGATTCCACAAGGTTCTGCTGCTGGATCCGGAACTCACGGTTCTTGCGATACGCCACCAGCGCGTTCGATACATCCCGAAAAGCGCCTTGGATCGTTTGTTGATAAGCCAACAGCAATTGTTCGTGCTGCGCCTCCGCCAGGCGAACGCCCGACTTGAGTCGTCCGCCTTCGAAAATCGGCTGTGTCAGTGTTCCCGCCAACGTCCACACTCCTGCTGGCCCTGTGAACAAGTCTGTCAAAGCCGCGCTTTGGTATCCGGCGTTCGCCGTTAACGAGATTTGAGGAAAATAGGCGGCCCTGGCCACACCGATCTGCGCGTTGGCGGCGATCAGGTTTTGCTCCGCTTCGCGAATATCAGGGCGCCGCTCCAGTAACGCGGAGGGAAGACCGACGGGAACTTCAGGCGAGTGCGGTTGTTCGGTGAGTTTCAAGCCGCGAGGAACGTCGCTTGGGTTACTCCCCAACAGAATACTGATGGCGTTCTCCTGCTGGGCAATCTGCCGTTCCAGATCAGGCACCTCCGAGGCGGCGGTGTACACCAACTGCTCCGACTGCCGCACATCGAGTAAAGTGTTTATTCCGTGTCGCTCCAGCGTTTTCGTCAATTCCAGCGAGTCCTGTCGGGAACTCAACGTGCGGTTCGATATCTCCAATTGCAGATCGAGCTGCCTAAGCAGAAAGTAAGAACTGGCCACGTTGGAGACCAATGTGGCCATCACTTCCTTTTGAGCCCACTGGTTGGCCAGAAGGGTCGCGCGCGCGGATTCGGTCGCTCTTCGATAACGGCCCCAGAAATCCAGGTTCCAGGCAGCCGAGGCCGAAACCTGGCCCTGGGTGACCTCGTAGGCCGGGATCGGTCCGACTGCGGGATTGCGAATACTTGTAATGTTGCCGCCCACACCCAATGAAGGAAGTTGATCAGCGCGCGTAATTCCCAGTTGCGCTTGGGCCTCAAGGACCCTCGCGGCTGCGATTCGAACGTCGTAATTATTCTGGAGAGCGGTGCGGATCAGGCCCTGAAGTTCCTTATCCTCGAACACTTCCCACCACTTCTCGTCGCCGAGCGATGCAGGCGCAGTGTTAGCGGAAGAGGCAGGCGTTGAGGATGGCGTCGATTCGGTCGACGATGCTTCGGCGGCACTCACGCCTCGATAGGCCGTCGGAACCGCCACCGCCGGTCGTTTGTAGTTGGGCCCAACGGTACATGCTGCAACGCAGAACACAGGAACGCACACCAGTAAGGCATTGAGCAAAGCTGAACGGGCATGCATAGTCGTCTTAATCTCCATTGCGCTCCTCGAGCGCATAGGCAGGCGTTCCAGCAGGAACCTCAGGAAAATGCTTGCGCCTCGACCGGAAGAAAGAGAAGCGGTCCAACACTTTTTCCTGGAATTCCTCAAGGTACAGGTAAATTGCCGGCGTGACGAAGAGAGTCACGAACTGCGACACGATTAAGCCGCCAATCACGACGAGGCCAAGCGGCCGACGCGACGATCCGTCGGCCCCGTAACCAAGCGCAATCGGAAGCGCTCCCAGCAAGGCAGCCATCGTCGTCATCATGATCGGCCGGAATCGCTCCATGCTCGCATCGTGAATCGCTTGATCATCCTTGATTCCTTGATGAACACGCTGCTCCGCAAAGTCCACG
>Ga0306924_10001627_pt1 | contig 20739 bp, 21 predicted proteins | sample sta12Can44000111_FD_203756 | JGI IMG/M metagenome (GOLD analysis project Ga0306924, IMG submission 203756) | Lab enrichment of tropical soil microbial communities from Luquillo Experimental Forest, Puerto Rico - statanox.12C.anox.44.000.111 (v2)... | ecosystem: Environmental > Terrestrial >...
GCTTGCCGCTCGCGCCGATCTCACGCGATTCTCTGCATTTTCGGTTATGGGCCTGTGGCATACCGATCTTGCTTTGCGTGAGTGGATGGGGCTTGTTGCCTACTGGCTCACCGGCAAAACCAGCGAGCTTTTTCCGGGGCCGGCAAACCAGTAAAGCAGTTTTGCCAGGCCTGCGGCGGAGGCTGCTGTCGCGCGAGCGACATATTCGGGTTAGGATTGAGGTCAACCACGCCAGTCGGGAGACGACACCATGCAGCAGCAAACACCGGAACGGTTCGACTTGGCGGGCATGGTGGCCGATCTCAACAACCTGCTTCGTTTGAAGACGACGGTGACCGGCATCAAGATGTTCGCCCATGTCGAGGAGATGGCGGCGGTCCCAAAGATCAGGCGCCCGACAGCCGTCCATACTACCGATCAGATCATCAGCATGGCTTCAAGGCTGGGGTGGACCGTCGGCATCACCGCCGACGACCTGGTTGGGGCGCAATGCCGTGCCGTGATCGGCCTTGCGCCGCAGGATGAGAAATGGCTTGCCGGCGAGAACTATGTCGGTGTCTGGCACGGCACGCCTGAGGATGCGCGCAAGCGCCAGGAAGCACTCGATGTGGTGCCCCATGGGCGTTACCAGGCGATGGCGGTAAGTCCGCTTGCGAGCGGACGGCTCGATCCGCCGGATATCTGTCTTGTCTATGCCACGCCGGGGCAGATGATCATTCTGATCAACGGCCTGCAATATATCGGATACAAGAAATTCGAATGGGGCGTGGTTGGCGAGACCGCGTGTGCCGATTCCTGGGGTCGGGCGCTGAAGACCGGCGAGCCCTCTTTGTCGCTGCCATGTTTTGCCGAGCGTCGCTATGGCGGTGTCCCTGACGAGGAGATGCTGATGGCGCTCAGCCCCTCGCACCTTGCAAAGGCGATCGCAGGCATGAAGCAGCTCGCCAAAAACGGACTGCGCTATCCGATCGCGCCCTACGGCATTCAGAACGACGTGCGCGCCGGCATGAGCGTTTCCTACGGCAAGAAATAAAATTCCGGCTCGCCGAAAAAAATACGTTTCGGGAAGGTTGAGATGACGTCCTCGTCGAAATTCGACATTGTTGTCTATGGCGCCTCCGGCTTCACCGGCCAACTCGTTGCCGAGTACCTTGCCCTTCACTACAGGGACGACAAGCAATTGAAATGGGCGATGGCCGGACGCAGCCTGGACAAGCTCGCTTCCGTCCGCGACGCCATAGGCGCGCCCAAGGATACGCCTCTGATCGCTGCCGATTCCAACGATGTCGGCGCGCTGAAAGCAATGCTCGCCCAGACCAAATCGGTTATATCGACGGTCGGTCCCTATCTGCTCTACGGTAACGAGCTTGTGGCGGCGTGCGTGGCTTCGGGAACCGACTATTTCGACCTGAGCGGTGAGGTGCCCTGGATGCGTCGCATCATCGACGCGCATCTCGCCTCCGCGCAGCGCTCGGGAGCGCGGATCATGTTCTCCTGCGGCTACGACTCGGTGCCGTTTGAGCTCGGTGTCTTCTTCGTCCAGAAAGAGGCGAGGCGCGTGTTCGGCGCGCCGGCTTCCCGCGTCAAGGGTAGGGTGCGGGAGATGCGTGGCACGTTTTCCGGCGGTACCGCAGCAAGCGGCCGGGCTATCTTCGAGGCTGCGGCAAAGGACCCGAGCCTCCTGGCGCTGGTGCGGAATCCATTTGCGCTGACGCCGGAGTTCGAAGGGCCAAGGCAGCCATTGGGCAACAAACCTACATTCGATGAGGATCTGCAAACGTGGTTGACCCCGTTTTTCATGGCGAACATCAACACGCGCAACGTGCACCGGTCCAACATGCTGATGGGCTTTCCCTATGGGCGCGACTTCGTCTACGACGAAATGCAGATCACCGGACCCGGTGAGGAAGGCGAAGCGCTGGCCAAGCGCATCGTCGCGGCCAATAACCGAATGGCTGCATCGGCTGGCCCAAAGCCCGGCGAGGGGCCCTCAAAGGAGGAACGCGAGAACGGCCTCTACGATCTGCTTTATGTCGCGATCGCGCCTGATGGCCGCCAGGTCCGCGCCTCGGTCAAGGGCGATCGCGATCCCGGCTACGGCTCGACTTCAAAAATGATCGCCGAATGCGCGATCTGCCTGTTGCGTGACACGCCCGATGTCAAACCCGGAATCTGGACGCCCGGCGCAGCCATGGGCGATCGGCTGATCAAGCGGCTGGTCGATCACGCCGGGCTGACGTTCCAGGTCGAAGCGTAGGCGTGCCGAGCTTTAGTAGGCGTTCTCGCTTTCAGTCATCAGCGCGATCGGCGTCTTCAGGAGAATATAGATGTCGAGCAGCACGGACCAATTCTCGATGTAGGAGAGATCGAACTCGACGCGCTTCTGGATCTTTTCTTCGCTGTCGATTTCGCCGCGCCACCCGTGGATCTGGGCCCAGCCGGTGATGCCCGGCTTGACGCGATGACGCGCGAAATAGCCGTCCACTGCTTCGTCAAAGAGCCGGCTCTGCAATTTGCCCTGCACGGCGTGAGGACGCGGGCCGACCAGCGAGAGGTTGCCTTTGAACACGACGTTGAAGAGCTGCGGCAACTCATCGAGGCTTGTCTTGCGGATAAAACGTCCGACGCGCGTTACGCGCGGATCGTGTCTGGTGACGACCCTTGAGGCAGCGGGATCGGCCTCGTGGTGGTAGAGCGAGCGGAACTTGAAGACATCGATGCGCTCGTTATTGAAACCGAATCGCTTCTGGCGGAACAGCACGGGGCCCGCGCTGTCGAGCTTGATCGCCAGGGCGACGAGCGCCATCAGCGGCGATGCCATCAACAGAATGATGGCGCCGACTAGACGATCGAACAGCCATTTCATCACCAGGTCCCAGTCCGTGATCGGTGCCTCGAACATGTCCAGCGTCGGCACCTTGCCGATGTAGGAATAGGAGCGGGGACGAAAGCGCAATTTGTTGGTGTGAGCCGACAGTCGAATATCGACTGGCAGCACCCAGAGCTTCCTGAGCATTTCGAGAATCCGCGCTTCCGCCGAAATCGGAAGCGCGAACAGCACCAGGTCGACCCGGGTGCGGCGGGCAAATTCGGGGATATCATCGACCTTGCCAAGCCTGGGAAGGCCCGCGCAGGTCTCGAGCGCGCGGGTGTCGTCGCGGTCGTCAAAAACCCCGAGCAGGGCGATGTCGGTGTCGTCCTGACCTTTCAGCGCTTCCACCAGTTGTTCGCCTTTGGCGTCGGAACCAACGATGATGGTGCGGCGGTCGAGCCGGCCATAGCGCGCCCAGCGGCGAACCAGCGCGTGCAGGAACAGTCGCTCGGCAATCAGAATGGCCAGCCCGAAACAGAAGAAAGCCGAAAGCCACAGCCGTGAAATCTCGCCACCGAGTTTGGCGAAGAACGATGCGCCCATGAACAGCAAAAAGACAAAGGCCCACGAGGAGATCATTCGCGTCATCTGTCGGAGCTGGCCGCGGAAAACCTGAATCTGGTAGATATCGGCGGACTGGAAACAGATGACGGCGGCCGCGCTCATGCCCGTGATCGCTGCGATATATGCCCAGTGGAAGCCGGACAAGCTCACGACATAGCCGAAATAGAGCGCGACGCCGACAAAACTCAGGGTCAAAAAATCGATGATGCGAACCGCGCCGGCGATCACGATCGGCGAGTAGGCCGAACGGACCTGCTGGTTGGCCACGGCAAGGGCCGCCGGCGACAGGCGACGGCGGCGCTCGACCGCCGCCCCGCCAACGGTCACGGCCGTCGCGGCGGCGTCAAGCAATGAGCGAGCGCTGATCGGTTCCACTTGTCCACATCCCCTCGATCGCGGCGGCCATGGTCATCGCAAACCTTTCCGAAAGGGAGAATAAGCTGTCCAGCTTGAAGCGACCTTTGCAAAGAAGTGTCAACAAAGAGTAATGACGATCTAGTCGGCGGTTTTGGGGGATCAGGGGTTGCCATCCGACAATCAGTTTTTGACGAACCTGAAGCTGGAACTCGCCTATTTCAGCGGCCGCGCCTGGTGGCCGAGCCGCGAGGTTGGAGGCGCGGGCGTGATCCTGCGGTTTGCACGCGTGCGGCCGCGACGTGCGGGCGGTTTCCAGCCGCTCAGGGCTGACGAAATCACGCCGCGGTTTCTCGACCGCACGGTCCGCGCGCTGAAGCGCTGGCGCTACGATATTGTCACGGTGGAGGAGGCTTGCCGGCGAGCTGTGATCATGGCGCAACGGCGGCGCTTCGTGTGCCTGACCTTCGACGGCTGCTACAAGGACCTCATCTCTGCGGCCCATCCTGTTCTGTCGCGTCATCGTGTGCCATTCACGGTCTACGTGCCGACCGCGTTCCCGGATGGGGTCGGCGAAGCCTGGTGGCTGGCCCTCGAGAAGATCATCGCGCGCGAGCAACGCATCAGCCTGATGATCGATCGTCACGAGCAGCATTTCGCGGTGAGAACGGACGCAGAGAAATATGATCTGTTCGAGTTTCTGTCCGGCTGGTTGCGTCAGCTTACTCCGCCAGATCTGACCGCGGCCGTCAACGATCTGTGCAAACGCTATTCCGTCGACCTTGCCGCACTGTGTCGCGAAGCATCGCTGAACTGGAGCGATCTGGAGAAACTCGCGGAGGATCCGCTCGTGACCATAGGTGGCGCGACGGTCAACTACCACGCGCTGTCAAACCTGAAGCAAGCCAGCGCACTGCGCGAGATGACCATGGGTCGCGCGGTGTTGGAAAACGCGCTGCAACGGGAGGTAAGGCATTTTGCCTATCCCTTCGGCGATCGCGCCGCGTTTCGCCGCTCCCATGTCGTGATGGCGGAGGAAGCCGGATTTGCCAGCGCGGTCTCTACCATACCGGGGATCGTCGATACCGAGGGGCGCACCAATTTGCGCGCGCTGCCCCGCGTTGCCTGGGACGGACGTCAAACTTCGTTGCGCGTGATGCGGGTCCTGCTGTCGGGCGTGGCCTTCAACCCGGTGATGCCGACGCCAGGCAAGCCACCCATCTAGCTATCGCGTCGTGACATCCAGCTCACGATCGGCATGGCCGGCAGCACCCAGCCCGTGCCGACCACGACATAGAATACCGCCTGAAGCAGGCCGGAATTGGCAATCGATGGCATCTGCGCGGCTGCCATTCCCATCAACGACCATACCGTTGCCAGGATCAGCAAGGCGATCGTTCCGAAGAATTTACGGGAGCGCATGGTCATGGCGGACGAGTGCCCACTTTCCGAAGTTCGTGCTACATCTCAGCATTCACGAACTTCGGAAAGTTATGGGCACTCGCAAAATCTATGATTCCAGTGCCGCTGTTCTATTTGAAGTTCCTGAACAGAGTTCGCCGCTTGTGGTGCAGGAACTTCAAATAGGCGGCACTGGTCAGAAATTTTGTTTAAGGCGCGCTGTTTGCGCGCGGCAAGCGGCGGACTATAAGGGGCGCCCAGATTGGTTCAAGCATTGGTTGGGATGACCGCTATTCCGGCAAATCGGACTCCGAACTTCCTTGCGCTCCGCCTCTGGCTGTTTTCAGTCGCGGCGCTGATCGCGATCATGGTGCTGGTCGGAGGCGCCACGCGGCTGACCGAGTCCGGACTCTCGATCGTCGAATGGAAACCGGTAACGGGTGCTTTGCCGCCGCTTGGCGAGGCGCAATGGGAACAGGCATTTACCGCCTACAAGTTGATCCCGCAGTATCGTGAGCTCAACGCGGGAATGACGCTGTCCGAGTTCAAGACCATTTTCTGGTGGGAGTGGAGCCATCGTCTGCTCGGCCGCGTCATCGGTATCGTCTATCTGTTGCCGTTCCTCTACTTTCTCTGGCGCGGCGCTTTGAGCGGGGAACTGAAGCGGCGGCTATGGTTGATCTTTGGTCTGGGGGCATTGCAGGGCGCGGTGGGCTGGTGGATGGTGGCCTCAGGGCTCTCCGAGCGGGTCGAGGTCTCCCAATATCGGCTTGCCACGCATCTGGTGCTGGCGCTCCTGATATTCGCGGCCATTGTCTGGACCTTGCAACGGCTTGCAGAACGGCCTGCGCCTGTTGCGCCTGCGCGGCTGAAAGCCACGAGCTATGCGCTGGTTGGCTTGACCTTCGTCCAGCTCTATCTGGGTGCGTTGGTTGCGGGCCTGCGTGCGGGCCTTCTCTACAACACCTGGCCCGAGATCGACGGCGCGTTCATTCCCAATGGCGCCCGCCTCTGGTTCGAGCAGCCCTGGTGGCGCAACCTGTTCGAGAATGCGCTCACGGTGCAGTTCGAGCATCGCATGACGGCCTATGCGCTATTTTTGCTCGCAGCCTTTCATGCGATCGATGCGATTGCATTACGCGCTGGCGTCGCCGCAAGCGCCGCGTTGTGGTTGTTCGCAGCAGTTACGCTGCAAGCCCTGCTTGGTATTTTGACGCTGCTCAATCAGGTGCCGCTCGCACTCGCGCTGTCGCATCAGGCGGTTGCAATCGCGGTGCTGACGCTTGCAGTGCTGCAGGCCGAACGGCTCAGCGGAGGGCAACCTCAGGGCGTGCCGCAGACCGTCGAGGCGCGGTTGGGACGGGCCGGCTAACAATATCCCGTCACGCCGCACGCATAGGGCAGGCGCACGAAATAGGTATCGTAGCCGTTGCCGTAATCGCCGCCATAATAGGACCCCTGGTAGTAGTAGTCGAACGGTCGCCCGTAGTAGCCGGGAAGGGTGTATGAGCCCGGCAGCAGCGGTGTCGTCCAGACAAAAGACGATATCAGGGGTTCCGCCTCTGCTTGCGGCGCGGCTTTAACGATTGTTGTCCGGTAGTCGTGGTGTGGCCGCGGCAGGCCCGGCGACAGGTTCGGGCGAGCGACGCGCTTCAAAGGCGGAGCAGTCGTCTGGTCAGCGCCAAACGCGATTTGGCCAGACGTGACCTGGCCGGAGGCGATTGCCAACAGGGCAAAGAGCTTCCACCGCAACCTCGTTTTGCGATTCATCTGCACTGATCCATGGTCGCCAATTCTGGCACGACAGCCTGTTTCCGAAATATGGGCAACATGCTTTCGGAACGTGATGAACAGAAGGTTAATGCCGGGCAGGCGCGTGGAAGAAACTTACGCCACGAGCGCCTGATCGAGGTCTGCGAGCAGATCTTCCTTGTCCTCGATACCTACCGAAAGGCGAACCACGTCGGGGCCCGCGCCCGCCCTGATCTTTGCGGCGTCGTCGAGCTGGCTGTGGGTGGTGGATGCCGGGTGAATCACCAGCGAGCGGGTATCGCCGACATTGGCCAGATGCGAGAACAATTTGAGGTTCGACACCAGGTTGACGCCGGCCTGGTAGCCGCCCTTCAGCGAGAAGGTGAACACTGCGCCGGCGCCCTTTGGCGCATATTTGCGCGCCAGATTGTGGTACTTGTCGCCGGCCAATCCCGCATAACTCACCGAAGCCACCGCCGGATGGCCCTGAAGGAATTCGGCAACCGCCTTCGCGTTGTCGCAGTGCTTTTGCATGCGCAGCGGCAGCGTCTCGATGCCGGTCAGGATCAGGAAGGCGTTGAACGGCGACAGCGCCGGCCCGAGATCGCGCAATCCAAGCACGCGGCAGGCGATCGCAAAGGCGAAATTGCCGAACGTCTCCTGGATCTTGATGCCGTGATATTCGGGCCTTGGCTCGCTCAGCATCGGATACTTGTTGTCCTTCGACCAGTCGAAGGTGCCGCCATCGACGATGATACCGCCGAGCGAGTTGCCGTGGCCGCCCAGGAATTTGGTCAGCGAATGCACCACGACATCAGCGCCATGGTCGATCGGCTTGATCAAATAGGGCGTTGCCAGCGTGTTATCGACAATCAGCGGCACGCCGGCCTTGCGGGCCACGGAGGCGACCCCCTCGATGTCGGTAATGGTGCCTCCCGGATTGGCGATCGATTCGATGAAGATCGCCTTGGTGCGCGGGCTGATGCCGGCCTCGAAGCTTGCGATGTCGTCGCTGTCGGCCCACACCACATTCCACCCAAAGCTCTTGAAAGCGTGGGTGAACTGGTTGATCGAGCCGCCATAGAGCTTGCGCGCGGCCACAAACTCCTCGCCGGGCATCAAGAGTTGCTGGAGCACGATGACCTGGGCGGCGTGGCCTGAGGCTACCGCGAGTGCGGCGGTTCCTCCCTCAAGCGCCGCAACGCGCTCCTCAAGCACCGCGTTGGTCGGGTTGCCGATGCGCGTGTAGATATTGCCAAACGTCTGCAGCCCGAACAGAGATGCGGCGTGATCGGCATCGTTGAAGACGAACGAAGTGGTCTGATAGATCGGGGTTGCGCGCGCGCCCGTGGTGGGATCGGGCTGTGCGCCGGCATGCACGGCAAGGGTCGAAAATCCGGGAACGCGATCGCTCATTCGCTCTTATCCTGATGGCTCGTTCGATTGGATGCTGATCGCAGGCTGGTCGCTCGTCAAGACGCCTGCGCGATTTGCAATGATAGTGCCGAACTAGTGTCCCGAATCCGAAGTTCGTATCATTGTGCGGCGGGCTCTTTTGCGAACTTCGGATTCGAAAGGTCACTAGAAACATATGATTCTAGTGTGGTTTTGGTTCGGAAGTTCTCTTGACGGGCTCGCTGCAAAAAAGAAGAGAACTTCCGAACCACCACACTAGCCCGCCATTTCAAAAGAATCGTTTTGCAACTGCGTCAGGACGCATCGTTCCTGTTTTTCGCCGCGCGGTCGGAAGCTGCGGTGGTGCCGCCTCCCACACTCATCCGGTTCAGCGAGAGCCGCATGCCCTGCGTCGGAATCGGTGCGCGCTTGGCGCTGATTGTGCGCGAATTGACACCCATCCAGGAAATCTCCGAGGACAGGCGTCCGTATTCGATCTTGGGGCAGCGGTTCATCACGACCTTGATTCCGGCGGCCTCGGCCTTTGCCGCCGCCAGATCGTCGCGCCCGCCAAGCTGCATCCAGATCACCTTGGGCAAGGACGTCAACTTCAGCGCCTCGTCGACGACGGGCATGATGTGATCGGAGCTTCGGAAGATTTCGACCATATCGACGGGACGGCCGATATCGGTGAGCGAAGCGACGAAGGGCCTGCCGAGCAGACTTTTTCCGATATGCCCCGGATTGACCGGAATCATGTCGTACCCGCGCTGCACCAGGTATTTGAAGGCGAAATAGCTCGGCCTGACATCGACGGGGGAGGCGCCGACCATCGCGATCGATTTTACGCTGTTGAGAATTCCCCTGATGTAGTCGTCCTCGTAGAGGTCGTGATTCATTGCAAACTTACCTGTCCTGCCACTTCGGCTCGCGTTTCTCGATGAAGGCACCGATGCCTTCCTCGGCGTCGCGCGCCAGCATGTTTTCCGTCATCACCTCTGCCGCGAAACGATAGGCCTCGGCCAGGCTCATCTCGGCCTGGCGATAGAAGGCCTCCTTGCCGAGTTTGACGGTGTGCGCCGATTTACGCGCGACCTTCCGCGCAAGCTCGATCGCAGCCTCGCGCTCGCTGCCGGCGGGAACAACGCGGTTGACAAGGCCGATATTCCCTGCGGTCGCCGCCGAAACCGGTTCGCCCGTGAGCAGCATCTCCATCGCCTGCTTGCGCGGCACGTTACGCGACAAGGCGACCATCGGCGTCGAACAGAACAGGCCGATGTCGACCCCGGGCGTTGCAAAAGTCGCAGCTTCCGAGGCGACCGCGAGATCGCAGCTTGCAACCAGCTGGCAACCCGCAGCCGTAGCAACACCCTGGACAGCGGCAACCACCGGTTTCGGCAGATGAACGATTGCCTGCATCATCGCGCTGCAGGCATTCATGATTCTGGCAAAGGAGGCGCGCCCGCGGTCGGGCTCGTTGCGGTGGGCGGTCAGTTCCTTCAGGTCGTGGCCGGCGGAGAAGGCGGTGCCGTTGGCCGCAATGACCACTGCGCGAATATTCTTGTCGGCGGCGATCTCGTCGAGGGCTGCATGCAGATTGGCAATCATTGCCTCCGACAGGCTGTTGCGCGCAGCGGGACGGTTGAGCGTGAGCACCGCGATGCTGCTTGTGGTTTCGCGCAGGAGGATCGGCGGTTGTTGGGCAGGTGCACGTGCGGTCTGGGCGGACATCGGCGAATCCGTTCACTGGTTGCTATCGGCCAATGGGGCGCTTCAGTCAGCATAGTGGGCACTCGCGGACTTGGATTCAAGGTCTCACTTCTGCGGCTTTTCCGTCAGCGTGACGACCTTGGCCTCGACAAAGCGTTCCATGAGCTGCGGCGCCGACGCACCGAACATACGGATGCGGCCGGTGTGGGCGAGGAGCAGAAGCCCTGCCGCATGTGCGAAAATATCCGCCATCAACGATCTGGCTTCCTCACGCGCGGCGCCGAGAACTTGCGCCGCATCGGCGATCGGCTCCAGTGCCGATTCCAGTGCGGCATTGAGGATGTCGTCGCGCTCCTTGCCGAGCCCTTGCGGTTTCATGCCGCCACGAAACAGGTAGAAACCAAGATCGAGGTCTCTCGGATTGTCGGCATAATAGCGAAAGAACGCCATCGCTGCGGCTCGCAGCCGATCGGCGGGAGTCTTGGCGCGTGAGACCGCACGGCCTACGGTCTGCCCAAGGTTTGCGAGCGAGGTCCGGAGAACTTCGGCGTAGATCGCTTCCTTGGACTCGAAGTGAAAATAGAGCGCGGCAGGCGTGTAGCCCGCACCGGCGGCGATCGCCCGTAACGACGCCCCCTCCAAACCGTCAGCTTCAAAGACCTTCCGCGCCGCGCCGAGGATCAGCTCGCGCTTCAGGTCGCTCACAGCCCTTTGCCGGCCGATTTTCCGCTCCTTCGACATCGCGATTCCAGATAGCACGGTTGACTGATAATTTAAACACCGTTAGATTATTGAACGATGTTTATATTAATGATCGATGTATGAGGGAGGCGGCAATGACGGTCAGAATTGAGAAAGCCGGTCCGGTCTGGACGATCATTCACGACCGGCCTGAAGCCCGCAACGCCATGGATCCGGAGAGCGCCGACGCGCTGACTGCGGCGTTTCTGGAGTTCGATGCTCACAGAGATGCTTCGGTTGCAGTGTTCTACGGGGCAGGCGGCGCGTTCTGTGCCGGGTGGGACCTCAAATATGTCAGCACCCTAAATGCGGCATATCCCCTGGGAGAACTCGATATCTCGACCGCGCGGCCGCGCGGAAATGGCGGTGACATTCCTCGAGGTCCGCTGGGGCCCTCTCGCCTTGAATTGGATAAGCCGGTCATCGCTGCCATTGAAGGGCCTGCCGTTGCCGGTGGAATGGAACTGGGGCTGTGGTGCGATTTCCGTGTGATGGCCGAGCAGTCTTATTTCGGCGTGTATTGCCGTCGCTGGGGCGTACCGTTGATCGACGGAGGAACTGTGCGGTTGCCGCGGATCGTCGGCCAAGGCCGTGCCCTGGAGATCATCCTGACGGGGAGAAAAGTACCGGCGGAGGAGTGTTTGCGCATCGGCTTATGCGAATACGTCACTCCCAAAGGAGGCGCTCGCGCGAAGGCCGAGGAACTGGCGCACGACATCGCCCGTTTCCCGCAGGTGTGTGTTCGCTCGGATCGTCGTTCGGCCATCAAAAGTCACGGACTTAGTGTGCGCGAGGCGCTAATTCAGGAATGGTACAACGGCCGCGAGGCGTTGATCGCTGACGGTGTGGCAGGCGCTGGCCGCTTCAAGAGTGGGCTAGGGCGGCACGGCGATTTCGAAAAGATTCGATAGTGCAGGGCGCCTCGAATGACGGTGGCTGGGCGGCGCCTTCCCGCGCCGAGATTCCGCAAATGTATGGCGGGAGCAGCTGCTGTCGGGTGCATCAGCCGATCCGATTGCCCATGCCGCCGGGACCTATTCCATTCCAGACAAATGAGCTTTTTGACGGTATTATTAGACCATAAGTATAACTTATTGTTTTCATTGTTGTAAATTTTCGACGCGGGCGTTGACAGTTTACGGCGTTCCACTTTAGAAGCCTGCCCAGTTCGGCGCGCACATCGCGCGCCGTTTCCTTTTTCGCGGAACGCTCAAAATGAAAACCTTTTCGGCAAAGCCCGCCGAGGTGACGAAGAAGTGGGTGCTGATCGACGCCAAAGGGCTGGTGGTCGGTCGCCTCGCTTCGCTGGTTGCCATTCGCTTGCGCGGCAAGCACCTGCCCACCTACACGCCGCATGTCGATTGCGGCGACAACGTCATCATCATCAATGCGGCGCACGCGGTGCTGACCGGACGCAAGCGCGACAACAAAGTCTACCACAAGCACACGGGCTATGTCGGCCACGTCAAGGAACGCACGGCGCGGCAGATTCTCGAGGGACGCTTTCCGGAGCGTGTGGTCGAGAAAGCCATTGAGCGCATGATTCCTCGCGGGCCGCTCGGCCGCGTTCAACTTGGAAACCTGCGGGTCTATCCGGGCGCAGAGCATCCGCACGAAGCGCAAAACCCAGAAAAGATCGATATCGCAAAGATGAATCGCAAGAATATGAGGGCCGCATAACATGGCCGAAAGCATGCAGTCTCTTGACCAACTCGCTTCATTGAAGCCGGCCGCTCCGGAAGCGCCGAAATACCTCAAGAAGGTCGACAAGCAAGGCCGCGCCTACGCCACCGGCAAACGCAAGGACGCGGTTGCTCGCGTCTGGATCAAGCCGGGTGGCGGCAAGATCGTGGTGAATGCCCGCGAAGTCGAAAACTATTTCGCCCGTCCGGTGTTGCGGATGATGATCCAGCAGCCATTGGTCGCCGCCGCGCGCAATGGCCAGTATGACGTGATCTGCACGGTGGCCGGCGGCGGTCTGTCGGGTCAGGCTGGAGCCGTCCGCCACGGCATTTCCAAGGCACTGACCAATTTCGAACCGGAACTGCGCGGTGTGCTGAAGAAGGGTGGGTTTCTCACCCGCGACTCCCGTACCGTGGAGCGCAAAAAGTACGGCCGGGCCAAGGCGCGCAAGTCGTTCCAGTTCTCCAAGCGCTAACAACTTCGTTAAAAATTGCCTTAAAAAAGGCGTCTGCAAAGATCGGGAAAGGGCGCCAGGTGGCGCCCTTTTTTGCTTGCGCGGTTGCGGAGAAGTTGACGCAGTTTTTTGCGAAAAACGTGCGCGCAGCTGCAACGAATTTCGAACGCGGGACCCGTAAGCTGCCATCAGGTCAAGACGGGTTTGCCCAAAACGCGGGGTGTATTCGCTCGACCAGAACGCACGGTGACCGCTAGATGGACAGTCTCACGCTTTATCTCATCGCCGCCATGGTCGCGGCGCTGCTCGGATGCATGCTGATGTCCTTCGGCAGGCAAGAAAACAGCCCCGCGCTGAAGTGGTGGGGCACCGCCTATCTGCTCGGCGCGGCATGGTGGCGCTATGGACGCTCGCAGCCAACACCTTGGGCGAGATGTTCGTGCTTGCGCTCAATGCGGTCGGTTTCGTTGCCTGCGGCATCGTGTGGAACGCCTCGCGCTTGTTTCACGGCCGTCAGCCCAGCCTGCCCGGCTTGGTGATGGGCGCGATCGTCTGGATCGCGGCGGTCATGACGCTCAATCCCCATGCGGTCGCCCCGCGTATGATGATTGGCGCGGCAATTGTCGCCGTCTATGCGGCCCTGACCGCCGCTGAACTTGGGTCGGAGCGACGCCGAAAATTGCAGCGGCGCTGGCCCGCGGCTACGGTACCTGTGTTGCACGGATTCGTGCTGTTGCTGCCGATCCTGGTCGGGAGCTGGCTGCGCCCGTGGGACGAAAAATTCGGCAGCAGCATCTGGGTGACTCTGTTCTCGATCGAGCTCGTGCTCTATGCGGTTGCCACCGTGTTCGTGATCTTCATGCTGTTTTCCGAGCGCGCCGTAACCAAGCACAAGAACGCGGCCTCGGTGGATCCGCTAACCGGCATGTTCAACCGCCGCGGCTTTGCCGAGGCTTGCGCGCGGGTCATCGATCGCGAGGCCAATGCCGGGCGCCCGGTGACGGTGCTGATCTGCGACATCGACCATTTCAAGTCGATCAACGACCGTTTCGGTCATCCAGCGGGTGACGAGATTCTCAAGCTTTTCGCGACCGTCATGATCGCCAATTTGCGCATCAGCGATCTGTCGGGCCGGATCGGCGGCGAGGAGTTCGCTGCGCTGTTGCCCTGTCCGCTGGAAGAGGGCTTGGTGGCGGCCGAAAGGGTGCGCGAGGCGTTCGCGGCTTCGGACATTGTGGTTGAAGAGGGCGCGGTCGATACCACCGTCAGCATCGGAGTGGCGGGCGGGCCGGCCGGCACCGAGCTCGAGGTGTTGCTGGCGGCGGCCGATACGGCGCTCTATCAGGCAAAGCGCGCTGGCCGTAACCGTGTCCAGGCCGCGGAAGAGCTCCCGCTGTCTCTGGAAAACTGGCGGCGCAAGAGTGCAGCCCGGCCGACGCCCGCGCGGGCGCAGCCAGCCCTGGCGTAGCCGATCGGCGCATAACCCTCCGTTTACCATTCCATCCCTATCATCGATGGCATGGACAAACCTCGGAATCGCGGGACGAGTGCCGCCCTGCTGTCGCTGGAAGACCGCGCTGCCTCCGCCCGCGGCGGGTTCGGCTGCCTGTTCTCGACATCGGATGAATATGAGACGGCGCTGATCGCTATGCGTCGCGCACAGGGCCGCTATGGCCAACAGCGCAGCCCCTGGCCGATGATCATGTTCATCGGCTGCGCGCTGATGATGGCGGCCACGGTTCTGCTCTTCGGGTAGTGCTGCGGATCAGACGTTCGCTACCTCCTGCCGCAATTGCCTCATGCGAATGCCAAGTCCAAAGCTGCAACAGGGCATGGGACCTGGCCAAGGTCTCTCCTGGGCGCTACCTTCACGCCCGCACTGAGCCGGGTGGCATGCATTTTTCCGTTCAAGCTCGTGGAATTTCTGTCCTGATTGCGGGATAATTGACTATCGCCGGGCACAGAAGACAGCACTAAAATCTCAGGCGCTCGGCGGCTGAGAGACCGATACGTGCTCCCGCCTGATCTTGACGGGCCCACTGGGGCAAGCAGGTAGTCGGTGCAAAGGTCCAAAGGAGAGCGGTTCCGTGTGACGCAGACGGTTGCGTGGCGCTACGGTATTGCTCTGGTCGCATTTCTGGTCAGTTTATTCGTTCGAGACCTGCTCAATGACTGGCTGATCAAGATTTCTGATCGGGGCCTGATCATTTTTCTGCCTGCAATCCTGCTTGTCACGTTCTTCCTCGGCTTGGGACCCGCAATTCTGATCGGGCTGCTTTCTGCCCTTGCTGCCTGGTACTTTTTCTTGCCGCCGTATTACTCCTTTGCTCTTGGGATAGACGGCGCGATTGTGCTTGCCGCGTTCCTCATCGGCACCGTTGTGAGCATTGCATTAGTCCATTGGTTACGAGCCGCGATTGCGGCGGCGAAAGCCCTGGCCCGGCAACGAGAAACACTTCTTGAAACCGACCCAAATGGCATCCTCGTTGTTGATCCCGGTGGACGCATCCAACTGGTCAATGGCCAACTGACAAAACTGTTCGGGTATCGTCGTGATGAACTGATCGGGCAGCCGGTGGAAACATTGCTTCCCGAGCGATACCGTCGAGGTCATGTCAGTTTACGGGCCATATTTAGTAAACACCCTGCGAACAGGCCGATGGGAGCGGGGCGAGACCTATATGGACTGCGCAGAGACGGCAGTGAATTTCCAGTTGAAATCGGGCTGGCCTCCTTCTCGGAGAAAAGCCGCGAATTGATCTTGGCCACCGTGGTTGACATCACCGAGCGCAAGCAGGCGGAAGCCCTCATCGCCGCCGACTTGCGCGACATGATGCTGCTCAATCAACTCAACAATAGGCTTGTTCGCGCGGGCGACGACTCCGATAGAAATCTGGATGCGGTCGTTGATGCGGCCATTGCGATCGCAGAGGCGGAGAAAGGAAATCTGCAACTGCTCGATCAGGCAACGGGCGCGCTTACCATGGCCGCCCAACGCGGATTTGAAGACCCGTTCCTGAACTTCTTTGCATCGGTACGTGATGATGCAGCGGCGTGTGCTGCCGCGATGCGATCAGCCGAGCGGGTGATCGTCGAAGACGTGCTGGAAAGTGAGATTTTCGCCGGACAACCCTCAAAGGAAGTACTGCTCGATGCGGGTGTGCGCGCCGTGACTTCCACACCCCTCTTGGCCAGTTCCGGAAATCTGCTGGGCATGATCTCAACACACTTCGCTGAGCCGCACCGTCCAAGCGAAAGAGAACTGCACCTGATGGATCTATTGGCGCGACAGGCGGCGGATTATCTGGAACGCAAACGAACCGATGAAATTGGGGCAACCCTGGCCCGTGAAATCCAGCATCGCAGTAACAACTTGCTTTCGGTCATTCAGACAATCGCAACGCGGACCCTTTCCGGGAGCCACACCCTGGCAGAGGCCAAGGAAGCGTTCGAGGCACGATTACAGGCATTAGCAAGGTCTAATCGGCAATTGACCAAAACAAATTGGAGCGGCGTGAACTTGAGCGAAATTGTGCGCTCGGAATTGCAGCCTTATGCCGAGCATACGAAGATTGACGGCATCGACGTCATGTTAGATCCGCAACATGCACAAAACTTTTCGCTGACACTGCATGAACTTGCGACAAATGCCGCCAAATACGGCGCCCTATCGAACGGAAGTGGGGCTGTCGGTGTTTCTTGGACGATAGGAAGGGGGCAGGGCAACAATAACGACCTTAACTTCAAATGGCAGGAAAGCGGAGGTCCGCCAGTCGCCGCGCCGACCCGGCAAGGGTTCGGTACGACGCTGATCAAGGCGACATTTCCCGATGCCCGGATGGATTTTTGCGGTTGAAGGATTGAGTTGTGAAATTGAGATTCCACTCGGCGAATATCACGCGCCAATGAGGCGGTGATGCAACTTCCGAACCAAAACGACACCACAAGCTGCTTGCCATAATGTGACTGGCGTTCGATCGGCAGCCATGGCAGTGCATTGCCAATGCAGCTCCAGTCAACCCTCACATGTCCGCATTGCGGGCATCAGGCCGTCGAAACCATGCCGGTTGACGCCTGCCAGTTCTTCTATGATTGCAGGAGCTGTGGCGAACGACTGAAGCCGAAAGCCGGCGATTGCTGCGTGTTCTGTTCTTACGGCTCGGTGCCTTGTCCGCCGATGCAGGACGGCAATTGCTGCTCCCGGCTTTCGTGATCGGTCGAACGTCTTCTCAAGGGAGTGCCCGGCGGGGTAGAAGCGCGGGCTAATGAAGGGAGACCGAGACATGATTACCGAAATTGCCCAGATCGACGTCAAGCCCGGCAGCGAACGGGAATTTGAGGCGGCAGTCGCCAAAGCGCGTGCCGTATTCGGTCGCGCCAAGGGCTTTCACGGATTCGAACTGCACCGTTCGATCGAGAAGCCGCAGCGCTATCGGTTGGTAATCAAATGGGGGACGCTGGAAAACCACACGGTCGATTTCCGCGGCTCGAAGGACTTTGCGGAATGGCGCGGACTGGTCGGGGATTTTTTTGCTTCAGCGCCCGAAGTCGAGCACACCCAGACAGTCCTGACGTCGACAGGCTAACGGTCGGGAAGTTCTCTCGAAGGACTCCGGCAAAGGGATGACGCCGTGTTGCTCAAATGGGTCGGGCCGCTCGCGCTTCTGGCTGTTCTGGTCGTCGGCGATCAGATCAGAATCAACCGGCCCGGTCACAAATATCGCCTGACAATCGAGGTCGAGACGCCGGAAGGCGTCAAATCGGCTGCCGGTGTCATGGCTGTCACGCCTGATCGGGGCTACAGCAGGCGCGGACGCACCCAAACCAGCGGTGATGCACTGTTCGTCGATCTCGGCAACGGCCGGAATCTCGTGGTCCTGCTGGCGCATCTTGACAAGGTGCTCGATCTCGACGGAATGAACTATGTGGCGCTGCGCGCCTACGGGGCGGCGCGTGGACAGCGGATGGCCTTCAACGAGATGAGCCTGGCGCGAGGCGTCGTCCCGGTGACAGGCACACTGATCCCGATCCTCGCCACGTTCTCAGATCCAGCCGATCCCTCGACGATGCGAACAGTTCCATCCGACGACCTGGCCGCTTCTTTCGGGCCTGGTGTTCGTCTTCATGGTGTTGTCGCAGAGGTCGTGCCGAACGGGTTTTGGCCCCTTGATTTTGGCGGCGCGCTTGGTGAGCCGGTGACACGCGGCATCGAATCGAAACTACCATGGTTGAACAAGCCCGGCGATTCGGCGGCGACCGCGCTCAAGGCGGCGGATTTAAGAGGTAACGAGCCTTTCGAGGCCCGCGACGTGTTCACGCGAAAATAGCAGCGGTTGCAGGGCAGTGCGGTGCAAGAAGCTGATCGCAATATGTTGATCCGCAGCGCCGCTGCGGGCATGATTAGACGTTATCGGCCGGGAGATTGGAAAAAGGCATGCGGAGGAAGCCGGTCGTTGGCGTGATCGGAAACGCCCATCGGGTCGAAAATCGGTTCGCCACCCAAATGGTTGGCGAGCGCAACCTGCGCGCGGTTGCGGAGGTCGCCGGTGCGCTGCCGCTGATGTTTGCGAGTTCTCCTGACATCACCGATGTCGCCGCCCTGCTCGACACGGTCGATGGTATCGTGCTGACCGGCGCGCGCGCCAATGTTCATCCGCGACGGTTCAACGTCGAGCCGCACCAAAAGCATGAACCGTATGACATTTACCGTGATGAAGTCGCGCTGGCGTTGTCGGAAGCCTGCGTGGCTCGCGGGATGCCGTTGTTCGGCATCTGTCGCGGCCTGCAGGAGATGAATGTGGCGTTTGGCGGCTCCTTGCATCCGGAAATCCGCGAGCTGCCGGGGCGCATGAACCATCGCATGCCGCGCCTGGAGAACGGGGAAATTCATCCCGACCCAAGAGTAATCTTCGCGGACCGCCACGAGGTCAGGCTGGTTCCGGGCGGTGCATTCGCAACCATCCTCGGGCGCGAGACCATCCGCGTCAATTCGCTGCACGGGCAGGGCATTCTCGAACCTGGCAGGCGCGTCGTCGTCGAAGGTATGGCAGAGGACGGCACGATCGAAGCGATTCGAATCGCCGATGCCCCGGGCTTTGCGCTGGGCGTGCAGTGGCACGCCGAGTACGACCCGCAGCGCAACCCGATCAACCGCGCGCTGTTCAAGGCCTTTGGCGAGGCGCTGACGGCGCGCCGGTGAGACCACAGTACAAACGAAGAAAGGCGCCCATGGTGGCGCCTTTCGCGCTTCTCGCCGGCCTTGCAGCCGGCGCGAAATCGATCAGGCCGAGTAGTACATCTCGAATTCGACCGGGTGCGGCGTCATCTCGAAGCGCTCGACTTCGCTCATCTTCAGTTCGATGTAGCTATCGATGAAGTCGTCGTCGAACACGCCGCCCGCCTTGAGGAAGGCGCGGTCCTTGTCGAGATTCTCCAGCGCCTCACGGAGCGAACCGCAGACAGTTGGGATGGTTTTGAGCTCTTCCTTGGGAAGGTCGTAGAGGTCCTTGTCGATCGCCGGACCGGGATCGAGCTTGTTCTTCACGCCGTCGAGCCCCGCCATCACCATCGCAGCGAAGCCGAGATAAGGGTTGGCGAGCGGATCGGGGAAGCGCACCTCGACCCGCTTGGCCTTCGGGTTGGACGTGTAGGGGATGCGGCAGGCGGCCGAACGGTTGCGCGCGGAATAGGCGAGCAGCACCGGTGCCTCATAACCGGGAACCAGACGCTTGTAGGAGTTGGTCGTCGGATTGGTAAAGGCGTTGATCGCCCTTGCGTGCTTGATGACGCCGGCGATGTACGACAGGCAGGTCTCCGAGAGATCGGAATATTTGTTGCCGGCAAACACCGGCTTGCCGTCCTTCCAGATCGACTGGTGGCAGTGCATGCCCGAGCCGTTGTCGCCAAAGACGGGCTTTGGCATGAAGGTGGCGGTTTTGCCGTAGATGTGCGCGACCTGCTGGATGCAGTATTTGTAGATCTGCAGATGGTCGGCCATCAGTGTCATCCGGTCGAACTTCATGCCGAGCTCGTGCTGGGCGGAAGCGACCTCGTGGTGGTGCTTCTCGACCTTGACACCCATCTTGGCCATGGCGCCGAGCATTTCCGAGCGCATGTCCTGCACCGAATCCTGTGGCGGCACCGGGAAGTAACCCATCTTGGTGCGAATGCGGTGGCCCAGGTTGCCACCCTCATATTCGGTATCGGAATTGGTCGGGAACTCCGAGGAGTCGAGCCGAAAGCCAGTGTTGTAGGGCTCGGCCGCATACTTCACGTCGTCGAAGACGAAGAACTCAGCCTCAGGGCCGAAGAATACCGTGTCGCCGACGCCCATCGACTTCACCATCGCCTCCGCCTTCTTGGCGATGCCACGGGGGTCGCGATTGTAGGGCTCTCCAGTGGTCGGTTCCAGGACGTCGCAAACCAGGACCATCGTCGTCTCGGCAAAGAACGGATCGATCGTTGCGGTCACCGGATCGGGCATCAGGCACATGTCGGACTCATTGATCGCCTTCCAGCCGGCGATCGAGGAACCGTCGAACATCAGCCCTTCGGCAAAAGTGTCTTCCTCGAACATGCCCGCGTCGAAGGTCACATGCTGCCACTTGCCGCGCGGATCGGTGAAACGCAAATCCACGTATTTGACGTCGTTGTCCTTCATTGATTTCAGGACGTCTTTGGCGGTCTTCATGAATACCCCTCTTGGCTACAACAGGTCTGCCGGCCGCGGCCGAGCCGCGGAGTCAATGCTCAATAGCGTCGGGTCGAGTTCAAGACAATATTGCAGTGCCGGCAACACCGGCAATTGCATCCA
>Ga0306924_10001629_pt1 | contig 20712 bp, 18 predicted proteins | sample sta12Can44000111_FD_203756 | JGI IMG/M metagenome (GOLD analysis project Ga0306924, IMG submission 203756) | Lab enrichment of tropical soil microbial communities from Luquillo Experimental Forest, Puerto Rico - statanox.12C.anox.44.000.111 (v2)... | ecosystem: Environmental > Terrestrial >...
CTTTCATAAGTTTCGTCCCAAGATTTCCTGAATATTTGCAGATAGGATAAGAGTCGAGCAGCGCAAACTTTCCGCTCCGGTCCTGTTTCCATATCTCCAGCGTCCGTTCCTCCTTATAGATGCGGATGAGGATCGGCGCGGCACGATCCATATCGAGTGCTTCCATTTGCTTGATGGTCGAGCTGCGAACTGTGCCCGTCCTCACCGCGGGCTTCGGCGCATATACCATGCTCGAACAGTCACTCAGACCCGCAACGACGAGAGTAAGAAAGCAAGCTTTCGCGAAAACGCGTGGGATCTGACTCAAACGCGATGTCTTACCCGCCGTCTCGTCTGAGTGCGTCAACGGAGCCTCAAGAGTTGCCGGAATTTGGTCCATATGGGTACGAGCCGGGAGGCGGCTCGTATGGCGGCATGGCGGGAGGTGGCGCGGATGGGTACAAGGTGGGAGGTTGCCCATACGGCTGCAAGGCTGGACCTGAACCGTAGTCGACACCAGCAACTGGTCGCTGGGCGTAGACAGCCTCACAGTCTCGCATACAAGATGAGAGGAGAGTCGCAACTATCCCGACAAATACGCAAGTAACGGCCGGCGGCAACCTGGTCATGGAATTACCCCATCAGCTAAGTCGCCGCTCCCCATCACGCAGCGAGTCTCGACTAGAAGACTTTCTCAGAGGTGCGGAACTAAGACGGAGCCTTGCTGGCCAAAAAAATCGATGAAGTCTTGGTTAATGGGGCGTCTACAATTCACCGTCGCTTATTGGCCCAAAGCGTCCGCTTCCGGAGGTAGTGGCTAGGTCGCGACACGCTGGACCAACAGAACGGCAATCCAGGCTAGTCCAACCAGCCACCCCGCCATTGCGACGCCGACCGTGAGCATCCAAAGGCAGATGATCAGCCTTGAAGCGTGCCTATGCGTCATAGCTTTGCTCCACGGAAAAGAGCCGATCGCTCGGCACCGCTTTAAGCCATAGGGATCGGGGCATGCGAGCACCGTGATTTTCGTCACGGAGCCAGCGAAAATTGCTTCGTCGCCTTGCGGGAGATTGGGCCTAAGGCCGGACGTCAGCGCCGAAGTAACCCCTCGCGCTGATTCATCTGACTTGAAGATTGTCAACGATAGCCCATCACCGGCCTACGATTGTTACAAGAGATTAATCCAATGGCCAGCCTGCAGTAATACTTCGGAACCTATCTCCAGCAAGCGTTCGAACCCGCCGCGTTTTCACGCGCGGTTGGCTGGAGATTTTTCGTGACCCGAATTTTGAAATCCGCAATATCGAAGCTCGCGACCATCTACTTCTTGCTGGATGCTGTCTTCATGACTGTTGCGCGACCTTTCGCCAACCAGATTATCGCGCTCTCGGTGTTCGGAAGTCTTCGTGTCCGGATAGCTTCGCTAGGCCCTTATCCTACCCTGGCCGTGTTTATGGTGCCTCTGATGGTTCTTGAACCGGTTAAGCCGGTTGCTGCCTATTTGACTGCTACGGGCCACATCGCGATGGGCATGAGTGTCTTTGTCGTAGGCGAAGTGCTGAAGCTTGTGCTCGTCGAACGCCTCTTTAGCGTGAGCCGGGACAAGCTCATCTTGATACCTGCATTCGCCTGGGCATATGGAAGGTGCTTGCAAGCCAAGGAATGGCTGGAATCGTTCGAGGCATGGCAGACCGCGAGGCGCCAGCGACGTCTCGTTCGCTACGCCGTCCGCAGTTACGTTCGGGAAGCAAAAGTCTGCGAGAGGCTGGAACGCGCATCGTTCCAGCCCCGCTCACGCTACCATTGATGCGCTTTCTCGGACAGCGTACCTTTACTTGACGAGCTGGGCGCGAAGACGCGTAAATTCGGCGTCGCTGATCGTTCCTGCCTTCTTCAGCCGATCGAGCTTTTCGATTTCATCTGCAGCACTAAAGCCAACCGCGCGCCGAAGCTCCTCGCGCGCTTGCTGAGCTTGCTGCGCATTGCGCTCAGCCATGCCCCTTCCTTGCGTGATCAAATACACAAGGACGCCGATATACGGAATCAAGATCAAGACTATTATCCAGGCTGCCTTGCCCCAGCCAGAAATATCGGTGCGTCGGAAAAGGTCGCCGGCGATCGAAATGAGCAGCCAGAACCACATGATGAAGACAAATATCGTGAAGACATCCACGAAGAAATTTCGATAGGTAAAGCCCTCTTGAAAAAAGAACATGGCAATTCTCCCTTCGCCTTGTGATCGCAACTAGCAGTGTCTGCTTATGACCCGAAGCAGACGTGGCATGAGTTCAGTCTGGTCCGGGCGCCTTTCGCGGAAGAATCAGTGAAACGGTGGTCCCCGCGCCGGGCTCGCTCTCCAGGTTGAGCCGGCCGCCGAGCCGCTCCGTGACGGTGTTGTGGACGATGTGCAGCCCGAGCCCGGTTGCGCCGTAATGGCGGCGGGTGGTGAAGAACGGATCAAACGCCAGCCGCTTGATCTCGGGCGCCATGCCACAGCCATTGTCGGCAACGCGCAACTCGACATGATCGCGCCCGGCCGCGCTTGTCGCGATATCGATCGTTCCGTCGAGCCCGTCCGGGAATGCATGTGTCAGAGCGTTGACGACGAGATGCGTCAACACTTGTCCGAACGGGCCGGGATAGCTGTCCATCACAAGACCGGGTTCGCAGTGAAGGTTGAGCGCGACGGCATGCTGCTTCAAGTCCCGGGTGAGATGCCACAGCATCTGCTCGGTCAGCGCGCTCGCGTCGAAACTACGCCGATGCGACTGGCTCTGATCCAGCGCCACCTGCTTGAAGGATTGGATCCGGTCGGCGGAGCGGCCCAGATTGTTCACGAGCTGGGCGGTCGCGTCCTGCACGAGATCCAAAAACGCGTTCAGGCTCGAACGCCTGAGATCGCCGCGGGCGGCCTCCGCGGCAAACTGCGCGGCCTTGTGCTGCAGCGTCGAGGCGACCGTCAGGCTAATGCCGACGGGGCTGTTCACCTCGTGCGCGATGCCCGCCACCATTCGGCCGAGCGCTGCGAGCTTCTCGGCCTCGATCAACGAATCCTGCGTCTCGCGCAGATGCCGCAAGGCGGTTTCCGCCGCGTCGCGGGCGTCACGCACCTCCCGCTCGGCACGCTTGCGCTCGGTGATCTCTTCTGCGGCGACATTGACGGCGACGATTTCGCCGCTCGACGCGCGCAGCGGATGCCAATAGGTCACCCAGTGACGTTCCTCGACCTGGTCGGCGCGTTGGCCCTTGACCTCGACCCCGATCACCGGCTCACCGGTTTTCACGATCGAGCGCACGATCGCCTCGACCGAATCGGCGAGAGCCGGCACGCAATCCCGGACAAAACGGCCAAGATGATCTTCCACCGAGATCCCGCAGATTTCGGTGAGGCGCTGGTTGATCTGCAGGTACCGGCAGTCCGGCGACAGGCAGGCGAGCCCGATCGGCGCGGTGTCGTAAATCAGCCGCAGCGCGGGTTGCTGCGGAAACAGCACCACCTCGGCGGGAGTTGATGATCCGGACGGGTTTCCCATGCAGTTTTCCGGCCTAACCTCGCAAGTTATTCCGATGCCATTTTCGTCCGCACTGACAAATTATTCAATTGGTGCGCGAATGACGGCTGGCGGCGTCGACGAGCAGGCTGCGCCATCATGCGCATCCCCTTATCATGGGTTGATTGCTTTTTTTGGCGTTACCACGGGGGCTCGATCTCCCTATATTACCAGTAACCTGCGCTACAAGCAGATTAGCCCTGCAATCGGGCTGTGCGTCCGAGCGCCCGAGACACCGGACGTTGACCAGCGGGGCGACTTTCCGACGTCGACACCTGGCCCAAAACGGACCTCGGAACGATCAGTCAATCGCCTCGAGGCCTTGTTCCTTCAAGCGTTCGAGATGGTCCTTCATTTCCTTCAATCGCTCGGGGGAGTGGCCTTTCCAATCCGTGACCTCGCCTGTGACGCGGAGCGGTTCACGGGAGCGGTAGGACTGCGTCGGATTCCCTGGAAATTTTTTGTCTGTCAGGTTGGGGTCGTCCACGATCGGTCCGGTCGGCTCTACAACGTAGATCCTTCCCCGTTCTTCGCCGACAGCCAGCTCGGCGCCCCAAATGGCCGCGTCCAGCGTGCCGGTCAGATAAACCCAAGGCACCTGTTTGCGCGTGCCGTAATTCGAACTGCGGCCGACAGCGATCAGGTCTCCCGGTTTTAGATCGGCCCGAGTGCCGTGGTAGAATCGCTTCGGTCGGCTCCTCATTCTGCACCTGCATCGTGCCACGACATAAAGAATTGAGACTAACACCTGCTTTTTTATGGCAGCTTTAGTGGAATCGTTGCGGCTGCTGACGTCTGTCGCCGTGCTGCAACCGCCAGCCACAGGAGACTGCCCCGTGACCATGCTTGTCGAGCGCCTCGACTTGCCCGCCGTATTGCCACGCGCGCGCAGCCGTCGCGACACCGAAACAGACACCGTTCAGTTCGCGCAGGCAGCACTCGCTGCCGCCAAGCAGGAGGGCCTGCGGCTGGCGGTGCGGGCGCGCTATGTGGCGCTTGCCGTAATTGCCTGCCTGTTGCCGATCATCAATCCGGCCTGGGACCAGCTTTACTATGTGGTGCTGCTTGGTTTGTTCGCGCTGATTGGCTGGGCTCAGGTCAGGGTGGGGCGGGTCGGCGTGTCGAGGCCAGAGCTTGCGCTCTTGTTCTGCGACCTCCTCCTGCTGACTTTCATCGCCGTCGTACCGAATCCCTTCAGCTCCGCCCACTGGCCGGTGGCGATGCAGTACCATTTGGGCAATTTCATTTATTTCTTCGTGCTGCTGGCGGGCGCGACACTGGCCTATTCCTGGCGCACTGTCATCACGGTCGGAACGTGGACCTCCGCACTCTGGATAATCGGTATCGTCTGGGTGTGGTGGCAGCCTGATCGCGCTCCCGAGCTGACCGCCCGCATCGCAGCGGCGATAGGCGGTGATCAAAGGCTGTTCCAGCTGATCTCGCCCAACTCGATCGTATTCGGCGATCGCATCCAGGAGATCGTCGTGTTCATGATTGTCGCAGTGATACTCGCCGTCGCGGTTCGCCGCGGGAACGATCTCCTGATCCGCCACGCCGCGGTGGAACGTGAACGCGGCAATCTCGCGCGCTACTTCTCACCCAACGTGGTGGAGGAATTGTCCAAGAACGACCAACCACTAAAGCAGGTGCGCACGCAAAACGTCGCCGTCCTGTTCGTCGACATCGTCGGCTTCACCGCTTTTGCCGCCGCACGTGCGCCGGAAGAAGTCGTGGGCACTCTGCGTGAATTCCACGCGCTGATGGAGCAGGAGGTTTTCCGTCACAGCGGCACGCTCGACAAATACCTCGGCGACGGACTGATGGCGACCTTCGGCACGCCGTTCACCGGTGAGGTCGACGCCAGCAACGCGCTGCGTTGTGCCCAGGCAATGATGGCGTCGGCAGATCGGTGGAGCCACGAACGCGAGGCAGCCGGCGAGACCCCGATCCGCGTCAGTTTTGGTTTGCATTACGGGCCGGTTGTGCTTGGCGACATCGGCGTAACCTGCCTTGAATTTGCGGTGATCGGTTCGACCGTGAACGCCGCAAGCCGGCTCGAAGCCTTGAGTCGCACGCTCGACTGCGCGCTGGTGTCGAGCGACGATCTCGTCAGCCGCGCAAGGGTCGAACTTGGCAGTGCAGACGCGGTGTTTCGGCCACTGGAGGCGTTAGCCCCGCAGACGATCCGTGGGCTCGAGCACCCGATCGCGATCTGGACCCAGGCGCGCGCGTGCACGCGATGATAAGATGACCTCTCTCGCCCACTGGATGGTGGACGCGTTGAAAGATCCCTTCGTTGGGCAGGTACCGTTGCCCTGTATGATTCTGCTACCCATAGCTGATCCTCACAGCCAGAGGATCTTCTTGCGATAGCTGAGGTCGTTCAAGAGCGGCGCGGCCGGACCCTCGTGAAACACCGTGCCGCGTTCCAGCGCGAATACGCGGTCAGCCAGGGCCAGCACGAGATCGAGATTGTGTTCGACGATGAGAATGGAAATGTGCTCTCGCAACTGGTCGAACACGCTGAAAAGTTCGAGGATCACGGCTGGCGCCAGGCCCTCGAACGGCTCGTCCAGCAGCAACAGCTTCACATTTCCGGACATCGCGCGTGCCACCGCCACCATCTGCTGCTCGCCGCCGGAAAGGTAGTCCGCGGCAATGTCCATGCGCTCTTTCAGGCACGGGAAATATCCGAAGATCCGCTTCTCGTCCCACACTGCGCCGCCGCTTCCATCGCTCTTTCTGGCGAGGCGGCCCAGCGTCAGGTTTTCCCGCACCGTCATCCCCGCAAAGAGGCCGCGGCCCTGCGGCACGTAGCCGATGCCGAGGCGCGCGATATCGGGCGCGGGCAACTTGGCGATGTCGTGACCCTTGAATTCGATCGCGCCAGACGACAGCGGTACCAGTCCTGCAAGCGTCCGCAGTAGCGTGGACTTGCCGGCCCCGTTGCGGCCGAGCAAGGCGACGATTTCGCCCTTGCGCACATCGAGCGTCGCATCGTTGAGAATGTGGCTCTTGCCATAGAAGGTGTTGACGGCTTCGAAACGCAGGATCAAGGGAGCGGCGCCTTGATCTGATGCGAGAGTTGGGTGGTGTGCGACCGCCGGGACGCCGGTGCCGGTATAGATTTCCTGCACCCGGTGGTCGCTACGAACGGCATCCGGCGAGCCGGTCATAAGCACTTCGCCCTGGTTCATGACGGTTACTTCGCTTGAAAAGCCGAGCACCCGGTCAATATCGTGTTCGACAATCAGTACTGGAATATTCGCGGCAATGGTCCGGACCAGATTGGAGACGCGCTCGCGCTCGGCGGCGGCGAGGCCGGCCAGCGGTTCGTCGAGCAGCAGCACCTGCGGCTTGGAGCCGAGCGCAATGCCGAGGTCGACCAGCCGCTGTCCGCCATAGGACAAATTGCCCGCCTCAATATCTTGAATGCCCTCCAGGCCAAGGAACTTTATCAGCTCCGCCGTATCGTCGTGGACCTCCACGAAACTGTCGATGTCGCGCCAAATGTTGAAGCAGCCCGGCGATTGCGCCTGTAGAGGCAGACGCAGGTTTTCGTAGATCGAAAGTCGCTTGAACAGGTTGGTGATCTGGAATGAGCGCGCCAGGCCCTGCTGGCAAATCAGCTCCGACGGCCCACCTTGGATCTCCTGGCCGTTGAGACGTATTGTGCCGGAATCAGGGGCGTGGAGGCCCGAGACAAGGTTGAACAGCGTGGTCTTGCCTGCCCCGTTGGGTCCGATCAGCGCATGGATTTTGCCGGCTGCAAGTCGAAGGCCGACATCACGGACTGCACGAATGCCGCCGAAGGATTTCGAGACAGCCTGAATCTCCAGGACAGTGCTTTTGATGATGGGCGGCCGCAGGAAGTCGGGCAGGGGCAGCCCTTCATAGACCTTGCGCCGGCTCATGGCGGCGGTTTCTACCGTCGGCGGCCACCAGCGTTTGCCAAGCATCGAGCCGATGCCGATTAGCCCGCCCGGCGAATACACCACGAAGAACACGAACAGCAGGCCGAACCAGAGCAGCCAGTTCGGCGTCAGGATCGAGAGCAGCTCGCGGAACAGGATGAAGAAGAGCGCGCCGAGTGCGGGCCCGAGCATGCTGTGCATTCCGCCGATCACCACCATTGCCAGGAGTTCGCCGGAGAAGGGAACGGAGACAGCGTCGGCGGAAACGAGATAGTTCTGGAAACCGAATAACCCTCCGGCAAGGCCAGTGACGACGGCCGAGATCACGAAAACGCCAAGCTTGTAACGCTCGACCCGATAGCCCAGGAATCGGGCGCGCGACTCATTTTCGCGGATCGCCATCAAGACATGGCCAAACGGCGAACGCACCAGGCGGAGCAGGAGATAGAGAATGGCGAGGCTGAAGGCTGCAACGAAAATGTAATAGTAGAGTGCACTATCAAGACTCAATGCTCCGAAGCTGCCGCGCTTTAAGCCGCCCAGACCGTCTTCGCCGCCTGTGAGACTGGTCCAGCGGAAGGCGGTCGTATAGGTGAGTGCTGCGAGGGCCAGCGTCAGTAGCGAGAAATAGACGCCGCGCCGCCGCAGGATGATGGTGCCGACGACGGTCGACGCGATCGCGACCACGATGGTAGAGAGCAGTAGTGGCAACCAGATCTGACCGTGAAACCAGTTGAGCTGAATAAGTCCGGCGGCATAGGCGCCGATGCCGAACCATGTGGCATGGCCGAACGAGACAAGCCCGGTGTAGCCAACACAGAGATTGAGCGCCATGGCGGCGATCGAAAGCGCCACGATCGTGGTACCCGTGTTGTAGGAGAGGCCCAAAAGTGAGAGTGCAAACGGCAGGGCCGCGACACCTATACCGGCTATAAGCAATGGGCGGTATTTTGTAAGGGACGACGTGATCATTCGAACTTCTCGATCCGCTCGCCCAGAAGCCCGCGCGGGCGCACCAGCAGCACCAGGAACATCAGGACGTAGATCGAAGCTTCGCCGGCAGCGGGCTCGAAATGGATGGTAATGCCGCGCACCACGCCCACCAGCAGTGCCGCAATTACCACGCCCCAGAAACTGCCGAGGCCTCCGATGACAACGACGACGAAGGCCACCGTGATGATTTCGGATCCCATGGCGGGATGCACGATCGTGATCGGCGCGAAGAAGGCGCCGGCAAGTGCGGCCATGCCGACGCCGAGTACGACGACGGCGGTCATATAGGGCTGTAGCCGGATGCCGAGCGCTGCAACCATATCCGGCCGCTGGATGCCGGCGCGGACGACGCGGCCGAACGAGGTCTTGTGCAGCAGAAGCCAGACCCCGAGCAAAACGGCGGCGACAACGCCAAGAATCAACAGGCGATATCGCGAGAACAGGAAATCGCCGACAATGACCGAGCCGCGAAACATCGGCGGGATCGATGCAGAAAGCGGTGGCGATCCCCAAATGATCCGGATGGCCTGTTCGGTGACCATGGCGAGCCCGAACGTCACCAGCAAGCTCAGGATTGGATCGGCCGTATAGAAACGGCGCAGGATAAATCGCTCGAACAGGATACCCAGCATCGCTACCGCGACTGGCGATAACACGACCGCGGAACCAAATCCCAGGTAGTTGGTGATTTCCACGGAGGCATAGGCGCCGAGCGCATAGAAAGCGCCATGCGCAAGATTGACGATGCCGCCAACGCTGAAGATCAGCGACAGGCCAAGCGCGATGAGCAGGTAATAGCCTCCGAGCACGAGGCCATTCACCACCTGTTCCAGCAGGAAGCCGAATTGCATCGGTGTTTCACGCCTCAACACGCGTGGAGAAAACGCGCAAACCGCTTGTCGGGTACCGACGCGGCAACAACGAACAGGGAAGACGCGGCGTCAAGCCTTCATTTGGCATGGATTCTGAGTTTTGGTCGGATAGATCGTCTCCAACGGGTCGGTCGGTGACGGGACGACGTCGCCGAGTACGAGCATGTCCCACTTGTCCTTCATCTCGTTCTTTGGCTTCACGGTGAACGGATAGGCCTCCTGCACCAGTTGATGGTCCCATGAGCGGAAATAGCCCTTACGCGCTTTCATGATGTCGAACTGTGTCTGCTTCTCGAAATGAGCGACGAGAGCTTCTGTCTCGATCGATTTGGTTTCCTCAATCGCCTGCGCGAGCAGCTTGAGCGTGACGTAGTCGATCCAGGCGTGGTTCTCCGGCGGTTTGCCATATTTCTTGGTGAAAGCGGCAACGAAGGCCATCGAGGCCGGATTGTCGAGCGTGTGATACCACACCGTCGGCCAGGTTCCGCTCAGATTGCCTTCTCCGGCGGCCCAGGCATCGCCAGTGTTGAGGTTGAAGCCGACCAGCGGGTAGGGGAAACCGAACTCGGCATACTGCTTGACGAGGTTTGTAACCTGGTTGCCCGCCAGGTTGCAGCAGACCACGTCCGGTTTCGCCTGCCGGATTTTCAGGAGATACGGGCTGAAGTCGGTGACATCTGTTGCAATCAACTCGTCGCCGATCAGGCTGGCGCCGTTGGCATCGAAGAACACCTTTGCCGCTTTAAGAAGGTCATGGCCGAAGATGTAGTCGGCGGTGAGCGTGACAAACTTCTTGCCCTTCACCATGCCCTTCTGCAACAGCGCGGTGCCGACCGCATTGACCATCACGGTGTTGGGAATGTCGCAGTGGAAGGAATAACGGTTGCAGTCCTTGCCACGCAGCGCATCGGAGCGGGCGCCGGTCGAGAAGAACGCCTTTTTGTTGCGTTCGGCAACCTGCATGATGGTGAGCGACGACGCGGAAGATATTTCACCAAGCAGGACTGCGGCGCCATCCTGTTCGATCATACGCTGGGCTTTCGTAGCGGCCGTGGCGGGATTGACCGAGTCTTCCGCTATCAGATCGACGGGCTTACCCATGATGCCGCCGGCCTGATTGATTTCCTCAGCGGCAAGCTTGACCCCTAACTGGGCGTAGCCGCCGATCGCGCCGAGAAAGCCTGTAAGCGGCGTCAGATGCCCGATTTTGATCCTGGTGGCCTGAGCGCGCACGATGGCAGGAAAACCCAGCGCTGAAGCGCCTGCAAAGGCGGCGCCTGTTTTCAACAATGCTCGTCGGCTGCAATTGCCCATTGATTCCTCCCGACGACGTCGCGACGTCGTGCTTTCGTTACGAATTCCCGGCATGCGAGAATGTGAAAGGCGTTCTTTTATTATTGGATGATATTTCCGGACGCCGTCGCCGCTGTCAACGCCAAATGCGTCCGGCCGACCCGAGATGCTCGAAAGGATCGGCGTTCGATCAACCCTTGGCACCAAACTCGGCGGAAAGCCGCTTTGCGGCCGCCTGTACCGACCTGGCGCGGCCTTGCAAGACTTGGCCGGTCATCCGCCAGATCGGACCGGAAATGCCAAGCGCCCCGATCACGTCCCCGGTGAAGTTGAAAACCGGCACCGCGACGCAGCGCACTTCCGAATTGAATTCGCCGTCGTCGAAGGCGACCGCGCTGCGCCGAACTTCAGCGATCTCGCGCAGCAACACGGATTGATCGGTGATGGATTTCTTGGTGGAGGGCGTGAGTTCGACCCGTTCCAGGAAGCGCTTGAGTTGATCGGGGCGGAGCGCGGCCAGGATGATCTTGCCGAGCGCGGTGCAATGGGCAGGACGAACCACGCCGACACGGTCGGTCAACTGAAACGCGCCGGCACCGCTTGTGCGGGCGATAACAATCACGGCGTCACCCATTCTCACGGCAAAATGGCCGCTTTCGCCGGTTTCCCGAGAAAGATCTTCCAGCACCGGCGTTGCCAGATTCACCATTTCGATCTCGTCAAGCGCGCTTGCCGCGAGCGCAAACAGGGGCCGACCGACGCGATAGCGTTTGGTGTCCCGCTCCTGGCGGATATAGCCGAGCGAGACCATGGTCTTGGCCAGATGGAAGGTGGTGGAATTGTGCAGGCCGACGCGCTTGCTCAAATCCGCCAGGCCAATTCCCTCCCGGTGCCGCGCGATCTCCTCAAGTATCGCAAAGGCACGGCCCAGCGATTGCACGCCGCCACGTTGGCGGTCTTCGGCTTCGTCGTCGATCGTCGGCTCGTTCGACTGCACAAGGCGCCCAATCGCGGGCCTGCGAGAAGGCGCTATGGTTTTCGGTCTTGTGCGCGCTTTCATTGATCAAAATTCCACTTCAACACTGTCTATCCTGTCACGCGCCGCCAATCCAAACGGTAACCGGCTCGCGGCCGTTTTGAGTATATCACAATAGCAATTGACGTGCAGTATTATGAGAAATAGGGTTCGCAGACCATACTGTGCCCGCGAGCACGCGCAGTGCTGTTGGGGAGAGAGTGATCCATGTCGCGTAATTCGCTCAACGGGGCCCAGGTCATCGTCGACTATCTGATCCAGGAGAAGGTGCCGCAGGTATTCGGACTGTGCGGCCATGGCAATATCCAGTTCATAGATGCGCTTTACGAGCGCGCGAGCGAAATCAAGACGATATCGGTTCATCACGAGAGCGTCGCGGGTTTCATGGCCGATGTCTATTACCGTGTGTCCGGGCGGCCGGTAGCGACCTTTACCTCCTGCGGACCTGGCTCGGCGAACCTGCCGATCTCGCTTGCCAATGCATTCCTTGATTCGGTGCCGTTCATGGCGGTGACCGGCAACGTGCCGACCAGCCAGTTCAACCGTGGCGCATTCCAGGAGTTGTATCGGCATTATCAGGCCGATTTTCCTGCCACGGTGCGTTCCTATTGCAAGAAGGTGTTCCAGCCGACCCGCGGCGAAATGGTGCCACTCGCGGTGCGCCAGGCGTGGAAGACCATGGTGACGGGACGTCCGGGTCCGGTGGTGCTCGACGTTCCCTTTGATGTGTTCATGGAGGCGGCCGCTGAAGAAGCGCCGAGCGCGATTGCCTGGAACGCGAATATTTCCAGCCGCTGCGGCGCAGACCCCGAAGGTGTGGTCAAGGCAGTTGACATGCTGCTTGGTGCCGAACGGCCGGTGATCATTGTAGGCCAGGGCGTGCGCTATGCCGGTGCAGCCGAAGAGTTGAAGCGGCTCGCGGAGCGACTGCACATTCCTGTCGCGGCGTCCGCCTCCGGCCTTGGCGCGCTCGATTGCAACCATCCTCTCGCGCTCGGCCTTGTCGCACGCGCCGGGCACTACCAGGCCAACCACGCGACGCGGCAGGCCGACGTCCTGCTCGCAATGGGCATGCGGTTCGACGACCGAACCTCGAGCTCATGGATTCCCGGTTATTCCTTCACCATTCCGCCGACGAAGCTCATTCAGGTCGACATTGATCCTGAAGAGATCGGGCGCAACTATCCGGTGGCCCTCGGCCTGATGGCCGATGTCCGCACGTTCCTGCGCCAGGTCCATGGGGAACTCGATCGGCGCGGCGATCTTACCGCGAAGGCCGATGCACGCCAAAAGTGGCTGGGACAAATCGACGTCTATCGCAGGGAATGGGACCGTTTCGTCGCGCCGGGCTTTTCCGACGACTCCACCCCCGTCAATCCGCAGCGCGCTGCGCTCGAGATCGACAAAGCGTTGCCGGAAGACGCAATCCTCGTCAGCGACATCGGCGTGCACCACAACTGGCTGCTGGGCTTCTGCAAGCCACGACGACCGGACTCGCTGATCGGCTCCATGGGATTCGGCCCAATGGGCTTTGGCGTTGCTGGCGTACTGGGCGCGAAATTTGCTGCACCCGATCGGCCATGCGTATCCGTGTGCGGCGATGGCGCCTTCTTCATGCACGCCAATGTGCTGGGCACGGCAGTCGAATACAACCTGCCGGTCGTTTGGGTGGTTTGGAACAACTATGCCTATGCATCGATCCGCGGCCTGCAACGCGGCTATCTCGGTGGCCGCGAACTCGCCACCGACTTCCACGATCCAAAGACTGGAGAGCGCTATAATCCGGATTTTGCTGCGATGGCGCGCTCGTGCGGCGTCGAGGGCGTTCGGGTCGATCGTGCCGGAGATATCGGCGACGCCGTTCGCAACGCCATTGCCGCCAACAAGCCCTATCTGATCGATGTGGATATCGGCGCCGATGTCAATCCTGCCGGCGCTGGCGTATGGGAGCTGCCTGGCCTTGGCCAAAGCAAGGTAGGTATCGGCAGCCGTTATCAGCCGGCTTGATCGGGACAGCAGACGACATGTTGATGAAAGACAAGACAGTCGTGGTGATCGGCGGCTCCCTGGAGTCGCTTGCGCGCGCGCAGGGAGTGGAAGCATGGATTTGGAAAATGGCGCCTTCGTTCGTAACCTTGCCGAAGTGCCTTGGCGAGAATTTCCAGGTCATTACGGAGGGGCACTGTCCAAACCCCTGGTGATGCCTGAGACCGCAGGCTCGCGGCATATCGACTATCGCATTTCGATGTATCAGCCCATGGCTCATGTCGCGCGCCATAAACATTTGGTCCAGGAACAGATCTACCATGTACTGGAGGGTGAAGGGCTCATGGAAATTGCCGGCAAGAAGCACGTTGTACGCAAGCACGATTTCATATTCCTCCCGCCCGGCGTCGAACACGCCATTGCCAATTCGGGTCTCGTTGATCTTGTATTTCTCGTCATCACCTCGCCGGTAACCGACGAGATATTGAAATAGCCGGGTAGCGGACATCGTTCGAACTCCCGCAATGTCTGCTGCTGACCCAAGGCGGACAGGCGGTCGTCCCTTAACGAGCCCGGTTTGAACAGCTATGATGCGGGCCTCGGGGGCCGTAATGTCACGTAGCGACGAGACAGGTGCCAAATCGGCAAGGACGCGACGCCATAAAGCGCCGAAGAGCCGCAACGCGAGCAGGCCAGCCCGTCACAGCTCGGTAGCTACGGTCAAGAGCGCAAAACTCGCACGGGTCACCCGCGAGCGCGACGAGGCGCTGGAGCAGCAGGTAGCTACCGCCGAAATCCTGAAAGTCATCAGCCAATCGGCCTTCGCTCTGGACGCCGTACTTGAGGCCTTAGTTAGTTCGGCGGTACGGCTGTGCCATGCGGATACAGGCATTATCCGTCTGCGTCAGGGTGACATTTATCCGGTCGCTGCGACGGTTGGCTTTACTCAAGAGGAACGGGATCATTTCGCGGGCTATTCGGTGAAGGCTGATCGTGGGTCGGTCTTCGGACGGGCAATCCTCGAAAGGCGCTCGATTCACGTTCCGGATCTTCTGGCTGACCGTGACCTTAACCGAGATCGGCTCAAAGATTTCGCAAAAGCCGTCAAGATACGCAGCGGACTTGGTGTGCCGTTGCTACGAGCAGGAACAACCATAGGGGTCTTCACGCTGCAACGCTGGAAGCGGCAGCCGTATACCAAGAAACAGATCGAGTTGGTTGAGACATTCGCGAACCAGGCGGTCATCGCTATTGAAAACAGCCGGCTGTTGGACGAGGTCCAGGCCAAGACGCGCGACCTTACGGAGGCGCTCACCTACCAGAGCGGCAGCGCCAATATCCTGAGCGTGATCGCATCCTCGCCGACTGAAGTCGGACCGGTTCTCAAGGCGATTGTCAAAAGTGCCTGCGAGCTTTGCGAGGCGAACGATGCCATTGTAGCCTTGAAGGATGGCGATGATCTTCTGTTCCAGGAGCAGCATGGATCGATTCCCGTCGTCTGGGCGCGAAAGCCGATAAGTCGCCAGTGGACCGCTGGTCGTGCGGTTGCCGAATGCAGACCGGTCCATGTGCACGATCTTTCCGCGGAAGGAGACGAATTCCCCGAGGGCCTGGAAATCGCGCTCAGGGATCATGTTCGAACCGTCTTGAGTGTCCCGCTGCTGCGCGAGAATGAAAGCATCGGAGCCATCCTGCTTCGCCGCAGGGAAGTCAATCCCTTCACCGACAAACAGATTGCGCTGCTGCAGACCTTTGCCGATCAAGCCGTGATCGCGATCGAGAACGCGAGGCTATTCAACGAGACCAGGGAGGCGCTGGAGCGCCAGACCGCGACGGCCGATGTATTGAAGGTGATCGCATCATCACCATCGGACCTGCAACCGGTGTTTGACGCCATCGCTGAACGCTCGAACGAGCTCATGCACGGCCATTCAACTACGGTATTCCGCTTTATCGGCGATACGGTCGACCTGGCCGCGTTCACGCCGGTCAACCAGGAAGCCGACGCGGTACTCCGCGCGGCATTTCCCAGACAGCTGTCGTCGGCGATTGGGGGCCTCGCTTCGGTTCTCCGCGGCGATGTGTTGGAAACGTTCGACGCTGCGTCCGATACCGAGCACGAGACGAGCAGGGCTGTTGCTCGAGCGCGCGGCTTTCGCAGTCGGCTGATAGTCCCACTCAAGAGCGATAGTGTCATCATCGGCGCCATCAGCATCACGCGGAAAGAGCCGGGTGCATTTGCCGACAAGGACAAGGAACTTCTGCGCACATTTGCCGACCAGGCGGTCATCGCGGTTCAAAACGTGAAACTCTTTGAGGAGGTGCAGGCGCGAACGAGCGACCTGCAGGAGTCGCTGCAGCAGCAGACCGCAACCGCCGACGTGCTCAAGGTCATCAGCCGCTCGGCATTCGATCTGCAGACAGTGCTCGATACGCTGGTCGAGTCGGCGGCACGGCTCTGCAATGCCGATGAAGGCACGATATTCCAGTCCAGGGAAAACACCTACCGACTCATGGCGAATTGGGGGCTTGCGCCCGCCTTGAAGGAATATTTCGGGGGTCGTTCGTTCCGACCAGGCAGAGAAAGCACGGTCGGTCGCGTCCTGCTCGAAGGCAAGACCGTTCATATTCACGATATTCTTTCCGACCCGGATTACGGGCTGGCGGGCATAACTCCCACTCCAGCACGCACCACGCTTGGGGTACCCCTGCTCCGCGAAGGGTCTCCCATCGGCGTCTTCGTCCTGACGCACAGGGAGGTCTGCCCCTTCACGGACAGACAGATCGAGCTCGTGCAGACCTTTGCCGACCAGGCGGTGATCGCGATTGAAAATGCGCGATTGTTCGATGAGGTGCAGGCTCGTACTCTCGAATTGACGAAGTCTCTGGAGGAGCTGCGCACGACGCAAGACCGGCTCGTGCAGACACAGAAACTTGCCTTGCTGGGTCAGCTCACTGCCGGTATCGCGCACGAGATCAAGAACCCGCTTAATTTTGTCAATAATTTCTCGGGTATCTCCGCCGAACTGATCGATGAATTGCGGGACACCTTGAGGAAGGTATCGCTCGACGAAAAAGCCCGCGCTGAAATCGAAGAACTGGCCGACACGCTCAAGGGAAATTTCGACAAGGTCGTACATCATGGCAGGCGCGCGGATGCCATTGTCAAGAATATGCTGCAGCACTCGCGTGAGGGCTCAGGTGAGCATCGGATGATTGATATCAATGCGCTCGTCGAGGAAAGCCTCAATCTCGCATGGCATGGAGCACGGGCCGAGACGCAGGGCTTTGAGATCAAGCTCAAGCAGTCCTTTGATCCCTCTGCAGGTGGGGTGGACGTTTTCCCACAGGACATCCGGCGAGCTCTACTCAATCTGATTACAAACGGCTTCTATGCGACCAAACGCAAGGCAGAGGCCAATGATGGCAACTACGAGCCGACTCTGGCGGCCTCAACCAAAGACCTTGGCGATCGTGTGGAGATCAGGATTCGCGATAACGGCACAGGCATTACACCTGACGTGAAAGAAAAGATGTTTGAACCGTTCTTCACAACAAAGCCAACGGGAGAAGGCACGGGCCTTGGCCTCTCGATCAGTCACGACATCGTCGTAAAGCAGCACGCGGGCACAATCGAGGTCGATACACAGCCGGGTGCATTCACCGAGATCAGGATTATCCTGCCGCGCACGCCTGCATTCGTCTGAAAAGCCCCGGCAGCTTCTGTGTCCGCTACTAACTTTTAGCGGACGGCCTTAATTGCTTGACGCTGACCCTATACGGAACCGATTCCCCGTCCGCCTCCTCCGGGGACAGGCTTCGCAAACGATCGACGCAGTCCCGTTTCTCTACCTTGGTTCGGCTTCAATTTCACGAGCCGACTCGACCGGTACCCCGTAGTAGTCGGCTCCGGCCGATCTGAACTTTTTGGCAAGCTCACTCGCCTGGCCGAAAGCCTTCACCGTATCCTGGGCCGAGAGTGCCACTGTCGTGGTTATGTCCGAAAGGCTTCCACCAGCTGCTGCGGCGAGTACAATCGAAACCAGGGTGCGCTCGTCGGGTGCCTCGGCTACTATCAGCCAATCGTACCGGCCCAATGTGAGATACCAACCGATGAGACGACCGCCGACGGCCGCGAGCAGCTCGGCAATCGCTTCGGAACGGTCTTCCGGCTTCACGGTCATTGCGCGGATCGCCGCCGGCGTGTAACGCCCTTGCGAAATGTAGATCGTCATATTGCTCTCCTGTCCAACGTGCTCCCGGTCCCTCGCGCATCGTGACAGACTGGGCGCACTCATAACAGTACAGTTGGGATGACGCGTCGAAGTTTAATTGTGAAACAGCCCGTGACTCCGCATTCTCGCAACGTTGATCGTCCGAGCTGTGCGGAGTTACGTCCCTCGAAAATCAGAGGGCGCAGGGAATGCCGGGCGCCAGCCGCGCCCGCAGCCTTGTGTGCGAAGACAAGAAGCACACAAGCAAAGTCACTACAGGTTCAGCACGGTCAGCCCGGCATTCCCCGCGCGAGTGGTTTTAACGGTTTCCTTCGTGCTCTCCCCGGTGTCCATGACGTCTTAGTCACCGTCGCCTGCGGATCGCAGCATGTCGGGCCCGACAGGGCCGACATCGGGAATCAGCAGATTTAGCGCCAGCCAAGGGGCGCCAGGACCACACGACTTCGCCGTCCGCATCGACGTCGCTCGTCCGGCGGCGACCAACGCGTCCATCGCATCCCGCGCCCTACACTCGTGACGATCGCGAAGCGCCCCTCTTATCGAGCGCGGGACGGCTGGATAAACCACTGATTTGGGGTCGAGATCACTGCGGCCGATTGGCGCGACGGGCAATTTGCGGATGGCACGCATGCGCGAATTGGCCGTCGGGCATTGACCTGAAATCAGCCTTGCCGATCCCTGATCAAATCCAGCATTTTCGGCGGGCGTTCACGCACGGCCAAGGTCTCCTGGGATGATGCAAAGGTCAGGACGGTATGCCCTGCATCGTCCCATCGCATTTTGCTGACCGTGTCCATGTTGACGAACACGGTCTTGTCGTCGTTGGCAGAGGTCAAAGCGACGAACGTCGGCATTGGTGTCAGCTCTCCATGTTCAGGTTTGCGATTATTCGATCACCTCGTCGGCGCGGCCAACAACGGTTGCCGGCAGCTCCAGGCCGATTGACTTTGCCGCCTTCAGGTTGACGACGAGGTCGTATTTGTTGGGCGCCTGAACCGGAAGGTCAGCAGGCTTTTCGCCCTTTAAAATACGATCCACGTAGCCCGCGGCGCGTCGATAATTTTTGACGACATCGGCGCCGTAAGCGATCATGCCACCATGATCGACGAACATCCTGCCGGCATAGACCGCGGGAAGGCGATACCGCGCTGCCAATTGAACGATGAGATCGCGATGGCCGTTCACCGCCGCGCCGGATGTGGCGATAAGGCCTCCATTCGGAAGGCGCGCAAGTTTCGCGATCCCGCTCTCGATCTCGCCGGCATTGCGCGTGTTGATCGGAATAATGTCGACGCCGACCGACCCTGCCACGGATTGAATGACGGCGAATTGCCCGATGCCCGAGGGTACGGTCGGGTCCCTGATAACCCCGACGCGGACGGTCGATGGCACCGCCTGCTTGAGCAGCTCCAGCCATTTCGCGCTCAGGCTGTAATCGAATTGCATGAAGCCGGTCACATTGCCGCCGGGCTGCGCGAGGCTCTCGACAAGACCGCTGCCGACGGGATCGATGGCGGTGGCAAACACAACGGGTATCTTGTTGGTAGCCTGCAGCACGGGCGGGGTCGTCGTCCCCCCGCCGGCGACGATGATCTCCGGATTTTCGGCGAGCAATTCAGCAACGCCCTTGCGGATATCGGCATAACTCGGCTTGGCGCGGTGGACAAGCATCTTCAGGTTTTGTCCGTCGATCCAGCCGAGGTCGCGCAAGGCTGCCGCGAAAGCCGAAATACGCCCCTCATATTCAGGATCGTCTTCGATCGCTTCGGCGAGGAGAACGCCGACGCGGCGAGCTTGATCCGCCGGCTGTGCGCGCGCGGCGTGATTTGAATACGCGAGCTGAAGCGCCGCCGCCCCACCGAGTAACGCAAGTAGTTCCCGCCGCCGCATGCGCGCCCCTCCGAGTCCCACGCCTGTGCGCTGAGAGCCTAACACGCTGTCGTGGCGCTGTGGCGGTGTCGCGATGCGGCGACTACGGTAAAACTCAGTTCGATCGTGAGCGTTGAGTGGATCGCGCCTGTTGGAGATCAACCTGACGCCCCGAGGTCTTCATTGCGGATTTCCAGGCTGTATTATATTGTACACAATCAAGCACCGTTGGGCCCAAAACCTCATGAAATCGACAACATTCACTGTGCGCGTCGATGCTGGCGTGAAGAAACGGCTGGAGCGGTTGGCCAAGAGTACCGGTCGCACCCGTTCTTTCCTCGCGGCGGAGGCGATCAACGAATATCTCGAAATCAATGAATGGCAGGTAGCGGGCATCAAGCGCGCCATCGCTTCGCTCGATCGCGGCGAGGGGATTCCGCATGACTCAGTCAAGGATTGGGTCGCTTCCTGGGACGGCGCGAACGAGAAGCCTGTGCCCGAGCGGTCATGACCCTGATCTGGTCGCCAGAGGCCATTGCCGACCTCGCGGCGTTGCGGGCCTATATCGCCTCAGACGATCCGGCGGCCGCGCAACGAGTGGCGCTCCATATCATCCGCAGCGTCGAGACGTTCCTTCCCAATAGCGCGGAAATGGGTCGACCGGGTCGAATTCCGGGCACACGTGAGCTCGTAATCCCGAGAACGCCTTATATCGTACCCTACCGTCTGGTCGGCGACACCATTCAGGTCTTGCGCGTCTTCCATAGCGCGCATCGGTGGCCCGACGTCCTCTGAAATGTAACCGACGCACCACCGTGCTCCGGAAGTCTGCCAAACGCGAAACGCAACCGCGAGGCCTGGTCGACGTGTAAAGCTGTGGAAGGCGTTGGAACCCGCAAGCTTCGACGGCGTTCAACGGAATGGCAGAAACAATAGCTGCTGACGCGCTTATGTCCGGCGCAGCGCCATGAGGTGTGACAGCGT
>Ga0306924_10001630_pt1 | contig 20687 bp, 17 predicted proteins | sample sta12Can44000111_FD_203756 | JGI IMG/M metagenome (GOLD analysis project Ga0306924, IMG submission 203756) | Lab enrichment of tropical soil microbial communities from Luquillo Experimental Forest, Puerto Rico - statanox.12C.anox.44.000.111 (v2)... | ecosystem: Environmental > Terrestrial >...
GAATACGGCCTGCGGCTGGCCGGCGCCCCGATACGGCGTCACCGGCACGCGATGCGTGTAGACGCTGTCGAACGTGACGTCCACGGCGGGGATCCGGTACGGCCCGGCCAGCATCGAGGCGGTCAGGAGCGGCACGACCAGGCCGCGCGGCGTGTAGGCGCCCGTGTCGTGCGTGAAGCGATCGCGCAGCGCGAGCAGGCGGCCCTCGTCGTCGAAGCCGACCTCGACCGTGTGCGCCTGCGTGCGTTCCTGCGTGGCGGCCAGCATGTGCTCGAGGCGATCCTCGAGCCACCGCACCGGCCGGCCCAGGCGCAGCGCCAGCAGCGGGATCAGCACGTCCTCGGGATAGACGATCAGCTTGGCGCCGAAGCCGCCGCCCACGTCCGGCGCCAGCACGCGCACGCGGTGCGCCTCGAGGCCGAGCAGTTCGCAGACGAACTGCCGCACCTGGTGCGGCACCTGCGACGAGGCCCACACGGTCAGAAGCCCGGCCATCGCGTTGTACTCGGCGACGAGCCCGCGCGTCTCCATCGGCTGGCCGCCGCCGCGCCCGATGCTCAGGCTCAGGCTCGCCCGGCGAGGTGAGGTCTCGAGCGCGGCCGTGACGTCGCCGCGGGCGAGGGTCACGCGGCCCGCAACGTTGTCCCGGATGTCGTCGTGAACGCGGGCGGGCCCGGGCGCGGTCGGCTCCTGCACCGAGGGCAGCGGCTCCCAGGCAACGTCGATCCGCTCGCGCGCGTCCTCCGCCGCGCTGCGGCTCTCCGCTACCACGGCCGCGACCGCCTCGCCGACGAACCGCGCACGGTCTCCGGCCAGGAGGGAGAAGTTCTTGCCGCGCAGCGCCGCGTGCGGCGGCACGATCGGCAACGGGCGCGCGGCATCGCCCAGGTCGGCGTGGGTGATCACGCCGGCGACCCCGGGCACCTCGAGCGCGCGTGTCGCGTCGATCGCGCCGATGCGAGCGTGAGCGTGCGGGCTGCGGAGGATGACGGCGTGCAGCATGTCCGGCAGCGTGATGTCGCCGACGTAGCGACCGCGGCCCCGCACCAGACGCGGATCCTCCTTGCGGAGGAGCCGGTCGCCGATGAACTTCACCGGGTCGCTAGACCTTGCCCAGGCGCGGATGGTCGAACATGGGGATGTCGACGCCCCACGGCGCCATCCGCTCGCGGATCTTCTTCAGGAATTCGGGGAAGACGCGCATCTCGTCTTCGGGCGTGTTGCCGCCCAATCCCGCCTCGCAGGAGATGCGATCGGCGTCGATCTCGGCCGGCGTGGCGCTGCCGCCCTCGATCGCGAGCCAGAGATTGCGGTAGCCGCGGAACTCGACGCTCTCGATCATCGTGATCACGGCGGACTCGATGTTGCGCACGGTTTCTCGTGTGAACGACGGCGCCCACGCGTCGAGGCACTGCCAGCCGAACGCGATGTGGCGCACCTCGTCGCGCAGGATCAGCTCCATCAGCCGGCGCACGGCCGGGTTGGTGGCCTTGTGCACGGTGGCCTTGAAGACGTCGATCAGGATCTCCTCCGCGGCGCAGACGAGGCTGGCGAAGATGCCTTCGAGCGACGTCTCGGGATCGAACGCCATGCGCCGGACGCCGTGCGTGCCGACCGCCCCCGCCGTCGGTGGGTTCTGCGGCTGCGGAAAGTAGCGGCCCAGACGCTCGGCCATCAGCCACGACGCCTCGGCGTGGCGGCCCTCCTCCATCGTGCGCATGGTGAAGAAGAATTGCAGGTCGGGCAGCCGGCGCTCGAGACAGAAGCGCAGCAGCAGCGCCGGGCTCTCGGAGATCGCGCCGTATTCGCCCCAGGTGCGCCGGCTCCAGTACATCTGCGCCGCCAGGAGCTGCTCGGCGCTGTAACGCTCGGGGTGCAGCTCCTCCCACGGGATGTCGGTCTGCGGATCCCACTCGAGCGTCTTGGCCCGGCGCCACAGCTCCCACACGTCGGGCATCGCCGAGGCGAGCGGCAGCGGATAACGCTGCTCGAGGACGTACGCTCCGGTGCGCTCCTTCTCGATGAGCATAAATTCCTTATCCTTTATATGCGCGCCCCAGCCCCGCGACGGCCTGCGGGCGCACGGTCTATAACGTGCCGAGCTCGGCGTGCTCGACGCGCGGCAGCTCGAGCTTCCAGGCGGCGAGTCGCTCGCGCACCTGGGCGACCGTCGCGCGGAGCACGCCGCGCTCCTGGGACGGCGTCGAGGCGCCGAGGCCGTGGCGCGCCGTTTCCGCCTCGGCGGAGAGCCACGGCTCGCGGCTCTTCTCGGGCAAGAGCCACGTGTTCCGGTATCCCGCCAGGACGACGTGGCTCAGGAGGTCGCAGACCGCGTCGACGACGGCCGTCCGTCCGTGCGCGTCCAGCGCCGGCACGCGGCTGCCCAGGAACGTCCAGGCGAACGCCACGTGACGGGCGCGATCTCCCGCGATGAGCCGCAGCGCGGCGCGCACCACCTCGTCCTTCGCCTGCCGCAGATGACTCACGAGCAGATTGAGATCGAGCTGATCGTCGAGCGCCCCGAGCGCGGCGATATACGCCTCGACCGGCAGGTCGCGATCGAGCGCCGCCTGACCGAACGCATGGTTGCTGACGCGCGCCAGGCCCGGCTCTTCTGGATCTGCCGTGTAGCCGCCGAAGCGCTCGGCCAGCATGTGACAGACCTCCAGGTGCTTGGCCTCTTCCGCCGGCCGGAACGAGAGAAAAAGCTTGGCGTCCATGCCGAGCGAGCCGGATTCCAGGCAGAAGCGGATCAGCAGCGCCGTGCTCTCCGTCAGGCCGGGATAGACGCTCCAGGCGCGGCGGCTCCAGGTGCGGCTGGCCGCCTCGCGCGTCGCCCCGTCGTAGCGGGTGGGATCGAAGCGCTCCCACGCGATGTCGGTCTCGGGGTTCCAGCGCAGGCCCTTGCCCTGGCTGTAGAGCTCGCGGAGCGCCGGCACCTCCGGAGCGAACTCGAGTGGAAAGCGTCGCTCGACGAACCGCTTCTCCTGCGCCTGATAGGCGCGGAGGAGCCGCGCCGGGTGCTCGGGGACCTCGCTCATCGCCGTGCTCTCATCGCGGGCGATAGTCTACGCGGCCGGGAATCGCGAGGCAAAACCGGCGATCGCGCGCCTCGCCTCTAGCCCAGGGCGTGCTCGACCGCCGCGCACAAGCCCGTGGCGACCGCGCAATCGCGCGCGCCCCATGTGCGGCCCGGATCGAACAGGACCGCGCCCAGACCCGCCCGACGCGCGGCGACCACGTCGACGAAGTACGAGTCGCCGACATAGACGGTCTCCGCCGGCGCGGTGCTCGCGGCCTGCAGACCGAGCGCGAAGACACGGGGGTCGGGCTTCGAAATGCCCACCACGCTCGAGTCGATGACGAAGTCCAGGAGCGGCGCGAGGCCGGCGATCTCGAGCGCCCGCTCCACCGAGCCGTTGGAATTCGAGATGACGCCGACGATCAGCCCCGCGTCACGCGCGCGCTGGAGGGCCTTGGGCGCTTCGCCATCGGCCTGGTGACAGAGCCCGATCGGCACGTTGAAGCCGCGCCGCCACTCGGCGATCGCGCGCCGCTCCGCGTCGTTCGCGATGCCGAGATACTCCGTCAGGTAGCGGACATAACGCCCTTCACCGGTGCGCTCGCGCGAGGCCTGCGCCGCCCGCTCGGTGTCCAGACGCATGCGCGCGCGACGCTCGGCTTCCGTCACCGCCGCCTCGCTGAGATCGTGGCCACGCGACCCGAGATAGGCGGTGAGCCGCGCGTAGTCCATCTCGAGCAACGTGTGACCGGCGTCGAAGACGACGGCGCGGACGTTCGAGCGGACCATGACGCGAGAGTTTACCGCGGAAATCTCCTTGACACGCGAGTGAGCCGCGCTGTACGAGGGGGGCGGCGGATGGCGCGCGTCACTCGACGGAAGGTGAGGTCAGCAACCGAGAGACGATGTAACAGTCCCGTTGTTTGCGTTGTGCACTGAGGTCGATTCACCGGAGGTGCCGCCTATGCGTCCCAAGGACCATCCCAGTTCACGGCGCGACTTCCTGAAGGCGACGGCCGCGACCGGCGTCGCCGCGGCCAGTCTCGATCTGTTCTCTCCCCGCCCCGCGACCGCGCACGACTCGGACGCGCCGGAGGACACCGGCCGCCAGCGCCGGCGTTACATCATCCGTGGCGGCGCAGTGATGACGATGGACCCGAGCATGCCCAACAAGGGCGACTGGGCCCAGGCCGACGTGTTGATCGAGGGCAAGAAGATCGTCGCCGTCGGGCCGAACCTGCGCGCGGGCGGCGCGTCCGAGATCGACGCGCGCGGCAAGATCGTCATGCCAGGCTTCATCGACACGCATCATCACCAGTTCGAGACCGCGCTGCGCAGCTTTCTCAGCAACGGCATCCTGATCAACGACGGCTCGGACACGCCGAGCGCCTTTCCCACGTATTTCGAGTTCATCCTGCTCACGTTCGCGCCCGTGTACCGGCCGGAGGACGTCTATATCAGCGAGCTGTTCGGTGGGCTCGCGCAACTCGACAACGGCGTGACGACGGTGCACGACGTCTCCCAGATCCATCACTCGCCGGCGCACTCCGACGCCGCCATCCAGGCCCTGTTCGATACGGGACGCCGTGCCGCCTTCGGCTACTTCGAGAGCGCGGGTGCCGCCATTCTCGGCACCAATCCCGACAACCAATATCCGACTGACGCGCGCCGCATCAAGAAGCAATGGTTCTCTTCGAGCGACCAGCTCGTCACCATGATCATGGGCGGCGAGGTCTACCTGCCGAAATACGAGGACGCCTGGAAGATCGGGCGCGAGCTGGGCCTACAGGTCGCGGCGCACATCCTGTCTCCGTTCAATATTCGCCCCACCCTGGACTTGCTTGCCCAGGGCGCCGGTGGCGATAGCGGGACGCTCGGGCTTGGCCCCGATAACCTCTTCATCCACATGACCGGGATGTCCGACCTGGGTTGGCAGGGGGTCCACGACCATGGCGTACAGGTCTCGGTCGCGTTCCCGATCGAGATGAATATGCGGCACGGCCAGCCGCCGATCTTCAAGCTGCAAAGCCTGCACATGGAGCCGTCGCTGAGCACCGACGTCGAGGTCACGATGACGGCGGACTTCTTCACCCAGATGCGCTCCGCCATGACCATGCAGCGCATGATCGTGAACCAGATGATCCTCGAGCAGGGGGCTTTCCAAGCCCCGTCTCAGTGGCCGACGCCGGACCCCGGCACGCCGCCGCTGCTCAACGTGCGCGACGTGCTGCGCTTCGCCATCGTCAACGGCGCCAAGCACCTGCGGCTCGACGGCAAGACCGGCTCGCTCACGCCCGGGAAGGAGGCGGACATCATCATCCTCGACGCCACCGCGCTCAATGTCGCGCCACTGAACAAGGTGCCGGGCGCGGTCGTCTCGCTGATGGACCGCACCAACGTCGAGACCGTGATCGTCGCGGGCAAGATTCGCAAGTGGAAGGGCCGGCTGCTCGACGTCGATCTCCGCCATCTGCGCCGTCAGCTCGAGGCGTCGCGCGACTACATCTTCAGCGCGGCGGGCGTCCCGCAGGATCTGTTCGCAAACGGCTAGGCGACTCGCGGTCGGGCGGGTGCGGAGGGGCTCAGGCCGCCTCGCGCGCCCGCCCGAGGTGCTCAGTTCGACTTGCTCGCCGGCCTGACCCGGCCGCCGCTGCTCTCGTATTCGCGTACGGCCTTTTTCAAGTCGGAGTACTCCTCGCACGGCAAGAAGCAGAGCTTGTCGAGCAGGGCGAGATGCTCCTTCGCCTTGGGGAGATCGCCCAGCACCAGGTAGGCCTCGCCGATGTATTCGTGCGCTCCCCGATGCTTGGGATCGATCGCAAGCGCCTTCTGATAGATCGGAATGGCCTTGGCCGCGTCACCGCTCTGGCGCGTGCTGTAGGCCAACCAGTTGTACGCGTTCGCGTTACGATCGTCCTTCGCGACCACCGCTTCGAATAAGGGGATCGCCGCCGTGTAGTTCCCGCGTTTGACGGCATTCACGCCCTCGGTGTACTTGGGGTCCTCCTCGACGGCGGGCGAGCTCGGCTTGCCGGGATCGGCGACGGCAGCGCCGACCGGAGCCAGAGCCAGCCCCATGAACAGGAGCATCGATAGCAGTCGCATAGGCCTATCTCCCTTCCTGAGGAAACCGTGATCCTGCCCTCGTGGTTTCGCGCCGCGATCACACCCGCCGGGACTTCTTCGACGGCATGATACGCGTCCGGGGCCTGCGTCGCGTGCTGAAGGCGGGGGACCGCAGCGCCTGGCCCGACTATGCGGATTTTCCGGCGGGGGTGCGACCGCTGCGGCAGAAGGGGTTCGCCGACGACGAGACCGAGCGGCCTAGACGCCGCGTCGCACGCGATAGTCCACGTTGTCCCGCACCCACTTCCAGAAGCGATCCTGGCTCGGGAGATCGGCGTCCGGCTTCATCTGGGCGCGCCAGCCCTTCATGACGTCGTGCTCCACGGCCCAGAAGCGCACGCGGTCGCGCTTGACCAGCTTGCGCCAGTTGTCGCCGACCTTCGGGCTCGCGTAGACCAGGCGGACGGTGACGTTCTTCGAAAGGTAGTCCAGCGGGCTCAGATCGATCTGCTGGTACGACGCGGGCGAGCCCGACTTGATCGAGCCGCTGTGGACGTCGGGCACGCCGTCGCTGACCACCATCACGGTGATCGGCGCCAGGACCAGATTGCGCTCCTTCACGTGGCGCGCCACCTGCTGGAAGAACACGTTGAAATCGGTGAGCGTGTCCGTGGGCGGAAACCACTTTTTGAGGTCGGCTTCGATCTGCTTGACGTCCTTGTGGTTGAACTCGTGGATCGGATGGAACGACTTCGGCTCGTTGTTGTCCTTGCCGCCGATGGCCGTCACGAACAGGTCGCGCGGCTTCGAGAGCCCGCCGAGCTCGTGCAGGTGGCCGTAGAGATAGTGGGCGACGAACGTGATGGCGTCGTCGTAGGCGGCCCGGAACGACCCGCTGGTGTCGAGGCCCACGAACAGGGTCGACCGCGGCGCCTTGGTGTCCTCGGGCTCCGCCGCCGAGACCACGACGACAGCGCTGAAGAGCGCGGCCGCGACCAGACGCGCCGTGAGCGAGATCCCCCGGCGGCTCATAGCGTCGCCGGCTTCCGGGGCGGCGTGTGCAGGTGCAGGGTCTGCAAGATGTGCCAGGTCTGCGTGATCTCCTTGGCTTCCTTGAACGGGAGCGAGAAGACCTGGCGCGACGACACCAGGACCATGCCGAAGTTGAGCGCGGCCGCGGCGATCTGCAAGACCGGCAGCACGAGATAGTCGAGCAGCTCCTCGCTCCGGGCGTGGAGCCACTCGATCTCCCGCTTGAGCTCGTCGACCGGCTGGCGCCACCACGCCGGCACCGGCTTGCCGTTGGCCGGGCGCGGGGCGCCCTCGTCGACCATCGGCCGCCGCGAGATGAAGGCGAGCATCGGCGGGGTACCGAACTGTCCGAACAGGAACCACGTCATGCCGCGGATGCCGATCCAGCCGAACGACGACAGGGCCAGGGTGACGCCGAGGCCCAGCTTCATCCCCGTCTGCTGCGCGATCCACGGCGTGAGCGCGTCGATGAGCTCCCGATAGAGGAACATGACCTCGAAGAACATCACGAAGAGCTCGACCACGACCATCTGGACGATGTACTTCCACTCCCGCTTCTTGATCGCGTCCATCAAGGTCTGCACGCACGCGAAGCTGCCCATGATGAGCAGCAGCAGGAAGAAGTAGAGGAGGGGCCCGGTGTAGTGCGCGGTCGACTCGCCGCCGACGAGGTCGACGAGCAGCTCGGTGACGGTCGGCATCAAGGTGTAGGTGAAGATGGCGGCTTCGAGCGCGCACCAGAAGATGAGCATCAGGAACGCGATCCACGGCACGCCCGGCCGGAAGTAGGATTCCGTCATCCGGCCCGTCATCGTGAAGGGCATGAGCGCGATCTGGCGGATCACCTCGAGCAGGAGCTTGGCCACGAAGGTGCTGAACGTCACCACCCAGCCCAGCACGACCGCGACGAACCGGAACATGCCCACCCAGTAGAGCCAGACCGCGCGGATGGCATCCCACCACGTCAGCATCATCGTGGGGATGAACTGTGCGCGGCCCGAGCGGAACGGCAGCGTATATATGGATAGCTGCGTGCACCAGACGGCCGCGATGGCGAGCAGCGCCGGGAAGACGAGGAAGATGACCTTCAGCGCGACCAGCCACAGCGGCGCCGGCGCGAAGAAGAAGTCCCACAGCGTGTGCTGAAGACGCGGGATCCACGCCAGCGGCGCCATCAGCAGGTCCGCCAGCTGACGCCACGGTTCGGGAATTCGCTGGATCAGCTCAAACATTGTCCCCTCCAGGTGCCGAGCATGGCGGTACGAGCGCCTATCCGCCTAGCAAGGTTGCGGCCGGGGATGTAAGGTGCTGATTCCGCGACGATGGCGACCTTTGGCCGGTGGGCCGTTTGGCATCAGGCACGCGAATCTGACACGGGCGTGGCGCGCCGGCCGAGCGGAGGCGGGGACCTACTTCTTGAGACGGTCCAGACGTCCCTGCCAGAGGAAGAGCTTGTCGAAGACGTGCAGGTGCAGGCGGCCGAACAGAAAGCCCACGGTCGCCATGCCCAGCCCCACCAGGATGTCCTGCACGGTCTTGCGATAGTTCACCGCGCGGCTGAGCGCGCCGAGCAGCACGGCGAGCACGAGGGCGGCGACCAGGCCGGCTGTCACCTCGCCGAAGGTCGGTGAAGTCGCGAAGAGCGGCCGGCGCCACGCGTCCCAGATCAACGTGAAGAGAAGGCCGAGCAGGATCAGCGTCGAGATGCCGGCGGCGATCTGCAGGCGCCGCATCAAGAGCCACACCTTGAAGCCCAGCCGGTCCGCGACCTTCAGCTGGCGGTAGAGCCGCGTCGTGGTGCCGGGCTCGCGCATCAGCGGCTCGATCTCGAGGAATTTCCACGGCGCCGCCGGCGTCTGTGCGACCTCGAAACCGAGGATCGGCTTCGACAGAGCGGTTTTCGTCATCAGATATCCGCTCGTCATCAGCGCGTACGCTTCCGACTCGGAGAACGAATCCAGATCGGTCCGAACGGCGGCGAGCCGGCGCTGCACGGCCCGCTGCACGCCATAGCTGGTCAGCGGCGAGTTGACGATGGGCTCGGAGGGATCCTGCGTGTCGATCCAGTCGACGGGCCGCGTCTCCAGATCCTTCTTGAGATGGACGAACATCATGCCCTTGAGCGTCCCGCCGCGCAGCCGGCTCTCGAGGTCCTCGAACTGACTCACCCGGACCCGCGACTGCAAGATGCTGTTGGACCGCAGCGGCACCCCCAGGAGCCCGTTGCTCGGCGTGTCCTGATCCTCCATCTGGCCGCTCGCGTCGCTCACGAGCACCACCGAGCACCCCTGCTCGAGGAGCGCGGCGGTGCCCTGGTTGTCGTGGACCCCGCCGTCGACCAGCCGCACGAGCGGACGCACCTTGCCGCTGCCATCGGGCGCGAGGCGCTCGTAGAGATTGGCCAAGGTGAGCGGCTCGAAGAGCCCGGGGACGCACGCCGACGCGGCCACCGCGTAGCCCAGCCGCATGCGCTTGTGCGGATCCGGCGCCTGCTCGTAGTACATCCGCCGCAGGCGGTAGTTGGCGTCGACCTCGGCGTCGATGCCGGCCGGCGGCTCCCCCATCCAGGTCGCGGTGAACTGCCAGGTGTGCCCCGTGTTGAGGCTCGTCGCGTTGAGCACGAGGATCGGGACCTTGTTGGCCCGGCGCCAGTTGTGGTCCTTCGGTCTGAAGTTCTTGTCCTCGTCCCTCGGGATGATCTTGAGATCGTTGAGCCAGCGCTTCCGGCCGCCCTCACCGTCGGCCACGCGTGAGTAGATCTCCCGCTCGTAGAGCTCGCCGGCCCGCTTGGTGCGAGAGTAGTCGGGCTGGACGATCATCCGCAGATTGGTGAGCCACTCGGCGGCGATCCGCGTGCGGACGTTGCGCTGGACGCCGCGCAGGAAGTCCTCGCTGATCCGCCGGACGACCGCGATGTAGTCGTCTCGCGTGATCGCGCTGTCGCGCTTGTCCGTGAGGAGCTTGCGGATCTCGAGATAGTAGTGGGCGCCGATGATCGAGCCGCCCGACACGCACGACAGGAACTCGATGTGCCTGAGGATATCGAGTTCCGCGAGGCGCGCCAGCACGCCGATGTGATAGAGCGACGCCCGCAAGCCGCCTCCGGAGAGCGCGAGCCCGAGCTTGCCGCGGACGACCGATTCCAGGGCCGGCCCGGCGTTGCCGAGCAGGACCGCCAGCGCCGATCGGGCGCGCGCTCGCAGCAGCTCGCGGTGGTCGCCCGCGTCGCGCTCCTGGATGAGGAACAGCCGCGCCAGCTGGCGCGCGGTGCTCTCGCGCTCCCAGTCGGGGACGTCGGGCAGCGCGGCCGCTTTGCGAAACCAGTCTGTGGCCTCGTCGTAGCGGGCCAGGCCGAAGTAGGCCTCGCCGAGCGTCACGAGGAACCACCAGGTGGTGTTGAGCCAGGCCGTCGCCCCGTCGGCGGCCAGCGCGGGAAGCTCGGCCACGATCGCTTCTCGAATCTGCCGGGCCAGCACGCGCCGCTGGGGCGCGACCTCCGTGAACGTCACGCCGGCCAGGTTGTCCGGCGACTCGATGTCCGCCAGCACGTCCAGGACGAACGCGGCGTTGATCGCCGTGTAGCCATAGTCACTGCGAACGCCCTGGCGGAATCCACGCAGGTAGAACGCCAGCGAGGTCTCGAGCTGCCGTTCGCACCCGGTGTGCTCCCACATCCGCTTGTAGATGGCACCGGCCAGGCCGAGCGTCTCCTGGTCTCCTGTCGTGGCGAGATCGTCGGCGGTCTGGAGGATGGCGAGCGCGCGCTCGAGCTTGGCGTCGGTCTGAAGGTCGGGATCCTTGTAGGTGGAGAGCGCGCGCTTCTGCGCGACGCGCAGGCGCATCGCCGGGCTCGCGACGACGGCCGGATCGCCGCTCAGCCGATCGAGGAGCCTGCGCGCCAGACCGAACCGGCGCTCCTTGTGGAGCGCCTGGACCAGCGTGAGCACGTCACTCGGGGACGCCGCGCGGCCGGCGAGAATCGCTTCCGCGTCGTTGACCGGATTCGACAGCACCGTGCTCATGGGAGCGACCTCGCTGTGGGCAGCGTGTGACTGTCGCTTCGAATACTAGCATCTGCGGCGGCGGATCGACAATGTGCGTCCTCCCGCGCGCGATCGGCGATGCATCCAGGGCATCCTGCACCACGACGGTATGCTGATGGTGTACCTGCCGAAGGAGAAGCCCCTGAGCCAGGCCGACGCCTACACGCCGGTGCCGCCGAACGCGACGCCGCCCACTCGGCCGAGCCCGTTCAACGTCGCGCTCGCCGAGAACATCGCACGGCTCAAGCTGGACGTCGGCGACCTGCTTCCCCTGCACGGTCGTCTGGTGCCCGTCGCCGAGCTCTACCGGGCGATCGGAAAGACGCCGTAGCGCCGCGCCGCTTACCCCTGTCCGCCCGGCGGCTCCGGCAGGCGCGCCGCGCGCCGAAGCCGCGCCTCGGCGTCGGTGAGGGAAGAGCTCCCGCGCACCAGGCTCTGGGCCACGCTGAGCATCGCGTAGCCGTCGCGCGCCTCGGCCTGGAACCGCTGCGCGAACGCTCCGCTCTGGATATCCTCCAGGACGCGGCGGAAGCGCGCAGCCAGCTCCTCGCGATCGAGCTCGATGGCGCGCGTGAGCCCTCCGAAGAGCGCCGTCGGCCCGTGATCCTCGGACGACCGGAAGAATCCACTGGTCCGGAAGCCCTCGAACACCGTCTCCATCTCGCCCGACATGTACATCTCCATCACCATGGCCTCGGGCGGAATCCCGCCTTCGCGACCGATCTCGAAGGCGATCATCACCGCGGTGCCGAGGAGCGGGCCGATGGTTTGCTCGACGAACAGATCGAGGGCCGCCTCGGTGGCGGCGCGCATCTCGATCGCTGCCGGGCGCAGGGCGCCGATGGCGTCCGCGAGGCCGAGCATGCGACGGTGGGCACGCCCGCTCCGGTCGGCCTCGACGCCGACGCACGCCCAGAAGCCCTGGCCCGCCAGATAGCGTGTCCTCGCGGCGGCGCCGGCCATCCGGGGCGCGACCAGCAGCACGTCGACCGTCTCCGGCGGGTGCACGAGGCCGAATGCCAGGCTGTAGCCCGAGCCGAAGGCGACGGCACTCCCGGGTCGCAGCTCGGGCGCGACGTCACGACGGAAGACATCGGGGATCACCTCGTCGGGCAACAGCACGAAAACGATGTCGTCGCCCGCCGCGGTCGCGAGCGGCACGACCTCGAAGCCGTCGGCGCGGGCGCGCTCGACATACTCATCGTCTCGATTGCCGATCCGGACCTTGACGCCCGAGTCGCGGAGGTTGAGGGCGGCGCTACGTCCGAGGTTGCCGTACCCGAGGACAGCGATCGACTCCCCCTCGAGGGAGCCTGGGGGCACGTCCTCGGCGCGGTACAGCTTCACGGGACTCTGTCCAGAAGCGGTCATCTCGTTCCGGTGACGGGCGGCCAGCCCGTCGGCAACGGCCACCGATTGTAACGCATGAGGTCGAGTGCCGGGGGGGTGTCCAGAGCGTGACATCGTCTATGTACGAATTGCTCGGCGGCGAGGTTCATCGGCGGGTCCCTTCAATCGGCCCCTCACGAAGTGGGCAAGTTTCCAGGCTGCGTCCAGTGCGGCCAGCGCGGCACGGGACTTGCGTGGTACCGTGGACTCCGGTAGGCAAGATATGAACGTGGCCGCGTGGACGAGGGATTTGACCTGTTCTTCCGTCGCACGTCTTCGCTTGCTGTTGCGAGCGCTCGGCTACTTCCGGCCTGACGCCGGCCGGATCGGACTTTCGATCGGCCTGCTTCTGGCCAGCATCGCGATCAACCTGCTCAAGCCCTGGCCGCTGGCGCTCCTCGTCGACGGGGTGCTCGGCAGCAAGCCGTATCCGGCGTGGCTGCCGAGTCAGGTGCAGGCCTGGACCCAGCCCGCGCAGATCACCGCGATCATCGCCGCGTCGCTGCTGATCTACATGGTGCACTCCGCTTTCTGCGCGGGGCACGTGTACCTGTCGATCGGGATCGGACTTCGCGGCCTGCGGCGGGTCCGCGACGCTGTGTTCGGCTGGATCCAGCGGCTCTCGCTGCGCTATCACCACGGCGCGGTGGCCGGCGACATCATCTTCAGGGCCGGGACCGACACGTGCGCGTTTCAGATCCTGTTCCAGGACGGACTGCTGATCGTCCTCAGCGCCACCGGCAATCTGCTCTTCATGAGCTTCATGATGGCTCGCTTGAACGGGTACCTCACCGCGGTCGCGCTCGTCGCGGTGCCGGCCCTCCTCGTGTCGATCAAGATCTTCGGCGGCGCGATGCGGGCACGCGGCATGGCGGCCCAGCAGGCGGAGAGCAAGGTGTACTCGCTGATCCACCAGGGCATCACCGCCTTGCCGCTCATCCAGAGCCACGCGCGCGAGGACCACGAGCAGCGACGCTTCACCGCGCAGACCGAAGCGGCCCGGCAGCAGAAGATGGCCCAGCAAGGTTTGGAGGTCTTCTACTGGGGCTCCATCTCGGTGATCCTCGGCGCGTGCACGCTCGCCGTGACCTGGGTCGGTGCGCAGGAAGTCCTCGCCGCGAGGCTCACGCTGGGCGAGCTGCTGGTGTTCCTCGCCTACGTCGCGCAGCTGTTCGAGCCGCTCCATCAGCTCTCGAAGGTGGGCGCGACCCTGTCGAGCGCCAGCGCCAGCACGCGGCGTGTGTTCGAGATCCTCGACACCCCGGAGGACGTGAGGGACCACCCCGACGCACGGCCCGTACTGCGCGGAGTCGTTGTCGACGGTCAGGCCGGCCTGCCGACCTCCGCCGACGACATGTTCGTCGGCGGCGGCGCTCCGGCCGTGCTGCGCGGCCGGCCGCTGCAGATCTACGGCAACGTGACGTACGACGACGTCTCGTTCGCCTACGGGTCGGCGCGGCCCGCGCTTCACCACGTCAGCTTCAAGCTCCTGGCGGGGACGTCGGCCGCCATCATCGGCCCGAGCGGCGCCGGCAAGACGACCTTGCTGAATCTGCTGCCGCGGTTCTTCGACCCGACGAACGGGGCGGTGCTGCTCGAGGGCGTGGATGTCCGCGATCTGCGTCTGGAGGATTTGCGGGCGCAGGTCGGTCTCGTCCTGCAGCAGCCGATCATCCTGCCGACCACCATCGCCGAGAACATCGCGTACGGCAAGCCCGAGGCGACCATGGAGGAGATCGAAGCCGCCGCGTACGCCGCCAATGCCTCCGGTTTCATCGAGAAGCTCCCCGAGCACTATCGAACGGTCGTCGGCGACGGCGGCGCGCACCTGAGCGTCGGCGAGAAGCAGCGGATCAATCTGGCGCGGGCGTTCTTGAAGGACGCGCCTATCTTGTTGATGGACGAGCCGACCAGCGCGCTCGACGTCGAGAGTGAAGCCCAGGTCGTGGCCAGCGTGTTCGCGCTGATGCGCGGTCGTACGACGTTGATGGTTGCCCACCGTCTCACCACTATCCGACGCGTCGACAAGATCCTGGTCGTGGAGCACGGACGCCTGACCGAGGTGGGAGCCCCCGACGATCTCCTCGCCGAGCAGGGCTACTACGCGCGCGCGGTCAAGGGGCAGCTCGCTCTCTGAGCACCGCGCCGTCCCGCGCGGTCACTTCGTGCTCCGCGCCCGCTCCGCCGCCTCACGCTCCCGCTGCCTGGCGTCGCGCTCGCGCGCGGCCTGCTCGAGCTGCCACCGTGCCCTGAGGCGGTCGCCCGCCTCGGTCACGGCGGCGTCGATACGCACCGCCTTCTCGAGCACGTCCGACGGCTGCGCCAGCGCTTGCCCGACCTGGGCGGCCTTCGAGAGGCCGGCGTTGGCGCGCTCGAGGTTCTTCTGCGAGGCCGCCATAGCTTCCCGCAGCTTCTTTCGCTCCGTGCCCTCGCCGCCCCACTCGTTCGTGACCACATCGAGGTACGCGCTCTGCTCCCTGGACAGGTCGGCCGACAGCCGCTTGTCGCCGGACGCCTTCTCGGCGGCGTCGGCGAGACCCTTGCCTCGGCCGCCGCCCCGCAGCGAGACGCGGGTCGACGAGATCTTGTCTCTCGTGATCTTCTCGGCGCGCTCTCGCGGGTCGGCAACGCCGCGTTCCCTCGCCTCGATGTCCGCGATCCGTTTCTCGTTCGCCTTCAGCGCGCCCTCGTAGCTCTCGCGGAGCTTCGCCCCGTCCTGGGCCGGCACGCTGGAGACCGCGCCGAGGGTCAGCACGAAGCTGGCGACCAGGATCGGAAGACCTCGTCTCACGGGGCCACGGCGATGCATCAGCGTGTCACTTGATGTTCTGGATCTTGCCCTGAATGGCATCGAGGCGCGCCGCCACTTCCTTGAGCTGGCCCGCCAGGCTCTCCGACAGCTGGCGCATCGAGTCTTCGAGCCGCGCCGAGCTCGCGGACAGCTCCTGGCTGGTCGCCGCCATCTTCCGGACGCCGCTCGCGTTCTCGAGCGTCAGCTCGTGATTGAGCCAGCCGAGCTGGGCGGTTTGCAACATGAACTTCCGGACCGACTCCAGGTCGTCGGCGAGCGCCCGCATGTCGGCCACGGCCTTGTCCGTGTCGCCCCTCGTCGCGGCGAGCTCCCGCTGCACGAGCTCCAACCGATCCTGTAGACGGCGGAGATCGGTCGCCAGCGCCGCCGCGGACGTCTGCTCCTGCTGGAGCGCGCTCGCGGTGACGGTCTCGGGGGCCTTGGGCACGTCGGCCCGATAGACGAACGTGGCCGCCGCCGGCATCGACACGGCATTGGTCTGGCTCTCCGGGGAGGCGGAGTATCGCGCCCAGGCGTCGGCCGGGCTATCGCCCGGCAGGACGACCAGGTGACGGTCCCGGGCGTCAAGAAACGCCAGGGCACCCACCTTCCCTGACTGTCTGATGGCCGACTGGATGACGTCGGACCGGGACGCGAGCGCCCGCTCCCGGTCCCGGATCGCCTCGGACTGCGCGGCCGGCATCAGCGAGTGGCTCGCGCAGCCGACCGCGAACACTGAGATGCTCATCAGGGAAATACCTGAGACCACACCGCGCGAAACCCCACGCGATGTGCGTCCGACCAGCACGCGCACTAGCTGGCGCATGTGAGTCCTCCGTGGTCGGGCCCTGGCGCGCTCTGGCCGACGCCTTTACGCGGTCTCACGACCGCATCCCGGGCGCCCGAATAGTGGACACCGCCGACAGGTCCCATAGAATCAACTCGTGGACGCTCTCCCTGAACCATTATGGCAATTCGATTCAAGTGAGCAACTACAACGGCTCGCCACCTTGGCGATCTCGTGCTAGCGCCCTTCCAGCGCCACGCCGCCGTCTCGCCGGCGGCTGTGTGTCGCTGACGTCACGAATGGAGTCTCGCGTGGCGACTCGTGGCTAGCTCGCGCTCCGCGGCTCCGGCGCGGATCAGCTTATGGCAGATCCTTCCACGCGCCTGGGCCATGATCAGCCCGTACTGGACCTCCGAAGACCGCTGGGCTGCACGCGGACTCCTGCTCGGCGTCGTGCTCCTCACGCTCGGCATGGTCTACCTCACCGTGCTGTTGAACCTGTGGAACAACGCCTTCTACAACGCGCTGCAAGACAAGAACATACCCGCGTTTCGCCATCAGCTCTTCCGCGTGACGTATCTCATCACCATCTTCATCTTCCTCGCGGTCTACCAGGTCTACTTGAATCAGATGCTCGAGATCCGGTGGCGGCGCTGGCTGACCGACCGATATCTTCGCGCATGGCTCAGTGACCGCGCCTACTATCGCATGCAGCTCCAGGCGACCGAGACCGACAACCCGGACCAGCGCATCGCTGAAGACGTCCAGCTGCTCGCGTCCCATACCCTCGGCCTGTTCACGGGAGGCCTGCGCGCGACGGTCACCCTGGTGACGTTCGTCGCGATCCTCTGGAGCCTTTCGGGATCCTTCACCCTCACGGTCAGCGACTTCGTCGTTCGCCTGCCCGGCTACATGGTGTGGGTCGCGGTACTGTACGCCATCCTCGGCACGATCATCACCGACTGGCTCGGTCGCCCGCTGGTGCGGCTGAACTTCGATCGGCAGCGCTACGAGGCCGACTTCCGATTCAGCCTCGTTCGCTTCCGCGAGAATACCGAGGGCGTGGCGCTCTATCGGGGTGAGGCGGATGAGTTTCGGGGCTTTCTCCAGCGGTTCGAGGACGTGGTGCGCAACTGGTGGGGCATCATGCTCCGCCAGAAGCGGATGACCTACTTCACGTCCGGGTACGGGCTCGGCGCGTGGATCGTCCCGTCGATCGTCGCGGCGCCCCGATACTTCCGGGGCGAGCTCGGGCTCGGCGGGCTGATGCAGACGGCCCAGGCCTTTCAACAAGTGCAGGACGCGCTGAGCTTCTTCGTCCAGTCGTACAAGGAGATCGCGGCCTGGAGCGCGGTGGTCGAGCGGCTCGCCGGCTTCGAGCGCACGCTCGAGGGCGTCCACCACGCGGCGAGCGGCTTCCGGCGCGTGGAGGGGCGGCCCACCCAGCTGACGGTGGCGGGCGTCGATCTCAATCGGCCCGACGGTCAGCCGCTCATGGCGGACGTCAACTTCTCGCTGCGGCGCGGCGATACGGTCCTCCTCAGCGGCTCTTCGGGCTCGGGCAAGAGCACGCTCATCCGGGCCATCGCCGGCATCTGGCCCTTCGGCCGCGGCGAGATCCGCGCGGCACGCGACGCGCGGATGCTCTTCCTGCCGCAGCGGCCCTATCTGCCGATCGGCGCGCTTCGCGACGTGGTGAGCTATCCGATGCCGGCGGAAGGCGTGCCCGAAGCGACGCTGCGCGAGGCGCTCGAGGCCGTGGGGCTTCCCCAGCTCGCGCCTCGTCTCGACGAGGACGCCCACTGGGCGCTGCAGCTCTCGCCCGGCGAGCAGCAGCGCATCGCCTTCGCGCGCGCGCTGGTCCAGAAGCCCGAGTGGCTCTTTCTCGACGAGGCCACCTCGGCGGTGGACGAGGCGACCGAGTCTCGCCTCTATCGACTGATACGTGAGCGGCTGCCCGAGACGACGCTCTTCAGCATCGGCCATCGAACGACGCTCCGTCCGTTCCACACGCGCCAGCTCATGGTGCAGCCGAGCCCCGGCAGCGCCGCCGCGGTGGTGGAGCTGCCGGTCGCGGCGGATCTCACGGCCGAATACGACCCGCTGATGCGCGACGAGGGCGCACGACATCACCGCCGCTGGTGAGGAGGGTCGACGCGATGTCCGACGCGACCATCAGCCCATTGCACGGAGCCAAGCCCCCGTCACACTGAGGGCCGGAAGACTGCGCCTCGCGGAGCGAGGCCGCCGGTGTCTTCGTGTCCGGAGCGGACTGGTTCCTCTCGCCCGGCATCGATCGCCGAACGCTCCTGAAGGGCGTGGGCAGCGCAGCGCTCGGCCTGCTCGCCACCGCGTCCGGCTCGTCGACGCTGGCGGGCACGCGCGAAGCCCCGAGCCCGTCGCAGCCGCGCGTGGCCCAGGCGACTGGCGCGCCCGAGTCGCCCGAGAGCCGAGAAACCGTCTACGTCTTCAACGTCGGCTCGAGGGACGTCACCCTGATCGATGCGGCGGATCGCCGGGTACGCGAGACCAGACCGCTCGGGGCGTCGGTGCGCTGGCTGTCCAACGAGCAGACGTACTGGGACGGCCGGCGGATCTGGACCTACGATTTTCCCGACAACCAGGTGCAGGCCATCGCGATCGATCCGAAACAGGTGGCGATCACCAGGACCATCTCCGGCCTCGGGAAGGGCCCAGGGCACAGCCTGGTGGTCCTCCCCGACAAGAAGACGGCCGCGATCAACGTGGCGGGCGATGACCTCATCGCCTTCCTCGACCTCGAGGCCGGCCAGGTGAAGTCGACGCTGAAGACCGGCGCCTTCCCCTGAGACCTCCATCTCTCGCCGGACGGTCGGTTCGGCTATACACCCGAGCGCGAGGCGGACACGGTCTCGAAGATCGACATGGTCAGCCGCACGCTCGTCAAGACCGTCTCGTTCCCTGCCCGGAGCAAGCCGCACATGCTGCGCGTGTCGCCCGACGGCAAGGAGGTGTGGGTGCAGACCGCCGACGCCAACACGAACGTGGTGCTCGGCGCCGACGACCTCTCGGTCCTCTCGACCGAGCCGACCGGCAAATCGCCGGTGACGAACGCGTGGACACCGGACCGCCGCTATTCGATCGTCACCAACGGCAGGGATACCTTCGCCCAGGTCTTCGACGCGCGGACGTTCAAAGAGGTGAAGCGATTGACGATCGGGCCGGGCGGCACCAACATCGGGTTCAGCAAAGATGGCAAGACGGCGTTCGTCGCCGTCACCGGCGCCAACCGGGTCGCCGTCATCGACGTGGCGAAGCTCGCCCTCGAGAGTCAGATCAGAGCCGGGACGGAGCCTCAGGGGCTGATCGTCCGGTAGCGGACGAGCGGCGCATCCCGTCGCTCGAGCCGGATCACGACGGCGACCGCCGGTATTCGCTCGGCCGAATGCCCATCACTTCCTTGAACGCTCGAGAGAGGTTCGCCGCCCCGCTGTAGCCCACGCGCCGCGCGACGTCGTCCATGTTCTCGTCCGTGTCGCTCAGCAGGCGGCACGCCACCGCGATTCGCAGGCGAACGTAGTAGGTCGCGGCCGGCAGTCCGAACGCCTGCCGGAAGATGCGAATCAGATGGTCCTCCGACACCCCGACCCGGCGAGCGATCTCGTCCACGGTGAGCGGGTCGCGGTAGTGACCTGCCATCAAGTCGACGGCGGCTAGGAGCGCCCGGGACAGATGAGCGCGCGTGGGCACGAGGTCTCCCAGAAGCCGGTCCACGTGATCGAGGATCAGGTCGACACGGTTCGGCAGCGCGTCCAGGCTCGGCTCGACGGAGGGATCATTGCTGACCCACACCACCGCGGCGCCCGGAAAACGGGGCGGCAACGCCGACAGCGCGGAGAGCTTCGCGGCATCCGGCGCGTGCAGGACGAGGACGCGCGCGGGCAGATCCGCCGCCAGGGCGCCGGCGACGCTCATCGCCGTCACGCGAACGTAGAAGTGGAGTCCCAGCTGCACGGGAACCAGCGCGACCGCGTCGTCGCTGACCAGCAGCACACCGGGCGTCGCTCTGGCGGGCCGAAGGCTCCGCAGAATCGCCGCGCGAAGCTCACCGCGCTCCCAGGGCTTGGTAACGTAGTCGACGGCCCCGAGCTTCATGCACTCGACGACGGTCTCGGTCTCGCGGACGGCGCTCATCACGACCACGGGCGGTCGAACCCGGGTCGAGTTGAGCCGCCGCAGAAACTCTTCGCCGGCCATCTGGGGCATCCGGAGATCGAGGAGCACGACGTCGACGGGCTGGTGGGCCAGGAGATCCAGCGCCTCCGCACCGCTCCTGGCGGTCACGACGTCGAAATCGTCCTCGAATTCGATCCTGATGAGGTCGAGGATGGACTGCTCGTCGTCGATCGAAAGGATCGTCCGTCGCGTCGACTCGGCCACGCCGTGTCCTTTAGTTCCCGCCGCCGGGAAGTCCGGCGTAGGAAGGATAGCTCACCGAGCCGCGAGGGCAATCGGCCATAGGTCTAGGCGCGCACCGATGTCGGAATAGGACATGTCGCCCACGGATTTGGCCATAGA
>Ga0306924_10001634_pt1 | contig 20663 bp, 16 predicted proteins | sample sta12Can44000111_FD_203756 | JGI IMG/M metagenome (GOLD analysis project Ga0306924, IMG submission 203756) | Lab enrichment of tropical soil microbial communities from Luquillo Experimental Forest, Puerto Rico - statanox.12C.anox.44.000.111 (v2)... | ecosystem: Environmental > Terrestrial >...
CAGAGCTATACGCTGCTGAAAAAGCATGGGTGCTACGTAAACGAAGCATGTGACAAGTGCGGCCATATTCTCGGCCCGGTGCGATTCACGCAAAGAAGTGACAATGGAGCCTGGTGCAGCGCGATTGTCGTGATGGAAAGGAAGCCCATGCGTCAGGTACATGCCTGACGTCCGAAGGTCGCGCAAATACAGCTCCGCCATGCGGATTCTCGCGTTACCCTAGACCACTACGCACATTTGATTGACAGCTCACATAGGGAAGCAGTCGAAAGAGCGGCCGCATTTTTTGGACCGTTGTGGACCGAAAATTAAGGGATCAGTGAACTAAATAATAAGTTAATTGGTGGAGCCGATGGGATTCGAACCCACGACCTCCTCGATGCCATCGAGGCGCGCTCCCAACTGCGCCACGGCCCCACAGGAAGAACTATAGAAATTCTACCACAACTCACGTCATTGGCTTGCGGTATCCGCCTCAAGAGATTCGTGGGGGAGAGTCACAGGATTTACATGGCGCGGCGGGCGGGTTCCAGTAAAATGCTGAGACCATGGCGAAACTGACGTTTTTGGGCGCAGCAGGTTGCGTGACGGGATCGAAATATCTGGTAGAGGCGGCCGGCAAGAAATTGCTGGTGGATTGCGGGCTCTTCCAGGGAACGGAGGATCTGAAAGAAAGAAACTGGCATCCGCTGCCCGTAGATCTAAAGACGATTGACTATGGGATTTTGACGCATGCGCACCTGGACCATACCGGTTGGCTACCGGTGTTGGTGCGCGACGGATTTCGCAGACCGATTTTTGCGAATCCGGCAACGATCGAGCTAACGGAGCTGCTGGTAAAGGATTCCGGGCACCTGCAAGAAGAAGAGACAGCGAATGCGATCAAGCACAAATGGAGCGAGCACCCGGAGCCGCGCACGCTTTACACATCGGAAGACGTGGACCCGATGCTGCAACTGCTCAAGCCGATGCCGCGGCGGGGCGGCTTCGACATTTCTCCGGAATTTCATGTGGAGTCCTACGACGCAGGACACATTCTGGGTTCGTCGAGCCTGGAACTAACGATCACGGAAAACGGAAAAAAGTCGGTGATTATTTTTTCGGGAGATATCGGACGATATGACCAGCCGATCCTGAACGATCCAACGACGCCGGCGACGAAACAGATCGATCTTCTTTTGTGCGAATCTACCTATGGCGACCGGGATCATGAACCGGGCGATCCGATGGGCATTCTTGAGGACATCGTGAATCGGGTGGCGAAGCGGGGTGGTTCCGTCGTTATCCCGGCGTTTGCGATCGGGCGGACGCAGACTTTCATGTACTACCTGCGGCAATTGGAAAATCTGCAGCGGATTCCGAGTTTGCCCGTATACGTGGACAGCCCGATGGCCTTGAGCGCGACGGATTTGTATCTGAAGCACAAGGAAGACCACGATGTGCAATTCGGAAGGGATGAGCAGAATGCGGGCGACCCGCTGAGCGTGCATGAGTTTCATCTGACGCGAAGCGCAGAGGAATCGAAGCAGATCAACAACGTGAAGACGCCGTGCATCATTGTCTCGGCTAGCGGGATGGTGACGGGGGGGCGCGTGCTGCACCACCTGGCGCAGCGGCTGGGCGACACACGGAATTGCGTGATTCTGGGAGGATTTCAAGCAGAGGGCACGCGCGGGCGGGCGCTGCAAGAGGGTGCGAAATCGCTCAACTTATTTGGGCAGCCGGTGCCCGTGCTGGCGGAGATCGTGGAGATGGGGCAGCTTTCCGCACATGCGGGAAAAAGCGAATTGCTGCGCTGGCTGACGGGCTTACAAGTGCCGCCGAAGCAGGTATATCTGACGCATGGAGAGCCGGCGGCAGCGCAGGCATTGCAACAGGCGATTACGCAAAAATTCCGGTGGAAGTCAGCGGTGGCGAGATATTTGGATACGATCGAAGTCGGGTGAGTTACCGAGTCCCGGGATTGATTGAAGGGATTGGGGTTGGGTCCGGTAGGGCTTGTCAATAGTTTGTAATAATCCAAGAAAAGATGCAAGAGCGGAGAAACATTTGGGGGGAAGGTTTCGTCTATAGGAGCAAGACCACTCGCGGGGTAGGAGACTAACCACCACAGGGCAACCGACCAATAGTCTTCTACCCCTTTAACTCTATAAACAGAAAAGACTTAACTTTGATTACCTACCTTCCTTCATTATCCCGCATCCTAGTTCAGATCCTTATGGCGCAAAAGATGCGTCCCTATGGATGACAGTTGGGTTTCCCTTTAAGTGGTTGCTGGTACGGCGCGCTTGGCGGGCGTGCCTGCGGACATGGGAGGAATTTCGGCCAAACTGAGTCCGGCGACAAACATGGGTAATGGTGAAACGCGGCCCCAGCGATTGATTTCCCAGTGAGCACGGAGAAGACGGATTTCGGGGCGGAAGACAAGATCGAGAACCATTCTGGTCGTGCCGCAGTAGAACTGCTGGGGAAGTTTGAGGAGCGGCCGCTTGCCGTAGTCTTGTCCATCGGCGGAGCCCCAGATGGACACGTCGAGGGATTCCTGTTCGATTTGTTCGGTGACGGTCAGTTCGCAAAGAAATGTGCGAGAAGCGGCTTGAGAGATGTCGAAGGATTGGCCGTCGGCGTTGGATTCGAGTTTGGTTTCGGCAGGGATGAGAGAGAGTTCGAGGGACATGGTGGGATTCTTCTTTGTCTAAAGCGATTCTTCGTGGTACGGAATCGATTTGACTGACCTAGACATGGTATTCCAAACGGGCAGTGATGAAAATCGCCGAATTTGAGATTCTTCGGGCATCCTCTGCGAATGCCCTCAGAATGACATTGCTAATCAGCAGCCCGCTAGGTGTGCAAATTAGCGAGGCGGGCTTCGGCGGCGGCAAGGGTTTCTTCCTTTTTGCAGAAGGTGAAGCGGACCTGCGAGGCGCCGTCGCGGGCGTCGTTGTAGAAGCTGGAGCCGGGGACGCAGGCAACGCCGATGGTTTCGACGAGGTATTTGGCGAAGGAAACATCGCGGGAATCGGCGGGATATTTTTTTTCGTCGAATTGGAAGCGGGAGATGTCCGTCATGATGTAGTAGGCGCCTCGAGGTTTGTAGACGGTGAAGCCGGAAGCGGTGAGGATTTTGAGAAGGCGCTCACGCTTCGCGGCGTAGTTGGCTGCGAGCTTGTCGTAATACGATTGCGGGGATTTGAGGGCAAGCGCACCAGCCTGCTGGAGGGGCGCGGCGGCGCCGACAGTCAGGAAATCGTGCACTTTGCGAATGGCTTGGGTAGTGTCAGGAGGAGCAATGGCCCAGCCGACGCGCCAGCCGGTGACGCTGTAGGTCTTGGATATGCCGCTGATGACGATAGTGCGGTCTCGCATGCCTTCTGCGCTGGCCATGGTGATGTGCTCGGCGCCGTCGTAAAGGATGTGCTCGTAAATTTCGTCGGTGATGCAGTAGGCGTTCCAGCGGACGCAGAGATCGCGAATAAATTCGAGTTCGGCGCGGGTGAAGACTTTGCCAGTGGGATTGTTGGGCGTGTTAAGAATGATGGCCTTTGTGCGCGGGCCAAATGCGGCGGCCAATTGCTTTTCGTCGAAGGTCCATTCGGGCGGCTGAAGTTTAACGAAGCGGGGTGTGGCGCCGGAAAGAATCGCGTCGGGGCCGTAATTTTCGTAGAAGGGCTCAAAGACGACGATTTCATCGCCGGGATTGATGATGGCCATCATGGAGGACATCATGGCTTCGGTGGAGCCGCAGCAGATGGTGATTTGGCGTTCGGGATCGACGGTGATGCCCTGCGTGCTCGCAAATTTTTCGACGATGGCGTCGCGCAGCGGCTTGGCACCCCAGGTGATGGCGTATTGATTGATGTCGTCAGCGATAGCCTGGCGGGCGGCTTCCTTGATTTCCTCGGGAGCGGCAAAATCGGGAAAACCCTGCGAAAGGTTGACGGCTTTGTGTTTGAGCGCAAGGCGGGTCATCTCGCGGATGACGGATTCGGTGAATTGTTCGGCCTTGGCGGAGAGCATGCGGCGGGCGATTTGGGTCATGTTGGTTTCGGGTGTGGACATGAGAATAGATTGTAACGTAGCAGTTTCTTTGGATACGACCAAAAGCGGCAAGACGAAGAATTTGTGGCGTTAGACCCACCGTCCATCCCGAAAACGCGTCGGGATGGGATGCGGCGTAAGAAAGAAAACCCAAGAGCACAGGCAGGAGTGCCTGTGCCACTAGCGGGAATGGGTGGCGGCGGAGACAGTGGTCTTTGCGGTTTCGCCGTAGATCATGCGGTACATGACGGTATTGCGCAGAACGATCTGGACGTATTCGCGAGTTTCGGTGAAAGGGATGGATTCGACGAGTTCGGGAATTTCTTCGTAGCTGCGCTCGGACTTCCACAGGACGATGCGGTCTTCGCCGGCATTGTATGCGGCGGCGGCGTATTCGGGGCCACCGGTCGAGCGCGTGAGATCCGCGATGTATAGCATGCCTAATTCGATGTTGACGTTGGGGTCAAAGAGAGAGGCGTTGGTGTAGCGAACCTTGCGCTGCTTTGCGAGCAGACGGCCGGTCTTGGGGAGAATCTGCATGAGGCCGATGGCGTTAGCGTGCGAGACGGCGTCTGCCTGGAAGGTAGATTCCTGGCGGATGAGGCCGGCGGCGAACATTGGATCGAAATCATTGCGCTCGGCTTCGCGGCGGAGGGTGGCTTCGTAAGGGAACGGGAAAAGAACCTTCCAGATACTTACGGGAACTTCGTTGAAGCTGCGCGAATCAAAGCTGGGAACGGCGAGGCGTCCATAGGCCATGCCGGTGGCGAAGTGGCCTTGATCGAAGGCAGCTTGTGCGGCTTCCACCAGGAAGCGCGGAGAAGCGGTGCCCGCATAGGCGGCTTTCAATTCGAGTTCAGCGGAGGCGTCGAAAGCGATGGTTCGTAGGGCCTGCGCGCGATTCCAGCGATCCGTGACGGCCGGCGCAATCGGCTCGTCAAACGGACGCAAAGGAGGCGGGGGCGGAATCTGCGTCAGAAAATCGGGAGCGTCTTCCTCTCCAGGACCGAGTTTATCGAGCCGCAGCAGGGCGTGTTCCCCAAAATAGGTGGTCGGGAAGCGGTCGGTTGCTTTCTTGTAGTACGCACGAGCGTGGGCGGGGTTGCCGCTGCGTTCAGCGTTGCGCCCGAGCCAATAGAGCGCGTTGACGGCGCCACCGGACACGGGATACTTGCGAAGAAAGATGGAGATTTTTTCATCGGCGTAGGGCTGATGATCGAGATAGGCAACCCAGGCAATGCGCCACTCCGCGTTGTAGGCGTTCTTGCCCGCTGGATCGGCGTCGAGGACACGCTGGTAGTAGCCGACGGCCTTGGAGCGATCCAGCTGTACCCAATAATAATTTCCGGCGGCCATCAATGCTTCTTCGGTCCAGCGGCTCTGCGGATATTTTTCCGCTGATTTCTCAACGGCGGTGAGCATCTCAACTTCATTTTTCTCGGAGCGTTGTGCTTGTGAGAGTGCGAACAAGCGTTCGGCATCCACTTCCGGATCGCTCACATTGAGAGCCGTGAATAATCTTGGAGCGGGCTTGGGATGCTGGCGACATTCGGCGGCACGAACCAGGGCTCGCTGGCGCATGGGATTCGCAGGATCCTTCAGCATGGAAGCAAGCTTTTCGTACTCAGCGCGCGCTTCTTTCCACTTGTGGCCGTCGTACAAGGCCTCGGCGCGCTGATCCTGCAACTCTGCCGTGGCATAAGGGAATTCGCCGTGGAGTTCCTTGTTGAGTTTCGGGAGCGCCGAACCTGCGTCCTTCGCTTCGTCGCTCAGAGGGTATTTGTAGAAAATGGTCTGAAAATCCTTGGTAGCGGGGACGAGTTTGCGCGCCGATTCGTAAGCGCGAGCCCGGGCGAGAAGAAGCGCGGGTTTGGAGTTCACGCCGGCGTAAGAGGCCAGAGCTTCCAAGCCTTCCTGGGGCTTGCCAACTTCAACGGTGACGGGAACATATGCGGCGAGCACTTGTTCCTTGATTGCCGTGTTCGGATAGTCGTTCAAAAGCGTCGTAAAGTCTTGGATCGCTTCGCGGTTCCTAGCCAGCGCGTGTTCCACTTGCGCAGTCCAGAAGAGGGTGTATTCGCGGAGCAGGGCGTCGCCTTTGGCTTTCTGCGACCAGGCTAACGCTTGCTGTTGCCGGGCCTTACCATAGTCGTCGTAAGCGAGAGCGAGAGCAGCACGCTCTCCCCAAACGCTCGTGGAATTCGTATTGGCGAAGGCCGCGAGCTTGTCGTACGCGCCCGGCGTCTCGTGATGCAAGTCACGGGCAAGGAGAGCGAGATCTTTTTGCGCGGCAGTGTCCTCGGGAGTGGCCGAGTAGAGCGATGGATCGGTGGTGTCCGGCTTGCAGCCCGCGCGGCAGGCGGGAGATCTTGGTTTGGCGGGTTTTTTCTTTTTGTGCTTTGGGGCTTGCGCGAAAGCGTTGACGCTGCCAAACGCCAGGCACAGGCTCAGTGCAAAGGCCAAAGTGCGGGGGACAATCGCGCGCGCCTTATTTGCGCTAACGCGACTTGTCGGCCGTGGCGTACGGATAATCGCCGAGCAGCGAGGCGTCTCCGTCGGCGAGGATTTCCACCATCCACCGATAGAAGTAGTCCACCGGGTGGTCCATGATGGGTTTGAATCTGCGGTCGTATTCTCGATGAGCTTTCTCAATGTCGTCTTTCAATCGGATGCAGAGATCCTTATTTTCGCGGCCTTGCCTCACAAGTTCCGGCCGCAACATTTTAATATCCTGCATCGAAACTTTAGCCACACGATTTGCGCGGCGATGAAGTTCTTGTTCCTCAGAAGTCAACTGGTTGATGTCGAATTCTTCGTCCGCGCCAACCGGGGCTTCCGCAGATTCCAATTCTACAGGAGCCGACGTATCGGCGCTGGGCTCAAGGTCAAAGGCCAGTGGCTCCACAGGTGCTGCCGGAGCCGGTGCGGCTGCGCGCGGTTGGGGAACACTGGGTGTGGGGCGGTGTGGCGCGGGGGGAGCTTCGGGCGCGACGATGCCGATGGCCTGGGTAATCCGTTCCTCGAGGGGCAGGCTGCGCGGACCGGGCTGCAAAGAAACGGCAATGAAGCGGGAAAGAACTTCCAGGGAAGCCGATAGGGCCGCGGCCGAAGTTTGTGCGCGGAGCATGGGAGGCAAGGAGTTTGTGGGGCGGGAACTGGAGCAGGCAGCAACGACATCGTTAATGGCCTGGTTGAGCTCCTCGGTGGTGCGCTGGATGCGCTCGAGGTTGTCGCGGACGGCGCGCGCGACGGCTTGTTCAACGGCATTGGGTTCTGGTGACATGGTCATTTTCGGCGAAACTCGACGAAAATTCTCCCGATTGTTCATTTTGGAAGGAAGGACGTGGGGAGTCAACGGGGACGGAAAGTGCGTGTGACCAATTGTTGCTTAGAGGAGAGGGTGGGACGTAACTAATTGAGGACAGGGTGGATGGTACGCCCACCGAGGTTCCTAGGGAGTTTAAGAGACGACTGGCTCCCATGTGGGGAGCCGGGGATGAAGGGTCTTTGCGGGTGGCTAGGCAACGCGCCAGGACCGCGTCCCATTCCTGCGGCCGGATGGGTTTGGTGAGAAAGCCATCCATTCCGGCCGCCACGCAGCGTTCCTCGTCGCCCTTCATAGCGTGGGCGCTCAAGGCGATAACGTTCTGGTGATGAAGACCGCCGTGCTCCCGTTCGCGGAGCAAAGTGATGGCGGTCAGTCCGTCCATTTCGGGCATCTGCACATTCATCAGGGCAAGATCGAAAGACTTGCGAGCCAGGACGTCGAGGACTTCACTTTTGGTGCGGTTGGCGATCTCGGCGGCTTCCTTCGCAAGACGCATTTCACCTTCGGCTTGCTTGCGCTCGCGAACTTCGTTCTGAAGCTCTTGCGTGCGTTCCTAGACACGATCTTCGAGATCGTCTTTGGCGTGCTGGAGGGCGGCATCGCGCTGCTGAATTTCGTCCAGCATGTCGTTGAAAGAAAAGATCAACGTACCGATTTCGTCTCGGCGGCCAAGGGGGAGCGCGCAGTGAATAATAATCTTTTTCGGAGGAGACATTCTGCGCGATCGTGGCAAGCTCGAGACGAAGCGGACTTTGCTTTCCTGCAAGGAGAACCCGATGATTCCACCCTGCTGGGCGAAATTGTCCGTTTCGCCGACGGTGAGGACTGGGGCTCGACTCAAGGCGGCAGAGGGTGAGCGCTGAAGAGCAGAGGCCGTGGCGTGGTAAAATAACAGGTCAGGGGGCGACACGGTTTCGACGGAAGCTGTCGCGTCCCGGAGGCATGCCGGGGGCCAACCGCCCGTAATTGGCTGGAAACTAGAACTGCCAACAACAACTTGGCACTTGCTGCTTAATTAATTAAGCGCACGCTTCCCCGGGCTTTGCTCACGGGCCCGGCAAGAAGCGTCATACAGTGAGCTGGCCTGAGCCTTTCGGTCCGTAAGGCTCGGGCGAGAACCATCGGACTAGCCGGCTGCGTTTCTTGCTCGTTCTAAGCGCGGAAGGCGAAACCTAGCGAACTGAGATAAGCATGTAGGCTCCGTGGCGTAGCGCTTTTCGGACGGGGGTTCGACTCCCCCCGCCTCCACCAACCACTTTTGACGGATGGCCTGAAATCGGAGGAAAGCCGATCCAAATGAAATGATCCACTGCTGCCGACGATAAGCCTACGCCGAAGGGGAAGTCGTGTTGCTGGGATTTTGCGACCTTCAGGGTTGTACTGAAGTGCGGCAACTGCCGCGACGACGCGCCACGTTCCGGAAACGCGTCATTTGATACAGCTGTATGAAAGCGTTGTGCCGAAACCACACCCCGTTTTCTCGCAGGCATTACCGCAGCAGGCTCACGCGACGCAGCAGGCCAGCGAAGCGCGGGTCGGCTCGGAGTGGGTCCATCCGGGGATCCACCCCGGCCCAAGGCAGTCAATCCGAGCGTTCGTTATATGCCTTGTCCAGCCACTCGAATGCTTCGTCTGGCTCTCCCAAGCCAACGAAAATGCCGGCCACATCGAACGAGCAAACATAGCGCTCTTTGGATTGCTCAATGAGCCTTTCAATTACTTTCCTGGCTTCTTTTCGCTTTCCCGCCTTAGCATAGACGTAGCCGACTATGGCCAAGTGAGAGGGGCTCCCGCTGAGCCGCGCACCGTTTTCAGCTTCCGAGATTGCGTCCGAGAAGCGGCCTTCAAAAGAGAGCGCCAGCCCCAGAATCGCGTGGGCAGTTCCGAGATTGGGAGCTAGTTCGATCGCTTTGCGGCACTCGTCGATCGCCTGGTCGAATCGATGTGCGAGGTAGGTATGCGACAGGGCCCCTGCTCTGGCCCTTGGGGAGGCGGGGTCGAGCGAAACGGCGAGCCTGTCCTCGGCGAGTGCATCATCAAAGCGTCCAAGTGTGCTCAGATACGTGGCATAGCCCAAATGCGCTTCCACCAGGCTCGGATTCAGCTCCATAGCACGCCGGAATTCCTTCCCCGCGCCTGGCCAATCCCACTCGTAGAAAAGCTTGAGGGTCCCCAAGGAAGCATGGGGTTCGGCGAGGGTTTCGTCCAGCTCTATGGCCTTCACCGCCGAAGCCTTTGCCTTGGGCATTGCGTCCATTGGGGCCATATACAGGCTGCTCAAACTTCGATAAGCGTTGGCGAGACCTGCATAGGAGAGCGCGTCGTTGGGATCCTTCGCAATTGCTGCCTGGAAGTAATCGATGGCCTTTTCGGTCGCCTCGCGCGTCCCGGAGCGGAGGTAATGCAGGCCAAGAAGATAGTCCTGATGGGAATCAGGATTGACGGCGCGAGCAGCCGCGACATACGCCTGCTGTGATGCCCCGAGTTTCACCCCCACCTCCTCGGCGACATTCTGGGCAACTTCGCGTTCGAGGACGAGCACGTCACGCATTTCGCGGTCGTAGCTTTTGGCCCACAGGTGACGATCCGTGGAAGCCTCGATTAACTGGGCGTTGACCGCCACTCTGCCTCCGGAGCGCTGCACCGTACCTTCCAGCACCGCATCTACGCCCAACTCTTTGGCGATCTGGCGCAGCGGCTTGTTGGTGCGCTTGTATTGCATCACCGAAGTCCGTGAGGTTACCTTTAGTCCGCTTATTTGCGCCACTTCGGTAATCACCGTTTCGGTCATACCGTCGGCAAAGTAGTCCTGCTGTGCATCGTCGGAGAGATTTTCAAGTGGCAACACGGCAAGGGACTCGATGCGCCCCGGCCCGGTTCGCTTCTGGAAGCGTTCACGCCAGCCGCCAACATTCAACCCCACAAGTACACCTGCTAACAGGACCGCGGAGATCATCGTGAATGCGATTCTGTAGCGCCTTTGGGTCGGAGGAAGTGCCGGGGCAACTCTTGAGGACTCCACCAATCGGCGTAGGTCCACAGCAAGCTCTTTGGCAGATTGGTAGCGGTTTTCTGGATCCTTCTCCAGACACTTCAGTATCAAGTCCTCTAATTTGGGCAAAAGATCCCGATTCAATCGCCCTGGCGGAGGAGGAGATTTGTGCAGGATGTCGTCAGAAAGCTGCGTGGCCAGCACTTCGCGGAAAGGCCTCTGGCCCGTGGCCATTTCATAAAGCACTACCCCGAGAGCATAGATGTCCGTGCGCGCATCCACTTTCTGTCCGCGCAATTGCTCCGGTGCCATGTAGGGGAGCGTTCCCACTACCGCGTGCGTTTCAGTCAAACTCTCAGCCGCGGCAGTCAGGTCGCTCACTGGCTGCAGGATCTTTGCCAGGCCGAAATCGAGCACTTTCGCTTCGCCCCGCACCGTGACGAAGATGTTTGGCGGTTTAATGTCCCGGTGCACGATTCCTTTCGAGTGAGCCGCTTCGAGTGCCTCGGCAGTTTGCACCCCCAGCCTTACCACCTGCTCAGTCGCGAGCGCCTGGCCGGCAATGCGGTGCTTCAACGTCTGCCCTTCCAGCAGTTCCATCACGATGAACTGTCGGCCATCGTGCTCGTCAATGTCGTGAATCGTGCAGATGTTTGGGTGATTCAGTGCCGAGGCAGCACGCGCTTCGAGTTGGAAGCGCTCGACTGCATGGCGATCTTCAGAGAAATTCTCGGGAAGAAACTTCAGTGCGACCAACCGACCGAGCTTGTTGTCCTCGGCTTTGTACACCACCCCCATTCCGCCACCACCCAACTTTTCGAGAATCCGGTAGTGGGAAAACGTTTGACCAATCATGGGGGAATCGCCGCTGGACCGCCATCTTAGGGTTGGGCCCATAGGCAAGTCAACCGTCTCGGTTGTGTTCGGTTGTGTCTCGGTTGTGTCGGTTGTGTCCCGAGACTCGTTTTGGACGCACAGAGCCCCAATGCATTTAGCTTTCGACGGTCGCGAACACCACGCGTGCTGGTGTAGTGATCGTGCTACCACTCTGAAAGCGAGCCAATCCAATGCAAACCGCTTCGTCAACTTGGGGGCGCATGGCAGGGGGTATCGCTCGTAGGAGCGGATGGAACAGCGTGCTGATCTCCTGGAAGTATTGCCACAACTGCTGCGGCGAACCAGCCCAGACCCTTGGAAGTGTCAGGTAGTGCTGCCGGACGTTGCGAAACCCCGGGTTGCGCAGTACTTTTTCGATGGACCCACGGGTGGCAAATCTAAACATCGCGCGAACCGATTCCGGGATGCTTGTTCCCGGAACGAGGCGCTGTGTCAAGGTTGCTCTCAAAGAAGAGTTGCTCGAACCGTCCCCACGTCAAAAAAGCGGCGCGGCCGCCTGGTTTGAACACGCGTAACATTTATCTTTAAGCGCTGTGGCAATGTCAGCGAAGAACATAATCCCGCATCGGTAGGTGACACGGTCGAGGGAGGAATCGCAAAAGGGCAACCTATGCACGTCCGCAGGATTACATCGCCCAATCCGTGCCCAAATCGTGCCTGAAGATTTGAATCGACGAAATTGACGGTGAAAATTGAAGGTCATGCAGTTTTCCGGATCGAGATGAAGGCGAACATGCCGAGTCGAGACATCTGCGATTCCAGAACCTCTTCGAAGGCGGCCCACGCAGAATGCGTGAAGCCCGGCATCATGCTGCGCAGTGCGAGTCCGCCGGAAACCAAGTAGCGGAATGGCATGAAAGGACGAATCCGGTCGATCAGAAGGTTGGGCATTTGCGCCTGAAACCGATCCCTGTCCCTCTCCAACACGATCCAGGGAAGGGCCCCGTTCGCACCTGAAAGCGGTCCGCTCGAGGGGAAGGACCAAACCAGTGAAGAGGGATCAAAAGGCTCGTGATGGAACCACGTGTAGACCCATCGAGACCACCAAGTCACCCAAGGTTCGATCATCAGGATTTTCCCTCCGGGTCTCAGGCACCGGGAGGCTTCCGCGAAAAACTGCTCCAAGCAAGGCATGTGATGAAGCACGTTGGTCATGACGATGGCCCGAAGGGAGCATTCCGCAAATGGCATTTGCTGTGCATTAGCGACCACGCAAACTCCCGAGCAAGGAATAATCTCGGAAGTAATTAAGCCCGGAATAAAGCGATGGCAGTAACCGGCGCCCGACCCTAGCTCTAAAACAGCCCCCGATCCGGCGGGAATCTCTCGAGCCAGCGTCGCATACCACTCATCGTAGATGGCCTTTAAGAACGGTTTCGAGGAGATGATCTGTTTCCGAAGCTCGGTGGTGGCTGGATCATCCACATCCAAAGACGCGGTGAGCGGGTGGGCCAGTAAGGTGCGGAGAAAGGATACAAACAAAGGCGCTAACCTCCGAGCCACAGCCAGGCGTACCAGCAGATACGAAGCATGCGCCAGCCATTGGCAAGAACCCTGGTCATCTTGGTCGTGCCGTGGAGGCGTTGTTGGTAGTGGACCGGGACCTCGACGATTTCCAGATGGAGCTTGCTGGCGCCAAAGAGCAATTCGTAGTCACCCCAAAGATCCCTGATGCCCCAAGTGCCGAGATAGGGCTGCATACGCTGCCAGTCGTTGCGCCAGAGGACTTTCGTGCCGCAAAGGGTGTCTTTGATGCGCTGGTCGAGCAAAAAAGAGAAAAGCAGACCGAAGAACTTGTTGCCGATCATGTTGGCGATTTTCATCGCATCGTCCTGCATGGGATAGACGAGGCGGCTGCCATTAACGAATCCGCCGTGGCCCTGCACTAGGCCGCGAAAGAACATCGGCAATTCTTCGGGCATGACCGTGAGATCGGCGTCCAGAATCATCAAGACATCCCCGCGAGCGGCGCGAAAACCGGTCCAGACGTTTTCGGCTTTGCAAATGCCGGGGCCCTGGACAAGGCGAATGTCTTTTTCCGGGTAGAGCCGCTGCATACGGCGGACTTCATCGGCGGTGGCATCGGTAGACTTGTCGTCACAGAAGATGATTTCGGTGTGTTTGCCCATGAAAGGAATGCGTTCCGCACCGGGCTGAATGTTGCCGGCTTCGTTGCGGCAGGGGACGATGATGGAAACGGTGACTTCTTCTTCGTTGGCACCCGGGCAAATGGGCCTGGCGACCATAACCTGCATCATGCAAAGGCGACGAATCCCAGGAAGCCGCGCGAGAAAATCATTCACAAAACCAGAGAATAGCGGAATCCCTTTCGGAAACAGGAGCAGGCGATGTTTGCGCACGGGACGGAATCCCGCGAGACGAAGAAGCCCGCGAATGTCGTTCTCGGTTATCCAGTTGGGCTCGACGAATTTGGAGCGGAGGCCAAGTCTGGTGGCCAGCTTCAGAACGGGTTCCCAAAGGTGGTTGAAATTGACGACGATCAGTTGGGTGTCCGCGGAACAATGACGACGGATCTGCTCGAAGGCTCGCAAAATGTCCACGGTATCAAAGATATGGTCAAAGATAATGAAATCGAACGATTCGCCGAGGTCGAGGTCTTCGGGGTCGCTTTTGACGTAATGGAACTGAGGATGCTCCTGGCGAGCGCAGTCGAGCATGGCGTCGCTGATTTCCACGCCGATGCCGTAGCTTGGGTCTACCGAGGCCAGAAATTGGCCGGTCTGGCAGCGGACCTCCAGCACACGTTTTTGCGGGGGAATAATGAAACGGAGCAAGCGCTTCAGCCGATCGTAGAAATAAGTGTTAGAACGAATCCACTTGGAACGTTGCGGCGCAACTGCGTCCTGATGTCGCCGGCGGGCTTCGCGAAGTTGTTGGAGGGCGGCAGGGCCCCAATTCTCAGTCATCGGCTCTTCATACTCTGTCACAATCATTGTACGGCGCCTGCCTCGTTGCGCTCCCAGACAGTTACTTGCCAGTCCTGAATGCTGCCATTATGAGGCGGAAGGAGGCCGACACGATGATAGTGGGCCCTGAAGTAGTCGCCGGCAGGACGGTCAAAGTCTTTGCCAAAATTCAGCTGCTCATATTCAGGGAAGATCCGGTTGGACCAAAGGAGGTACCGCGGCGGATTGGCTTCCAGTTCGCTGAGAAACTTGTCGGTCATTGCACCGGGCGCGAGGATGCCGGGAGTGAATTCGAAGAGTCGGTTGGGGCAAGGAACACCCGAAAGAAAGTAAAGCCCGACGTCCTCCGGCAGTGACAGAACGGTTTCACCGTGCACCTTTTTTTCCTTGATGAATTGAATGGCGGCACGGTAGTTCTCGGCGGTGGCCGTCTTAAGCCAAATGTTCCCTTGTTCGGTCTGCAGGAGAGTCATCTCACGCCGTTGGACGGGCATGAATCTATAGCTGTGATACCCAACAGTGAAAAGGCAGGCGGCACTGAAGGCAATTTCGGCCCAGAACCTCGCTCGTTGATTGGTTGCGATGCTTTGGATTCCAAGAAAAATTAGCAGCAGGAAAGACAGAACCGCGGGACCGTTGTAGTAGATGGGATACTCGGAGGGACCATTCTTGAAGAGGATGCGGAATGCCAGGAGAACGGTAAAGGAAAAGAGGAGGGCGAAAGAGGCCATGCGGGTGGAGCGGCCCGACCGCCAAAATAAGAACCAAGCCGGGATCGCAGCCAAGGAAACGTAGAGCACCATGTCCCTGGGAAAAAAGAAATTCCGCAGCACGGTATCCAGGGTGATGTAGGGGATTCTCCATGCGAGGGCGGCCATAGTCAGAAGCAAACCGCCAGCCAAGAGGAAGCGGCGGATTCCTTTCGCATTCCAAAAGAAAATGGCGTAGTGAGTGAGGAGACCAGCAGCAAATACGGCTCCGCGAGCGGCTGCTTCGCGAAAAGCGGCAGCATTTAGGGTTAGGCCTGTTTGTGCCAACCAGAACTTGCCATAGGCGCGCATGAAATAGGAAGTGGGCCAGCTCATCATGTTTTCCTGGAGCAGGAAATCCGCGCCGCCGAGGGAAATCATCCAGTAAATCACCCAGGCACAAATACCCACGCCCGGCAGGACCGCCGCGACATCCTTAAGCAGGCGGGACCAGCATCTCTGGGTAATGGCGCGAACCAGCAGAAACAGGCCCAGCGCCGCGTAACATGCGAAGCCAAACTCCATTTTGAGAAGGAGAGCGGCTGCGGCGGCGAAGCCGAGGCCAAGGATCCATCCGATGCTTGGGGATTCGCAGGCGCTGAGCAGGAGCCATAAAAACAGACAGGCGGTGAAACAGCCATAGACAGAGGCATAGCTATAGGGAAAAGGAAAGTTGAAGATAAACCGTTCAAAGGCTTGCAGGAGCACAACGAGGGCTGCGGTCCACCCGGCTAGCCTAGAGGATAAGCGTACACCGGAGAGATACAGAAAAATAGCAGAACCCAGCGCCGCAAAAGAGCCAGCCATGTAAGTGACTTCCAGACGCGTGCCAAAGAGGCGAAAGAGGAAGCTATTGAAATAGGGTGCGGCGGGAAAATAGAGATACCAGATGTCGCGATAGAGAGTCTTGCCTTGCGCCAGCATGGCGGGTACGTAGACCTCGCGGCCACAATCAATGGTTGGACTTCCCCAAGTCGCCCAGGATGACCACATGCGCCAAGCCCAAATCATAAGAAGTGAAAGCAAGCCCAGACAGGTGAGTGTGGTACCGGAGAACATCCCGGAATCAATTTTCGGTGGCGCTGAGAAACGGTGCGCCGAAGAGTTCTTCTGGGCAGATTCGGCGTCGCTTAGAGAAGGCGCGTCAATCAAATCGAATGAGGAATTGGTTGTCACCATTGGATGATAGCAATGGTGAGACGGGGTACTGCAACGCCCTGCCTGCCCGTTGTTGTGTGAGTAAAGGCGAGATAATTTCTTCAGCCCTAACGAGGGGCCGAAACGCACTCCCAGCAGGTCGCCTCACAACCTATTCGGAACTGTCTGTTTCATTTCCATCCTGATGCCACCTTGGTTCACTCCTTTAATTTCGCGGGAAATCAACGTTCTGCGATATTTCTCTTCTAATGGCAAATGCAAGCCGATATGCAGAAAAGAGAGGATAGTCCCCGTGAGCACGCCCAACACCAAGCCGGGGGTTGTTGCGAATCAGCGCCGGAGCCAGCGGATACTGCCGTCGATTCCCATTCTTGTGTCCCAAGAGGGCCAATAACGACACGTTTACGGAGAGGGCGAAAACAGCGGTGGTGAATGCACACGGAGGACTCATACTCTTGTGTGAGCCTGTGGTTACCGGACAAATGCTAAAGATCCACAACATTGTCACGAACGAGGAGTTGGTGTGCACCGTCATGGACATTAATCCTGGACAGAACGGCCTGCCGGAAGTCGGAGTGGAGTTTGCCCAACCCAACCCACGATTCTGGCATGGGTCTTTTCCTCCGGTGGATTGGAATCCGCGGAATCCCGCGGCCAAGCGCTTCGACACGAGCAACCACACGTACCCGTCTAACTAAGCCGCCGCTTGCCAAAAAATACTGCTTTCTTCGATTCTCCCTCTGAGAACTTCACGGTGGCCATTCCCTAATCGGAAAGATCTCAATCGTGTGTCCGCGCACTGCAAAATCTGATAGATTCTGGCGGGGTGAGTGATGAGGAATGGCCGTATGCTAACGACGTTTCTGGGGATGGCAGCCGTCATTGGAATCATTGCAGCATTGGTCTTTGGGATGCGTGCTGGCGAGAAAGCGCCTCCAGTTGGCACGCCTGCTCCGGATTTCACGCTGAATTCGCAGGACGGCAAACCGGTGAGTCTGCAGGAGTTCAGGGGAAAGTGGGTGGTTCTTTATTTTTATCCGAAGGATATGACCACCGGCTGTACGATCGAGGCTCATAATTTCCAGCGAGACCTGCCCAAGTACGACGCGAAAAACGCAGTTATTCTGGGAGTGAGCGTACAGGATGAGAAAACGCACCAGGAGTTCTGCGCGAAGGACGGCCTGACTTTCAAGCTGCTGGCGGACACTAACACGCAAGTATCCGAAAAATACGGCTCGGTCATGAATCTTGGCGTTGTGAAGCTTTCGGCGCGCCACACGTTCCTGATTGATCCCAATAGCGTCGTGCGTAAGGTCTGGACCAACGTGGACGTCAAGACGCACAGCGATGAGGTGCTGGCTGCGATCGCGGAACTGCAGAAGTAGTCAGGCTCATTCCGGGCGGGTTTTAGATTCCAGCGAGTTCGTTTCTTCCGGCTGGCGCTCAGTGAAGCCTGTGAGGATCGTAGCTAAAACTGACCAAGCCATCGCGGTAGTCGATCTTTATGTCCAAAAGATAGAGAAGCGAAAAACCGATGATCCCGGAGATTTCGATTCCATCATTCTGGCTTTGATCGGAAAGGTCAAAGGCCGTAACGTTGCGGCCTTCCTGCATCAGTCTTGATTGAGGGAAGCCAAGCTTCACGGCATCGGCGCTGTACACATACTTGACCCTGCCATTGATGCCCTTCAGCGTTGTGAAATCGTCGTTATGAACCCTGGTGACTTGCCTGGCAAAATCGACGTTTAGAGCGATATCATAGGCGCCCGTGTCCAAAAGGAAGAGACGCGTATTGGCTGTGGTGTTCACGTAAGTGGGCAAAAGAAGATTATGCCCGATACGGTAAACGCGTTCGTAGGACCGCATCTCCGGCGCGATGTAGCGGTCACGCAGACCAAACGGAGCGTAGGAATCGGAGAAGAGACTGAGCGGTTCCTCCGTCGCTTCGGGGGATTGGGGCAGTTCCGACAACTTCAATTTTTCGTCAGGAAAATTTATTTCCACGAGAAAGCTCTGAAACACATCGGACCCGATGAACCCGTCCTCACCCATCGAACGTTTCTTGTCCAGAACCAAAATCTCGCATCCCTTGAATTCCAGACCGCCAACCTGAAGGGAGTCCGCGAGTGCAAAGTATCCGGAAGCTAGGCCCGCGTCGCCGACACCGCCAATCTTGGTGTCCTTGATACGGTGGACGCCGGCTCGTTCCGCCAATTTTGTATTGATGGTGATTCCGCTTGCCCCCGTGTCCAACATAAGGGTTGAAGGCGTGCCGTTTACGATCACCTTTAGCCCGAATGCTCGAAAAAGGTGATAGTCGTACATAAGCCTCTCGAGAGGGGCCTCGGTTGAGGTCGCGGACGTTACCAACCGGCAAGTCGATTCCGGGGCAGGTTTGCTTTGGTCGGAAGTCGCTTGTGGCTGCGCCGGCTTGTCTTTGGCTTCCCCACTCTTTCCCGGCTCGACGACGGACGAGGGCGTAGAGACGACGGCCACATCGTTACCGCGCGGAAGCGTCATTATCCAGAAGGCTTGGATTTCGGGGTCGTCTGGGTCCAAGGTGTGGGCCTTGTCTATCAGCATTTTTGCGTGCTTGTAGTTTGAATTTATCCGGCTAAGCCTTGCTTCTCCGTAGTAGGCCCGGGGATCAGCAACGCCTGCTTTGAGAGGGGTGAGAAATTGCCGCTCGGCATCGGGGAGTTTGCCTTCGCGGAAATAGACTTCACCAAGTGCGGAATGTGCCGTAGCAAGATTTTCCGACAGGGAAAGAGCTTTCTGAGCCGCCGCTTCCGCCTCTGGCACGTTGTCTAATCGCAATTGCGCGCGAGCCAACCATGCGTAGGCCTTGGGCGCTTCGGAACCGCCTGTTTGAGCAAGCTTCTGAAAGGCCGCGGAAGCGTCGTCAAACTTGCGTTCTCGGTAGAGGTGCATTGCCGGGCCAAACGGATCAATACCAGCGCTCACGGGGGTGGCAGGGACAGGGGCATTGGTGGATGCCGGTGGCTTTACCGCGGAAGGCTCGATTGATTGCTGGGCTGGGTTCGCGAGAGAAAATGCAGAAGCAAAAATGGCAAAGGTCAGCACTCGCAGCAAGGGATATTTGGGCATGAGAAGGGTTGCCGGAAACGAGCTACCGGCATGGATTCTCCGTTCGTCGAGAATTGCCTTGGGGCCGATTTTCTTCCTTGCTACTAAGCATGTCAATCCCGTATTGGATACATATCGCGTAAAAAGGTCCAGACCAGGGTCGTCACGGCGCGGCGATTGGCTTTTGGCAGAAAGGATGATTACAATTCCTTGTTTTTTCCTGGAGGATTTTATGGCCTGTCGAATGTCCCTTTTTTTAATTGCGTCTCTGCTCATGGGAAGCTCGCTCGTTCTCGTTCGTGCAGGAGCAGCGAGGAACGAGACGGTAAGTTACCAAAGCGGAAATGAGACGGTGAGCGCATACCTTGCCCTGCCTGAAGGCGGCGGGAAGCATCCCGCAATCGTTGTGATTCACGAGTGGTGGGGGCTGAACGACTGGGTGAAGGAGCAGACGCAGAAGTACGCGGCGCAAGGCTACGTGGCGCTGGCCGTGAATTTGTACCGCGGGAAACCGGCGACGACAGAGGAAGAGGCGCACATCCTGTCGCGAGGTTTGCCCGATGACCGCGGTTTGCGGGATTTGGAGGCGGCGTTCGCGTATCTTTCTTCGCGGCCGGATGTGGATGCGAACAAGATTGGTTCCGTGGGCTGGTGTATGGGCGGCGGATGGTCCATTAAGCTGGCCGTCGATCAGCCAAAGCTCGCGGCTTGCGTGGTGAACTATGGCTCGCTGCCGACCGAGCCAACGAGCATCGCCAAGATCGAGGCGCCGGTGATGGGAAATTTTGGAGCGGACGACCGAGGCATTCCGCCGGCCAGCGTGAAAGCATTCGAAGCAGCAATGAAGGTGGACGGCAAGACCGCGGACATTAAGATCTATGAAGGCGCAGGGCACGGCTTCCAGAATCCAAACAACAAGGCGGGCTACCGTGCGGAACCGGCGGCGGACGCGGAGAAACGTACGTCGGCGTTTTTTCAGAAGTATCTGCACTGATAACAGCTGGAGAAGCTTCCGCTTAGATATTGGCGAGGACTCTCAAGCCGGGAACCTGCATGAGCTTTGGGTCGGCAGTAACCAAAATCAAGTCATAGGCAATAGCCGTGGCGGCGAGAAAACGGTTGGCCGGATCTTTGTGATTCGGCAAGATGTATGGTACCTCGTGAGCCACTCGCCAATCGAGCGCGATCGCGGGTAGCCTAAGGTCATCGGTCGTTCGCCCAAAGCATTTTGCGAAGTCCTCGTGCATTTCCAGTCTCTTCTTCTCCAACAGGATCATAACCTCCCAAATGCCGATGGGCGAAAGAAGGATGGTATTCCCGCGGTCGCTCAAGGCCCGGTGGACTTGTGAAGTCAGTTTGTACGGTTCGCGAAGACTATGGAAATGAGGGGCTGCAGAGCTACGGCTCGTCGTCGGCTTCTGAAGCGCCGCCGAGCTCTTGAGCCAATGGTTTCTTAGGATCCAGGGTGGGGAGGCCTGCCTTCTTGA
>Ga0306924_10001636_pt1 | contig 20651 bp, 16 predicted proteins | sample sta12Can44000111_FD_203756 | JGI IMG/M metagenome (GOLD analysis project Ga0306924, IMG submission 203756) | Lab enrichment of tropical soil microbial communities from Luquillo Experimental Forest, Puerto Rico - statanox.12C.anox.44.000.111 (v2)... | ecosystem: Environmental > Terrestrial >...
GCGAGCGCATCCGGGATTGAATGGTTGACGGCGAAAAATTCCAGCCCGAACGGGCCAAACGTCTGCCGCGTGCCGGCCCCCACCTCCACCGTGACGGGTGTCAGCCGGTGCTCCGACAGCTTGCTCATGATCAGCCCGAGCGTCAGCTTCGAGCCGGCCAGCGGGATGTCCGGGCGTTCCCGCAGCAGGTACGGGATGCCGCCGATGTGGTCCTCGTGCGCGTGGGTGAGCACCACGGCCTCGATCAGCCCGAACCGGCCGTCCAGGTAGGAAAAGTCGGGCAGGATCAGGTCCACCCCGGGCTGGTCGGGCTCGGGGAACAGCACCCCGCAGTCGACCACGAGCAGCCGGCCCGCATGCTCGAACACGGTCATGTTCCGGCCGATCTCACCCAGGCCGCCGAGACCGACGATGCGCAGCCCGCGTTTGGCCAGCGTGGGGGGTTCGGCCAGGCCCGGGTGCGGGTGGCTCACCAGGCCGTCCCGCGGGCCGGGCCGCCCGGCATCAGGCTGCCCCGCCGGGCAGCTTCACGCCGCCGGCCACCAGGTCGGTCTGCAGCTGCGCTATCTGCTCCGGGGTGGCGTCAATGAGCGGCGGCCGGACCGTGCCGCCGGGCAGGCCGAGCACAGCCAGCGCCGCCTTGGTGGCGATCGCACCCTGGGTCCTGGTCATGATCCCGATATAGACCGGCAGCAGCTCACGGTGGATGTCCAGCGCCTCCCCGACCCGGCCGGCCAGGTAGGCGTCGATCATGTCGTGCAGCCGGTCGCCGACGACATGCCCGACCACGCTGACGAACCCGGCGGCACCGATCGCCAGCATGGGCAGGTTCAGCATGTCCTCGCCGCAGTAGTAGACCAGGTCGGTCGCCAGCATCACCTGCGAGCTCGCCCCCAGGTCACCCTTGGCGTCCTTGACCGCGATGATCCGCGGGTGCTGCGCCAGCCGGAGCAGGCTCTCGGTGGTGATGGGGACGCCGGCCCGGCCGGGGATGTCGTACAGCATGACGGGCAGGCCGGTGGCGTCGGCGACGGCGGTGAAGTGGGCGACGAGGCCGCTCTGCGGCGGCTTGTTGTAGTACGGGGTGACGACGAGCAGTGCGTGCGCGCCAGCCCGTTCTGCATCCCGGGCGAGTTCACACGTGTGGGCGGTGTCGTTGGTGCCGACCCCGGCCACGATGGTGGCGCGGTCGCCGACCGCCTCGATGACGGCGCGCAGCAGCCGGTCTTTCTCGGCGTTGCTGGTGGTCGGCGACTCCCCGGTGGTGCCGCTGATGACCAGGCCGTCGTTGCGCATGTCATCGACCAGATAGGTGGCCAGGTGGGCCGCCCCGTCCACGTCCAGCGCGCCGTCGGCCGTCATCGGCGTGATCATCGCGGTGAGCATCCGGCCGAACGGCGCCCCCGGCTGGGGCACGCCGGGCCGGGCCACGGACGCCTGCGGTGTTGCAGTCATGCACCGAACGCTACCCGTCACCGGCGCAACGGCGGAACCGGCTCGCGCTTCTGATGTGTGCCGGGCCGGCGGCGTTCCGGGCCGTAACGATCCCCGAACGCGCACGGTGGACACTGCCGGTGAGACCATCGATGGGGGAGGGTGCACATGACGACCAAGGCAAACGAGCCAGCCGTAACCCCGCATCCGCGCGGCGGCGTCCGGGGCGGGTTCGATCTCGTCTACGGCTACGTGGCCGCCTTCTTCGTGCTGGGGGTGCTCGCGCAGGTATTCCTGGCCGGGGTGGGGATCTTCGGCATCAACGCCCGCAAGGTGGCGAACGCGACCAGCCTGGACCCGCACCGGTCATGGGGGTCCGTGCTGATGGTCATCTCGCTGATCATGCTCATCATGGCGCTGGTCGCCTGGGCGTCCCGGGGCACGGTGATCGGGACCTTCGTGCTGGCGCTGCTGGTCATCGTCGCCCAGTCCGGGCTGGCGGCGGCAGGTGAGAACAACAAGTGGCTCGGCGGCCTGCACGCGCTGGACGGCATGGTGATCCTGCTGCTGTCCCTCTGGCTGGCCATCGCGGCCCGGCGGCGGCGCCAGGCCCGGCGCTGACCGGCCAGGCCAGCGGTGCAGGATGCGGCTAGAAGACGGGAATGATGTCGTCCGGGTTGATGTCGTCGGCCACGTCGACACCCTCGATGTCCAGTTCCGGAATGGCGGGAAAGGCGATGCCCCAGCGGGTCACGATCGCCCGGACCCGGGCCATCGCCACCCGCCAGTTCTCGGCCTGCTCCGCATAGCTCAGCACCCCGAGCCCGGCGCTGCGGGCGTGGCTCATCAGCACCCGGTGGTTGGGCAGGAAGTAGGGCGGCAGTTCCCAGAACCCTTCCGGTGGCTCCCACAAGATCATCGACAGGAACACGAACCCGGCCCGGAGCTGGCGGGTGATCAGCCCCTTCACCTCCTCGGTGAGGCCCGGCCACTCGTTCTCCAGGATGGTCATGCAGATCTGCAGGTGCCGTGACTCGTCCCGGCCGATCCGCTGGAACATCTCGGCGAATACCGGATGAGTGGTGCCGGACGCCATCCCGCGGAACAGGGTGGACGCCGCCATCTCGCCCATCATGAAACTGGTGAACAGCACGGGCAGCGAGTACTTGCCGACCGCCTTGTTGTAGCCGGTCCAGTAGCGGCCGCCGTTGTGGTAGAGCCAGCCGATGTTGTTGTGCGCGGCGTGCTCCAGCGGGGTGGCTGGGGTCCAGTCCAGCGGGCCGCCCGGCCACAGCCGGGCGATGGTCCGCTGGCAGCACTCCTCGTGGTTCATCTCGTCCCGGGTGATCGAGAAGAAGCACTTGCGGACCGGGTCCTCCTCATGCTGCTCGAACGCATGGATGGTGGCCCGGGCGAACACCGCCGGGCCGGACGCGTCGAAATTGGCCAGCACCGAGAACCAGTACATGATGCCGAGCCGCTGCTCGGTGGTGAAGTCCTCCGGGCGCAGCCCGTCCCACGGCAGGTCGGCCGGGTTCCACAGGGTGACCTTCGACTTCTGGTAGATCGCGGCCAGCTTGGCGGTCTCGACCCGCCACTCCATCGGGTAGATGTTGGGCTGCGGGATGGCAGGTGCGGGCCAGAAGCCGCCCTCCGGGATGACCAGATCCTGATCGCCGTCAGCCACCTTGCTGCTCCGTTCCCGCGTTCTCCCCGTCGTATGACAGGGTAAGCCGCGATCTGCGCCCTGTCGTCACATGGCCCGCGTGCGCCGGCCGGGCCTGCCCCGCCCCGCCGCGCCGCGCTACAGTACCGATTGTCCCGGGCCCGCCCGGGATGGCGCTGAGCCAGCGAAGCCGGTGAGATGCCGGCGCTGTCCCGCAACGGTGATGCCCCCACGGGGGATAAGCCCGGACGCCTGGCCAGTACCGACGTGCTGTCCTCGGAGGAAGGGCGGTTCGTTTCGATGCCTCCCCCGGGCGTCGCAGCGGGCGCACTTCGTCCTCCCCGACCCCGACGGAGGATGATCACCATGCGGGCACTCTCCCGCCAGCTTCCCATCCCCGCCCTGGCGGTGGTGCTGGCCATCGCCTGCGCGGCCTGCGGAAGCAGCAGCTCACCAGGCACCGCCGCGGCCAGTGCTGCCAGCAGCGGCACCTTCCCGGTCACCATCGCCGCAGCGAACGGGACCGTGCACATCCCGGCCCGGCCGACCGCGATCATCTCGCTGGCCCCCGCGCTGACCGAGATGCTGTACGCGGTCGGAGCCGGCCACCAGGTCAAGGCGGTCGACATGTACTCCGACTACCCGCCGCAGGCGCCACGCACCAAGCTGACTGGCCTGGCGCCGAACGTGGAGGCCATCGTCGCCGACAAGCCCGACCTGGTGGTCGAGTCCGGTGACACCGGCAACCTGACCAAGCGGCTTGCCGCCTTCAAAATCCCGGTGCTGGAACTGCCGGCCCCGGCCGCGCTGCCCGGCGTGTACAGCGAATTCACCGAACTCGGCCGGGCGACCGGGCATGTCGCCCAGGCGGCCACTGAGAACGCGGCGATCCGCGGGCAGGTCGCCGCCATCGTGGCTGGCCTGCCGCACCGCAGCCAGCCGGCCAGCTACTACTACGAGCTCGACACGACCTACTACTCGGTCACGTCGGACACCTTTGTCGGGCACCTGCTGGGGCTGCTCGGGTTGAAGAGCATCGCAGACGCGGCCAAGGGCGCCGCCGCCGCGGGTGGCTACCCGCAGCTGTCCGCGGAGTACATCCTGCGGGCGAACCCGGACTACATCCTGCTGGCGGACACCATCTGCTGCCATCAGAGCGCGGCCACGGTGGCCGCCCGGCCCGGCTGGTCGAGCCTGACCGCGGTGAAGGATGGCCACATCATCCTGCTCAACGATGACATCGCCTCCCGCTGGGGCCCGCGCATCGTCGACCTGCTGCACACCGTGGCAGCCGCGCTGGCAAAGCACGGCCAGTGAAAACACCCGGGCGCGGCCGATTTGGGCTGCTGCCACGGCCCAAATCGGCCACGTCCGGCCCGGGCGATGCCACCCCGGCACCGGCTGCCGCGTCCGTGACAGCAGCACCGCGGGTGCGGACCGGGCGGGCGGTGGCGGTCGCGTGCGCTGCGCTGGCGGTGGCCATGCTCATCGGCGTGTCGGTCGGGCCGGCCGGGCTGACACTGGGGCAGGTCGCCGCGGCGCTGCTGGTCAAGCTGCCGTGGCTGCCGCACCTGGCGGTGCCGCCAGTCGCGGTGATCATCGTCTGGCAGGTGCGGCTGCCGCGGGTCATCCTCGGTGCCCTGGTGGGCGCCATGCTGGCCGGCAGCGGGGCCGCGTACCAGGGGGTCTTCCACAACCCGCTGGCCGATCCCTACCTGCTGGGGGTGGCGGCCGGCGGGGGCCTGGGCGCCACCATGATCATCGTGACCGGGGCCTCGGCCACGCTGCTGCCGCCCGCCGCGTTCGCGGGCGCGGTCGTCGCGGTGACGCTCACCTACCTGCTGGGCTCCGGCACCGGCCGGGACGCGAACCGCACCGGCGGCAGCGCCGGTGCCATCGTGCTGGCCGGGGTGGCGGTGGGCACGCTGCTCACCGCGGTCCAGACCTACATCCAGCAGGAGCACTCGCAGAGCCTGCAGCAGATCTACTCGTGGATCCTGGGCGGGCTGTCCCTCGCATCCTGGTCCGATGTGGTGCTCATCCTCCCGTACGCGGCCGTGGCCGCCGCCGTGCTGATCGCTCACCGGCGGCTGCTGGACGTGCTCCGGATCGGTGAGACGGAGGCGGCCAGCCTGGGCGTGGACGTCACCCGGCTGCGGCTGACCATCGTCGCCGCGGCCACCCTGGCCGCCGCCGCCGCGGTCGCCGTGGCCGGCCTGATCGGCTTCGTCGGCCTGATCGTGCCGCACACGGTGCGGCTGACCGCGGGGGCCAGCTACCGGGTGGTGGTGCCGGTGTCGATGATCGGCGGGGCGGCGTTCCTGGTGCTTGCCGACGTGGTGGCCCGCACCGTGCAGGCGCCCGCCGAGGTGCCGATCGGGGTCATCACCGCCGCGATTGGCGCGCCGTTCTTCCTGTTCGTGCTGCGTTCCCGCCGCGCCCAGCAGGACCTGGCATGATCACGCTGGCCGGGGTGGGTGTGCACTACGGCCCGGCGGCCGCGCTGGCCGGGGTCAGTGGTGAGGTGGCCGCCGGGGAATGGCTGGCGGTCATCGGGCCGAACGGCGCCGGCAAGTCGACCCTGCTGCGCTGCATCGCCCAGCTCACCCGGCACGAGGGCCGGATCACCATCGGCGGCCAGCCGGTCACCAGCCTGCGCCGCCGGGCGCTGGCCCAGCTGGTCGCCTACGTGCCGCAGGTGCCGGTGCTGCCCGCGGAGATGACGGTGGCCGACTACGTGCTGCTCGGCCGCACCCCGCACATCGGCTACCTGCGCATGGAGACCGCCGGGGACCGCCGGATCTGCGCCAGCCTGCTGGCACGGCTGGATCTGGCCGCGATGGCCGGCCGGGCGCTGTCCACCCTGTCCGGCGGCGAGGCGCAGCGGGTGGTGCTGGCCCGGGCGCTGGCGCAGCAGGCACCGGTCCTGCTGCTGGACGAGCCGACCAGCGCGCTCGACCTCGGCCGCCGGGTGGAGGCGCTGGAACTCATCGACACGGCACGCCGCGACCGTTCGCTGACCGTGATCTCCGCCGTGCACGACCTCACCCTGGCCGGCCAGTTCGCCGACCGGCTGCTGCTGCTGTCTGGCGGGCAGGTGGTGACGTCCGGCCCGGCCGCGGCGGTGCTGCGGGAGGACGTGCTCGGCCCCCACTTCGGCACCGCTGTCCAGATCGTGACCGGCCCGGACGGTGCGCTGGTGGTCATCTCCCGCCGCGACCGCGGCCCGCTCAGACCCCCAGCCCCCGGCCGATGATCTCTTTCATGATCTCGGTGGTGCCGCCGAAGATGGTCTGCACCCGGCTGTCGGTCCACGCCCGGGCCACGCCGAACTCACGCATGTACCCGTAGCCGCCGTGCAGCTGCAGGCAGCGGTCCATTACCCGGTTGCACAGCTCGCTGTCCCACCACTTGACCATCGACGCCTCTTCGTTGGTGAGCCGCCCGGCGACGAGCTCCATCACCGCCCGGTCGGTGAAGGTGCGGGTCACGGCCAGCTCGGTGGCCATCTCGGCGAGCACGAACCGGTTGTGCTGGAAGCTGCCGATCGGCTGGCCGAACGCCTGCCGCTGCTGGCAGTAGCCGAGGGTGTCGGCGAAGACCTTCTCCGCCGCGGCCAGCGCGGCGGTGCCCAGCGCCATCCGCTCCCGTGGCAGGTTCTGCATGAGCGCGATGAACCCGCCGCCCTCCTCGCCCAGCAGGTTGGCCACCGGCACCCGCACGTCGGTGAAGGACAGCTCAGAGGTGTCCTGTGCGTGCATGCCGATCTTGTCCAGGTTGCGGCCCCGCTCGAAGCCGGGCATGCCCCGCTCCACCACCAGCAGGCTGATCCCGTGGTACCCCGCGGCGGGGTCGGTCCGGGCCGCCACGATCACCAGGTCGGCCAGCTGGCCGTTGGAGATGAAGGTCTTGCTGCCGTTGAGCAGGTAGTGGTCGCCGTCGCGGATGGCGGTGGCGCGCATGCCCTGCAGGTCGCTGCCCGCGCCCGGCTCGGTCATCGCGATCGCGCTGATCAGCTCGCCGGAGCAGTAGCCGGGCAGCCACCGCTCGCGCTGCTCGGGCGTGCACAGGCGGTTGAAGTACTGCCCATTGATGTCGTTGTGCACGGCGAAGGCCGGCCCGGTCGCGCCGGCCACGGCCAGCTCCTCACCCAGGATCAGGTAGTAGCGGTAGTCGGTGTTGCCGCCACCGCCGTACTTCTCGTCCACATCGATCCCGAGCAGGCCCGCCTTCCCGGCGGCGAGCCACAGCTCCCGGGACACCATCCCGTCCCGCTCCCACTGCTCGTGGTAAGGGGTGATCTCCCGGGCGATGAACGTGCGCACCATGTCACGGAACGCGTCGTGCTCGGGGGTGAAGATGTCACGCTGCATCGGGCGCACCTTCCTGCGGCATGGGCACAGCGGGCCAGGAAGCCCAGGTGATGAGCCCCTACCCGCGACCGTAACATCACCGCGCGGGCAGCCGCGGCCGGCGGCGCAGCCACCCGCGCCGCTCTGGGCCGTGCCGCCACCCCCGCCGCCCGTGGCCGGTGCCGGCACCCGCGGCGCCCGGGTGCGCCTGAATGGCAAGGGTGGGCAACTACACACTGGACGTAATTGCAAGTCTTTTGCATCTTCCCTACAGTGGCGTCAACCCCCGCCGGTGAAGGAGACCGCCCTGATGGCTGCTGTGGCTGCCCGCGCCCGGCGGGTCGCCGCCGCGCTGACGCCGTCCGAATGGGGCCGGGCCGGCGGCATGGCGGGCACCGTGCTGGTGCTGCACCTGCTGGGCTGGGGACTGCTGCTGGCCGCGCTGCGCGGGCACTACCACATCACCAAGACCGAGATCTTCGGCGCCGGCACCGGCATCCTGGCCTACACCCTGGGCATGCGGCACGCCTTCGACGCCGATCACATCGCCGCGATCGACAACACCACCCGCAAGCTGGTCGCCGAGGGCAAGCGGCCGCTGTCGGTGGGATTCTTCTTCTCGCTCGGGCACTCGTCGGTGGTGTTCGTGCTCGCCGTCCTGCTCAACTTCGGCATCCGCGCGCTGAACGGCCAGGTCCGCAATGGCGGCTCCACCCTGCACAGTGTGACCGGAACGGTCGGCACCCTGGTCTCCGGGACCTTCCTCTACCTGATCGCCGGCCTCAATGTGATCATCCTGGTCTCGATCGGGAAGGTCTTCCGGGACATGCGGCGGGGCCGCTACGACGACAGCGAACTGGAGGAGCAGCTGGCCAAGCGCGGCCTGCTCAACCGGTTCCTCGGCCCGCTGGCCCGGCGGGTGGACACGCCGTGGAAGATGTACCCGATCGGGCTGGTGTTCGGCCTCGGGTTTGACACCGCCACCGAGATCGCGCTGCTGGTGCTGGCCGGCTCGGCGGTGGTGAGCGGCCTGCCGTTCTACGCGGTGCTGTCGCTGCCGCTGCTGTTCGCGGCCGGCATGAGCCTGTTCGACACCGCCGACGGCTGCTTCATGAACTTCGCTTATGACTGGGCGTTCGCCCGCCCGCTCCGCAAGGTGTACTACAACCTCACCGTCACCGGCCTGTCGGTGGTCGTCGCCTTCTTCGTCGGCACCATCGAGGTGCTCGGCCTCATCGCCCAGCAGTCGCACCTGACCGGGAGCTGGTGGGGGCTGATGCGGAACTTCAACCTCAACACGGCCGGCTTCGTGATCGTCGGCATGTTTGTCCTCACCTGGGTGGTCGCCCTGGCGATCTGGCATTTCGGCCGGATCGAGGAGCGCTGGGAGGCGGCCGCCAGCAGTGCCGATTAGCTGACCCCGGCCGGCACCCAACGGCGGATGCGGCGCACTCACGCCACCCCGGCCGGGCCACGGACGCGCGCCGCCGGGGGCTGCGCCGGCCGGCTCAGGCCGCGCTGGGCGCGGCCAGATAGGCGGCCCACTGCGGGTCGCCGTCGTGCGCGGCGCCGATCAGCCGCCAGTGCGCCCCCCGCGGCACGGCCGGGACACAGCGGAGCGTCCAGCCCAGCTCCTCCACCAGCCGGTCCGCCTTGCTGTGGTTGCAGCGCATGCAGGAAGCGACGCAGTTCTCCCAGGTGTGGGCGCCACCCCGGCTCCGGGGCACGACATGGTCGATGGTCTCGGCCTTGTGCCCGCAGTAGGCGCACAGGTAGTTGTCCCGCCGCATGAGCGCGCCCCTGGTCAGCGGCACCCGGCTGCGATAGGGCACACGGACGTAGCGGCGCAGCCGGATCACCGACGGCGTGACCAGCACCACCGATGTCGAGCGCAGCAGCGAGCCGCCCGCGTCGTCGTGCACCACCTCGGCCTTGTCCCCGAGTACCAGGCACACCGCGCGACGCAGGCCGACCGTGGTCAGCGGCTCATACGTCACGTTGAGCAGCAGTACCCGTCGCACGCCCGCCTCCCACCTCGTACCGTGCAGGACAGCCTAATCGGCCGCTGCCCCACCGTCCTACCACTCCCGGGTGTCCGGGCCGTGTCCGGCAGGCGGGGTAGCCGTAAAGTGCCACCATGATCGCATTCGCCTGCGGCCCCGGCCGCCGCCAGTGACCGGGCCCACGGATACCGGCTATCCCCCGGCACGCCGCCTGGACCTGGCCGAGCACATCGGCGGCCACATCGTCGCCGACCCCTACCGGTGGCTGGAGGATCCTGGCAGCGCGGAGACCCAGGCCTGGCTGGCGGCGCAGGACGCGCTGGCGGCCAGCCACCTCGCCGACCTGCCCGCGCGGCCGGAACTGGCCGCCCGGATCGCGGAGCTGACCGCCACCGGCTTCGTGAGCAGCCCGGTCTGGCGCGGTGGGCGGTGCTTCTTCCTGCGCCGGGAGCCCGGCCAGGAACATGCCGCGCTGGTCACGGCCGCGCCGGGGGAGCCGGACCGGGCGCTGATCGACCCGGCGGCCCTGGACAGCACCGGCGCCACCACGCTGGATGCCTGGTCGCCGGATCACGACGGCCGGCTGCTGGCCTACCAGCTCTCGCACGGCGGTGACGAGGAGTCGCTGCTGCGGCTGATGGACGTGGCCACCGGGGCGGAGGTGGACGGGCCGATCGACCGCTGCCGGTACACACCCATCGGGTGGCTGCCGGGCGGCGGGGCGTTCTATTACGTGCGCCGGCTCGCCCCGGACACGGTGCCGGCCGGTGAGGCGCAGTACCACCGGCGGGTGTACCTGCACAGGGTCGGCGCGCCAGCCGCCGCGGACAAGATGATCTTCGGCGAGGGCCGCGACAAGACGGACTTCTTCCACGTGTCGGTCAGCCGGGACGGCCGCTGGCTGATCATCTGGGCCGCCCAGGGCACCTCGCCGCGCAACGATCTGTGGCTGGCCGACCTCGCCGCCACACCGGCCGAGGCACCCGTCTTCACCGTGATCCAGGCCGGTGTGGATGCCCGCACCAGCGCCCAGGCCGGCCGGGACGGGCGGCTCTACCTGCTGACCGACGCCGGCGCGCCACGCGGGCGGCTGGCGGTGGCCGACCCCGCCCGGCCCGGCCCGGACGGGTGGCAGGACCTGGTCGGCGAGGACCCGGAGGCGGTGCTGGCCGATTACGCCATCCTCGACGGTGACCAGGCCGACCCGGTACTGCTCGCGTTGTGGACCCGGCACGCGGTGAGTGAGATCACGGTGCACGATCTGGCCACCGGCCAGCTCCGGGGAACGGTCAGCCCGCCCGGGGCGGCTGGGCGGCTGGGCACGATCAGCGAGCTCAGCGAACGGCCGGAGGGCGGGCATGAGGCGTGGTTCGGCTACACCGACTTCGGCACCCCGGTCACGGTGTACCGCTACGACGCCCGGAGCGGAGCGGCCGAGGAGTGGGCGCGGGCACCCGGGTCGGCCGAGATCCCGGCGGTGGACAGCGCCCTGGTGAGCTACCGCTCCGCGGACGGGACCGAGGTACGGATGATCGTCCTCAGCCCGCCCGCCGGCCAGCCGCCCCCACCAGGCGGCCAGCCGCCCCTCCCCAGGCCGGCCATCCTGACCGGTTACGGCGGGTTCGCCATCAGCCTGCTCACCCCCGCCTTCGCACCGGCCGCGCTGGCCTGGGTGGCGGCGGGCGGCGTCTACGTGATCGCGGGCCTGCGCGGCGGCGCCGAGGAAGGCGAGGCGTGGCACCGGGCCGGGATGCGCGGGCACAAGCAGCAGGTGTTCGACGACTTCCGCGCCGCCGCCGCCGCGCTCGTCCGCGATGGCTGGACCACGCCGGGGCAGCTGGCCATCTCCGGCGGGTCGAACGGCGGCCTGCTGGTCGGCGCCGCGCTCACCCAGTGGCCGGACGCCTACGCCGCGGTGGCGTGCTCCGCACCGCTGCTCGACATGGTCAGGTACGAGCGGTCCGGGCTCGGCCAGCTGTGGAGCGACGAATTCGGCACCGCCAGCGACCCGGTGGAACTCGGCTGGCTGCTGTCGTACTCGCCGTATCACCACGTCCGCGACGGGGTCCGCTATCCCGCGGTGCTGTTCACCGTGTTCGACTCCGACACCCGGGTGGATCCGCTGCACGCGCGGAAGATGTGCGCGGCGCTCCAGCACGCCACATCGGCCCCGCTGGCGGACCGCCCGATCCTGTTCCGGCGGGAGGCGCAGGTGGGTCACGGGGCCAGGGCGGTCAGCCGCTCGGTCAGCCTGTCGGCCGACACGCTGTCGTTCCTTGGCCTGCACACCGGCCTCACCCGGGCACCGGACGGCCAGCCGGCTGGCTGACCGGACCGGCCCTGGCCGCCCAGCAACTACCCTGGACCGCAGCATGGACACGACAGCGGAGCCCGCCAGCTTCTACGAGGCCGTGGGCGGCGAAAAGACCTTCCACCAGCTGGTGCAGTCGTTCTACCAGCGGGTGGCCGGGGACCCGGAACTGCGCGCGGTCTACCCCAGCAGGGACCTGGGGCCGGCCGAGGAGCATCTGCGGCTGTTCCTCATCCAGTACTGGGGCGGCCCCCGGACCTACGACGAGCGCCGCGGGCATCCCCGGCTCCGGATGCGGCACGCCCGCTTCGTCATCGGCGAAGCCGAGCGGGACGCCTGGCTGCGCCACATGCGGGCCGCGCTCGATGAGCTGGGCCTGGCTGCGGAACACGACCGGCAGTTGTGGGACTACCTGGTGATGGCCGCGCACAGCCTGGTCAACCAGCCGTCCGAGCCTGGCCGGCCCGACCTCGGGCTCAGCCCGGCCTGACCGCCGGGGCGCGGGCCGGGCGGCGGGTCAGCCGCGGGTGAGCCTGCGGTAGGTCACCCGGTGCGGCCGGGCCGCTTCCGCGCCCAGCCGGTCGATCTTGTTCTTCTCGTAGGCCTCGAAGTTGCCTTCGAACCAGAACCAGTTGGACTCACCTTCCCAGGCCAGGATGTGGGTCGCGACCCGGTCCAGGAACCAGCGGTCGTGGCTGGTGATAACCGCACAGCCGGGGAACTCCAGCAGCGCATCCTCCAGTGACGACAGCGTCTCCACGTCGAGGTCGTTGGTCGGCTCGTCCAGCAGCAGCAGGTTGCCGCCCTGCTTCAGGGTGAGCGCGAGGTTGACCCGGTTCCGCTCGCCGCCGGACAGGACACCCGCGGGCTTCTGCTGGTCGCCCCCCTTGAAGCCAAACGCGGCTACATAGGCCCGGCTGGGAATCTCGGCACGGCCGACCCGGATGAAGGCCTCCCCGTCGGAGATGACTTCCCAGACGTTCTTGTCCGGCGCGATCCGTGCCCGGGCCTGGTCGACGTAGGAGATCTGGACCGTCTCGCCGATCTTGATGGTGCCCGCGTCCGGCAGCTCGTTACCGATGATCATCTCCATCAGTGTCGTCTTGCCGACGCCGTTTGGCCCGATCACGCCGACGATGCCACCCTGCGGCAGCGAGAAGCTGAGGTTCTCCATCAGCACCCGGTCGCCGAAGCCCTTGGTGAGCCTGGACGCCTCCACCACCAGGCGGCCCAGCCGCGGTCCCGGCGGGATCTGGATCTCCTCGAAGTCCAGCTTCCGGCCGGCGTCGGCCTCGGCCGCCATCTCCTCGTAGCGCTCCAGCCGGGCACGGCTCTTGGCCTGGCGTGCCCGCGGGCTGGACCGCACCCATTCGAGTTCGGTTTCCAGCCGTTTGCGCCGCTTGACGTCCTTCTGGCCCTCGATCTTGATCCGGGCCGCCTTGGTCTCCAGGTAAGTGGAGTAGTTGCCCTCGTACGGGTAGGCGTGGCCGCGGTCGAGCTCGAGAATCCACTGGGCCACGTTGTCCAGGAAGTACCGGTCGTGAGTGACCGCCACCACCGTGCCCGGGTACTTCTCCAGGTGCTGCTCCAGCCACTGAACGCTCTCGGCGTCCAGGTGGTTGGTCGGCTCGTCCAGCAGCAGCAGGTCCGGTTGTGCCAGCAGCAGCGCGCACAGTGCCACCCGCCGCCGCTCGCCACCGGACAGCACGCGCACGTCCGCTTCGGGGGGCGGGCAGCGCAGCGCGTCCATGGCCTGCTCCAGCTGGCTGTCCAGATCCCAGCCGCCCCGGTGGTCAAGCTGCTCCTGGAGCTTGCCCAGCTCGGACAGCAGCTCGTCGGAGTAGTCGGTGGCCATCTTCTCGGCGATCTGGTTGTACTGCTCCAGCAGCGCCTTGACGTCAGCCACACCCTCTTCCACGTTGCCGAGGACGGTCTTGCTCTCGTCCAGCACCGGCTCCTGCCCGAGCATGCCGACCGTGAACCCGGGCAGCAGCCGGGCCTCGCCATTGGATGGCTGCTCCAGCCCGGCCATCATCCGCAGCAGGGTGGACTTCCCCATGCCGTTGGGCCCGACCACGCCAATCTTCGCGCCCGGCAGGAACGCCAGGGTGACGTTGCCGAGGATGACCTTGTCGCCGTGCGCCTTCCGCACACCGCGCATCTGGTAGATGAATTCGGGCATGTCTCAAGGGTAGGGGCACCGGACGTGCGGACCGGACCGGACCACCTGCCGTGCCGGGCCGCCGGCCACCACCATCGCCGTCAGGCGCCGGGACGGCCATGCCGCGTTGCCATCCTGTGGACAGCGCGGGCAGAACCGCGCACGCTGTGGACCGGAGCCGCCAGGCTGCGCCGTTTGGTGCGATAATCCGCCGCCCGGGGCACGGAGGCAGGCGGGTGGTTCAGGCAGCGACCAGTTCCGAGGGCTGGGCGATGACGTCGACCAGGGCGCCGTTGCGCATGACCGTAATGGCGAGCGGGCGGCCGATCGCCTCGCTGAACATCAGCCGCTGCAGATCCTGCGCCTTCTCGACCGGCTGCCCGGCCGCGGTCAGCAGCAGGTCCCCGGTCCGCAGCCCGGCCCGGTCGGCTGGGCCGCCAGGCACCACTTCCACCACCCGCAGGCCGCTGCTGCGGCCGAACCGCTCCCGCAGCTGCGGGGACAGCGGCGCGGGCGCGCTCACCAGCCCGAGGTAAGCACGGCGGACCTTGCCGTCGCGCATCAGCGAGGAGATGATCCGCCGCGAGGTCGCGTTCACCGGCACCGCGAGCCCGAGGCCGACCCCGGCCACCGCGGTGTTGATGCCCACCACCCGGGCCCGGCTGTCGGCGAGGGCGCCACCGGAATTGCCCGGGTTGAGCGCGGCGTCGGTCTGGATCACGTCTTCGATCAGCCGGGCGGCGGCCCCACTGCGGGTAGGCAGCGACCGGCCCAGCGCACTGACCACCCCGGCGGTCACCGAGCCCGCCAGCCCGAGCGGGTTCCCGACCGCTACCACCAGCTGGCCGACCACGAGCTCGTCGGCCTCGCCGAGGTCGGCGGGCGGCGGGGTGGCACCGGCCGCCCGGAGCACGGCGAGGTCGGACAGCGGATCTGCGCCGACCACCGTGAACGGCGCCGACGACCCGTCGCCGAATGAGGCGGTACCGGCTTGCGCGCCACCCACCACGTGTGCGTTGGTGAGCAGGAACCCGTCACTGGTGAAGACGACGGCCGAGCCCAGGCTCTCCCCGCTGCGCATGCCGGACCCGGAACGGGGCACACGCAGGCTGGCGACTTTCGGTGTCAGCTTGGCCGCAACACCGGCGACCAGCTGGGAGTAGGCGTCGAGCGGGGGCTGCTCGGCCATTCTCGCCTCCCCAGGTCCTTGCTCTGATTACATCATTACAAGGAACAGATGGCGAGCGGCAAAGCTTCCCGGAGCAAGGGGTCCAGGACGCGGTCTGGCCGGGACGCCCCCGGTGCTGGGGTAGCTGACCCGGCCGGGTGGATCAGGCGCCGCGGGCGATGGCCAGCTCGTCGCAGAACCGGCGGTAGATGGACAGTTCCTGCTCCGCCGGGGTAACCACCAGCCGCCGGGCCGCCTCGGTGATCTGGGCCCGCATCTGCTGCTCGGCCTTCTCGCGCTCGCGCTCGGCAGCGCGCGCCACCAGGCTGATGCAGCCGATGCCGGTCAGCCAGCCCAGCGCGAGCAGGGCCACGACCATGACCGCTACCCAGGGCATCAGCTTCACACTGCTGAACAGCGCGGGTGCCTGCCGGGACGCATGGAAGACGCCCACCACCAGCAGGGTCACCAGCCAGGCCAGGCCGGCCACCGCGGCCCCGAGCAGCAGCCCCTGCCAGGCGGCGACCAGCTTCCACCAGCCGACGGCGCTGTTCTCGGCGGGGAGCGCCGCCCGCACCGCCTCACCGAGGGCGGCCGGGACCGCGTCCACCTGCGCGCGGGCCGCCGCCCGGACGGTGGCCGGCCAGGGCGCGGGCAGGCCCGGCACCGCCTTGTCGGCAAACACGGTGATTGCATTGTCGATGTCGGCTCGCTGCGGGCCGGCCGGCCCGGCCGACAGGCCGCGCAGCTCGTCCCACAGCGCGCCCAGCCTGGCCTTGCGGACGGGATCCCGCCGCAGCAGCCGGCCTGCCAGCCAGGCAACCGGCCAGCCAACGTAGTCGGCCGCCTTCAGTTCCCGCGCGCTCTGCAGTGCCTGGCCGACCCCGGTCACCCCGGCCGCCTGTGCGAACGCCTCCGCCAGCGGTTCCCCGCCATCCGTGGCGGCCGGCGCCGCCGGCTCACCGGCGTACCCGGCGAACCGCACCGCCAGCGCGTCGACGTCGGCCGAGAGCCGCTCGGTGCTGGCCCGGCGGGCGGTCACGGCCTTGGCCAGCGCCTCCCGCAGGCCATCCAGCCCGGCACCGGTGATGGCGGAGGTGACCAGGACCGGGCTGTCGTGCAGGCCCTCGGTGTCGAGCAGCCGCTGCAGATCGGTGACGCATTCGGTGGTCTGGTCGGAGGTGAGCAGATCGACCTGGTTGAGCACGATGGCGATGACCGAGGAATGGCCGGCCATCGGCATCAGGTAATGGCTGTGCACGGCGGCGTCGGCATACTTCTGCGGGTCGAGCACCCAGACCATGAGGTCGGCCAGCGAGACGAGCCGGTTCACCGAGCCAGACTCTCCTGACAGCACCGAGTCGTGGTCAGGCAGATCCAGCAGCAGCAGCCCGCTCAGCGAGCGCTCTCCCTCATCGAGCGCGCTCGACCGGGCGTACCGGTTACGGTCGCGGACGCCGAGCCAGTCCAGCAGCGGGTCTGCCCCGTCCATCTCCCAGACGCAGGCGTACGTCTCTCTGGTCACCGGGCGGACCACCCCGACCGGCGAGAAGTCAGCTCCGGCCAGCCGGTTGAACAGTGACGACTTGCCACTTCCGGTCCCCCCGGCGAGCACCACAACGGTGTGATCGGCCGACAGCCGCAGCCGTTCCCCGGCCCGGCCGAGCAGGGCTTCTGAGTCCAGCAGCAGTCGCTGGCTGAACCCGTCCTGCCCGCTGCGGGCGAGCCCGATCTGGGTCATCCGGGCCAGCGCGGTCAGCCGGTCGGGCAGCGTGGCCGCGGCGCCCGGACCGTTGCCCGGGCCGTTGGTGGTGGGACCGCCACCCCGCACCGGCAAGCTGGGCAGCCCGGGGGCCTGGCCGGCCCGGCGCGATTCGGTATCGGTCACCTGATCACCTCGAGGGCGTAAGCCGCCTGGTAGAGCTGGACCGCAGCGTCGGCGGCGGGGACCTCGGTGCGCGCGGTGAACTTGCTGAACCGCTGCGTCTCCTCGTCGAAGATGAGCTGGATCCGGTCCAGCAGGTCCGCCCGGGCCCGGCTGGTCACGTCGCGCAGCGGGCCGTTGCCGAGCAGCGAGCTGAGCAGCCGGTGCGGGATAGCGGTCGCGCTCTCGTCCGCCTCGGCTTCCGGCACAGCGCTCCCCATCAGGCCGATCATGAGCAGGGTGGCCAGCGACTCGTCGTCGAAGTCGACCGCCCGGGCGATCGAGCGTTTCGGCACATTCTCCGCGTTCACCAGCCGCAGCACCTGTTCCTGCCAGGAGCCGACATCCCGGGCGGCCCGGGTGGCCAGGCCGGCGGATGCCCGGGCAAGGGCGGCCACCGGATCCTGCGGGCGCGCTGGTATCTCAGCGGCCGGCCCGTCGTCCAGCCCGAAGATCAGCCTGGCGTCGGCCGCGAGCTGGGCGCCGTCCCACTCATCGTCGCTGCCCGCGGCCAGCTGGTCCAGCAGGGCAGCACCTGCGGGCTGGCTGCGCCACCGGCCGACCACATCCTCGGCCGCCCGGTCGGCAACCGAGATGATCAGCGATTCCAGGGCTGTCCGCAATGCCAGCCGGAGCGCCTCCGAGCGGGCCGGGCTGCGGTGGCGGCTCTGCCCGCCGCCGGCCCGTTTGGCCTGCAGCGCACGCAGCAGGTCACCGGTGCCCGCGAAGTCCTGCCAGCGGGCGAGTACCTCGCCCCGGAGCAGGGAGCCATCGGCGGTGGCCGTGCCGATCTCGGCGACCGCCTCCCGGTAAACGCCCACGACCGCGGCGACCAGCTCGCGGTGGGCTGCCGCCTGCGCCTCGACCTGGGCGGCGAGCGTGGGGATCCGGGCGGGGAAGGTGTCCAGCACCCCGCTCATGGTCTGGCTGAGCACCGCAACCCGGCGGTCGGACTGCGCCGCCTCGGTCAGCCACTGCCGGACCGGCTCGGACGTTTCCGGCGGCAGCCTCCCGTCGGTGAGCACGGTCTCCGGGATGAGGAAACGCTGGTGGTGGCTCAGGCCGTTGGCTTCCAGCATCGCGCCGAAGTGGTCGACCAGCTGGGGTGCGACGGGCTGCTGGACCCGGGACAGCACGATCCCGAGTGCGGCATCACGGTCCCGGGCGAGTTGCAGCAGCTCCCAGACGGCGGCGTCGGCGTAGCGGGCACCGGTGGTCATGAACAGCCAGAGGTCCGACGCGTCCAGGAACTGGTGCGCGAAATCACGGTGCGCCCGCACCACCGAGTCAATGTCGGGCGTGTCCAGCAGGGCGACTCCCTTGGGCATGCCCTCATTGGCAGCCAGCACCAGCAGGCCGTCCCGGCCGGACCGGGCGAGGCCTTCCTGGCGGACCCGCGGCACGGTGGGCAGGAAGACGTTCTCCGCAAACCACTCCACATCATCTGGGTGGCAGGCGAGCACCGGGCTGTTCGTGGTGGGGCGCCGGATCCCGGTCATGCTGACCTCGGCCCCGACGATGCTGTTGACGAGCGTGGACTTGCCCGCGCCGGTCGAGCCGACCAGGGCCACCAGCACCGGCTTCCCAGACTCGCGCAGCCGCGGCAGCAGGTAGTCGTCGATCTGGCCGAGCAGCTTGCGCCGCTCCGCCCGTGCCTCCGTCACGCCCGCTGCTTCCAGCGTCAGCTGGACGGCGACGATCGGCTTGCGCAAGGCCAGGATCGCGGACTCGACGGCACTGGCGTTGACCCGGAGCTCTGGCTCGGCGGATCCTGCAGCGGCCGGCCCCGGCTCGCGCGCATCGGCGGCCGGCCCGGGCTCAGCCGGAGCGGCCTCCGGGCCAGGCTCGGGCGGGGCGGCTGACGGCTCAGGCCCGGGCGGCGCGCTCGCGGCCGGCTCAGACTCGGGCGGCGCCGTCACGGCCGGCCCAGACCCGGGCGGCTCTGCCACTGGCGGCACCTTCGCGGGCGGCGGCGCGGACTGGGCGGCCGGAGAACCGGTGCCAGGCACCGTGGCTGCCACGCTCTCGCCCTCGGTCATCGCCGCTCTGTCATCCGCCCGAAAGTCGTTCCAGCCAGCACCGCCGATCACGCCGGGGCAGCTAGCGGCCATCCTTCCGGCCCAGGCCAGTTGCTCACCGGCTGCGCCCGGACCGCTTCCCGGTGCACTGGTAATTATGTACCGCCAGGGCCCGGTACCCGCCCCGATGCCCGAAACACCCCCTGCTATTCCGCACCTTCCGGCACTCCAGGCCGTATCATGCCCGGCGGTCCCGCCGCGCAGGCCGGCTGCGGCCGTGGCAGGAGCCGGTCACGACCCTGCGCCTGCGGTCAGCATGCACCGCTACACTGGCCAGGCACCTCGCTGGGAGCGTTCCGTTGGCGGCACGAGTGCGCGGCATCACGCACTGCCACGGTCACCCGGTGAGGGCAGGTGGCCAGCCGCCCGCCGGTGCCGGGGATCCGCTGCCAGCGCGACTCTCCGGGGCGGGCGGACAGCTCCGGGACGGGTGGTCAGTTCCGGGGTCACTTGCCGGTTTTCGGCTGACCGGGCCACACGGCCCGGTGAAACCCGGTACACCAGGTAGAACGCGGCATCGACGATCACAGATGGAGATTTCATGACGGCTGGGCAGGGTTCCCGGGTGCTCGTGACCGGCGGGGCCGGCTTCATCGGCCGGCGGCTCGTCCGGGCATTGCTGGACAATGGGGCCGAGGTCACCGTGGCCGACCTGCACGAGCCGCCGGTGACCGGGGTCCGCACCGTGCTCGGCGATCTGCGTGATCCGTCGGTCGCCGCGCAGGCGGTCACGCCCGGCACTGACCTCATCGTCCACCTGGCCGCGCTGACCTCAGTGCTGCGCTCCCTGGAAGACCCCGCTGGCACATACCAGACGAACGTCGCGGTCACCGCGGAACTGCTGGAACTGGCGCGCAACCGGGGGGTCGGCTCGTTCGTGCTCGCGTCCACCAACGCGGTGGTCGGCGATGTCGGCTCGGCGGTCATCACCGAGCAGCAGCCCACCCGGCCGCTCACCCCTTATGGCGCGACCAAGGCGGCCGGCGAGATGCTGCTCAGCTGTTACTCGGCGGCGTACGGGCTCGCGGGCAGCGCGCTGCGGTTCTCCAACGTCTACGGCCCGGGCATGGCGGCCAAGGACAGCTTCGTGCCAAGGCTGATGCGGGCCGCCCGGGACGGCCTCGGCGTCCAGGTGTACGGCGACGGCACCCAGGTCCGGGATCTGGTTCATGTGGACGACATCGTGGCCGGGATCCTGCTCGCCTGGCGGACCGGCGCCCGTGGCCCGCTCATCCTGGGCGCCGGCGAGTCCGTCACCGTGAACGACATCATCGCCGCGGCGCGTGCGGTCACCGGTGCGCCGATCCCGGCCGACCACATCCCGGCCAAGCCCGGCGAGATGCCCGCGGTCATCGTGGACATCTCCGCCGCCCGTGCGCTGGGCTATCGGCCCACGCACGATCTCAAGTCCGGCCTGGCCACCGTCTGGCCAGAGTTCGCGCCGCCCAGCGCCCCGGAAGGAACTGCCCAGTGACCAGTGGCCAGCTGGACGACACCGCGATCGACAACGCCGCCGTCGGCGCCTTTTTCGCCGAGTTCGGCAAGACAGCGCGG
>Ga0306924_10001638_pt1 | contig 20628 bp, 19 predicted proteins | sample sta12Can44000111_FD_203756 | JGI IMG/M metagenome (GOLD analysis project Ga0306924, IMG submission 203756) | Lab enrichment of tropical soil microbial communities from Luquillo Experimental Forest, Puerto Rico - statanox.12C.anox.44.000.111 (v2)... | ecosystem: Environmental > Terrestrial >...
CGGATGTGCCCGGCATGCGCCCGCTGCGCCTCGGCAGCGCCCACGCCGACCTCGACCACGATTCCCGCCTGCGCCAGCCGCCAATGGCCGGCACCGGCCACGAGCGGGTTTGGATCGGCCATCGCCGAGACGACCCGCGCAATTCCCGCGCGCATGATCGCCGCCGTGCAGGGTGGCGTCCTGCCATGATGGGAGCATGGCTCAAGCGTTACGTAAAGTGTGGCAGATCGAGCAGCCTCGCCTGCGCGCACAAGCGCCTGTGTCTCGGCATGCGGCCGCCCACCGGGCTGCGTCCATCCTCTTCCGACAATGATCCCATTCGCCACGACCACGGCGCCAACCGCCGGGTTCGGCCAGGTACGGCCCAGCCCCCGCCGCCCCAGCGTCATGGCTAACGCCATGAAGCGCGCATCGTCGCCCCCGCATTGCGGCGCACTGCTCACTGCGGCCCCTGTCATGCCCGCTTTATCCTGCGACCTGCAGTATAGCCGATCGTAAGCGCCAATCGCGTCTCTCCACGCATTGATATGCAACAAGCGCAGGCCGCCGAGCGTGTTATCAAAAACTCGCCGGTTTCCTGGATTGTTGAAGGAGCCAGGCATCGGCCCGGGCGGTTTTCCCATCGTTGAGGGCCCACGCGATGACGATCTCATGCATGGCGGACCGGCAATTCAGTGAGCCCAGAACCTCCGTGGCTACGGCAGGCTGCCGTGGGCACCCAGAACTCCCGCGCCAATTGCGGCCGCTGCGACGGCGAGCGCGAGCCCATGCAATGTCAAGGCCGCAGTGAAGGCGTGGTCCTTCTCACGCAGTGCATAAGAACGAAACAGACGATCGAGCCCGAGCGGCTCAAGGACAAAAAGCATCAGCGCAAAAAGCAGCCACACCAGCACCATCAGGTGCAGCCACCAGAACGAGAGCGACTCGAAGCGGCTCCAGGCCCCCATTCGCCAAAGCAGGTAGACACCGGAAGCACCCGTCGCGGCGACCGAGACGCGCGCCTGCGGCGCAAACCGACGCTCGAAAACCTCGAAGGCGCCGATCGAGGCGGTCGCATTGGGCAGGCGCCGAGCCCGAGGCAGCACAATGGTCGTCACAGCTGCCAACCCCCCGATCCAATGCACCACGCCAAGCACATGGACGGCCCGCGCCAGGCCAAGATCGTCAATCATCGAGGCTCACTTGCGCCACCTCGCGGCTGCTATGGCAATTTCTCGCCACGCTCGATCATCGCCATGAGACGTTCGAGGCGCGGCGAAGGCTTCGAGCGCAGATCCGCATCATACATGCGGCGAAGCTCCTCACCGATGGCAAACAGCGTCTCGGTGCCCAATCGGACCACGTTGCCCCGATCGGCGTCGTTGTCAGGAGGGGACATCTTGGGACGCAGCGTACTGGAACTCATGGTCGGGTCGCCGCCGAACTGCACCAACGTCCTCGGTCCATTGAAGGTTCCTGCCGGCAACCGGGCGAGCAGTCAAGCCAGACACGTCGAAATGACTCGCTTGAAATCGCGCGCAGCTCATCAGTTGCCACACGTGCCTGAGCAGGACTAATTCGAAGAGCCTCTGTTGCAGAATCGTCGCGCGGCTTGTGCTTGCGGCCGCGGCGCTTTGCTTCCGGCCGCTTCGGACGCATTTTTGCCGCCGGTCTGCCGCGGTTTAAGACCGAGTGTGGCTTTTTAGCACTAGAGCAAAGCGCCATTCAGTGGTTAATGGTTGGTCGTTAAGTCTAGGGAATCCACTCAACTCGGGGGCTCCAATGAAGAAGGTTTTTGTTGCGCTGGTTGCGACCGTGGTCGCGGTGGGAATGGCCGGCTGTGTCGGCATCGGCAAGGGCAAGGCCCCTCCCGTCGTCACCAAGGGCTAACCTGAAGCGCTGTTACCCTCTGTGGCTATGGCTGTGGACCTTCTGGTCCACAGCCTAACCATGGGGCGTCTCGGATCTCGAAAGAGCTCCGAGGCGAGAGGCGCCTAAGCTCGCGCCACGCTGAGGCGTCGGGCGAAGCTTGGCATTGCGACGACGCTCACGCCCGCTGCGTGATCGTACCGGGATGTCTGCGGGCTCTCGGTCGCCGGACTCCTCTGACGAGGATCCGGGACGCTGCTTTTGGCGATCGCCGATCAGAAGAACGCGAGCGTGCGTATCTCGATGCTTTCGCGCGGCCGTGGGTTCGGCGGCGCCGATGGGTCGTCGAATGCGGTGTGCGCAGTCCAGCGGGCGCGCCCGTCCTTGAGCGAATCATAGACCTTGAAGACCAGCGCCTCTTCGCGCCGCATCCGCGGGAACCAATACCAGCGGTGCTGCGAATTATATTTTATGGCGTAGGTCTGCCCCACGCGATCGGGATACCGGCGCTCGGACACGATCAGGTCGTCGTCCGACAGCGTGCGGGCGTCGCAGATCGCAAGCGGGAAGCTCTCTACCGGAAGCCGGATCGGACGCCAGACCTGCACGATGGCAAACCGCCGGCGCAGGAGCGCGTCGGCTTCCTGCGGCAGCAGGTCGCGCACGCGTTGCGGGCCTGACCATTCCGTATAGTCGTTGTGCACACGGCGCACCACCTCGCGAATCCTGCGCTGCTCGCGCAGCTCATCGTCGGCGGTACGCAAAGTATGGTCGAACACGACAACCCGCGCGGCCCCGCTCTCGGCCTTTACCAGTGCTTCCATCTCCGGGTAGTAGACCCGCCGCACTTCTTCCTGGTCGAAGAAATCGGCCACCTTCGTGTCATGACGCACAAACCGGAAGCCATCCCGCTCGAGCGTGAAGTCGGGCGCCTGTGCCCGGCCGTTGCGGATGTTCATGCGGTGGGGGTCCTGCTTGCCGCCGCTGCGGACATCGAGCGACCCCGGCGCAGCCGTCTCGGTGAAGACTTTCTCACCCGTGTCGACGATGTAGTTGAGCGTTGCCTCGATTGCCTCGGGCATCGCCTCCCGTTCGAGCGTTTGCAGCATGTCGTTACTCCGTCACTTGATCTCAATCATCGGTAGGTTGGGTCGAGCGCTGGGCGAGACCCAACCTGGTGCAGCAATCGCTGGGTCTCGTGAAGAACTCGACCCAGCCTACGAATCGGTTGCAGCTTACCCTCCGTTCTCCTCACCCTCCTCGCTGATGCGCTCGACCGAGACCACGCGCTCGCCTTCGGCGGTGTCGAAGACGATTACGCCCTGCGTTGCGCGACCTGCGACCCGGATGCCTTCAACGCGCGTGCGGATGAGCTGGCCCCCGTCCGTCACCAGCATCAGCTGATCGCCGTCCTCGACCGGGAACGAGGCGATCAGGTTGCCGGTCTTGCGCCGGATGCTGCCGTCGCGCTCGCGCACATCCATGGCGACAATGCCTTTGCCGCCGCGGCCAGTGACGCGGTACTCATAGGAGGAGGTGCGCTTGCCGTAGCCGCGCTCGGAGACGGTGAGCACGAACTGCTCGGCCGCCGACATCTCCACGTAGCGCTGCTCGCCGAGCTCGATGGCGCCGGTTGCCTCCTCGGCATCGGTCGCCGGCTCATCCATATCCGGGGCGGCAGGCGCTGACGCTTCCTCGACGGCACCGCGCCGCACCGCGCTTGCGCGCTTGAGATAGGCGACGCGCTCCTCGGCGCTCGCGTCCACATGGCGCAGGATGGAAAGCGAGATCAGCCGGTCGCCCTCCGCAAGCGCGATGCCGCGCACCCCCATGGAGGTGCGGCCCTGGAACACGCGCACGTCGGTGACGGGGAAGCGGATGCATTGTCCGCAGGCCGCGGTGAGCAGCACGTCGTCCCGCTCGGTGCAGATCGCAACGTCCACGATGCCCTCGCCCTCGGCGAGCTTCATGGCGATGATGCCCGAGCGTCGCACGTCGACGAAATCAGACAGCTTGTTGCGCCGCACGGTACCGCGCGTGGTTGCGAACATCACGTCGTAGTTGCCCCAGGTGCCCTCGTCCTCCGGCAGCGGCATCACGGTCGTGACGAGCTCGCCCTGCTCGAGCGGAAGGATGTTGATCAGGGACTTGCCGCGCGCCTGCGGGGCCGCCTGCGGCAGGCGCCAGACCTTCTCCTTGTAGACCTTACCGCGAGAGGAGAAGAACAGCACCGGCGTGTGCGTCGAGGCGACGAACAGGCGGGAGACGAAATCCTCCTCGCGTGTCTGCATGCCGGAGCGCCCCTTGCCGCCGCGGCGTTGCGCCCGGTAGGCGGAGAGCGGCACGCGCTTGACATAGCCGAGATGCGAGACCGTCACCACCATGTCCTCGCGGTGGATCAGATCCTCCTCCTCGACCTCGCCTTCATACTCGACAATCACCGTGCGCCGCGGGGTAGCGAACTTTTCGCGTACCGCGGTCAGCTCCTCCTTCACGATTGCCTGGATGCGAGCGCGCGAGCGCAGGATATCGAGATAGTCGGCGATCTCCGCGGCAAGCTTGTCGAGCTCGTCCTTGATCTCGTCGCGGCCGAGCGCGGTCAGGCGCTGCAGGCGCAGGTCGAGAATGGCCTTGGCCTGCTCGGCGGAGAGCTTGTAGGTGCGCTCCGCGGTGACCTTGTGGCGCGGATCGTCGATCAGCGTGATCATGGCCTCAACCTCGGCGGCCGGCCAGTCGCGCTCCATCAATGCCTCACGTGCGGCGTTGGCGTCGTGGGAGGCGCGGATCAGCCGGATCACCTCGTCGATATTGGCGACCGCGATCGCCAGCCCGACCAGCACGTGGGCGCGGTCGCGCGCCTTGCCAAGCAGATGCTTGGTGCGGCGGGAGACCACCTCCTCGCGGAACGCCACGAACGAGTCGAGCAGGTCCTTCAACTTCATGACCTGCGGACGGCCGCCCTCGAGCGCCACCACATTGGCGCCGAAGCTCGATTGCAAGGGCGTGTAGCGATAGAGCTGATTGAGCACCACGTCCGCCATGGCGTCGCGGCGCAGCTCGATCACCACCCGGTAGCCGGTGCGGTCCGATTCGTCGCGCAACGCGGCGATGCCGTCGATCTTCTTGTCGCGCCAGAGCTCGCCGATGCGCTCGACCATCGCCGCCTTGTTCACTTGGTAGGGAATCTCGCTGACGATGATGGCCTCGCGGTCCCCGCGCAGCGTCTCCATCTCGACCTTGCCGCGCAGCAGGATCGAGCCGCGGCCGAGATGATAGGCGGCGCGGATCCCTTGGCGGCCGAGAATGATCCCCCCGGTCGGGAAGTCGGGTCCGGGAATGATCTCGATCAGCTCGTCAATAGTGATCGCCGGATTGTCGATCAGCGCCACACAGGCATCGATGACCTCGCCGAGATTGTGCGGCGGAATGTTGGTCGCCATGCCGACAGCAATGCCGCCGGCCCCGTTGACCAGGAGGTTTGGGAAGCGCGCGGGCAGCACCAGCGGCTCGCGCTCGTTGCCGTCATAGTTGGGCTGGAAATCGACGGTGTCCTTGTCGATGTCCTCGAGCAGCTCCATGGCCGGGCGCGCGAGGCGGCATTCCGTGTACCGCATGGCCGCCGGCGGATCGCCGTCGACCGAGCCGAAATTTCCCTGCCCGTCGATGAGCGGCAGGCGCATGGAGAAATCCTGTGCCATGCGCACCAGCGCGTCGTAGATCGCCTGGTCGCCGTGCGGGTGGTATTTGCCCATGACATCGCCGACCACGCGCGCCGACTTGACGTATTTCTTGTCGGGCGTGTGCCCGTTCTCCTGCATGGAGAACAGGATGCGCCGGTGCACCGGCTTGAGCCCGTCACGGGCATCGGGCAGCGCACGCGCCACGATCACGCTCATGGCGTAATCGAGGTAGCTGCGCTTCATCTCCTCGGCGATGGAGACGGGGCGAATGTCGGAGGGGCCGGACCCTTCCGGCTGCGGGTCATCGTTGTCGGCCAAGGGAGGTGCGTCCGTCTAAGGAGGGCTTGCGAAAGCTTAGCTGATTCATGCGTGCGGCGCCATCCGCGAGCAGCCGCGCTGATATTTTTCAAATGGGAATTCAGATAGTTAAGTCAAGCCTCGGGCGCCTTGTGTCGACGGCAGCGTAGGGCGGATTAGGCGCGTCCTTACGCGCCGTAATCCGCCGAAGGAGGGTGGATTACGGCGCGCCGGAAAGCGCGCGACCCGAGCGGCGGATTACGCTGACGCTAATCCGCCCTACGAATCTTCAAATCATGGCGACAGCGCGCTCGGGTTCGTTTGGCCGAAATCCCGACGCCGACCTGCTCAGGTTCGTTTGGCCAGTAAGTCGTAGCCCCGATTGCGCTTGCGCAATCCGGGGGCACCCCGGGTTCGCTGAAGCAGCTCAACCAGGGCTTCGAAACCCATGCAAGGACCTACCAATCAGAACGGGATCTCGTCATCGAGCTCGCCGCCCTTGCCAGCTCCGGCGCCTGCGAGCGCGGGGGTTCTCTCGCGCACCGAGGGCCCGGGCGAGCCGAAAGCGCCAGCGGCATCGTCGGAGGCGAACTCGACCGCACCCCCGCCGCCGCCCGCCCGATCGAGCATGGTCAGCTGAGAATTGAACCCCTGCAGCACAACCTCGGTCGTGTATTTGTCCTGCCCGGATTGATCCTGCCATTTCCTCGTCTGCAGCGAGCCTTCGAGGTAAACCTTCGACCCCTTCTTCAGGTACTGCTCGGCAATCCGGCAGAGTCCCTCATTGAAGATGACCACCCGGTGCCACTCGGTCCGCTCCCGGCGCTCGCCCGTCGCCTTGTCACGCCAAGTGTCGGTCGTCGCCACGTTGAAATGTGCAATCGGCCGGCCATCCTGGGTGCGCCTGATCTCGGGATCCTTGCCCAGATTGCCAATCAGAATGACTTTGTTCACATAACCTGCCATGGCGCTCTCCTGCTCCGCGCGTAACGTAGTCTCAAGGTCCGCCCCGGCAAGCGCATTCGGTCGTGTTCCACAGGAACAGCGGCCCAGGTGCGGAGCTTGAACTTATGTTCGCCTTTTGTTCCTAGCACGGCAACCGCGCGTTCGCAACGGAAATGAAGGGCGTGCTCACACCCATCTCCTACAATCTTTAGTAGAACAAATGGCGGATTACAATCTATTATAGCGATCCTTCTCACGAAACGAACTCGGATCTTTCCCTGCGCCCGAGGGAACCCCTGTCCTAACCTGTTGTCCACACCGGCCCTTGCTTCGCTCACTTCAATGGGCGGACGGACTCGCAAAACGCACGCTTTCCACTACGTTCGCTTGCATGCGCGAGGAGAGTGGACGCGCCCCCCAACGACCGCGATGAGCAATCCTTTCGACCAACACCGTGCGCGCCGTGCCGATCCCCGCGTGATCGCCATCCGCGGCGCGCGCGAGCACAACCTCAAGAACATCGATGTCGAGATTCCGCGCGATCAGCTGGTCGTGTTCACCGGCCTCTCCGGCTCCGGCAAATCCTCGCTCGCTTTCGACACCATCTATGCCGAGGGGCAGCGCCGCTACGTCGAGTCGCTCTCGGCCTATGCGCGCCAGTTCCTGGAGATGATGCAGAAGCCGGATGTGGACCAGATCGACGGGCTCTCCCCTGCCATCTCCATCGAGCAGAAGACCACGTCACGCAATCCGCGCTCGACGGTGGGCACCGTCACCGAGATCTACGACTATATGCGCCTCCTGTGGGCACGCGTGGGCGTCCCTTACTCGCCCGCCACCGGGCTTCCCATCGAGAGCCAGACCGTGTCGCAGATGGTCGACCGCGTCCTGGCGCTGCCCGAGGGCACGCGGCTTTATCTGCTTGCGCCGGTGGTGCGCGGCCGCAAGGGCGAGTACCGCAAGGAGCTTGCCTACTACATGAAGCGCGGCTTCCAGCGGGTGAAGATCGACAGTCAGCTCTACGAGATCGCGCAGGCGCCCGCGCTCGACAAGAAGCTCAAGCACGACATCGACGTGGTGGTGGACCGTCTGGTGGTGCGCGGTGATCTGGGCACCCGGCTTGCCGATTCGCTTGAGACCGCGCTCAAGCTCGCCGAGGGCCTCGCGGTGGCAGAGATCGCCGAAGACCCCACCCCGGATCGCCTGCGGCGATCCGACCCTCCCCTTTCAGGGGAGGGAGGAACCGCGACGGCAGCCAGGAAGACGGCAAAGATCCATGACCGCAGCGGGCCGGAGCGGCTGATCTTTTCCGAGAAATTCGCCTGTCCGGTGTCGGGCTTCACCATACCGGAGATCGAGCCGCGGCTGTTCTCGTTCAACAACCCGTTCGGCGCCTGTCCGGCCTGCGGCGGACTCGGCGTCGAGCAGCATATCGACGCCGACCTCGTCATTCCCGACCGCGACCGTACACTGCGTGCAGGAGCGATCGCGCCGTGGGCGAAGACGTCCTCGCCCTACTATCTGCAGACGCTGCAGGCGCTGGGCAAGCACTACAAGTTCACCCTCGACACCAAATGGAAAGACTTGGGAAAGCGCGTGCAGGACGCGATCCTGTACGGTTCGGGCGAGGACGCCATCCGCTTCGTCTACGACGACGGCCTGCGCTCCTATGAGACCAGGAAACCGTTCGAAGGCGTGATCACCAATCTCGAGCGGCGCTGGCGCGAGACCGAGAGCGACTGGGCCCGCGAGGAGATGGCCAAATATTTCACCGATATCCCCTGCGCCGCCTGTGCCGGCCATCGGCTCAAGCCCGAGGCGCTGTGCGTGAAGGTTGGCGGCCTGCATATCGGCGAGGTCGCCGACATGTCGGTCAAGCGTGCGGGCGAGTGGTTCGTTCAGCTGCCGCAGGCGCTCAGCGCCAAGCAGAACGAGATTGCCGTGCGCGTGCTCAAGGAGATTCGCGAGCGGCTGAAGTTCCTGGTCGACGTCGGCCTCGAATATCTCACCCTTGCGCGCGCCAGCGGGACCCTGTCGGGCGGCGAGAGCCAGCGCATCCGGCTTGCCTCGCAGATCGGCTCCGGGCTCACTGGCGTGCTCTATGTGCTTGACGAGCCTTCAATCGGGCTCCACCAGCGCGACAACGCGCGGCTCCTCGACACGCTCAAGCGGCTGCGCGACCTCGGCAACACCGTCATCGTTGTCGAGCACGACGAGGACGCCATCCGCACCGCCGACTACGTGCTCGATATCGGCCCGGGCGCCGGCATCCATGGCGGTGACATCGTGGCGGCGGGCAGCGTCGATGATCTCGTCGCGGCGCCTGCGTCCTGGACCGGCAAATATCTCTCCGGCGAGCTCATGGTGCCGATCCCGGAGCGGCGCGTCAGGAACGCGATGCGTGTGCTCAAGGTCATCAATGCCCGTGGCAACAATCTCAAGCACATCGATGCGGAGATTCCGCTCGGCCTTTTCACCTGCGTGACCGGCGTGTCGGGCGGCGGCAAGTCCACGCTGCTGGTGGATACGCTCTACAAGGCGGTCGCCCGCAGGCTCAACGGCGCCAGCGAGGCCCCTGCCCCGCATGACCGCATCGAGGGGCTCGAGCATCTCGACAAGGTGATCGACATCGACCAGTCCCCGATCGGACGCACGCCGCGCTCCAACCCAGCGACCTATACCGGCGCGTTTACGCCCATCCGCGAATGGTTTGCGGGCCTGCCCGAGGCCAAGGCGCGCGGCTACGAGCCCGGCCGGTTCTCCTTCAACGTCAAGGGCGGGCGCTGTGAAGCCTGCCAGGGCGACGGCGTGATCAAGATCGAGATGCACTTCCTGCCGGACGTTTACGTCACCTGCGACGTCTGCAAGGGCAAGCGCTACAACCGTGAGACGCTGGAGGTGACCTTCAAGGGCAAGTCGATCGCCGATGTGCTTGACATGACGGTCGACGAGGCGGCGCAGTTCTTCAAGGCGGTGCCGCGGGTGCGCGGCGTGCTCGAGCTCCTCCAGCGCGTCGGGCTCGGCTACATTCACGTCGGCCAGCAGGCGACCACGCTGTCGGGCGGCGAGGCGCAGCGCGTCAAGCTTTCCAAGGAGCTGTCGAAACGCGCCACCGGCCGCACGCTCTATATCCTTGATGAACCCACCACCGGGCTGCATTTCCACGATGTCGCCAAGCTGCTCGACGTGCTGCACGAGCTGGTCGAGCAGGGCAACAGCGTGGTGGTGATCGAGCACAACCTGGAAGTGATCAAGACCGCCGACTGGATCATCGATCTCGGCCCCGAAGGCGGCGACGGCGGCGGCGAGATCGTGACCGCAGGAACGCCGGAGGACATCGCCCGGTCGAGGCGCAGCTATACCGGGCAGTTTCTCGCGCCGGTGATAGCGAGGAAGCAGGCCAAGACACGCACCGAGGCGGCGGAGTAGGTGCGGGTTTCAGACGCGCCCCGGCCCGCAATGGCAGGCCATCTTGATCGATATCTGCCCGCGACCTTCTCGACCTCAACCAACATGGCGCACTACCATCATGCGAGCGAGGGCGTAAGGATTGGCTCAGGACCATTGGCGTAAGATCAAAAACGGACGACAGAGACTCGTGCTCTGCCGTCTGATGATCGATCTCATGCGAACCGTGCATGGTGCTTACGCGCCAGCGAACGAGCCATTTGGCAACCGCCTGGAAACTTTCTTCATCGGCTTATGCGTGGCGATTGGTGACATGGACGGCAAGCCGTTTTCTGTCGCCAAGATTGCTGCTTACATGCGCGTACCCCGCACGACCGTCATCCGTAGACTTGATCAATTGCAAAAATGGGGTCTGATCGAACGCCGGGGCCGTGGCTATTACTTGCACGAGAAGACGCTCAATTCTCTTATCGGCATGCGAAGCTACCAGCAGGTGCGCCGGATTCTGAGCGGGGCTACTGAGGAATTGTCCGTTTTGGACACTTTGCCGGATTGACCGCGTGCCTGGAGTTGGAAAAATTCATCACACCATGTGAGTGACTTCTGCGTCGCGACGCATCGGATTGCGCTGTAGCAAGCCACTATCAGGGCAATCATCTCACTACAGGACTTTTGCTAACTGGTGTCTGGCAGCCACCAAGACGCCGCACAGCTTGACTTGCAGGCGCTTCATCGCGTGTGCGAGCGATTACTCATGGCCTTCACGATCATTGCTCTGATTCTCTGGCAAACCGGAATGTATTCAACAGCAGAGGCTGCCGTGGTCGCTGCCCCGCCAAAACCCAGGTACACCGTCCCTTCCAATCCACAGGTAATCTGGAGGTTTGAATTGGTCTACCTCCCAATGTGGAAGCTGGAAGCGGTGTGGTGACTTCTCTGACGCGAAGGAGCCTCGTGGACGGTCAGTAGAGCCAATACCGATAGGGCGGCGGTCCTCCCCAAGGGCGCCAATACGGGTGGTGCGGCGTTGGAGGGCTGCAGCCACGGGCGTACCCGCACGGATCATAACCAGCGGGCCAACAGCTTCGTACCCAACGAGCTCCGTGCCATTGCCACCAGCGGCGACACCATACTTTTTGGATGGGACTTACAGCTATTGCCAGGTTATGAACCCGGGGATCCGAGAGGGGCAGCGCACGCGAATGATCCGCCAGCAAGCCACTCATGCCCAGAGTTATGAGAGCAACAGAGGCAGCGAACACTACTCTGCGCATTCCAAGCCTCCCCCGTGCGACGGATAACAATGAATTCGTTTCGCTTCTTGTCTAATCTATGGACACCCTGAGGCACCAATTCCGCATTAGCCGCACCCCTGTACCACAAGCCGGCTGCGTACTCGGGCGTGGCAGGTTTCAAACCCACCTAGCCCGCAATGACAGGCCCACATATCTCGCGATCTGGCGCGCGCAGCAGCCGCTGATGCCCGCGGTCGGGACTATTTTCGCGCTTTTGCTTCGGCGAGCTCCTTTTCCAGCTGGTTGACGCGCTCCTGCAGCGCCGACAAGCGTGAATTGAGAAGCCCCACGTTGAAAAACGTCACGTTCTCGGCGGGTGCATCAAGGGCGTTGCCGTAGCCCAGCCACGAGGAATCGTACACCTTCACCTTTGTGAAGCCGAGCTGCTGCAGCACCCCGGCAGTTTGCGAGGCACGCGCGCCGCTCTGGCAATAGACAATGGTTTCTTTGTTGGGGTCGAGCCGCGAATATAATCGCTTCAGATCCTCGGCCGGCTTGAGCGACATGCCGGCATTGTTGTTGATCTGCTTGCGCGCGAGCTTGCCGGGAGTTTCGGGATCGATCCAGTTCTGTTCGTAAGGGATGTTGATTGCGCCAGGAATATGACCGCCGCGGATTGCGCGGATATCTTCGCCGATGAACTCCTGCGGCGTGCGCACATCCAGGATTTGCACATTCGGATCGTTCAGCCGCGCCACCATCTCCTTGGTGGAGACCGCTGCTGCGGAATTGATTTCCAGTTTGAGAGCGACTGGCGCGAGTTGCGCAGCCTCGCGGCTGACCGGCCGGCCCGCAGCCACCCAGTCCTCGATGCCTTCATGATAGACGCGGACATTGCCGGCGCCGAAATATTGCAAGGTGTAAAGACCGAAATAAGGGTGCCATGTGCCGCGGCTGCCGTAGACAATGATTTCACGACCAGGATCCAGACCAGCACCGCCAAGTATCTTCTCGATGCGCTCGGTCGCGATGAAATCCTCGGTATTTTCGTCGCGCAGAACGCGCGCCGCGTCGCCGACGCTGATGGCGCCGGCAATGTGTCCTCTGGCATAGGCCTCGGCAGCCCTTACGTCCCAGACAATGGCATTCCGCGCGATGGCGTCGGTGACATACTGTCCATCGACGATGATGGTAGAAGCGGCTGCGGTGGCTTGTGCCCACAGCAACGAAAGCGCAAGGAGCATGAAACGTTTCATGACGACCTCGTTGTTGGCAAACACCGGAGCCTAGTCCGGGCACTTGTCCTCGAGCTGGTTCAGCGCGGCGGTCAGCGCTCTGCCGTCAGCAGAGCTTTCATCAGTATCCTCGACAGTATCCCACGCACGCTCGAAATCCTCGCCGAGCTGATCGAGCAGTTTATCCATTCGGCCCTCGAGGACCGGGTCCTCCTTGTCCCCGAGTTTTTCATCAACGTCCATCAGTTCACAGAATGCTTTCAGCTTGTTGGCATCGGTGCCCACGGCTTGGAGCACTTTGATGGCATCCTCCACCTTCGGGCTGGCCGAAAGGGTGGGCGTGGCGACGAGAAGCAGCATCGTGACGACCGGAAGCGCACGCATCATCTTGATCTCCGGATGCAGACCGTCGTGGGTGAGATTGGGAGCGATTTCTGAACCGTTGCAACATCAGGGCTGGACGGTTGCGACCACCCAATCGGTGAATCATACCGTTGATGCTGCCTGCGCTCAAGCATTGGCAATGTCCGGTAATGGTGCGCTTACGCCGCGCTGCTCTCCGGCCGATCCGGGGACCTTTCTGGAACCAACTTACCAAGGCAGCTTTCAAGTGCGGCGGTGAGGACCTTTCATATCTCGTGGTACCTCGCCCATTTGCCAATCATGGCGCGACCTACGAGCCACCGGGCGCACCAATCATCTGATGCAGCGGTCCTTCAGAAATTCAAAATTCCTTCAAGTCCGTGGCAACGAGCACCGGACCAGAGAAATGTTTCTTCACCTCGTCCACCCAACCTGAATAGTCGTTATCAGCTTTCCAAGTCAGATGGCTCAACACCACAGACTTCACAGCGGCACCCTCGGCTATCTTGCCGACGTCCTCCGGACTGAGATGCCCTTCGGCCATTTGTCGCCTAATGCGTGTTTGTTCCTCGGCTGTCATAACCTGCCATTGACCCGACCTCATTAAATCCTGCATTCGCTGCTCGATCGAATTCGCCTCCGCCACGAGTAGATCAGCCCCTTTGGCGAACTCGACCAATCCGGGAAACGGTCCGGTATCACTCGTAAAGACGATTGTGCGGGCCGGGGTTTCGAAGCGGTAGGAGTAGGATTTGTGCTTTCCGGCGGCGGCGCCTTTGTGGAACCCAAAGTGCGTATTTTCGATGGTGTTCACTTTGACATTCTCGTCCTGGTAAATCGTCCCGGTACCGACATCGTGACCAAAGAACAACTGCTCAATAGGGATTGTGCGGCCTCCGTCAGCAATTCTGATTTCGGCGCTGATAGCGAAATATTTGACCGCAGCCTTGACCAGTTCTTTCGTCCTGGGCGGACCGTACACATTGATCGGCTTTGTGCGCTGATTGTCCCATGCAGCCGACATCAGCGTACCGAGACCTGCAGTGTGGTCATCATGATGATGCGTAATGAAAATGACGCCCACGTCACGCACATTGAAGCCAGCCTTGGCGATGCGGCGAGCGGCGCCGTCTCCAGCGTCAATCACATAGAGCGTGCCATTCACGATCAGGAGATTCGAAAATTGCGCGCGGTGGGCTCTGGGGGGCGGGCCAGCCACTGTTCCGAGTGTGATCAGACGAGTATCCGCCTTGGATTGTCCGGTATTTGTTTGCGCCGCGCTTCCATACACCGTGACACCGATGAGGAATACCGCAAAACCATAAATCAGGAACGGGCGAATCTCTTTCATTGCCGGCTCGCTCATCTGTCCGCCCCGCAGTAGAAGGTAGGGCGGATTAGCGTAGCGTAATCCGCTGTCTGCCGGTGGGTTACGGCGCGCGCAAGACGCGCGCCTAACCCACCCTACGAGTCACGTAGGGTCGGCCTCACACGTTTGCGTAACCTCAATCGACGCTGACGTGCTGGTGCACGAAGGTGACCATGCGCTCGAACATGTCGCCGGTCTTCGACAGATCCGGCGAGTGGCCGGCGTGCCGCTCGGCGTCGATATATTCCAGCGCGATCTCGCCGCCGGCCTTACGGTAGTTGGCAACGAACCGCTGCGGCTCGTTGCCGGGGAAGCTTGAGTCCGCGTCCTTGTAGTCGTGCAGCTGATCGCCGCGGCCCTGAAACCAGATCGCGGGTGGGGTTGCGATCTGCTCGCCGCGCTCGAGCGCCAGCATCGGGTTGCCCTCCTCCATGTTGGCCTCGTTGCGCCAATACGCATCATGGCGGGGGATGATGGACTTCGGCCATTCCGGCGGATTGGCGGCGGCCAGCGTGCGCTTGGCGAGCCGGTAGCGGCTGAGCGGATTGATCACCGGCCATGACATCACAACGCAGCGCACGCTTGCATCGTAGGCCGGCGAGCCGGCCAGCAACGGCATTGCCGCATAGCGCGGGTCGCGCGGGCGCATGGCGACCAGCATGGCGAGATGACCACCGCTGGATTGCCCAGACAGGCCGACAAGGTCTGCCCGGGTCTTGAGCATGCGCGCGTTGAACTTCGCCCAGCGCACCGCGTAGTTGATGTCCTGCACCGAGGCGGGATAGGGGTCCTCGTTGCCGGAGCGGAAATCGAGCGCGATGGACACGATGCCGTGCGTTGCCATGGCCTGGTGCCGCAGCCGCTCGGTGGTGCGGTCGCTCTGGCACCAGGCGCCGCCATGGCATTCGACCAGGGCCGGGAATGGCCCCTCCACCCGCGGCCTGAACACGCGCGCAAGCAACGGCTTGTCGCCGTGGCAGAAGTACTCGATGTCCTCCACGTCGAATTCGTAAGTCCTGGCGTCGGGCTTGGTATCGAGAGTTGCTGTGCTCATGGCGTCTCACCGGTTGCGGCATCGTCCTTCGCGCATGATCGCGCATGCCCCCGATGAGGGCAACCCACCGCATCGAAGTGGAGTGCCGCCCTCATAGCCTCGGCAACGGCCGCTTCGATTTGGCCGTGGACGGCACCTTCACCAGTGCCTCGCCGTCCAGCACGACCTCGCCGGCAACCTTGCAGACACACGTCAAACGGGCGCGCTGGCGCGCAGGGATCAGCTCGGCCACCGTCACCGTCACATCCACCTGCTCGCCGATCTTCACCGGCGCGCGGAAATTGAGCGTCTGCGAGATGTAGATGGCGCCGGGACCGGGCAGCCGCGTGCCGAGCACGGCCGAGATCAGGCTCGCGGTGTAGAGCCCGTGTGCGATTCTTGTTCCGAACGAGGTCCTGGCGGCGAAATGGTCCGAGAGATGGATGGGATTGCGATCGCCCGTGAGCTGCGCGAAGCCGACGACGTCTGAGGACGATATGGTCTTGGAAAGCGTCTCCGTCATGCCGACCGAAAGGTCCTCGAAATAGAGGATGCGCAGCGCCGGCATCATCGGATGCCGGCGCCCGGCCTGCGGGCGGCTGCGCACGGCGCTCAAGCCGCGGCCAGCGCCTTGTCCTTGGCTTCGGCGCGCTGCAGCGCCGGCCGTTGCGCAAGCCGTCCTGTATAGGCGGTGAACTCGCTGCGTTCGGGCAGCATCTTGAACATCATGCCGAAGCGCAGGTCGGAGCCGATCACCACGTCGGCCGCGGTGAACTGATCGCCCATGATATAGGGGCCTTTCGCCACCGCGTTCCCCACCACCTTCAACACGGTGTCGAAATCCCCATAGCCGAGCATGCCGGGCCGCGGCTCCTCCTTGCGCGGGAAGGCACGGTCGGTCATTGCCGGCTCGATGCAGCTCGGTCCGAAGAACAGCCATTTGAGATAGACGCCGCGGCGGGGATTGCCGATGGGGATATTGAGCTTCGCGTGTGGGAATTCGTCTGCGAGATAGGTGCAGATCGCCGCCGTCTCGGTGAGGACCACGTCCCCGTGCCGCAGCGCCGGCACCTTGCCCATGGGATTGATGGCGAGATAGTCGGGGGTGCGCGTCTCGCCCTTGCTCAGGCTTACGTGTTGAATGTCATAGGGCTCGCCGACCTCCTCGAGCATCCACCGCACGATGGACGAACGCGACGGTGCGGCGTGGTAGAGAGTGAGCTTGGGCATGACTTGACTCCGTTGTTGGATTGGCGAGGCGGTCTGGGAAGAATACTTGCGTAAGGTAGGGCGCAAATCGCGGCGGCGAAATAGATCAAAGACCCGTCGGCGTTGACCGACAGGGCTCGGCTTCATGGCCGGTGCCCCACTTTGCCATGGGCCTTCACGCGGAATTGGTTGAACAACGGCCCGTCTTTGGCGTTAATATAGTTCGGGTCGCGGCACGGCGTGATCCCCGAAACGGCTGCGGGTCGCGATCCCTTTTTCGAGGGAGGTACGACATGACGCATGTCCACGCTCTCATGGGGGCGGATTCGACCCCCCACCCCCCGGCCATTCGCAAAATCGGCGTGCGGGACCTCAAGGACGTGCTGGCGCGCGGCTTTTCCGATTTTTCGGCCATGCCCACCCATGCCGTGTTCCTGTGCCTGATCTATCCCATCGTTGGTCTCATCCTGGCGAGGCTCACCATCGGCTACGACATCCTCTCCCTGCTGTTTCCGCTTGCGGCCGGCTTCGCGCTTATTGGCCCCTTTGCCGCCCTCGGCTTCTACGAGCTGAGCCGACAACGCGAGCAGGGACTCAATCCGTCCTGGCAGGCTGCCTTCGACGTGCTGCATGCACCCTCGCGCGGCGCGATCGCGGCGCTCGGCTTTCTGCTGCTTGCGATCTTCGTCTTCTGGGTTGCCGTTGCGCAGACGATCTACATCGCGAATTTCGGCTATGAGCCTGCGGCATCGATCCCGGATTTCCTGCATCACGTGCTCACCACCCCCGCCGGCAAGATGCTCATCATCGTCGGCAATGGGATCGGTTTCCTGTTTGCAGTTGCGGTCCTGATCATCAGCGTTGTTTCATTCCCGCTCCTGCTCGATCGCGACGTGGGCGCGGTCGAGGCGGTGCTCACCTCGGTGCGGGCGGTTGCTGCCAATCCGGTCCCAATGGCGGCGTGGGGGTTGATTGTCGCCGTCCTGCTGGTGATCGGCGCACTGCCCTTCTTCGTTGGCCTTGCCGTGGTGGTCCCGGTGCTTGGGCATGCCACCTGGCACCTCTATCGCAAGGTCGTGGTCCCGGACCCGGCCACCAGCCATGCGCAACCGCTTGCACCGCGGCCGCGGCGCAAGCGCTTTGCGGCGCAATTTCCGGCCGCTCTTTTCGGCGGCGAGGATCGGCCGTAAGCGGGCACCCGCTGCAATCGGCAGAGAAGAGCGGGAGCTCAGGCCGGCACGGTCGCCTTTTCGACGTCGCCGGTAACGGTACGAGTCACCGTCACCTGACGCGGGAGCTCATCCCCGGGCATGAGCTCAAAGCCGGCGACGCGCAGGATGGCACAAGCCGGACACATCTCTATCGCGCAGCGCGTATAGGGGTTGAACACGGGCTCAACCAGCCAGGCCAAATGGGTGCGAGATAAGGATTGCGGGCATGCCTCCACTGCCGCGCAACGGGCTCGGCTTTTGGCAGCAGCTTCCTCATAGGAAGCCCTGAGCAAGCGTTTTGGGTTGACGCGAGCCTCCCAGGGCCGGCGGGCGTGCCGCCAGTCATTGGCGGCAGACGTTTCATCGATGCGGCTCGCGAAGCTCTGTTCCGTCCGCTCGATGACGCAGCGCTCGCCGGGGGCGCAGCCGACGAGAGTGAAGATCACCGGGCGAGCGATCGGCATGGTTTCCAGCCGGAGCTTTGCCTCGGAAAAATCGCGGCAGGTCTCGAACACCTCGCGCAGGAGGTGATCGGGGGGGCAAAATCGCACGCGCCAGGTCTGCAGCGCGTTGATCGCGAGATCGCAAGGACGCAGCCAGGGCTGACTGCTCCGCCGCCAGAGCGGCGCCTGGTTGATCGCGGCGGCGAACCGGCCCGGCGCAGTCGCCGTCAATACTCCGGCATAGCCGGGCCACGTGACATTGAAGAACTCCCCCGCTTGCCCGCGCATTCGCGCCACTTCGAGATGGCGCCCGAGCCCCGGGAACGGCCAATCCAGCGTGCGCGCCAGCCACGGGGCCCCTTCTTCGTCACGGGCAAGTGTGGTGCATCCCCATTGATAGGTGCCGTTGAGGAACCAGACGCCTGGGAAGCCGAGGGCCGCCGCAATGGATGCGATCTCCGCCACGTAGGGCGAACCCGAGCGCTCGAGCCAGCGCCGGGTCACCGCATCCATGGCGGGAAGCAGCCCTCGCACCGCGGGCGAGAGCCACGAGATGCAATCGTCGCGCAGCGCCCTGGCACGCCCTACGCCATCGCGCGCAAGGCGCGCGGGCCCGCCCTCGCGAATATCAGTCAGCGGAATGACGACTCGATCGCTCATCAACTATCCACCTGGCGGCAGAATGAGGCGAAGTTCGGAATAGAGGTGGCGCTCAAACCAGGCCTGTTCCCGTCTATGGGCAGTCCGACCACCGCATCGGAACCTGTTTGAGCATTGGCCATGCATGCAAACTTTCGTTAACATCCGGTGCGCCGACGGAGTTGCTTGAGTGGAGGCCGCGCTTGGATTGGTCCGCAGCCAGGGTATTGAGCCTTGTCGCGCTCGCAACCGTTGCGCCAGCCTCTCCGTCGCTGGCAGACGACGCATCGGCCCTTGTCGGTACCTATACCGAAAACGAGCCCTGCAAAACCGATGCATCGGGCGCCGACGTGCCACGCGTCAAGATCACGCAGACCGAGATCGATTCCGCGCTCGGACTTTGTACAATTCTGCAAAGCAAGCGCGAGGGCAACACGATTTCGGTCCACGTCGAGTGCAAAGGCCCCGGTGGCAGCCCGATGCTGGGCGATGTCAATTTTGTCCTGCGCGATAACAACACGATCGACTTCTCGGACCAGGATCAGACATACAAAGCTGTGCTTCACAAATGTCCGTAGGGGCGAGGCACCAGCGCGTTTTACGCGCGTCTGTGACGCGCTATGCCTCGCCCCTACAGCACGGCCCGCAGCGCGGGCCGTCTGGAGGCCAAAAGACCGAGGTGAGAACGCATGAGCTATGAAAGCATGCTGGCGGAGACGGTGGCGTTCACGGGTCACAAGGGCGATGTGGGCGAGGCCTATTATGCGCGGCCGCTCGGCGCCGGTCCCTGGCCAGGGGTGGTGCTGATCCACCACATGCCGGGATGGGACGAGTGGATCAAGGAGGCAACGCGCAAGCTCGCCTACCACGGCTTTGCAACCATCTCGCCCCACCTCTATTTCCGCGAAGGTCCCGGCAGCCCCGACGACGTGGGCGCGCGGGTACGCGCGGCCGGGGGCGTACCCGACGAGCAGGTGGTCGGCGACGTCAAGGGATGCATGGAGCTTCTGCGGGCCCAGCCCTACGCCAACGGCAAGGTCGGGGTGATCGGTTTCTGCTCCGGCGGGCGCCACACCTATCTCGTCGCCTGCACGCGGCCCGACATCGACGCGGCGGTCGACTGCTGGGGCGGCAATGTGATCGTCGACGACAAATCCCAGCTCAATGCCAAGCGCCCGGTCGCCCCCATCGAGTTGACCGAGAACCTGCGTTGTCCCCTGCTTGGCCTGTTCGGCAATGACGACGAAAATCCCAACCGCGACCAGGTGAACCGCACCGAGGTGGTGCTGCGCAAGCTCGGCAAGAGCTACGAGTTCCACCGCTACGACGGCGCCGGCCACGCCTTCTTCAACGCGGCGCGCATCGCCTATCGGCCGGAGCAGGCGCTCGACGGCTGGAACAAGGTATTCGCATTTTTCAACCGGCATCTGGTGCAGGCCGCGGTGAGGCGCGCGGCCTGAGCCAAATGAGGAGATCAGCATGTGCTCTTATATCGTCCAGAAGGCAAAGCTCGTCGGCAGCGCAAAGGGAGCGAACGGATGGATGCGCATCGATGCTGCTAACGTGTATTACGATCATCCCTTCCATTCGCAGCTCGATCATGTGCTCGGCATCGATTTCATCAATGAGGCGGAAGGCGGGCGCGAGCGGGTCGCCGTGGAATTAAGCGCGCAGTCGGCGCGGGCGCTAGTGGATCAAATCCTCGCGGCGCTC
>Ga0306924_10001639_pt1 | contig 20615 bp, 24 predicted proteins | sample sta12Can44000111_FD_203756 | JGI IMG/M metagenome (GOLD analysis project Ga0306924, IMG submission 203756) | Lab enrichment of tropical soil microbial communities from Luquillo Experimental Forest, Puerto Rico - statanox.12C.anox.44.000.111 (v2)... | ecosystem: Environmental > Terrestrial >...
ATTTCCGCCGCGGCGACTTTCCCGACCGCGGCGTGCAAGTCTGGTCATTCCTGCAGGATGACGCCGATCCGAAGTGGATGCTGGCCGGCGGCTCGCCGGTTTCGATCTATCGCAGCGAGGATGCCGGTGCGAGCTGGAAGTGCATGCCGGATCCGCAATTGCCAATCCACGCCAAGATGCCGTTTTCCTGCCGCGTGATGCGGTTCGCGCCGCACCCTCGCCGTCGCCGCGAGATTTTTGCCGTACTCGAAGTCTCGGGCGTAATGCGCTCAACCGATGGCGGCGAAAGCTGGAGCGATTGCAGCGTCGACCTCTTGCGCCTGGCGGAAGCAGAGCCGCGTCTGCGCAGCAAGCTCGTCAGCGACACCGAGGCCGAGGGCATGCTCGACGGGCACGCCGTCTGCACCAGCTCCGCCGATCCGGACAGCATCATCATCGCCGTGCGCATGGGCCTGTTCCGCAGCAAGGACCAGGGCAAGACGTGGCAGGACATACGGGTCGATCGCTTCTCACCATTCACCTATGGGCGCGACATCAAGGTTTCGCCGCAGGATCCGAACACGCTCTATGCTTGTCTCAGCGTCGCGGCCTCATCGAAAGACGGCGCGCTCTACCGCAGCCCACCAAATTCCCTGCTAACAGGGAAAATAACAGGGAATTTTGCAGAATCCGGCCATCCACGGCGGTTTTCGTGTCTGATCAACGGGCGGATTCAATGGCTTACAGCGAAATTCGCTACACAACGGAACAGGGAATTTCCAAATGCGTATCAGGGAATTTTCAACGAGGAACAGGGAAATTGTAATCAAGCAACAGCGAAACCGCCGAACTGCGATCCGACGCGATGTTGTGCAGTGTCCGCTGTACTTCCAGCGACCGAATTGATGCGTCGCAATGAACTGACGCTTGGGTAGAGTCGACGATGGGCGGGGTAGTTTGGGCCATGTGGCAACGCTCCGTTATCATCCCCGCTCATCGAACTGGACGTGCCAATCTCCGGCATCCAGCTCTCCGACTGTTTCATTGTAAAGACGCACGGCAAGGCGCCCTCCTGCTCGGCCACTCCTCATCAGAAAGTTTACGAATTCACGCTAAGCCATTCGATGAAGACGCGCACTCGCGACGGTTCGCGGCTGTGGGGATTGAGGACCGAAGTGGGGTTGGTGCAGGCAGATAATCGTAAAACTGCGTTGCGCGACGTTGCCTGAGATCGCCCAAGGTAAGGACGCGGGCGCGGAGCTGCGCGAGCTTGCCTGCTTCGGTTAGTGCAGCGCCGCACACTTTCTCCGCCGCCTCTTTTTCGCTGAATGCCTCGACTTTGCACCAGTTGTGTTCACGGCTCCACTGCCCATTGAGCCAATGCTGTACCTGATAAATCCGTTTCGTCTGCATCGGTTTTTCCCGAAATTCGTGACGCGGCTTTGGTGGCCGCGATCGGCGAAATAGAAGCCCCAAGCCTTTCGCTATCAGAGACATCCGAGTGGGATTTATGCCGGACGGAGCTCCGTGCTGTCAGTTAGACAGCGGGCCGGGGGCAGCGTTGCTTTATTAAGCGTCACAGGAGACGGAAACTGAAATGCCGTTTCTTGATGATGTCGATAGCCGTGAGGTATTGCAGGAGTGGGCAACCCCCCTGGACCACCATCGCCTGTTCTTCATCCTGCTCGGCGCGCATCGCCGCTAATGACATCCGTGAACCACCGCTCCCTGTCTTCCTATCTCCCGTGCTGTGGAATTACGGCCACGTCTGTCTTCAGATCGGCTGGCGAAATGAGAACCCTGAAGCGGTCGCCCAGATGATCACGCTCTGATAGGCCTTCAGATCAAATAGCGCTGACTGCCTTTGAAAGCGCGCAAGGATCGACGAATCTCACTTCCTTAAAGCGGGACGAAGAGCGGATCGACGCCTTTCGGGACCAGGCACTGTCGATCGACGACCTGTTTGGTCTGCGTGGCGATGTCGCCGACCGGGTTGGACAGCATGCCGCTTACGTAAACCGTCTCTCCGTGCTCCACGACTCGGCTGATAATCGGGACGCCCTCGCCCCTCAGCGGATATTGTGACGAAATGTCTACATGCTTAGCTCCTCGGACAATGCGCAATGTTGATTCGGTTGTTTAGATCAAGTGAAACGAGCCATGACTCGCCCGAGTACGTATGGAGCCGTCGTTTTCATGTGAACAGCCGCTCGCCAGCAAGTCTGTCGTAGAGGTGCTGCACGAACTCCCCATAGCCGTTGAAAAGTCGCGTCGGGATTCGGGTTTGGGTTCCAAGCACGCGTTCTGTCGATTGGCTCCAGCGCCGGTGCGGCACGTGCGGATTGACATTTGCCCAGAAGCCATATTCAGCGGGCTGAATGCAATCCCAGAACGTGCGAGGGCGCGTGGCCTTAAACTGAAACCGCACGATCGATTTGATGGACTTAAAGCCGTACTTCCATGGCACCGCAAGCCGTAGCGGGGCGCCATTCTGCTTCGGCAGCGGCTTGCCGTATATCCCCGTCGCAAGGAAAGCTAATTCGTTTATTGCCTCCTCGATCGTGAGCCCCTCGCTGTATGGCCATGGATACCATGCTTGGCGCTGTCCGGGTGCCGCTTTCGGATCGAAAAACGTTTGCATTTCGACATAACGCGCAGCTGTGAGCGGCCTGGCAAGATCAACGAGTGCCTTCATAGGGAAACCAGTCCAGGGGACCGTCATCGACCACGCCTCGACGCACCGATGCCGGTACACGCGCTCCTCGAGCGGTATGCGCCGCAACAGCAGGTCGATGTCGATGGTCATCTCGCGCTCGACGAGCCCGTCAATCCGCACCTCCCAAGGGCGAACTCGCAGCTCCTGAGCCTGGCGGTGGATCTCTTTGTGAGAGCCGAACTCGTAGAAGTTGTTATATGTCGTCGCGTATTTCTCGGCCGTGATCGGTCGATCGACCTCGTACCGCGTGTTCCCCGGCGCGGGATAAAGCTCCTCCGAGGGATCATCTATTGCGGCGCGAGGAAGGAGCGCCGTCCTGGACGCGGCATCGGGGCCGGCTCCGACGCGCTGCAGAGCCGCAGGAGCGGCGAGGATTAGGCCGCCGATGCCCATGCCAGCGAGCAGGCGACGGCGGTCGACGTAGCAGGCTTGCGGCGTTGCGGCTGCTTCCGATAGCTCCCAACCTTTCTTCCGTCTGATCAGCATGGGTCAGCGCCTCCGGTTTGGTGCGATTGCAAGGAGAATCGCAGCCGGGGCGCCAAGCAGTGACCACGCCGGCCATTGCAGAACTGTGGTGATGATAGGGTCCCAAAGGAATGGATGCAGATACCGTTGGACGACTGCTTGAACCAAATTGAGGCTCGCAACGTGGACATTGAACCAGAGTTCGCCGAGGGGAATGGCGCGGTACGCGCCGCTTTCAGAATACGCATTGAGCTCGTAGGCGAGGGTAATGAGTGCGACGGCGGCAAGAGCCCATCCGACGGTGCCGGCGACCTGAAGCAGGAGCCCATGTCCCGATCGGGTACTCGACACGCGCGGTTTAATGATGCTCATCGCCTGCTTTCTTTCTGACCGTTCATGCACTTCGCGAGCGCTCCACGGGAGAAAATGCCATCGTCTTGCTACGTCCTTCACATGCCTTGGGTCACTCTCCTATGTGGTAGTTTGTCATTCCGCCGTTTTCAGGCGAAGGGCGAGAACCGCGGCCATGCCGAGCGATAGTGCAATCCCGGCTACGCATGCCGGCCATCCGATCCGGTCAAAGACTTGACCAAGGATCGCAGTACCGACCAAACCGCCGGCGAAGTAACAAGCGAGATAGATGCCGCTGGCCGAGCCCCGGTCCGCGGTTGCGGCTCGGCTCACGAAGCCGGTCGCCGTGGCCTGGGCGAAAAACGTCCCCACTCCGATGAGCACCATGCCTAGCAAGACCGCCGCGAGATTGGGCAGCAGAAGCAGCGGCATGCCAACGCCGGCCAAGGCCAGCGAACCCCACAAAGTTGGTCGGGTACCCCAGCGATGAACCGCGCGGCCGGCCAACAGCGTCGTCACGACTGACGGCAGGAACACGAAATAGACGAATCCGAGCTCCATCGGGCCGAGCGACAGCGGTGGCCGCACGAGGACGAAGTTGACGTAGGTGAAGGTGCCGATGAAGGCGAACAGGATGCAAAAACCGATGCCGAACGCCGCACGCAGTCGCGGATTACGCAGATGCGTGATCCATGCCGTGAAGGGAGAGCGCGCAGCCGAACCCATTTGCAACATCGGCGTGGTTTGCGCGATCGTGTAATAGACCAGTACCGCTCCGGCGAGATTGAGAGCCGCGAAGAAGTAGAAATTCGAGGCGAGGCCCAGATGATCGGCGACCGCGGCCGAGATCAGACGGCCGATCAGATTGCTCGCAACATTGCCAGTGATATAGGCGGCGAACGCGCCGGCGGCATCGGCCGCGCTGCATTCCTCGCCCAGATAGGCAAGAGTGAGCGTAAAGGCGGACGCCATACAAAGGCCCTGGGCGATGCGGAGCATCGTAAAGGTGGTCAAGTCCGGCGCGATCGCCAGCAGTGCGGTCGGGATCGACAACAAGGCGAGGCTCATCAGGATCCCCAATCTGCGGTCGATGTGCTGGCTGAACAAAGAGACGACCAGTCCGGCGACCGCCATGCCAATGGTGCTGGAATTCACCGCAAAGCCCATTGCCGCCGGTGTGACGTGATAGGCCCGCGTTAGGGACGGAAGGATCGCTTGGGTCGCGAACAGGTCCACCACCGTCAGAAAGGCGGTCAAGCAGATCACGGCCGAGCGCAGCAACACTCCGGAGGAGTGTTCCGGCATCTCCATTCGTGCCATTTCCATGGTCGATACGGCCTGCGTCATGGCGGGCTCCTCAATCCTGCGGTGTGACGCCCAGCTTTGGAGGAGCCAAAGCTCGGGTGTCACGCCTTGTTTAGACAACGTTGGCCGTCACATGTTCTTGTCGTTCTTGTCGTGAAGCACGTCTCCCACGAATAGAACGACGGTCTTATTCCCGAGATTCTGCCACCAGTGCGCGGTGCCGCTCGTTTCCGGCCTGATGTCGCCGGCCTTGTGCACGATCGGATCGGCGCAGTTGCTGGCATATTCGACGATCTCGCCCTCGGCGATGTAGATGATCGCCGGACGGTCGGAGTGGCTGTGCCAGGGCACGATGCCGCCCGGCTCGATCGTGAGCTTGCGGAATCGCAGCTGGCGTTCCTTGATGTTCGCCGGCTCCTTCTCGAGATCGATGGCAGCGAGCACCGTGTCCGTGACACCCTTGCCGGCATGGGTCGCCGGCTGACGTACGTCGGCCTTCATCTTGCCAGTCGGGCACTCGCCGGCGACCGCCGACGATATGCCGATGAGCGCGGATCCCGCAGTGAGAGCCGCCAAAACGATGCGTCGACCCCACGCTCGACCGCGTGTGATGCGATTGGCCATGTTCGTGATCTCCTCTGTTGTGCCTCGCCTGAGGGGGCTACAGCGACGCCGACAATCGGCCGAAACCATATCGAACGGAAATGCCGAATGGCTCTCGAGTCGATACGTAACCGCTATCGCGCGCGAATACCGACTATCACGGCATCTTATTGAGGTAAGTGGAGGAGATTCGCGACGGAAAGGCCCGTACGCGGCTCGACCGTCGCCGCTGCGGCGGCTCCGCACAACGTGTTTTCAGCGCGCATCGATTTCTCTTCCAGCGTGAGCTCTCGATGACATGGGTTCTCGCTGCCAAGGCCAGCGGCCTTCGATTTCCAACACCAGCGTCCAGCTCAGAAAGGTGCGAACCAACACGAGTCCGGCGAGCAGAATGAGGCTCATGGAGGTCAACTCGTGCGCGATGGTTTTCACGATATCGGCGGCCACCAGCACCTCGAGGCCAAGCAGGAGGGAGCGACCGATGCGGATCTTGTAGACCTCGGAATCCTGATCCGATATCCGCTGCCGCAGCTGGCGGAAAGTGGACCAGGCGATGCCGGTCACGATGATCAGAACACCGAAGATCTCGATCCCGCTACCAACGATCCGGATCGCGTGATCGACTACCGGCTCAAGTGTCTTGAACGCGTTCACATCGTCCATGCGTCCCCCGCGTACGCTCACGGCCCTGCATTGCTAGCAGCTGCACGATCCGGCCGGAGCCGGCCGTCGCCCTAATTGCTACTTGCCTTTCACGCTCGACGTGATGGAAGCGATAACGCCGGACGCCATCTTGAACTGATCATTGCGGTTCTTGATTCCGTGTCGCCGTGCGATCCAATCGAAATCGGTATAGGCCGTCCAGACTTCGCCCTTATCGTTCTCGAAGACGAGCAGCCGCACGGGCCAGTCAAGCCCGGCATTGGCGTTTGCCGTGATGAACTGCGTGCCGAGCGGCGGGTTACCAAAGACCAGGAGCACTGATGGATGGAGCTTGATGCCAGCATCGGCCGCCAGCTTGGACTGGTCGATCTCATCGAACAACTTAATGCCTTTATCGGCGATGTCCTTCTTCAGGCGTTCGATCGTGTCACCCATGGAATAGGCGCTCTTGACCTTGACAATGCCATCGTCACCAGCCAGCGCGAGGCTCAGCGGCGATGTGGTCAGGGAGCAGACCAGCAGAAGGATTGAACCAAACTGAAGCAGACGCGAGAGCATGGCCTTTCTCCTTACGGATGATCTGCATCGCTGGCCAGGATGGACTGCAGCAGCCTAGAACTTAAATACCGAATAGCTTCGATTTCGATAGCGCGGCGCTATCGAACGCCGGGATAGAACGTGCGGAAACGCACATAGCGCCGGGCTATCGCTTCGATAGCCAATCGATATTTTCGCAATTGCGTGCGCCGTTGTTCACTGCTCGCATCGAGCGCGCCGAAGCGTGGCTTACCGTTGCCGATGTGGCGACGAAATGCGGCCTTGCGACATGGCGCTGCACGGAGGACTACGCCATGGGAAGCATCCACCAGAGCGTCACCGGTTTCGATCGCGACGCCCTCGTAGGGTCGTATAAACAGCCGCTCTCAGACCTGCGGAATGTTCCGGCTTATTGTGATCGCACAAGCCCGATCGAAGTCTTAGCTGCCCGGTATCCCGTCGTCCACCAGTTGGTAGGGGAGTTGTCGTTTCGCATCGTGGCGCGGCGATTCATCCTCAACGAACCGCCAAGTGTCCCCCTTCCTTTCAGTTACGGCGATAATTTTCCAGGCTTTCTCCGTAACCAGGGCACTCTCGCATCAATCGAATATGTCGCGGACATCGCCGAGCTTGAGATGGCACGATGGCGGGCTCGGTACGCGGCCGATGCCCGACCCATCGCTGCAGCGGCCTTGTCGCTACTGCAGACACGACGACTCCATGCATTGCGCGTCGTTCTGCATCCGTCGGTTTGCTTGGTCCAGTCGCGTTTCCCGATCGTGACGATTTGGGAGAGCAGCCAAACGGGCGACGGCATGATCGACCGTTGGGGCTGCGAGGCTGCGCTGGTAGCACGGCCGTTCCTTGAAGTCGAAGTCGGGCGCCTTCCGCCCGGCGGTTATGCCTTCGTTCGCGCATTGTCCGAAGGGCAAATGGTGGCAACGGCCGTGGCTATTGCAACGGATGCCACGCCCAAATTTGAGGTGTGCTCCAACCTAGCGCTTCTTCGGGAGGTCAACGCAGTCGTGGCCATTCAGGAAGCAGCATAAATGTTGACAGATCAATGCAGACGCAGGCGAGCACATCGTGATGTCCATCCACACTACTCCACGGCGACGTCGCGGCGTGATTATCGGGGCGGGATTCGGTGGCCTTTCGGCGGCCAAGCAATTGGCGCAGGCCCCTTTCGACGTAACCGTCATTGATCGCCACAACTATCATCTGTTCCAGCCGCTGCTCTATCAGGTCGCGACCGCAGCTCTGTCGCCCGGCGACATAGCGTCTCCGATTCGCGGAATTCTCCATCGGCAGAAGAACGCCAACGTCATTCTGGCAAATGTTTCGGGCGTGGATACCGCGCGCAGCGAAGTGGTCGCGGAAGGCCGCCGTATCCGATATGACTATCTCGTCGTCGCGACCGGCGCCGAGCACGCCTATTTTGGGCATGATTGGTCGCCCTACGCGCCCGGCTTGAAGACGATCGACGACGCGACCTATTTGCGTCGCCGCATCCTTCTTGCATTCGAACGCGCCGAGACCGAGCCAGACGCAGACGAGCGGCGCCGCCTGCTGAACTTTGTCGTGGTTGGCGGCGGTCCGACCGGGGTCGAGATGGCGGGCGCCATCGCGGAATTGGCAAAGCGCGCGTTGGCCGCCGATTTTCGATTGATAGATCCCCGCTGCGCGCGGGTCGTTCTGATCGAGGCCGGTCCACGACTGCTTGCGCCGTTCGATCCCTCGCTGTCGGAAGCGGCCCGACGCTCACTGGAACAGCTGGGAGTTGAGGTTCGCCTCGGGATTGGTGTCACGGATTGCGATTGCTCAGGCGTTTCGCTCGGACGAGAGCGCCTGCAAACGCGTACGATCGTTTGGGCTGCCGGCGTTAAGGCCTCCCCTGCGGCCGAATGGCTCAACGCCGAACGTGATCGCGCTGGCCGCGTCAAAGTGCAGGGCGATCTTTCGGTGCCTGGTCACCCGAATATCTTCGTGATCGGCGATGCGGCTGCTGCGACCGGTCCGGACTGCCAACCGCTGCCCGGCGTCGCGCCCGTCGCCAAGCAGCAAGGATGCTATGTGGCAAATCTGCTGGTGGCGCGCGCCCAGGGTAAGACGCTGCCGGCGTTCCACTATCGTGACCTCGGGTCCATGGCCACGATCGGCCGCAAGCGCGCGGTTGCGCAGCTGGGCATATTCAAGGTCTCGGGGTTCCCGGCATGGCTTCTGTGGAGCCTCGCACACATCTATTTTTTGATCGGCTTCCGCAATCGCCTGACGGTGGCGATGAATTGGGGCTGGAATTACCTTACCTTTCAGCGCGGGACTCGATTGATCACCGGCATTTCCGGCTCACGCATCGAAGACGTGCTGCCTGCCGTGATGACGGCGCCGTCTGCGGCTGCCGAGGTAGGCGACGCGGTCAGCGGTCGAGCGTCCCCATCGCATTTGGAGTGGGGCTCCGTCGTCAAGAGAGCTGGAAATAGGCGTGAGATGGCGCATTCTGATAACGTTCATCGAGAAACACCCGCCCTCCGCGATACTGCTGCAGCTATCTCCACGCCTCGGAGCCCTTGAATGATGTCAAGGCCACTAACGGAAGCTCTCGAAGAGGCCTTCCGGCATTGTTGCGATATGGAAGCATCGCTGGCCGAGCGGCTTGATAGCTTTGCCCAGGCGGTGCGGACGTTGAGCCCACCTTTTGCCGATGGTGTGGATCGTTTGGTAACGCGGCTGCAACAGAGTGGCGCCGGGCAAAATGCCCCACACGTCGGCGAGCGGATGCCGCCCTTTCATCTGCCCGATGAGACAGGACGAGTCATCAGCCTCGACAGGCTGTTGAGCAAGGGGCCTGTCGCCGTTACGTTTCACCGCGGGCACTGGTGTCCTTACTGCCGCCTGAATACCAAGGCCTTGGCACAGGCGCAGACGGAGATCGAGGGCGAGGGCTGCCAGATCGTCGCGATCATGCCCGACCGCCAACAATTCGCTGAAAAATTCAAATCCGAATCGAAAGCGCGGTTTCCGATCCTGACGGACATGGATAACGGCTATGCGCTTTCCCTGAATCTGGTGATTTGGATCGGGGCGGAAATGGAGCGGATGGTTTCATCGGCCGGGCGGGATATCCCGAGTTACCAAGGCAATAGGTCCTGGATGCTTCCCATCCCGGCTACCTTTGTCGTGGGTACCGATGGAAAGGTCAAGGCGCGCTTCGTGGATCCCGACTATCGCAAGCGCATGGCAATCGAAGACATGATCGAGGCGCTGAGAAGCGCAAGCTAGTTGATATAGCGCGACCAGTCGGCCGCCCGCAGCATTTTCAGAATGGCGGACGCAACCGCGGTGCGCTGCCGGCCTGCCACGCCGTAAAGATAGACAGTACGGCGCAATTCCACACCTTTGACCGGCGCCTGCTTCAATGTTCGGCGACAAGAGCTGCGTGGCGCAAATGCAACGCCCAAATCGGATTCGATGAGCGCGACCAAATCCCCCTCCGAGGTGAGCTCGTGGCCACGATCGACGTCGGGACTATGGCTGCGAATGAGTGTCGCGGCCTTCTCCGCAAGTTCGCAATAGGTGCGGCGCAGCCACTGCTCCTGCCGCAGCTCATCGGCATCGATGGCGGATCGCGATGCGAAGCGGTGCTTGGCGCTGAACATTAGGCCAAATTCTTCGGAGAATAGCGGCCAGCGATCGAGACGCTCCCAGCCTTCTTCCAGGTCCGCGGCGATAGCGAGCTCGGCCTCCCCAGACTTGAGAAGCTTGACGATCTCCGGCGCCGTGCCGCGCAACAATTTCATCTCCAGCCGGTTGAACAGCCGCTCGAGCTCAGTCAGATGCGACGTCAGCAGCTCTAGATTGATGGTCTCGGACAAAGCCAGCTTGAGCGTGCCGATTTCGCCGCTCTTGATGGCAGAAGCGAGCGACCTCGCCTCGAGCGCGCTCTCGTAACATTGCTTGAGGTGTGGATACATGCGCTGGCCGAGCTCGGTCAGCTGCGCTTGGGGCCGCTCGCGTCGGAAGAGATCGCCGCCGAGTTCGTCCTCGAGCTGCTTGATGGGGCGAGTCAGTGACGGCTGCGTCACGTGGCACTTCTCTGCCGCCTTGGTGAAATTCAGCTCGCTCACCGTAGCCAAAAAGTATCTGACCTGATGCATCTCCATGGCAAAGCTATATCAGCTTACCGGTTCTGCAATGTTTGGCGAACGTTCCTCAGCCAAGCGAGCCGCAATTGCTTTGTTACCGAACCATTTCTTACGCATGGCCTCCCGTACCAACGCGCCAACACCGGGCGAGTAAGGTCGGCCCCTGACGGTGACAAGATTCACTTGCCGCCAGAACTCAGGTTCAACGACGGGCAGCGCGGCCACGCCAGGATGCTTGACGGCATTTGCGGGCATGAAGGCAAATCCTAAACCGGCGGCGACCATGGCCATGGTCCAATCGTCACGTTCGCTCCAATACGTTGGCGTGCAGGTTACACCCTTTTCTTGAAGAATGTGGTCGGCATAGCCGGCAAACTCGCAGTTCATCCGATGTATGTAACACTCGCCGTTTAGCTCCTTGACCGGGAAAGCACGCTCGCTTGCGAGCCTATGGCCTTGATGAACGGCGATGACCATCTGCTCACTGAAGAGCGGCATAACGTGAGTTCGCTCATCGATTTCTTCACCGGGCAGCGCGTAGATTACCGCCTCCAGATCACCGGCAAGCAAGCGATCCCGCAGATCCTTGGCGTTTGCATCGCAGAGCCGTAATTCAAGTCCCTCATGCCGCGTCTTGAGCGCCGCAATGAGGTCGACAATTTCGTCCGGGGATATGGTGCTCATTATGCCAAGCTTGAGAGGCACCCTCTTCAGCTCACTTAGATCTTGGGACAATTGTTTTGCTTTGACGGCTGCGTTGTAGACTGTTTCAAGATGAGGCCGAACCATTTGGCCGAGATCGGTAAGGTGTGTCAGATGGCGCTCGCGGTGAAAGAGGTGGCCACCAAGCTCACCCTCCAGCTGCTGGATCGCCCGCGAGAGAGACGGTTGCGAGACGTTGCACTTTTCAGCGGCGCGCGAGAAGTTCAGCTCCTGTGCGACCGCGAGAAAATAACGGACTTGATGCATTTCCATGGCTCAACCTGCAATCGTGAACTGCTCGATCGTCAGGAGACACATCCATCGAGCGCGAAGCAACGTAACTTGCTTGATAACCGAACGCCCTTGTGAAGTGGCATGGGGAGCCATACTTAATCGCCTCCGCAGATCAAGGTGGCTACGATTGCCCCGCCCGAGAGGCTGTCGGCCTATTGGATTCCGCTCCTGCAGGGCCGCTTGCGATATCGCAATGCGTTTCCATAGCAGGACTCTATCAACCCATTAGCCAATTGGCATTGGCGCTGCATTGGTCCCCTGCGGCAAGTTGGCCCCGCCGAGCGGCGGGGATCCACGGCCCCAACCAGGAGGCTTCAAGCCATGAACATCGCCATCAAGCCGGAAAATATCAATAGCCAAGAGGCACTTGTGGGCAAGCTGTCGTTGGTGACGGGGTCCACGAGTGGGATCGGCTTAGGCATCGCCCGGGCCTTGGCCGCAGCCGGCTCCGAAATCGTCCTCAACGGCTTCGGCAAGCCTGAGGAGGTGGCGGATGTGCAGGCGAAAATCGCTTCGGACTTCAAGGTCCGGGTGTCCTATTCGCCTGCGGACATGTCGAAGCCCGCGGACATCCGCGAGATGATCGAAAACACCCTCAAATCATCCGGCCGGCTCGACATTTTGATCAACAATGCGGGCATCCAACATGTGGCCCCGCTGCAGGATTTCCCGCCCGAAAAGTGGGACGCGATCCTCGCCATCGACCTGTCGTCGGCCTTTCACACGACCCGGCTGGCACTCCCGTCCATGCTCGCGAACAAGTGGGGCCGCATCATCAATATCGCCTCCGCGCATGGCCTGGTGGCATCGCCGTTCAAGTCCGCCTACGTCGCCGCCAAGCACGGCATCGTCGGCCTCACCAAGGTGATCGCGCTTGAGACCGCCGAGCAGGGCATCACCTGCAACGCGATCTGCCCAGGCTACGTCTATACGCCGCTCGTGGAGGCACAGATCGACGGGCAGGCCAAGGCGCATAATATCCCACGTGAGAAAGTGATCCGCGACGTGCTGCTCGCGCAGCAACCCAACAAGCGCTTCGTCACCGTCGAAGAGCTGGGCGCACTGTCGGTTTTCCTCGCTTCCGACGCCGCTGCCTCAATTACAGGCATCGCATTGCCCGTCGATGGCGGTTGGACTGCGCACTGAGATGGGGAGAGCGCCGGTCATGCCTAGCGTAGTTCAGTCATTGTCGACAATGTGGAGACTGCGATGAGTGAAATGTCCAAAGCAATGGTTCAAGCGGCGGTCAATGAATTTCGCAGAAAAGCGAACGGACAAGTTGTGCTCGTCCTTCAGGGCGGTGGAGCCCTGGGCGCCTACCAGGTCGGTGTATACCAGGCGCTGCACGAGGCAGGAGTCGAGCCGGATTGGATCGTCGGTACCTCGATTGGCGCTATCAACGCGAGCATCATCGCAGGCAATCAGCCTCAAGACCGCCTCACAATACTCGATGAGTTCTGGAAGAGGATGGAGCGGCCCAGCGCATGGCCGTTCGTGCCAGCGTGGACGGGACTCTCCGACGCGTGGTCGTACTGGTCGACACTCGTCAGTGGTATTCCCGGATTCTTCAAGCCCAATCTCCCGGCATTCTGGGGCGCACACATCCCGTTGGGAGTGGATCGCGCTGGTTTCTATTCGAGTATGTCGCTCCGCGAAACGCTCGCCGAACTGGTAGACTTCTCGATCATCAATAGGGGGCCGCCAAGGCTGACTGTCGGTGCTGCGAATGTCCGCACCAGCATGATGCACTATTTTGACAGTTCGCAGTCCGAGATCACCACCGAGCAAATCATGGCATCCGGAGCGCTGCCGCCGGCGTTTCCAGCCGTTCGTATCGACGACGACTTCTATTGGGATGGCGGTATCCTTTCCAATACACCGACTGAGGTGATTTTTGACGATAATCCTCGCCGCAACTCTCTGATTTTCGCCGTTCACTTGTGGAATCCGGAGGGGCCGGTGCCACACTCAATCTGGGAAGTTCTCCATCGTCAGAAGGACATTCAATACTCGAGCCGCATTGCGAGCCACATCACCCGGCAGCACCAGACCCATCGACTGCGCCATGTGATCAGCCAGTTGGTTCGGCACATTCCGGATGATGTACGCAAGAGCGAGGCGGTGCGCGAACTGGCCGGCTATGGCTGCGTGACTCAGATGCACGTTGTCCGCCTCTTGGCGCCGCGTCTCGAAAACGAGAACCACACTAAAGATATCGACTTTAGTCCATCCGGTATCGGCACGCGCCGAGAGGCAGGTTACGAGGCCACGATGCGAGCACTCAAGCAGGCGCCTTGGCAGGGGGAATTTGATCCGATCGAAGGCGTAATCCTGCACGAAGCAATGCCCAATCTTGCGGTCGCCGCGGAGTAGGCACGAGGCGTTCACCGCAAGGGTCAAGCCGACTTAGCTCGATGAGGCAGACCATGGGCGATTACGACGCCGTCATCATCGGAACCGGGCAGTCCGGCCCGTCACTGGCGCGGCGCCTTGTAGCTGCGGGCCAGAAGGTGGCCGTGATCGAACGCAAATTCTTCGGCGGCACTTGCGTCAATACCGGATGCACGCCGACCAAGACGCTCGTCGCGAGTGTATACGCGGCTTATCTGGCGCGCCGCGCCGGCGACTACGGGGTGACGATCGGCGGCTCCGTCGGGGTTGATATGAGGGCGGTCAAGGCGCGCAAGGATGCCATCGCAGGCGCATCGCGGCGGGGAGTCGAGCGCTCGCTGAAGACGCTGAAAGGCTGCACTGTTTATAAAGGCCACGGCCAGTTCGTTCGGGACGAAGAAAGTGGCAGTGGACGGTGTTGTGCCAAGGCCGATCGCATCTTCATCAATGTGGGCGGGCGGGCGCTGATCCCACCGATCCCCGGCTTGGACCAGGTTCCTTACCTCACCAACAGCTCGATGATGGATGTCGATTTCCCTCCCCCGCATCTCATCGTCTTGGGAGGCAGTTACATCGGCCTCGAATTCGCGCAGGTCTATCGCCGCTTCGGAAGCGAGGTGACTTGTGATCGAGCTAGCACCGCGGTTGATCGCGCGCGAGGACGAAGATGTCTCAACCGCTGTGGCCGAGTTCCTCAAGGAGGAACGCATCGACGTGCGTGTCGATAGCAAAGTGGTCGGAGTGGAAAAGCAAGGGAACGGCATCGCCGTGAAGATCGAATCAGCTGGCAAGATCTCGCAGGTCGTCGGAACGCATGTGTTGGTGGCGATCGGGCGGCGGCCAAACACGGATGACCTGGGCGTAGACAAGGCCGGCATCGCCACCGATGCGCGCGGCTATATTCCGGTTGACGATCAGTTGCGCACGAACGTGCCCGGGATCTGGGCGATGGGAGACTGTAATGGCCGAGGCGCGTTTACGCACACGTCGTACAATGATTTCGAGATCGTGGCTGCGAACATCTTGGATAAGATGGGCGAGCTCAAGCCGTTGCAATGATCGGTCAAGCTTGGAATTACCAATGCGATCCATGGAAAGCTATCGGGAGATGAAGATGGCGAAGAACCTTGACGAGATACAGAAGGAAAACGTGGACGCCGCGATGAAATCGTTTGGCGCCATGTCGAAGGCCTTCCAGGCAATTGCCGTCGAGTTCGCGAATTATTCCAAGAGATCACTCGAGGACCACACGGCGGCTACAGAGAAGCTCATGAGCGCCAAGTCGCTGGAAAAGGCGATCGAGGTGCAAACCGAATACGTGAAGACAGCGCACGAAGGCTTCGTTGCTCACGCAACCAAGATTGGTGAACTCTACGCCGATCTTGCGAAAGAGTTGTACAAGCCAATCGAAGGCGTCATCGGCAGGAAGCCATTCGCGAGCTGATGTAGACGGACTGTAAGGCCTGTGTAGCGAAAATTCGATTCGGCTAGACTGAGGGTGGCGCGAGCGCGATCGTCGGCGCACGCGTTCGAACTTGCGATGATAAAACTCGCATCAAGCCCGCATCGCCGCACCATGATCTGTTTTTTTCGTGGCCGAATGCCTTCGCCGCCTGCACATTAATTACCAGCTCAAACCCAGTCGGCTGCTCGACGGGAAGATCGTGGTGATTCCGGCTCTTGCTTGATGCGTGAACTCGAAGGTTGGGAGTTATCGGTGCACACCCTGCGCGGCAACGACGCAAAGCAGCCTGGCGGGTTGCTCCGTGGGCGTCCGTGGCTTTGCATTTTGGTTCGCCGGAGTATGACTATCCGATCGTTCTTTGTATTCGATTTAGATCGACCTTGCACCGGAAGCTGAAAAGGCACAGCGTAACGCTGGGCGTTCAGCTAGCCATTGGGACGTCCGGCAAGGTCGCCGCCTGCGACTATCATTGGTCGGCTGGGAAAGCGCTGGCGGCACATCTGCAGGAGGGAAAAATGTTGAGCGATCGTAGAGAGATCATGAAGCTCACCGGCGCCACGGCGGCAGTCGCGGGCTTGGCTTTGGCAACGACACCGGTTGCGGCTCAAACGGCCGGTCAGTTCAAGTCGGTCAAAGCGTTAGCCTTCGATGCCTACGGGACACTGTTCGACGTTTTCTCGGTTACGGCGTTATGCGAGCAGCTTTATCCCGGCAAAGGCAATCAGCTGGCGCAGACATGGCGTGCGAAGCAATTGCAATACAGCCTGATGGGCCGCCACCGCGATTTCTGGGGCTTGACCGAAGACGGGCTGGTTTGGGCGACCAAGAATCTCCAGCTTGACCTGACAGCAGAGAAGAAAAACCAACTGATGGAGGCCTACTTGAGCCTCGCCGCTTTCCCGGACGTAAAGCCCGGCCTTGAAGCGCTGAAGAAGCAAGGGGTCAAGCTCGCGATCCTGTCCAATGGCGAGCCCAAGATGTTGGAGGCGGCGGCCAAGAGTGCGGGGATTCGTGATCTTCTCGACGACATCATCAGCGTCGAGGAAGTCAAAATCTTCAAAGTCAGCCCGCGCGTCTATAATCTCGGCCCCGAACGGATGAAGGTGACGAATCCGGAGCTCGGATTCATTTCGGCGAATTCTTGGGACATCAACGGCGCCGCGTCCGCCGGGCTGAACACGTTCTGGATCCAGCGCAGCGCCGCTGAAGTTCCTGAGGAGCTGGGCTTCCAAGCGAGCGCCATCGTCAAGGCGATCACCGATCTCGCGCCGTTGCTGCGCGGGTGAGTGACGTTTCGCGTCTTAAGAGTGATTAGCACCCATACCGAAGATCCGCACATCGGGAGGAAAACAGATGCCCAGGCTGCGCTACATCGAGGAAAGCGAACAGACCCTCCACACGCGTGAGGGCATTTGATTCGGGTCAAGTATTGGATGCCGGCGCCGGCGGCACCAAGCTTTACGACGATCCCCGCGGCGATGCGGCCGACGACTTTCTACTAACCGGTTGCCATCGCGATCGCTTGGGCGACCGGGACCAGCCGCGCGGCGGGTTGGTTGGACACGAGGGAGTAATAGAGCGTCCCATCCCGCCACAGGATGTGAGCAAATCCATCAAGCTCGCGAACCGCTGCCGGCCGGCCGCCAACCATCGCGTCGCGTCGGGACGGCAGTTCAATGTCCTGATCGGACATGATGTAGAGCGAGAGGACATGACCGTCGACATGATACATGTAGGCGGCGATGCGGCGTCGGAAGAAATAGCAGAGCCGCCCTCCGACCAATGATAGGTCGCTCAGTGTAGGCGGCGTGGGGGGTGCGAAGTCCACTCTCGGCACGAACCACTGGCGCAACTGCGCCGGATCGGTGGTGGCAACATCGACGGAGCGCCCGCTATCAATGAAGCTGCGTAGCTCGTCGACCGGAGTCCGCATCACTGCGGCCGCGGCAATGTCCGATGTCATCAGCCGCCGTCCCGCGAAAACGACACCGATGGCGAACAGCGCACTTGCGGCAATCGCCGCCCGGCGCGACAGGCGCCCGACCGACGGGCGGCGTTCCACGCGTTGAGCCCTGCTGTTGTCGGCGCGCAAGTGCGCAGCAATACGAGACCATAGCTGGTGCAGCGGCGCCTCGTCGCGGAGCACATTGCGCAGCTGTGTTTCCACGGCCTCAGCCGCCTCGACCTCGGCGCGGCAACCGGCGCAGACCAACAGGTGCGCTTCGACGGCCCTCCTCTCCGCCGGCCGCAGGGCTCGGTCGAGGTAGAGGTAGACGCGCTGCAGCACGTCTTGGCAAGCCATCGTGGAGGCACTGGCCTGGTGCGTCATCGCCCGTGTCTCCCGCCCGCTGACACCGCCTCGCCCAAGGGCTCGCGGGGCTCGTGCTCGCAGTAGGCGCGCAGCGCCTGGCGCAGGAACCGTCTGCCCCGCGATAGCCGTGACATGACCGTGCCGATCGGACACTCGGCGATCTCGGCAATCTCCCGGTAGCTCAGCTCCTCGATGAAGAATAGCACGACCACCAGCCGGACCTCGGCTGGCAGACGGGCGATCGCCGCGTCTGCCGCCTCGGCGAAGCACTTGGACTCGAAGCGCCGGTCGGGTCCAGGCTCACGACATGGCACGGCGCTATCCAGTCGGTCGAGGTCGACGCTGCCTGCGACCTCCGGGCTGCGCGCTTCGCGGCGGTACCGGTCACGATAGCTGTTGGTCATGATGCGCAGCAGCCACGCGCGGCATGCAGCATCGTCGCGCAGTTCCACCGTCGGAAAAGCTTGAAATGCCTTGACATAGGTATCGTGCACGAGATCCTCAGCGTCGGCTAGCTGCGCGCTCAGGCGACGCGCAGCCCGATGAAGCGCGGCGAGGAGTGGCCGCGTCTGCCGCTCGAATCTCTCGCGGAGCCACCGATCGCGCAGCACGAATTCCGTGGTCATCGCTCCTTGCCCTGCGCAGAGGCCCCTCAGCGCTGCTGCACCTGCTGTGCGAACTCCTTCGCCCTTCACCTACTTCCCGCTGACCACAATCTGGCCGCGCATATCGACATGGACCGTGCAGGCGAGCTCGTATGTCCCGGGCGGCATATCCTGCGGAATCCGCACCGTGTATGACTGGCCCGGGTCGACGAACTCCTCGCCAATCACGCTCTCGCGACCAACCAGCAGCAGGCTGTGCAGCACATCATCGGAATTGTCGAAACGGATCGCCTGGCCCGGTCTAACCTGCAGAAGCCTCGGCTCGAACTGATGGTTTTTCATGACCACCACCACCGGTTCGTCTGCTGCAATGGCTGGACCGTCCAGCATTGCGGTGAGGGCTAGGGCCGCTGCAGTCAGCCATGCTCGCCGATCTGCGCGACGGCTGGCTATCGAACGCCTGTCGCCACCTCTCATCGCTTCGGTTCCACTGGGAACCTGCCCCATAGCGCGCCGGGATAGACCCCGGTCGCTTGGCTCAACTGACCGTCGGCGTGATAGTCGAGCAGGAACTCCTTGCCGGGCCATTTGTTCAGTACCACCACCTTGTGGGCACGGCCGCTACCGTCCGCGACGACGGAATGCTTGCCGACGCCGAACTCACCAAGCGGCTCGTCCTTGAATGGGTTGGTCTCGAGGACGTTCCACAACGTATAGAGGCCGTAGGGGATCAAGCCTTCAAAATCGAAGGTGATTTGGGCTCCACCATTGTCGAGCCGGCGCAGCTTCGCCGTGCCGCGGCCGGCCCAGAAGCTGTAGGTGGTCATGCCAGGCGGCAGGCCTTTCTTGAGGTCCGCCTCCTTTTGCGGGAACAGCGGGACGATGAAGGCCTCGCTCATCTCCGCGGCATATGAAGCGGTCGATGCAATGAAGATCGCCAGCGCGAAAGTGGCAGAGATCGCCAAGGATCCCGCACGGCCGACAGTCATGCACATGGTGTGTTCTCCTTTGCTGCTGTACGGCACCGGCTCCGCGGGGAGCATTCCTGCGCCGCGACGAATCCCTCCACGCCTCGCGCGGGCGGGCGCGGTCCCGCACCCTTTCAACGAACGCCGCGGTCGTTTATTCGCGCTTGGACGCAGCGAATGGGCGCCAGTTGCTACATTCTCACACGGATGTGATTGCGCCTGACGAGGGGCGGTCCAGCCCTATCTGACGCCTTGAGTATCGGAAACGTCTTTATGGATCGGGCTATTTGGTCTGAACGCGTGGAAGACGAAGGCAAAGGTGACGTCGTAGGGGACGTCGACAAGCTCATCTCCCTGACGCTTTTGTACGATGACGTTGCCGATGTCGCGGCCCGCGGGGATCGATGCCTTATCGAGAGCCGACGCTTGTCCTGGCTGCCATTGGAGCAAGAGATCGGCGCTCTCGATGGCGCCTCTGCGCCGCAACAAAGCGAGCGCCCACGCTTCGTGGCGTCCCGGCACGATCTCGATTGCTACCACGCGCTCCATCGGCTCGATGCCGTCGGGCAGCGATCCGTCATACAGGAAGGGCCGCCGTCCGGTCGCGTCATAGCCGACATACGGATTACGGCCGTAATTGCGCGCATTGGGATTGTTGGGGATCAGTACTTTGCCTTGAGGGAATCGCTGTTGGAAGCGATCAAGTGACTCCAACCGCGAGGGCATGAGCCGCAGGTGGCGTCCGGTCATGGCACCCGCGATCGCCTCACCGGTGAATTGCTGCCACCAGCTTTCCGTCTGCCGGTCATACATCACGAGATCCGAGTTCCGCAGCTTCCCGGTCGTTCCGAAGTCGAGAACGCGGCCATCGACCACCCGCTCGAACACCAGCGCGGCGTTGCACAGCGGGCAGTAGGTGACGACAACGGGCATGCCGCCGACGATGTCGTTTGCGATCTCGTGCCAGATCAGAACGCGTAGCGGATAGGCGCGAGCATCCTCCCCGATGGAAAGGGCGATCACCGGCTCCGTATCGCCGAGCGCGGCGCTCGATCCCGTTGCCTTGCCGTCCGCCAGCCGCTCGAAACGTGGCGCATCAATCGCCGGAATTCCATCCT
>Ga0306924_10001641_pt1 | contig 20611 bp, 27 predicted proteins | sample sta12Can44000111_FD_203756 | JGI IMG/M metagenome (GOLD analysis project Ga0306924, IMG submission 203756) | Lab enrichment of tropical soil microbial communities from Luquillo Experimental Forest, Puerto Rico - statanox.12C.anox.44.000.111 (v2)... | ecosystem: Environmental > Terrestrial >...
AGACGCCGATCACGCATTGGAGAACGCACGTCAACTCAAGTCGGGGTCCATTAGGATCGGAACCGGGCAGACCGCCGCGAATTTCGCTTCGCCGATCCTGCAGCGCTTCAAAAAAACCTATCCCGGCGTGACGGTCCGGGTTGATCTCGGCAACTCCAAAAAGATCTTGGCCGACGTCCTGAATTTCGACTTGCATTTGGGTCTGGTGGCAAACCCGCCGACAGACCGCGGCCTGATCACTCTTCCCTGCGTTCGCGAACCCATGGTGCTCGTTGTGCCGATCGCGCACCCCTGGGCCAAGAGAGGAGCAGTGCCACTCAAGGCGGTCCACGCCCAGCCGTTCATCACCCGTGAGCCCGGATCGGGCACGCGGGCGCTGGTCGAAACCGCGCTTCAGCGTGTTGGAGCCTCACCCCGTATTGAAATGGAGCTCCCGTTGAACGCTGTCATCAAGTAGGCGGTCGAAGCGGGAATTGGTGTGGCGATTATGCCGGAGTCGATCATTCGCGAGGAGGTTGATGCCGGACAGCTCGCGTGCATCAAGATTCGAGACTGCCCGCTCACAATGGAAATCGATTGGGCCTTCCTCAGAGATCGCTCAGAGGCCCCCGTCCTTCAGGCACTGTTGTCGGTGGCGCATGCAGCCCAAGTGCCGGACAAATGATCGGAACGTGAACGTCGCGGGGGTGTCGCGCCAGTGGTTAGGATGGCGATCAGCGCGCGAAATCCACCGAAGAGGTGTTCGCCCCGCACAGCAGCACCGCCACCCGCTCGTCGCGGCACGGGCGATACCCGCCGGATGTAAGGGCGGCGAGCGCTGCAGCCCCGCCCGGCTCGACGACGATGCGCGTCACGTCCCATAGCCACCGCTGCGCTCGCAGGATTGCCTCGTCGCTGACGAGGATGCTCCGGGCGACGTATCTCTGGGCAATCGGGAACATCAGCGTCCCGATTATCGAAGGCGCGAGCGAGTCGGCGGCGACGCCGCCGGCCGGTGCCTCGACTGGACGTCCGGCCGCAAGCGCATTGTGGAGCGTCGGCGCGGTCTCGGGCTCGACCGCGATCACCCGGGTTCGGCCCTCATACCAGGCGGCAATTCCGCCGATCAGCCCGCCGCCGCCGACCGCAACCAGAAGCGTGTCGATGTCCGGGTTGTCCGTTTCCAGTTCCACTCCAACCGAACCCTGCCCCAGCAGCGTTTCGGCCTGATCGAAAGGGTGTACCGCCAGTGCCCCGGTTCGTGCCACAAAGGCTTGGCTCGCCGCAGCCGCTTCCGCGTAGGTCTCGCCCGTCACCACCAAATCGGCACGATAGCCGCGAATGAGCTGCATCTTGGCCGGCGAGGTTATCTTCGAGACAAAGATGCTGGCTTTGATCCCGAGCCGCATGGCGGCAAAGGCGACGGCAACGCCGTGGTTTCCGCCCGACGCGGCCGCGACGCCCACCTGAGGCACCTCGCGAATTAGCAGATTGGCAAACGCGCCGCGAGCTTTGAAGGAGCCGGTGTGCTGGAAGGTTTCCAGCTTGAGGGCGAGCGAGCCGGTGGTGGCGACGCCGAAATCGCCGGGATCAACGGAAACGGTTGGCGTGCGCCGTATGTACGGCCGGATCAGCCGCTCTGTCGCGGCGATGCCGTCGCGGTCGATCATCGGAGAGGAGGTTTGCATGGTGGCTGCGATCATGGCATGATTTAGGGAATGAGGAAAGTACCTAAATGGATATCGCTGCCACTTTACGCGTTTTCGCCAGCAAGCCGCGGCTGCAAATCCTCGATTGGTTGAAGAACCCGCGCGCCCATTTCCGCGAGCAAGTCGACGGCGACCTCGTCGACGACGGGGTTTGCGGGCTGCTGATCGCGGAAAAGCTCGGCGTCAGCCAGCCGACCATAACCGAGCACATGAAGCTCCTCGTCGATATCGGCGCAGTCCGGCCAAAACGGATCAAGCAATGGACCTTCTACAAGCGAGACGAGGAGCATATCCGCGCGCTCAAGGCCCAGATCCTTGACGAGGTGTGAGAGGCCCTGCGGCCCAGGCCGCCTCGCACCCCGGCACACGACCGCTGAAGGCCTCGGCTGAGGTCGCGTTCCTCCACGGTGGCTCGCTCGAACGCAGCCGTTCAAATGTCCTTTCACCATTTTGCGGGGACATTTCCTTCCGGCTTGATCGAGCGGCTATCGATCAGGTCGCAGCTCGGCCTATGTCTTCTGCTACGAGATGGTCGCGGACGGCTCCGCATTTCATGCCCGCATGCTCGCGCCGTGCTGGGGAATCTTCGAGGATCCGGCGATCGAGCGGCCACCGCCGCCTTGGCTTCGCGCCGGCGCCCTATGGCGACCATGATGTCGGCCTCGAGCAGGGCTATGAGCTCTGGCGGCGTAGCTTGGTCTCACTCTAACCGTCGGCTCACCGGTGCGGCGATCAGTGGCGGCGCCGTCGCCGTCAGCGAAGGCACCATCGAAACCTGACCGATTGCCAAGCGGTAGACCGGACAGGAGATGCTCGCAGCATGCGCGGTCCCGAACGATTTCCCCGCTCGACCGTGGCCAGCCGGTCACGTTTTGCGGTCCTCGTTCGTCATGGGAATGCGTGCCATGCCCAGACCCGAGAGGCACCGAGCCAAAGGGCCTCAGTGAATGAGCTTGCGGCTGCCGTACTGGACCATCGCTCCAGAGGCCGTCAAACGAATGATGGCGGTCAATTCGTATCTCGTGCGATCGGCACTCGAGCCGAGCCTGCGGCATCTGATCTGGCTTCGCGTATCACAGATCAACGGCTGCGCATATTGTGTCGATCTTCACGCGCATGAGGCGCTGCGCGACGGCGAAAGTCTACAGCGGTTGAATTGCCTGGTGACCTGGGCCGAGACGCCGCTGTTCTCGGACCGGGAACGGTCCGCATTAGCCTGGGCGGAAGCATTGACGAAAGTCTCCGAAACTCACGCTCCCGACGAGATCTACGAATTGGTCAGAGCGCATTTCCAGGACAAGGAGCTGGTCGATCTGACGCTGATGATCGCGGCGATGAATGCCTGGAACAGGATGGCGATAGGATTTCGCCGTCAACCCTTTCGTCGCGAACCGTGATCTTACCGAGGGCGGTTATGGGCATTTTAACTCCCCAGATGAAAGAGGCGGTCCCCCGCATACGATTGGCCTTTGTTGCCACGGTCTCGCCCGATGGCCGGCCGAACCTGTCGGCGAAGGGCTCGCTTTGCGTTTGGGACGACGATCATCTCCTATTTGCAGATATCGCGTCTCCCCAGACGATGAAGAACCTGGCGTCGAACCCGCATGTCGAGATCAACACCGTGGATCAGATCGGCCGGCGCGGCTTTCGCTTTAAGGGGCTCGCCGAAGTGCTGCGAGAGGGCGAAATATTTGATTTTCTGGTGAACGACGTTCACACCCGCGAAGGTCCGGACGTTCCGGTACGCGCCGTCGTCCAGGTGCGTGTCCTGGAGGCGCGTCCATTGCTCTCCCCAGCCTACTTCATCAAACGCGGCATCACCGAAACCGAGGTCAGGGAGGTTTGGATGGCTCGCTACGGCTACTCCTTCTCAAATACAGCGTAGTCGTGCTGGATCGTGACCACATCTTCGAGCAAAACCGTCGACGGCTGCACAGTCTTGCCTACCGGCTGCTCGGATCGGTGGCCGATGCCGATGACGTGACACAGGACGTCTATATCCGCTGGCATCAGACTGCGTTCACCGAATTGCGCTCACCTGATGCATGGCTCACCACGGTTTTGACCAGGCTGTGTATCGACCGGATGCGAGCGTGCGACCGGGAGCGGGACACGTATCCCGGTCATTGGCTCCCGGAACCCCTTGTGATTGCGCCGCCCGATCACGAGCTCGACCTGGATGCCGATCTTTCGATGGCGCTCCTGCTGCTGCTTGAACGCCTCAGCCCGGACGAACGAATAACGTTCCTGCTGCACGACGTTCTTGGTCACAGGCACCGCGAGATCGCCTCTGTGCTCGGCAAGCCCGAACCGGCCTGTCGCCAGCTTTTACACCGCGCCAGAGTTAGTATCCGCGCCGGCCGACCACGTTTTCACGTCAGCGATGATCGTTTCAAGGGCTTGGTCCAACGCTTCCTGGACGCACTGCGCTCGGATGACTATGGGAGCCTCGTGATGCTGATGTCGGACAATGCGACAATGATCTCCGACAGCGGCGGGCGCGTCCGAGCGACCATGAAGATCATTAAGGGTAATGATCGAATTGCGCGCCTGCTCATTGGTCTTAGAAGAAAGAGGATCCGGAGGAATATAGAAAAACCGATGCTGATCAATGGCGATCTCGGCATCGTCAGCTACGTGAATGAGCGGCGGTCGCAGTCTTTTGGTTTGAGATCGGAGAACGGAACATCACGCGGGTTTATCGGCTGATCAATCCGGATAAGCTGAAAGGCGTGCCGTCCCTCGACGACAGGGCGCGAGATGGCGGGGTCCCTGTTGCTGATGCAATTACGCTGGTGTGCCAGGCGCGTAATGACCGAGACGCTGATCCTGAATCGGGCCGAAATTGAAGCCTTGATGTCGCCGGCCGAGGCGCTCGGTCCGATGCGCGATGCATTTCGCCTGCACTCGACCCGGCGCACGGTTCCGACGTTGCGCGTGCCATCGCCGCTGCCTCCTCCGGCCCCCGCGAACGCGAGCTCGATGATCCTCGTACCCGGTATCGTGCCGGGTATTCCCGCCTACACAGCCAAGGTGCACGCCAAGTATCCCGGGTCAAATCCTGCTATTCAGGGCATTATCATTTTGTCGAGCCTGGAAACCGGAGCGACGTTGGCGATCCTGGAGTCGGGTTTTCTCACGGCGCTGCGAACCGGCCTTGCCGGAGCGATCGGCGCCGATCTATTGGCGCGGCGCGACGCACGGACGCTGGCGATCGTGGGGGCCGGCGTACAGGGCGTGCTGCAACTCGAAATGCTTTTGCTCGTTCGCCCGATCTCTCGGGTGCGCGTTTACGACCTCCTACCGGAGCGGGCGAAGGCGTTTGCAGACCGACACGGCGATCGTCTGGGTCTCGAGATCCAGCCTGTCGACAGTCTGGATGGCGCGCTCGACGGGGCCGACATCGTGGTTACGGCAACCTGGGCCACTAAACCTTTTCTGCACATCGGCATGGTCGCTTCCGGAACGCACATAACGACCTTGGGAGCCGACCAGCCCGGCAAAGCGGAAGTGAGCGCCGATCTGCTCGGGCGTTCGTTCTTTGTCTGCGACGATCGTGAACTGGCAGTCACGATGGGAGCGGCCGGCGGTGCAGGGGCAGGGCCCGAGGTCATCGACGCGGAGCTCGGGGAGGACATTGCCGGTATTTCTCCCGGACGCACCGAGCCTGACCAGATCACGATCTTCGGCAGCGTCGGATTGGCCTCTCAGGACGTGGTCGTCACCTGGCTTGCTTACCAGGAAGCATTGCGACGCGGTGTTGGACATTTCATCGATTTCAACCGCGAACGCAAGTAGCCGGGCGAGGCGGGCGGTCCAAGGACAACCCAAAATGGACGAAGAAAGCCACGCGCTCACTCGTATCAGGAACGCGGAACCTTCCGATCTTGCGGTCGTGCAGCAGATCAGCGCAGATGCCTACATTGGCGCCTATGTGCCGGTTCTGGGCTATATTCCGCAGCCTGCCGAGGAAGATTACAGCACCCGGATTGGTCGCCACGAAGTCTGGATCATCGAGCGGGACGGGCACGCAGTGGGTGTTGCCGTCCTGGAAGCGAGGCCCGACCACCTGCTCGTCTATAGCATCGCGGTGAGGCCGACCGAGCAGCGGCGAGGCTATGGGAGAGCCCTGCTCGTCTTTGCAGACCAGCGAGCCGCCGCGATCGGTGTTCCGGAAATCAGGCTCTTCACGAATATTCGGATGAAACGAAACATCGCTCTCTACCGCCGCCACGGCTACGCCGAAGTCGGCACCCGCCCGCACCCGAGCAGATCAGGTCAATTCGTTGTCGATATGGCCCGCCGGGCGAACCCGAGCTTGGCGCACGGTTGATCACGCGCGGCGCAACCGTTCGCCTCTCCCAAAATCAGAGTACCCGCATGAATTACGATCAAACGGAGATTGCAGAATCATACGATCAGGCGCGCGCCCTTGCACCCGAGACGGCACGGCTGTGGCTCGACTTGCTGTCGGTGTACATCGATCGACGGACAATGCCGCTGATCGTCGACCTCGGCTGCGGTACAGGCCGGTTCTCGAACCTTTTGGCGGCGCGATTTGCCGGACGGGTCATCGGCATCGACCCGTCGAGTAAAATGATCGGCCAGGCACGCCGCAAGCCTGCCGCTGGGAACGTGACCTACCAGCAAGGGCCGGCAGAGGCGATACCGCTGGGCGACGCCTGCGCTGACCTTGTCTTCATGTCGCAGATCTATCACCACCTCAACGACCCCCCAGCGGTCGCGCGCGAGTGTCGTCGCGTGCTTCGCCGCGACGGCGTTGTCTGCGTCCGCAACGGCACTCGGGAACTGAACTTTCCACAAAGGCCTTTTTTCCCGAAATTGGAGCCGCTGATCGAGTCGCAACTGCCCTCGCGGGAAGACATCGAGCGCGTTTTCATCGATGCGCGCTTCAGTGCGATCAGCCGTGATGTAGTGACCCAAGTCGTGGCATCCGATTGGCGCAGCTTTGTAGAAAAGTCTGCCTTCCGAGCGGACTCCTTCCTCGCACGACTGTCCGATAGGGATTTCGAGGACGGGATGGCTGCAATGCGCTCTCCGGGCGCCGCGATCGACCCGGATGCGCCCGTTACCGAGGAAATCGACTGGTTCGTATTTGGCGCGCAGCTAAATCGTGTGAACGTCAAATGATCGATTACCGATTGCGGGCATTTACAGACGGTGACGCCGCCATGGTCAATGACCTCGCGGTTGGGGCGTTCGAGCAGTTTCGTTCCGAATACTCCGACTGGCCCGCGATGGAGGCAGGGCTCAGACGGATGTCTGCGCTGTCCGAGATCGGGGAGATAATCGTGGCCGCTTCGGATGGCCGAATAATCGGCGCCGTCGTCTATGTGCCGCCAGGACGACCCAAAGCCCCGTTTTTCGACCGGTCGTGGCCGATTATGCGGATGCTCGTGGTCGATGCCGCGGCCCGCGGGAACGGTGTCGGCCGGGCTCTGATCGAAGCATGCATAATCTGCGCGCGGCGAGACCACTCGGCCGTCATTGCTCTTCACACGAGCTCGATCATGAGTATTGCACTGCCAATGTATCTTCGGATGGGGTTTCAGCGCGTCAGGGAGGCGCCCCCTCTTTATGGGGTACCATACGCGGTGTACCTCAAGCATCTCAGTCTGATCGAGCCGCGTGGTGTACCCAATACGGGCGATGCGGGCGGCGACCGGACCAAGGAGCCGGATGTTTGGGTATAAGCCCCATGCAGATAGCGGCTGGTCGCGGGCCAGAGGTGCCGGGATGACCGGCGCGGCGACTGTGCGCCGCGGACGTGTTGAAGATATTGCGTTCGTCATGACCACCGAGCGCCGGCCAGGCTATGACCTGATGGTCGGCCGCTGGACCGAGGCAGCGCATCGCGCCGCGCTCGCAAATCCGGCCTACGCCTATTTGATCGGCGCCGACGGTGCGGGACAATCGGGGGGATTTGTCATCCTCCGCGACCTCGACGACCCGCACGGCAATGTCTGCCTCAAGCGCATCGCCGTGGAGCGGCCGGGGAGCGGCTTCGGCACCGCGCTTCTTCGCCTCGCCCTCTGCTGGACCTTCTCCGAAACCCCAGCTCATCGCGTCTGGCTCGATGTGTTGGCCGATAATGCCCGCGCCCGGCATGTCTATGTGGCGGCGGGCTTCGTCGAGGAGGGGCTGCTTAGGCAAGCCTACCAGTTACCGGACGGCGGGCGGATTGATCTGGTTCTGATGTCGATCCTGCGGCCGAACTGGATTTAAGGAAACACTGAAATAAGCCCGCCTTCGGGTTCTCGGCTCGGGTAGAATAGCCGGGTCCGGCGGCCCAAAGGGGCGGCGATGATGCGGCGGCAGAGGAGCTTTTCGCAATAAAACTTTTTGGCAGACGGACCTCTCCAGGCCGTCGATACCATCTCAGTACTTGAAGCGCGATCTGGTCCTACGAGAGACCCTCGACTGATCGTTCAGTAGGGCACCTCGGAGTGGACAATCAGTTGGCAAGGCGCGGCTGTTCGCCGGGCACATAAGGCGAAAGCTCACGCGCAATCTGGCTCCAGAACGGGTTCATCGGGGCGTCCGGGTCGCGGAATCGAACACTAATTTCTGCCATACAGGATCGGCTTCGCCGGGCGTCTATCAAAGGATTTTCTCGAAATGAAACCGACGCAGCCCTGACCCGACCGTCTTGTTGCTCGCCATTTAGGCGACGTCCTTGCGGTCGAGCCGATACCCGGCGTCGCGATAGAGCGCGACCGCGGCTTCCTGTATCGTCGCCGTGCTGAACTGAGCACCAGTCGCGCGATGCCGCGCCTATGGCATTCCGCTTCGGCAGGATGGATAGAGACACAATGAGCACGCCGCCTCTCGTCGCAAGCTTCTACGAGCGTCTCTGGAATGCCGGTGACGAAGCCGTCATGCCCGAACTCCTGTCGGCAGAGTTCTTGTTTCGTGGCTCCCTCGGGGCGCAGCTCAAAGGCCGCGCGGCGTTCTGGGAATACGTCCGCAGCGTCCGAACCGCCCTCGCTCACTATCGCTGCGAAATCCTCGACTGCGTATCCGAGGGCTCACAGGCGTTCGCGAAGATGCAATTTTGCGGCATCCACGTGGGTGCGTTTCGCGGTTATCAACCCTCGGGCCGGCCGGTGCATTGGGGAGGTGCAGCCCTCTTCCGGTTCGAAGCTTCGCGGATCCGCGAGTTGTGGGTGTTGGGGGACCTCGTTGGGCTCGACGCCTTATTAAAATCGAATGCCCAATTGCCGTCCGTCATTCTCGATTAAGTGAGTCCTGGCGAGTGATCAAAGTTTGAGACAGGTGACGCGATAAACCATGAAAGCCATAGCCTGCTTTGACCTCTGCAAACAAGTCGAGGGACGCTTCTGGCGGCCCTACGACCCCGTACGCATGATGATGGCGCTCTCGGTTATTCGTCGTAGCGTATGAACGCCGCGGGTTTCGGCGATACCAGACAATGAGGGCTTCAATCACTCCGCCAGCGACGAGCCCCTCGCGCAGTTCGGTCGCCGCGGGGTCGGGAAAGAGCCGCAGGCTATCGGCCGCAGCGGCCCGCATCACATCCAGCGCCAGCGGCGACGGGCCGAACGGGCTTTCGTTGGTGTTGAGCTTCACTAGATTGGCGATGCGCGGCTGCTCGCCGGGCACATAGGGCGAAAGCTCGCACACGATCTGGCTCCAGAACGGGTTCGTCGGGCGTCCGGGTCGGATCAAACAGCAACTTCTGCCATCGCAGGATCGGCTTGGCCGGGCGCCGATCAAAGGATTTTCTCGAAATGGAACCGGCGCAGCCCCGACCCGACAGTCTTGTTGCTCGCCATCTCGGCGACGTCATCGCAGATGAGCCGATACCCGGCGCAACGATAGAGCGCGACCGCGGCTTTCTGTATCGCGGCGGTGCCGAGTACCAGGCGCGCGATGCCGCGGCGGCGGCATTCCGCTTCGGCACGTTCGAGCATCCGGCGACCGATGCCGGCGCGGCGGTACGCGGCATCGACATACATGCGCCGCAGTTCCATCGCGTCGGCAGCGGCGTGCTCCAGCCCGAAGGTTCCGACGAGCCGCTCGCCCTCGAGCGCCACCCAAAAGCCGCCGTCGTGGTCGCGATAATAATCGGCGATGCGGTCGATCTCCTCCGCCAGCGCCCGCTCGATATAAGCCTCGAACGCGTCCCGCAGCTGCGGCGGGCTGAGCAGGCGATTGGTCGCGATGAACAACTCCCTCACCCCGGGCGCATCGCTTTCCGTGTATTCTCGGATGGTGATCGCCGGCTTACCGATCACCTGCCCGTCTCTTCGGCAATCTGTTTGCAGCCGGCAGCTCACCTGCCGGCGATCGATACCTTACGTTCCGTTGCAGGTCGACGCCCTCAACCTGGCGCCGGTGTGGTTCGTCCCAGAGCAAAACGGTATTTGCCTGCGCCAGCTTTGCCTCGACCTCGCCGGCATCGATGTCGCCGATCTGTTCGGTGATCATCGTGCCGAGGCTCGGCAGGGCATCGGGGGCCGGGTAGGAACCCGGCTCCCACAGGCGCGAGCGGATCAACGCACGCCCGCAGTGCAGCCACGCGCGCTCGACGGCGACGATCAGGGCGGTTAGCGGCGGCTTGCCGTATGCGGCTAGCGGTGCCAGCACAGCCGGCTCCGTCGTGATCCGTGCCCGGCCGTTGACGCGCAGCGACTCGGTGCGGCCCGGGACAAAGAAGATCAGGCTCACCACGGCATTTTCCAAGACGTTCGTCAATGTCATCAGCTTCTTGTTGCCGGGCCGATCGGGCAGCACGATCGTGCGATCGTCGGGCACCGCGGCAAAACCGGGCAGATCCCCCCGCGGCGACACGTCCGGCGCGCCGTCGCGATTTGCCGACGCGATCACGACGAATGGTGACAGCGCAATGAACGCGCGGTGATACCGATGCAGTTTGCCGAAGATGATCCGCCGCGCCAGCGACTGCTCGGGCAAAAGCCCGTACAGCCGACGCAGCTCGGGAAGGCTGGCGACGCCATGCGCGTTCATGAACTCCTCCGTGGCCTACGGCGGGATTAGATCGGATTTTCCAAGCGCCTTGCCCAGTGGCATGATTGCCATATATCGTCAAGATCATGCCAAAACGTGCCGAAGCCGGGAGATCATCCAGCGTTGTCGCCGTGCTTGCTTACGAAGGGGTGTCGACCTTCGAGCTCGGCATCGCCGTCGAGATTTTCGGGCTCCCCGGGATGGGACCGGATTGGTATCGCGTCATCGTCTGCGCCGAGCGGCCCGGCGCAATGCTGTCGGCCAACGGCGGCGTCAAGATCGTCGCCACTGCCGGTCTCGAGGCGTTGCACGGCGCCGGCACGGTCATCGTTCCGGGATCACCCGACATCGATGCGCCGCCATCGCCGGCGATCATCGAGGCGCTCCGGCGCGCGCACGCCGACGGCAAGCGGATCGCGTCGATCTGCTCGGGGGTGTTTGTGCTCGCCGCGGCCGGTTTGCTCGACGGGCGGCGCGCTGCCGTTCACTGGGCCAATGCCGAGGCGCTCGCCCGGAGATATCCTCAGATCGCCGTCGATCCCAATGTGCTTTACGTCGACGAAGGCAATATCCTGACCTCGGCCGGCCGTGCCGCCGGGCTCGATCTGTGCCTGCACATCGTGCGGCGCGATTGCGGCGTCGAAATCGCCAACCAGGCCGCCCGCCGCCTCGTCGTCGCCCCGCATCGCAGCGGCGGACAGGCGCAATTCATCCCGCGTCCGGTGCCGCGGGAGGGCGATCGGCTCGGCAACGTATTGGCATGGGCGCGCGGGAACCTCGACCAGGATCTGTCGATCGACCGTCTCGCGGCGCAGGCTCGCATGAGCCGGCGAACCCTGATCCGGCGCTGCGTGGAGGCGAGCGGCCTCGCGCCCGGCGAGTGGATTTTGCAGGCACGGGTTGCCGAGGCTTGCCGCCTGCTCGAAACGACGCAGTTGTCGGTCGAGCAGATCGCCGCAGCGGTCGGCCTCCGCTCTGCCAACACCCTTCGCCACCAGTTCCGCGGCCGGTTCGGCACCAGTCCTGCGCGGTACCGGTCCTCCTTCGCGGCGTAGAATGGGCGGCGTAATGATCTCGGTCGTGCCGGCCGGAGTCCCACCCTTTTCCCGGCGGCTCCGGCTTTCTTGCCTGATGCCACCGGGAAGCCCCTGGGCACCGGTTTTGCCCGCAGCCCGGATCCCGCTTGCGGCTGGTGTTGTCACGTTGATCCGCGGGCCTTGCAGCGGGTCCGGGCGAGCACGGTTCAAGTCGAGCGCGATTTTCCAGATACGCGGCGGCGCGCCGATCAACCGAGACCATTGCCTGCGTTGCCGGCCGACGAGAAATTCGGCCCGCTAGGTCCTCTCTTGCCGTGCCCTCTACCAGGTACATTTAATGCGGTCTGGCTCCCGGCTTTGGGCTGCGACTTGGCGGAGGCGTGAAATGCAGTTCGGGTTTGGTGCACCAGTCAACGGTCCGTTGTCCGGCCCGCGCGACCTCGCCCGCATTGTCAGCGAAGGCGAGGCGATCGGCTACGATTACTGCGCGATCGGCGACCAGGTCATGATCCCGCAGGACATGGAAAATAAATACCCTATTCCGATACCGGCGAATTTCCCGGCCGCGGCGGCCGCGCCCAGAACGAGCAATTAACCTGCGTCGCCTTTGTCGCGGGGAAGACATCGAAATTGCAGCTGGTAACATCGGTCTCGGTCGTGCCTTATCGCCCGCCGGTGCTGACCGCTCGGTTGCGCATGCGCCGCCATTGCGGGCTGGCGCTTGCTTCGCGGCCCGGCGCGCCAGTGCACGCCGAGGCCTCGTGGTCTCACGCGGTGCTCCGCTAACCCAGGGCGAGCGTGGCTACCCCCGCGGCAATCATTCCCGCGCCCAAAAGCCGGGTAGCGACATTCGGCTCGTCGAGCAGAAACCGGGAAAACAGTACCCCCACCATCATCGAGAGTTCGCGCGCAGGGGCGATCGCGCTTACCGAAGTGAACGTCATCGCGAACAGTGCCAGCACATACGGGATCGGGATCACCACGGCGACGCCGAGAATACTCTTGGAGGACTTGCGCCATTGCTCGGCGAGCAAGTGTCGGTTTTGAACGGCAACCGGCGTTAACAGAAGCACGCGAACGATGTTGCCGAAGTAGTCGATGACGATTGGCGACACGCCGAGCAGCCTGACGGCGGCCCCATCGTTGAGGGTGTAGCCGGCGATAAAGAGGCCGGTCAAGGCGCCCCACTTTATCCCGGACCAGAGCGGACCTTCCGGTGCATGGCCAATGACGCCCACCGTGTAGACACCGATCACGACCACTGCGGTCCCGACCACAATCGGCCAGGTGCATGGTTCCCCGAGCAGGAGAATCGCGCCTGCCACCGACAGCGTGGGTCCGGTGCCCCGAGCGACCGGGTAGACGATCGAGAGGTCCGCCTTGCCATAGCCGCCCTGCAGGGCGAGCGCATAGCCGAGATGCAGCACTCCGCTGATGAAAACGGCCGTCAGACCCAGGGGCGTCCATGCGCTGGCCGTCGCCAGGACAGCCCAGATCGCCACCGGCAGATAAATCAAGGCCGAAACAGTCGAATACGCCCAGACGAAAAGGGTGCCGCCAGAGCTTGCCTTGGCAATGATGTTCCAGAGGGCATGGACGACTGCACCAGAGACAACGAGGGTAAAGGCGACGGCGTGCATGGCGGCCTCCATCGAACGCGGGTCAAGCGATCGACTTCTCCGCCTCTGGGTTTTATCCCTCGGGTGCAGGCCGCGCAGGGCGGCTTTCTGTGTCGCTCGGTCCAGCAGCTTGCGCCCGGAACCCAAGACACCACTCGGTCGAGGAGCGCAGTCTAACCCATCTGGGGTGTCAGGGCGTAGACGAATATCTCGACTTCGGATGCGTTCCCTTTGCAAGCGGCAACTGTCGAACAAGTGAGAGCCGGAACCGGCGCGGCGTATGGAGAGAACCACCTGCGAGCCTGACCAAGCGGCCGACCCCACCGGACAGTCGAGAGCAGCGATATAGCTCGGTCACGGTGACGCCGACGCGGATGTCGCGGTAGAGCGAGGCGCGTGAATTTGAGCAGCGCCGGCTGCTCGACCTACCCTGCCGCACGGCCAACTGAACCAGACCATGCTGCGCGGCTGCGCGGCCCACGCAAACCGGTAAGAATCCCGATCGGCTGCTATCGGCGCAGTCCGGCCGGGCTGGCCAGATCGGGCCGCCATAGCAAGCTGACCGCCATCAGCTCATGCGCGGCAACAGGGCTTCCCCGCCCACACGCGTTCATTGCAAAGAGAACGTCAGCCCGGCCATTTGGCAACCGGCACACCCGGTTCTTCCTGCATCTGCGGAATGTGTCCAGGTTGCGCACCCACCCGATCGAGCCACGCGCGAATACCGGGATGAGGCGCTAGGTCGAAGCCGCCATCGGCCGCTGTGTGCGTGTAGGCGTAGAGCGCGATATCGGCGATCGTATAACGCCCGGCGGCCAGCCACGCGCTATCGGTTAGCCGCTGCTCCATCACCTCGAGCGCTTGCTCCCCGCGCGCCTGGTTGTGGGCGATGCGATCGGCACGCCGAGCCTGTTCCGCCAGCGGCAGATGCAGTTTCCAATGTCGGTTCACCGCGATATACGGCTCGTGGCTGTACTGTTCGAAGAACATCCAGCGCAACACGTTCGCCTGATCCCAGGCGTCGGCCGGAAACAACGCGGTATCGCGGGCAAGGAGATAAAGGATCGCGCCCGATTCCGACAGCATCCGCCCGTCGTCGAACACGATCGTCGGGATCTTGCCCATCGGGTTGATCGCCCGGAATTCTAGGGTCGCGGGTTCGCCGCGATTTTGCGTCGTGTCAACCCGGCGATAGGGGATGCCCAGCTGGGCCAGGAGCAGCCGCACCTTATAGACGTTACCGGAATCGAGGTCGCCGTAGAGCGTCAGCATCGATTCTTCCCTCGCGTGATATGAAATTCATTTGGCCGCGCGCTGAACCACCGTTCAACGGGTGCAGCCGTCGTTCGGCGACAGATCGAGCAGTGACGGGTGGTTTCATGGAACCGCAGGCCAGTGACCTCGCCGCGGATTGCGCCCCAGAAGCAGCAGCCGCGCAGCATCGGCCCCTCACCCTAGCGCCCAAGTCTCAGGACGATGACCAGGTAGCAACATGAGGCAGCTCGGCGATTGCGAAATGTGCAGTCGGCCGGGGGCCCGAGTTCAAGACAATCACCGGCGCGCAGATCATGCTCAAATTCGCCTTCGATGAAGGTGAGGCAACCATCCGTGACCCAGATGAGTTGCCGCACCGACACGTAGTTGCGGGCCGGAAAGGTAACGGACGCGTCCGGCGGCAGCTCGACCCGGACCACATCGAGCGGAATATCCGATCCAGGAGCCGGAGCGATTTGGCGACGGATATAGCCGGTTTCGGGGTCGACCCACTGGAACTGCTCGTCAGACCTGACAAGTCGGCCGACGTGGTCGGTTTCCGTCCTCGCGAGCAGCATCGAAAGGGTAAGGCCGAACGCCCCCGACAGCCGGCCCAAAAGCGAGGCGGTCGGACTGGCAGCGCCGCGCTCGACCTTATTGATCATCGCTCTCGACACGCCGGACCGCTCGGCAAGATCGGTCAGCGACCAACCCCGGTTCTCGCGCTCGACCCTAATCCGGGCCCCAAGGCGGGTGTCGAGGGTGTCTAATATAATAGACATTATCGATGCTATAGCATATGATCTGCTTCGAAGAAAGCCGTTCGGGATTGCGCCATGGTTTGGCACGGACAAGCAGGCGGGCTGGCACGTGGCGAGTGGCAACTCGGCTGCGCACCCGGTTTCGAAATACGGCCGCAAACCTGGGCTGCCTAGATGCGAGCGACAGTCTGCGACGCTCGCGAGAACGACCTTCCGGCTATCCTGGCGATTTACAACGAAGTCATCGCCAATTCGACGGCAGTCTATACGCAGGAAGCAGCGACCCTTGACGAACGGCGGGCGTGGTTTGCGGCAAGGACCGCTGCGGGTTTTCCGGTCATGGTCGCAGTCGATCCCAGGGGTGAAGTTCTCGGTTTCGCCTCATTCGGCGACTGGCGCGGCGCATGGCCAGGATACCGCTATACGGTGGAGCATTCGGTCCACGTGCGTCATGATGTTCGCCGTCTCGGCATCGGACGGGTACTCGTAGAATCCCTGCTTCCGATCGCACGCCGCCTGGAAAAGCATGTGATGATCGGCGGGATTGACGCGGCCAATGACGGCTCCATTCGTTTTCACGAGCGACTTGGTTTCGAGCGCGTCGCCCATTTCAGGGAGGTCGGTCATAAGTTTGGTCACTGGCTCGATCTTGTTTTCATGCAGCGCTTCCTGGACGCGCCGGGCGTTCCTCTAAGTCTGCGCAACGGACGGAGGGTTGGTGGTGATGTCGTCACGTAGCATGAACGAGGACGATCCGCTTGAGGACTTTGCCCCTCAAGAGATTACGCTCGACGGCGTGACCAAACGAGTGTACGTCGCCGGCTCCGGTCCGGCGGTCATTGTCATGAGCGAGATGCCCGGCATCAGCCCCTATGTCGCGCGTTTCGCCCGCTGGGTGCGCGACGCCGGGTTCACCTACATGCCCTCGCTGTTCGGCCGTGACGGTGCCGTGCCGGGTGACGAGGAAGGCATGGAAGTCTTCCGGCGGGCGTGTGTCAGCTGCGAATTCCGCGCTTTAGCGGCTAACGAGTCAAGCTCGGTGACCCAATGGCTCCGGGCGCTGGCTCGCCTGGCTCACCAGCAATGCGGCGGTCCCGGGGTCGGCGCTATCGGGATGTGCTTCACTGGAAACTTCGCGCTCACGATGATGCTGGAGCCCTCGTTACTGGCGCCGGTGCTCTCCCAGCCCGCACTGCCGCTCAATGATCCCGCAGGCCTCGAGATCGCTCCCGAGGACATCAAGGCGGTCCGTGATCGGCTCGAGCGGGAAGACCTGACGGTCCTGGCGTATCGCTTCCAGGGAGACAGGTTCTGTCGAGCGGAGCGCTTCGCCGCCTATGCGGCGGCGCTTGGGGATCGCTTCGTCGCGCGCGTGCTCCCCGATAACGCGGCAAACCCCGACGTCGCGCCGTTCTTCGCGGTTCGCGTTGCGTGCCCGCACAGCGTCGTGACAGCCCACCTGATCGATGAAGCGGGTCCTCACCGCCGTTCTTTCGGCGGTTATTCACTGTCTCTACGCTCTGACTTTTTCGACGAGGGCGATGGTGCTTCGCTACGGCCGCGCGCGACGCTGGATCCAGGCGGCACTCGCTGGTTTCTTTGCCGTCGCGGGCATCCGGCTGGTTATGTCGCGTTCCTGAACGGAACAGCGCGGTCAGACCGCACCGATCATGGCCCGGCGCTGCCGGCGACGTCCATCGCGAGGAGGTAGTAAATGCAGGGCATCTTGCCGTCATTGCGGTAGCCGTGCTCACAGTCACCGTCATGGTAAATACTGTCACCGGCATCCAGCCGATACTCGGTGCCGTCAAGAGTGAGAGTCAGCGTGCCGGTCTCGACAGCAAGGTATTCTCGTGATCCGGCACGGTGCGGGGGGAATGTGCCGGCGTCGATGCCGGGCGGTAGCGTCATGCGGATCAGCTCGAACTCGATGCCGGGCAACACCGGCGAAAGGCCACGACGCTCGATCCCCGCTGGGTCTTTGAGGACCCGCTGATCCGCGGCACGTATCACGATCGCGCGGGGGACCGCCTCCTCGCCGACGAGCCGGCCGATCGACGTGCCGAGCGCTGTGGCGATCTGCCCCATGACCAGGATCGAAGGCACCTTTTGGCCGCGCTCGACGGTCGACAGCATGCTGACGCTGACGCCGGATCGCTCGGCCAGCGCTTCCAGCGACAACTGCCGCTGCTGACGAAGCGCCCGGAGCCGCCGTCCTATAGCGGCCATATCCAAAACAGGGTGAGCCAATATTTCTCTATAGAGAAAATATTCCCCTCTAGGGTATTATAGGCGACCGCCTTGAACCGTGCCCCTCGCGGTCGCCTGTTTGGCCGCGATCGTCTTGAAAGAGCGCATCGCACGAAGCCGAAAGGCGGGCCTCCTCCTTGTCGTCTGTGGCGGCGCGATGATTGGCGGGTTGGGCCTTGCAAGTTTCGGCGGCCGACAGAGCATCGGGCATCTGTTGTTTCTGTTGGCAAGCTTTCTGACCGCCTGCTACACGGTCGCAATCCGCCGTTCCCGTATCGACGGCCTGCATGCCGCGGCCATCGCGGCCGTTGCTTCGCTGTTGCTCTATCTGCCCGTCTACGTCGCCTTTTTCGCGAAGGGGCTGTCTCGCGTGCCGGTGTCGGATTTGGCGTTTCAGGCCTTATATCAGGGGGTGTTGACGGCTGCGATCTCGCTGGCGCTTTACGGCCGCGCGATCCATTTGTTGGGCGCGTCGAACGCGGCTGCCTTTGTCGCCCTCGGCCCGATCATGGCCACACTGATGGCGATCCCCGTGCTCGGCGAGTGGCCGTCACAGATGGCGTGGGCCGCGATCCTGATAATCGCGACCGGGGTCTACTTGGCCAGCGGGGCGCCGCTGCCCGCGACGCGGCCGCGGGCCTCCGCGCCGCACCCATGACCATCCGCGCAGATGGCGCCGGTTGCGGCAGGTCAGGCTTCCCGCCCGGGCGGCAGAATGCGCGCCTGCAGACCGGCGTCCCGGACAAAGCTCTGGCGCACGGCGGCATCCAACCCTGCCGCCAGGCCGCCAGCCTCGTCGATATGGTCGAGCATCAGGCGCCACACCTGATCGGTGTCGCGCCGCCGCGCCGCGAGCAGGCGGCGGTGCGCGGCGACGTTCGCATCCCCCAAGCCGACGATAGGTGGGCATCGGTCAGCCCCAGTAACGGAATGGTCCAAACGGCGGGTGATAGCTGGCTCCGTAGGCGTCCAGCAGGGTGCGCAACGCCTCGCTTGGCTCGCCGAACACAATAAAGCGCTTCCGCTCGACCAAGCTCGCGTAACGGTCACCGAACAGGGCGGCGAATTTGACGAGATGCGCCGCCGCCGCGTCCGAATTTTCGTAGCACTCGTGCACATGGACCGTCTGCCGGTCATCGCTGATAAAGCGCTGATAGGCGAGCACACCGCCCTCGGCATGCGCCGCGGCGACCATTTCGCCGGTGAGGGTCTCGAACGCGTCGAGGCAGCCCGGCCGGACGGCCAGCTCGACCCACCAGGAAACCTGCATAGCTCTCGCCGCCAATCGGAAGTCAGGCACCACCGATCTAACCGGGCGGCTCCCCCTCAAAAATCTCGTCACCCTCGGCAAAGCTGACCCAGCGCTGTTTGCTGCGCGTCCAGATGTGCCGGGTCGGTCGCAGCCATGATGTGTCGTCGAGCGTTCCGGCCCGCACGCGGATGACGCCATCGTGCGGCAGGCTGTAAATCCAGCATGCGCAATCGGGGCATACGAACCGAATGTTGAGCCGACCGCTGTCGGCCATGCGCTGAAGCGCGCGGTTCGCCTGCGGTCAAACGAAAGCCGGCTTCAGGCAAAGCGATTCCCAACGAAAAGGCGCTGCTCGTGATCCGCTGACAATCGGTGCAGTGGCACGTGGTAACCAGTTGGGGGGATTCAATGACCTCGTAGCGGATCTTGCCGCATTGGCAGGAGCCGGTCAGCGGAAGTTGCATCAGCGCCTCCAATACGATCAGGTCAGACCCTGACCCGATGCATGCACGGCCGTTCTTCACAGCGATATATCCAGCGTTCGAGCCAATGCTATTGCGCCTCGTCGCGACAGCTTGACCGCCCTGGCGCTTTCCGCCGCTTGCGTAACCCAGTCCAATTCACGGAACCGATTAAGCAGAGCGGCGCCCAGGGGGCCGGCGATATGATGCCGTCGTTCCGACCAATCCAGGCAACGCCGCGCGATGCCGTGGCGGCCGGGCACAAGCCGTGCGGTATCCATTTCGAACTGCGCCGAAAACCACCGCCCGCCCGCGGCGGTAACCTCCAACCGCTTGCCTTCGCCGGCCATCACCAGCCCGCGCTCCTCCAACGCTTGCGCAAGCGTCACCCCGAGTTCTCCCGCCAGATGATCATAGCAAGTGCGGGCCCGCCGCAGCGCTTCGGTTGCCGGCGAAGGGGCACGAGGGCGGCGCGGCCTCACGGCGAGCAGCGCCAAGCCCTCGAGGGCGCTGGCGACTTGCGGTCCCGCCAGCCGGTAATAGCGGTGTCGGCCTTCGCGCTCCATGGTCAGCAAGCCACCCTCGGTCAGCCGGGCGAGTTGCGCGCTGGCGCCGGATAGGGACAGCCCGGCCGCAGCGGCCAGTTCTCCTGCTGGCAGAGCCCGCCCCTCGACGAGCGCCCCCAGCATCGCAGCTCGCGAAGGATCGCCGATCAACGCGGCGACTGAGGCAACGTCAGGATCGTCACGCATACTTCCATCATCTCTGAAGCATCAGGAGCCGTCCAGCGCTTAGGCTGTACCCCCGCAATAGACAGGATGCGAGAAATGAATGGACGGCAGAATGAGCAGGCGGCGAGCGATTTCCACGCCGTTTGCACGCGGGTGTTTCACGAGTGGCACGAGCGCGCCCGAGCGCGCGATACGGAGGGCTTGCTCGCGCTCTACAGCGAGGACGCCATCCTCGAGAGCCCGCTCGTACCCGCCATCCTCGATGACAAGCAGGACGGGGTCCTGCGCGGGCGCGAAGAACTGCGCCGGTTTTTCGAGGAAGGCGGACGGCGGCGCCCCAATGAACTCGTGCGCTGGTACCGCACCGGGGAATGGCTGACGGATGGTCGCCGCTTGCTGGTTTGGGAATACCCGCGGCAAGCGCCCGATGGCGATCAGGTCGATCTTGTCGAATTCATGGAGATCGCTGGCGGGCTGATTGCCTACCACCGCGTCTATTGGGGGTGGAAAGGTTGCCGGTTGATAGCATCCGCGCTTTCCCGGGGC
>Ga0306924_10001643_pt1 | contig 20605 bp, 15 predicted proteins | sample sta12Can44000111_FD_203756 | JGI IMG/M metagenome (GOLD analysis project Ga0306924, IMG submission 203756) | Lab enrichment of tropical soil microbial communities from Luquillo Experimental Forest, Puerto Rico - statanox.12C.anox.44.000.111 (v2)... | ecosystem: Environmental > Terrestrial >...
CGTGCTGACCTCATCGACGAGGAGCGCGATGAACTGATCGGCCACCGACTCGTGGACCAGGACCCGGCATGCGGCACCACACTCCTGGCCCGAGTTCCAGTAACCGGCGGCGCGCAGCGCTGACGCGGCGACCGGCAGGTCCGCGTCCGGGAAGACCACCACCGGGGCCTTGCACCCTGTGAGGTGCCAGAAGTCAGCCTGGCCTGTGAGCTGCAGCGATGATCAGCGTCACCCATAGTGCATCATGATCAACGACCTGGCTGCAGTTCCTGCGCAGTCAGGCATCGACGATGCTCGCCACCGATTTCTTCCACGTGGACTGTGCCGTGACTCTCCGCCGCCTGTACTGCCTGTTCATAATCGAGGTCGCAGCCGTTACGTGTACATCCTCGGGGTCACCGCGAACCCCGACGGCCGGTGGACTGTCCAGCAGATCCGCAACCTGCTGATGGATCTGGGTGATCGCGCCGCGGGCTTCCGGTTCCTGGTCCGCGACCGGGCCGGGCAAGCCGCATAGAAGCCCGGCTGCCGCCGCCGCACCGACCTGACCCGCCTGGCCCTGGCCGCTGGCCTGGCCTAGCCCGGCCCGCCCGCCCCCGGTGCCGGTGGGTCATCTGACCTGGCCGCTGCCGCTCGCCCAAAGGGGTTCGCCAGCCCCAGCCCCGTGCACCGCCAGGCCGACCAGACTGCTACTGATCGCTTGGAGATCAGCGGTGGGTATGCCCGGTATTTTCCCTGACCGATTCGGACCCCGAATCAGTAGAAGGACCGGGCCGCGCCCGGTCAATGACCCGGGGGAGGTCAGTGATGAATCGTATCCACATCGGACGACCGAGGGGCCGCAGCGAACACCGGTGGCCCGGGGCGCTGTCGCCGGGCCGGCCAGACCCGCGCATCGCCTGGGCCACGGGCGCCCGCACGGGCCGCACGGTCCGCAACGGCGCCCGGGACATCATGACCTGGGCCGGCCGGCGCCTATGGGCGGCTGTCCGGGCGGTGATCGGCGCGGCCCGGCTGGCCCACGACGAGCAAGTGCGCATGTGGGAATGCGTCCTGCTCACCAGCGGGGCGGCGCCGCTGAGCGCCGCCGGCCCGCTGCGCTGGGTCCGGTCACTGGAGGGTTACCGGCTCGTCGGCAGCCACGTGCCGACCCCGGACCCGGCTGAAACGGGGCGCTAACCCCGGGCTGGCGGTCGCCGCCCAAGATCCCGGCCCCGGCACCGCCAGCGGCCAGCGCACATCCCGGGCCGGGGCTGCCGTGCATCACGGCAGCCCCGGCTCGTCTGACCCCGGTGCCACGAATGATGTTCGTGTGGCGCTGGAACATTGCCTTGCCGGAAACGCTCTTGAACGCCTCGCTCGCCAGCTAACACTCAATCGCCATCCCGGGCGGGGCACGCATAACCGGTCGATTTGCCGCGCGCCGGCCAGCAGCTCCGTGGACCACCACAGAGCACAAAGTCGGCGCTCGGTTCGTCCATGCTCTGGAACTCCGGTCGCGCTGCGTCATGATCGCTGGCCACGGCTATCGCGCGAGATCCGCCGTTCTGGGTGCCAGCCGCACCGGCCGGTATCAGCGTGCGGGACGCACCGAACCGGGAGTTATGGCGGGTATGCCGCCGTGACGTCATCATCGGCTTGTCTTGGCGCTCTTGGGCGGTAGCGTGGCCGGTGTGGAGCCGACGGCGATGAGAGTGTTCTTGAGCCACACGTCTGAGCTGCGGCAATATCCGGATGGCGGGTCGTTTGTGGCTGCCGCGGAGCGGGCGGTGATCCGGGCCGAGTACACCGTGCTGGACATGGCCTATTTCCCCGCCCGGGAGGGTCAGCCGGCGGCCTATTGCCGCCAGCAGTTGGAGCGCGCCAACGTCTATGTCGGCATTCTCGGCTTCCGTTACGGCTCGCCGGTTAGGGATGAGCCGGACCTGTCGTATACGGAGCTGGAATTCCAGGCGGCGACCGAGCAGCGCCTACCACGCCTGGTATTCCTGCTGGATGAGGATGCGGTCTTGCGGCTGCCGCGAAGCTATCTGTCTGATCCCGTCTATGAAGAGCGGCAGCAGGCGTTCCGTGCGCGGGTTAAGGATGCCGGGGTGACGGTGCAGCGAGTGGAGTCGCCCGAGCGGCTGGAGCTGCTGCTGTACCAGGCGCTGACGGAGCTACAGAAGCAGGCCAGGCGGCCGATCGCCACGATGGGGCCCGGCATGGCGGGGCCGGTCGGCGGGCTTCCCGGGGAGGTGGCCGACTTCACCGGGCGCGAGGAGGTCATAGCCCAGCTGGGCGGGCGGATCGCCGGGCACGACCCGGCGGGCGTCACGGTCGCCGTCCACGCCATCGACGGCATGGGCGGGGTAGGAAAGACAGCGCTGGCGGTCCGCCTCGGGCACATGCACGCTCGCCGCTACCCGGACGGGGCGTTGTTTATCGACCTGCACGGATATACGCCCGGCCTGGCGCCGATGCCGCCGGAGGAGGCACTAGATCAGCTGCTGCGGGACCTCGGCGTGGATCCATCGGCTATTCCGCTCGGCTTGGGTCCTCGCCAGGCGCGCTGGCGCTCCCTGATGGCCGGCCGGCAGGCGCTGATCGTGTTGGACAACGCGGTCGATAGCGACCAGGTTGGTCCCCTGCTCCCCAGCGCGGCAGGCTGTCTTGTGCTGATCACCAGCAGGCGGCGGCTGACTGGGCTACCCGAGGCCGACCCGTGGACCTTGGGCGTCCTGACGCCGCAGGAAGCTGTCAGTCTGTTCACCCGGATTGCCGGGCCGCAACGCTGCCCAGACCCCAGCCATGTCAGCGCGGTGGTCCGGGCCTGCGGGTGGCTTCCGCTGGCGGTCAGGATCGCGGCCGGACGACTGCGCCATGACCCCGCGGCCACTGCAGCCACGCTTCTTGCGGACCTGGCCGACGAACGTGCCCAGCTCACCGAGCTAAGCCCAGAAGATGCAGGGATACGGGTTGCTCTGCAGGTCTCCGTGCAGCGCCTGCCTCCCGATGTGGAGGAGGCCTTCCGCGCCGTGGGACTGCACCCTGGACCCGCGATCGGCCCCGGCCCGATCGCGGCGATCGCCGGCATCGAGCCAGCCAAAGCGCGTGACCGTCTCCGCCGGCTGGCAGAGCACCACCTCATCGAGCCGGACACGGCAGCGAAATCGCCGCCCCGGTATGCGGTGAACAACCTCGTCCGCGTCTACGGAAGGGAGCTGGCCGAGCAGGAACTTGATGACCGGGAGCGCGCGGCCAGACTTGACCGGCTCGCCGAGTATTACGACCGGACACTACGAGACGTCGAACGCGTGCTCCGCCCCCCGGAATCGGCTGACAGCGTCAGCGAGGCGGACCGGGCCGCACAGGACCTGGCACGCGACTGGGTCATCGCCGAGCGAGACAACCTGCTCAGCCTCGCCGCCCTCACCGGCGGCACAACCGGCGCCCGGGTGTGCCGCATCGGCGGGGACCGCCTGCAACTCCTTGGTGAATACCACGCCGCCGACGTCCTGCTCCGCCGCGCGTACGCCATATACCAGGCCGCTGGTGACCAAGCCGGCCAAGCTGAGGCCCTACGCGGCCTGGGCGACGTGGCCCTTGATCTCCGCGACCCCGCCGCTGGCAATCGGTATGAGCAGGCCCTGGCAATATTCACCCGCCTCGATGACCAGGCCGGCCGGGTGGACGCTCTTATCGGGCTGGCCTATATCGCCCTGGAAAGCGATAAGCCGGCCGCCAAAACCCGCTTTGACCACGTGCTGGCCATCTCGACACGCACCGGCAATCACAAAGCCCAAGCACAGGCCCACCTCGGGCTCGGCGACATCGCGCGTGACGCCCACGATCCCTCAGCCGCCCGCCCGCACTACGAGCTGGCCCTGGCCACATTCACTCGTATCGGCGATCACCTTGGGGTAACCGAAGCGCACCTCGGCCTAGGGCATCTCGACTGTGACGCCGGCGATTACCCAGGCGCCCGGTCACACTACGATCAAGCCCTCACCCTGTCGACACGAATCGGAAACCAAATCGGACTAGCCGAAACATGGCACGCGCTGGGGCTGACCGCTCAGGCGAGCGGGAACCGCGAGCAAGCCGCCGAGTACCTCCGTACCGCGCTCACCACATACCAGCGCCTCGACATCCAGACTTCCGCCACCGCAGTGCGTGACGCACTGGCCCGGCTCGACACGTAGCAGGAGCCCGGCCGCCCGCGATGTTGACAGCAGGGTCCAAGACATGGCGCATTCCGCAGGCAGCATGCGAGCCACCAGCGCCGGCACCGCCCGCAGTACCCGGTCCCCAGTCTCGGAGGGGACCTTGGCGCCCAGATCTGGAAATCCGGTGTGTAAGCCAGCGCGTCCTCAGCCGCACTGAGGTACGCGCGTAATCGGCGTTCTGTAATTGCTTGAGCCAGGGACAATATGTCGCTTGTCACGCCAGGTGACCTGGCCGGGCTTTCTCCATCGCGGCGCGTGAGCTGATGCTCCTCCGCTCGGTAAGCAGATTACGATGGGTTTCAATCTCGGCAGGGCCCTGACCGGGCGCTGCCGGCACGCCCGTCTGAAGCGCCCGGCCTGGGCTCCGCAGTCGGCGGCTGGGTCCCTTGCCGGGCTGGGTGTGATATTAGGCTCTGTGCGCCCGGGAACCTGCTGCGGCAGCTTGCAGCGATGGTCGCTGAATTGACGGCTCACGGTCATCTGGAACGAGAAGTGCGCGGCGGCGGGGGCGGGGATGCGCTGGAGACCTGGGCCGAGCGCACCGGGCGCCGCCGGGCAGCCGGCCATGGCCGCGCCCGGCGGTTCGCGTTTTACGGGCGGGTCTCGACTGAGGACTGGCAGGATCCGGTGATGTCACGGGCGCGGCAGCGGGAGCAGGCCGCGGTGCTGGTGGCCGGGCACGGCTTGGTCGTGGCGGAGTTCTTCGACTCGGGGGAGAGCCGGACGCTGCCGTGGGCTCGCCGTCCGCAGGCCGCGGCGCTGGTGGCCGCATTGGCAGACCCCGACCGGGGGTGGGACGCGATCGTGGTCGCGGAGTACGAGCGGGCGTTTTGCGGGAACCAGTACGCGTCGACGGCGCCGCTGTTCGAGTATTACGGCGTCCAGCTGTGGATGCCGGAGGTCGGCGGGCGGGTCGACTGGCACGCCGAAGACCATGAGCAGACCATGCTGGCACTGGGATTGTCCTCGAGGCGGGAGATCACCCGCACCAGGATCCGGGTCCGCACGGCGATGGCCGCGCAGACCCGGGAGCAAGGCCGGTACCTGGGCGGCCGGCCGCCGTACGGGTACCGGCTGGCGGATGCGGGGCCGCATCCGAACAAGGCGCACGCCGCCTGGGGCCGCCGGGCGCACCGCCTCGAGCCGGACCCGGTGACCGCGCCGGTGGTGCGGTGGATGTTCGCGCAGCGGCTGGCCGGGCACAGTGCCGCCCGGATCACCCGCGCCCTGAACGACGCCGGGATCCCGTGCCCGTCCGCGGCCGACCCAGGCCGCAACCCGCACCGGTCCGGGACCGCGTGGACGCTGCGCACGGTCGCGGCGATCCTGGCCAATCCCCGGTACACGGGCCGGCAGGTGTGGAACCGGCAGCGCACCGACTTCGACCTCGTCGACCCGGGCAACACCGGGCTCGGGCACAGGCAGGTGCAGCGGTGGAACCTGCCCGAGGGCTGGGTCATCTCCAAGCACCCGGCGCATGCGGCGCTGGTCAGCGAGGCCGATTTCATCGCCGCCCAGGACGCCACCGCGCCGCGCGGCCCGGCGGGCCCCGCCGCGCGGCGGTACCTGCTGGCCGGGCTGCTGGCCTGCGGCCGGTGCGGGCGGCGGCTGGAATCGGCCTGGTCCAACGGCAAGCCTGCCTACCGGTGCCGCCACGGCTACACCAGCGCCGCCCGCCCGGACTCCGGCCGGCCGAAGAACACCTACATCCGTGAGGATCACATCCTGCCGCACCTGGCCGCAATGGCCATCCTCCTCGGTGGCGGCGATCAGGCGCTGCCTGACGGCACTACGCAGGTCACCGCTCCGGGTGAGATAGCGGGCCTGATCGATCAGTTGCGGACCGCAGGCACCCCTCTCACCTACGACCCGGACACCCGGACCATCCGCACCAGCGGCGGGGACAGCGTGGGCGTCACCGTAGACCAGGACCGCTGACACAACCGGAACAACAGCCCAGGAAAGGAGGAGAAGAAGCCGCTAAAACACCCACCCCGGCCGGAGGCCGGGCCCGGGTGACGATTCAGCCTGCCCGGAAACAGCGGCTCATGGGGATTTAACGTGTCCGAGACTTGAACCCCTTCGGAGGTGCTGCATCACCGAAACGGTGATCCATCACCACTTCAAAATAGCATGCCGCAGGTGCCCGGCCCGGCAATTCGCGATGGGAGTTAGCGGTTCGCGGCAGTTTTCGCTACCGGAACCTGAGCCCCGGGAGATGGCGGGCCGCGGCGAGCCCGCCGCTTGAAGAGGCGACCGGGAAGGCTGCCGCGCTGCATCACGGTCTCGGTGCACCGCTCCACCGGGACTGTGTCAGCTAGGGCACGATCTACCATGCTTTGGCGACTTCGCTAAATGTCGATCCTGCGACTGGTCTGTGTGGCGACGCCCCGGCAGGGCTCGATGAGCATCCGAGCACGGACTGTGAGTGCTGACGAGGCTCCGGTATCAAGGGATTGCCGCCGTCAGCGGTAGTGCTCTGCGGATGCTCAGGCGTGGGCTGCGTGGGCCGGTCCGGGTAACGTCGCATGATGAGCAGAGCGACGTTCACGCTCAAGTAGCCGGCTCTGTCCTTGAACGGTCCTTTCCGTCCGGCCCGTTGTCAAAGCAGAACGGCATTTTCTGTAGTGTTCCGGCACCCAGGCGGGCTGGGACGCCAAGGGACTGCCCTGGTCTGACAGCGGCGATCCTGCGTGCCAATGCGCGTCAGCCGAGCGTGTCCCAGTCGATCAGGGCGTGCAGGCCGGGCCCAGAGGAGGTCAGCATGATCTCGGGCACGAAGCAGCGCGGTGAGGTGCGCAGGAGGAACCGGATGGCTTCGGCGACATCGGAGGCGAGCAGCATCTGGTCCCGAGCCGCGGCATCGGCCCAGCCGGTTCCCGGGGTGTCGACGAACCCGGGCAGCAGCGCCGTCACGTGGATCCCCTCCCCGCTGAACTCCTTATGCGCTGAGCTGCTGAGCGCGACGAGCGCGGCCTTGGTGGCGGCGTAGGCGGCGGCGTTGGGCGGGGTCTCGCGGGCGGTCATCGAGCTGACGTTCACGATGTAGCTGGTCCCGTACGTGCGCGCGGCCTTCCGCAGCGCGGGGAGGGCCGCCTGCATCATCCGGTAGGCGCTGCGGAAGTTCAGCGCGATCTCCAGGTCCAGCGCTTTGGCCTTCTTGGCCTCCAGGGGGCCGACCAGGCCGACCCCGGCGTTGTTCACCAGCAGGTCCAGGCCGCCGTGCACGTCCAGGTGCTGCCCGACGACGGCGTCGGCGTGGTCCTCGGCCAGGTTCGCCGGCACCGCGTGAACGGTGTTGGCGCCCGTGCTGAGCGCCGTGACGGCGTCGCTGAGCTTGGCCGGGTCGCGGGCGGCGAGGGTGAGGTCCCAGCCGTCCTCTGCCAGCGCCGCGGCGATGGCCAGGCCGATCCCCGTGGACCCTCCGGTGATCAGCGCGCTGCGCCCGGTCATCGTCCCTGCCCGGCTTGTTCGGTCTGCAGCTTGGCGGTGATGTCGGCGTGCAGCGCTTTCTTGTCGATCTTGCCGATCGGTGTTTTGGGCATCTCGCCGACCCATTCCAGGCGTTCGGGCCACTTGAACTTGGCCACTCCCAGCGCGGACAGGTGTGCCTGGACCGAGGCCAGCGGCACCGGATCCTGCTGTGCGACGAGGTAGGCGCAGGCGCGCTCGCCGAGCCGCGGGTCGGGCATGGCGATCACGGCGGCGGCTAGGATGTCAGGGTGCTGCACGAGCAGCACCTCGACTTCCTCGGCGCTGATCTTCTCCCCGCCGCGGTTGATGACGTCCTTGATCCGGCCCTCTACCGACAGGTACCGCTCGCCGTCGATGGTGCGGACCGCGACCAGGTCGCCGGTGCGGTAGAACCCGTCGCTGGTGAATGCCCGGGCATTGTGCTCGGCCGCGTCGAAGTAGCCGCGCAGCGTGTACGGGCCGGCGCAGCACAGCTCACCGACCTGCCCGTCGTCGACCGCGGCCTCGCCGGCTACCTCGAGCACCTGGTATTCATCCAGCGGTGACATGGGCGTGCCGACCGTGGTCAGGCGGGCCAGCCGCGGGGCGCCGGGCCGGGTGACCGTGAAGAACCCCTCGCCCATGCCGAACAGCTGCCCGGCCCACACCCCGAGCTGCTCGAGCCGCTCGAACACCTCCGGCGGGACCTTCGCACCGGACAGCACCACGGTGCGCAGCGACCTGGCCAGGGGAGCGAACGACGGCTCGAGAACCGCGCGGTAGTGCACGTGGCCCAGCAGCACGTCGGTGATCTGCTGCGCGGCCAGCACCGGGAGGGCCTCGGCCAGGTCGGCGCTGGTCAGGACCAGGCAGCCGCCGACGCTGTGCGGGCCGTGCAGGCCGCACACCACCCCCGCGTTGTGGATGACCGGGATGAGGTGCCCGGTCCGGGTGGTCGCGTCCCAGCCCCAGGTGCGGGCGTACTCGCGGGCGTTGTACCAGTACTCGGCGTGCAGCCGCGGGATCACCTTCGGCACCCCGGTGGTCCCGCCGGACAGCTGGAAGACCGCGACGTCGTCGGCGTCGATGCGGGCCTGGATGTCGTCCACGGTCTTGCGGGCCACGTCCGCCGCGATGCCCGTGCCCAGGTCCTCGATCCGGGTGCCGGGCGCGCCGGGGGCGGCGCCGATGGTCAGCACCTGGCGCACCGTCGGGTGTCCCGCCTGCTGCCCGACGGCGAAGGCCACCAGGTCGAAGTTCTTGGTGCCCGCCTCGACCAGGTGCGCCGCGGCGCCGGTGCGCCGGCTGATCGCGCCGATCTCGTGGGCGCGGTGCGCGGCCAGGGTCGCGACTGGCACCAGGCCCGCCTTGAGCACGCCGTACCAGGCCACCACGGATTCCAGCCGGTTGGTGACCTGGAACAGCACCGGCTCGCCGGGCCGCAGGCCCAGCCCGGCCAGCCCCGCGCCGACCCGGTCGGTACGCTCATCGAGCTCCCGGTAGCTCAGCCGGCCGGCCCCGGTCACCACCGCGTCACGATCGGGATACCGTTCGGCGATCGCGCGGAACTCAGCGGCGATGGGGCGGGTGCCCCACAGGCCGGCCGCCCGGTACCGGGTGGCGGTTTCGGCAGGGTAGGGCACGAGACGTCCCCCCCAGGTAGCTGCGGCCATGATTCATCCTCTGCTTGTCGAGCCTGCTATAAAAGGGCGGTCACGGCGCGGATCGCGCCTGTCCAGTTCTGGGTCGGGGCGGCGCATAGCCGGTAACCCGCCTGCCGGGCGAGGGCGCCCGCGACCTTGGGAGTTCCCGGCCCGGGGAAGCGCACGGACTCCCCGGCCAGGCCATCCTGCCGCCGCTGTCAGACCAGGGCGGCCTGCTTGGCGGCCCGGTCGAGCTGGGTGCCGCGCCGCCAGACCTTCGAGATGGACAGCGTGGCGGCGATGTCGCTGGCCGGGTCCCCGTCGACGAGCACCAGGTCGGCTTGCAGGCCCGGGGCGATGCGGCCGCGGTCGCCCAGGCCGAACCGGCGAGCCGGCATCGAGGTCGCCGCGCGCAGCGCCTCGACTGGGCTGAGGCCGGCCCGGACCAGCAGCTGCAGCTCGCCGTGCAGGCTGATGCCGTGCGCGGTGCCGAAGATGCCGATGCAGGCGGCATCGGTGCCGGCCAGTACGTCCACCCCGGCCTCGTGCAGGCGGCGGGTGGCATCCAGGGCGTGCTGGACACTGCCCGGGGAGCCCAGGTGCCAGCACTGGCACAGGTTCTCTTTCCAGCCGGCCGGGATCAGCGCGCTGGCCCGGCCGTCGGCGGCGAGGTGGGATCCGTCGATGTCACTGGCCAGCGAGCCCACGGTGCTCAGGGTGGGGGTCACGAACACGCCGGCGTCGACCGCCTGGGCGATGATCTGGTCGGTGGGCGGCTGGTCGAAGAAGATGTGCACCAGGCCGTCGACGCCCGCGCGGATGGCCTGCGCCATCCCGTCCAGGCTGGTGGCGTGGGCGACCACCATCTTGCCGTGCGCGTGCCCGGCCTCCACGACGGCCCGGGCCATGTCCTCGGTCAGGCTCGGGCCGGCGTGGCCCAGCGCGGTGCCGTCGTCGATGAGCAGCTTGATGTAGTCCGCGCCCTCCTTGACCCGGGTCTCGACGAACGCGGGCGCGTCCGCGGCCGTCTCCAGCACCGGGAACGGCTCGGGGAAGTAGGTGCCGATCAGCATCGACGGATGCCCGCCGCGGACGGTCGCCCCGGCCGAGGCCGACCGCACGTCGGCCATGTCGTCCCGGACGGCCGCGTCGGCGCGCTGGCCGTCCATCCACTCGGGCATGGAGAACATGTCCAGCTCGGTGGTGACCCCGAACAGCAGCGCGTACTCCAGGGCGGGCGGCTGCGCGTGCGCGTGCGCGTCGATCAGGCCGGGCAGCAGCGTCTTGGCGGTGCCGTCGATCACCTCGGTCCCGGCGGGCGGGGTCACGTCCGGCCCGACTTGCTCGATCCGGCCGCCAGTGACGAGCACGGATGCCCGTTCTTGCATGTGCTCGCCGTCGAAGACGCGCGCGTTGGCGATGACGAAGTCCCTGGACCCCATGGCGGTGTACCTCCAGCAGTATTGACGTTCTAGTAAGATTTTGCACACTTACGTCGAATCTGTCAATAGTGCCAGGGGTGGTGGCCGGCTCAGCCGGGGAGGAGCCGTTCCAGGTGGTCGAGGTCCTGCCGGATCTGCTGCAGCATCCCGGCGGGCCCGGCTGCCGCTGAGTCCTGGTCGCGGCTGCGCACGGCGGCGACCGCCATGTCGGCGAGCTGGCCGGCGACCGTCTCGGCGTCATCCTTGCCGTCCGGCTGGAACCACCAGGCGACCCAGTTGTTCATCCCCAGCAGGCCCAGCGCCGCGATCCGGGCGTCGACGGCGCGGAACACGCCCTCCTCGATGCCCTGGTCGATGACCCGGGCAACCGCTTTGAGCACGGCCCGGCGTCCCGCCTCGTGCGCTTTGGCCAGGTCGTCCGGGAGTTCGGCCTCGGAGCGGATGAGCAGCCGGAATCGCGCCGCGTACTGGGCCTGCCGCTGCACGCTCGTGGTCATGATCGCGTGCAGCTTGGCCGCGGGGTCCAGGTCGGCTCGCCGGGTGATGGCGCTGATGCCCGCGGCCGAACCCTCGGTGATCTCGGCGACCAGCTTGGCGAGCAGCTCGTCCTTGCTCTTGACGTAGTAGTACAGCGCGGGCCGGGTCAGCCCGACCGCGTCGGCGATGTCCTGGAAACTGGTGCCCGCGAAGCCGCGTTCGGCGAACAGCCGGGTGGCCTGGTCGTAGATCTCGTTCATGACCAGCTCGCGCCGGATGGTCGGCTTGCCGTTGCCCGCCGCTGCCGCGGGCTGGGCGGGGTTCCTGGTCCGCGGGCTGCGGGCGGGTTTGTCGCTCATGAACGCTTATGTTACAGATTCATCACCCGCGTCGAACAACGCCTCGTCGCGGCCGCATCGGCACAGGCAGAGGCCGATATGGGGGGATGACATGCGCGGGCTGCCGCCGGTCAGCTCAGCGCCAGGCCTGTTGAGGCTGGCCGGGAGGTAGGGAGCCGGCCGCCGGGGTGTCAGCGGCTTGCTTGGGTGATCTCGAACAGTCCCGCGGCGCCCATCCCGCCGCCGATGCACATGGTGATCACCGCGCACCGCGCGTTGCGGCGGCGGCCTTCGAGCAGGGCGTGGCCGACCAGGCGGGCCCCGCTCATGCCGTAGGGGTGGCCGATGGCGATGGCGCCGCCGTTGACGTTGACCTTGTCCGGGTCCAGGCCGAGCCGGTCGCGGCAGTACAGTGCCTGGGATGCGAAGGCCTCGTTGAGTTCCCACAGGTCGATGTCATCGACGGCCAGGCTGTGCCGGCGCAGCAGGGCCGGGACGGCGAAGACGGGGCCGATGCCCATCTCGTCGGGCTCGCATCCGGCCACGGCGATGCCCCGGTATGCGCCCAGCGGGGTCAGGCCGCGGCGGGCGGCTTCGCCGGCTTCCATCAGCACGGCCGCGGAAGCGCCGTCGGACAGCTGGGAGGCGTTGCCCGCGGTGACCGTCCGGGAGGCGCGGTGGCCGAGGACGGGCTTGAGCCCGGCCAGGCCGTCCAGGGTGGTGCCGGGCCGGTTGCCCTCGTCGAGTTCGAGGGTGACCGGGACCGGTTCGCCGTCCGGCCCGGGCCGGGTGCCGGTGAACGGGACGATCTCGTCGGCGAACAGCCCGTTCTGCTGCGCCGCCGCGGTCCGCTGCTGGGAGGTGAGGGCGAACGCGTCCTGGGCCTCCCGATCGATCCCGTAGCGCTCGGCGACGTTCTCGGCGGTCTCGAGCATCGAGATGTAAATCGACCGTCCGTGGCCGGCCAGCCAGGGGTCGTGCGCGCGGTGGGTGTTCTGGTGCGCGTTCTGCACCAGCGAGATCGACTCGACGCCGCCGCCGACGGTGACGGCCATGCCGTCGGCGATGATCTGCTTGGCGGCGATCGCGATCGCCATCATCCCGGAGCCGCACTGCCGGTCCACGGTCATGCCGGGCACGGCTGCGGGCAGCCCGGCGCGGAGCGCGGCCTGCCGGGCCACGTTGTAGCCGGTCGTGCCCTCCTGCATGGCGCAGCCGAGGATGACGTCGTCGATCTCCCCGCCGGTGACCCCGGCCCGGTCCAGGGCAGCGGTGAGGGCGTGCGCGGCGAGGTGCGGGCCGGAGATGTCGCTGAGCGTCCCGCGGTAGGCCTTGCCGATCGGGGTCCGTGCCGTGGAGACGATCACAGCCTCCCTCATGGGGTCACCTCCGCGGCGGTCAGGCGGCGGGCAGGGCGCGGAGCGGAATCGATGATCATGGCTGTGGTCTCCTGGTATGCCGGATGGTGTCCCATCGCCGCGAGGCGCCCGGGTATGGCCGGGCGGCCAGGATCCGGCCGCCCTGCACGTCAGCGGGCCGCCGCCGGCTGCCCGGCCGGCGGCCGTCAGCGCGTCACGCGGCTGGCCGAGGTCCCGGCCGGAGATAGCCCTGCCCGGCACCGCGGCTTTTACGACTATGTAGACTATTCTACGATACCGACGAGAGTCAAGACGCCCCGGCCCTCTTGACGAATCATCACATATGTTGAATAATCTACGTTCTAGTAGAACAAATGGTGGTGATCGCCGCCGGGACCGGGAGGTCAGGATGCAACTACAGCGAGTCGCAGTGCTCGGCGGCGGCCCGGGCGGGCTGTACGCCGCGCGCCTGCTCAAGCTCGCGCGCCCGTCGTGCGAGGTGGTCGTGCACGAGCAGGGCGAACCGGGAACCACGTTCGGTTTCGGGGTGGGGCTTGCGGCCGGTACCCAGCGTAATCTCCAGGCCGCGGACCCGGACACGCTGCGGGACATCCTGGCGGCGGGACGCCGGCACGACATGACGATGCAGGCCGGGGACCGGACTGTCCGGGTGCACAGCGACCGGCTGATCGGCATCGCGCGCACCGAGCTGCTGGCCGTGCTGCAGCGGCACGCGGAAAAGGCCGGGGCACGGCTGGAGTACGGCGCCCGCCGGCGGGCCGCAGACCTGGACGCGGACATCGTGATCGCCGCGGACGGGATCAGCAGCGCCACCCGGCAGGCCGGGGATTTCGGCGGGACCATCGAGACCGGGCGCGGCCTGTACCTGTGGTGCGGGACCGGCTTCGCCCTCACCGACGCCGTGTTCGCGCCGGTCGAGACCGAGCACGGCATCTTCGTCACGCACGCCTACCCGTACTCGGACCGGCAGAGCACGTTCCTGATCGAGACCGACGAGCAGACCTGGCGCCGCGCCGGGTTCGACGCGGCCACCGAGCAGACACCGGGCGACGCCTCCGACCTGACGTCCCTGCGCTACCTGGAAGAGGCCTTCGCCGGGCCGTTGCAGGGCCACTCCCTGATCGGCAACCGCACCCGGTGGACGCGGTTCCGCACGGTGAGCTGCCAGCGCTGGTCCGCCGGCCGGACCGTGCTGCTGGGCGACGCCGCGCACACCGCCCACTTCTCCATCGGCTCGGGCACCAAGCTCGCCATGGAGGACGCAATCGCCCTGGTCGACGCCCTGGACGCAGAGCCGGACGCGGCCCGCGCGTTCACCCGCTACGAGGCCGCCCGCCGCCCGGCCGTGGAACGCCTGCAGCAGCTGGCCCGGCGCAGCCAGCTGTGGTGGGAATCGTTCCCCGCCCGCCTGCAGCTCCCGGCGGAACAGCTGATGGTGGCCTACATGACCCGGGCCGGGAACGTGCCGCTCGGCCGCTTCGCCGCCAGCAACCCGCAGGTCGTCGCCGCCGCCCTGGGCCAGTACGCCGGCCTGCCCCCGCAGATCCCGTCCGACATCACCGGCTGGATCCTGGACCGGCCGCTGCGCCGCGAGGGCAGGCAGTTCCCGCACCGGGTCCTGGACGCCGGCCCGGACGGCCTGGGCCTGCACGCGATCACCGACGTGCCCGCCGACCCGTGGGACCAGGCCGCGGACGCGGTCGTCGCGCGGGCCCGCGACGCCCGCGCGGCCGGGGCCGGCGGGTTCCGCTTCACCGGCCCGGCCGACCGCCCCTCGGTGCTGACCCGGATGGACCTAGCGGAACGGGTGCGAACTGAGGCCGGCGGGCTCATTGTCGTGGAGGGCCCGGCCGGGCTGCGCGACGACCTGGCCGCCGGGCTGGCCAGCGGCCGCATCGACCTGGCCTGCTTCACCGGCGAGGCGGCGTGAACACGACACGACCGATGACCGCAACCGCAGGAGGATTCCAGTGACCGTCCACCGGATCGGGCTGGTCGTGCCCAGCTCCAACATCACCGTCGAAACCGAGGTCCCGGCCCTGCTGGCCCGGCACGCCAGTGCACGGTTCTCCTTCCACTCCAGCCGGATGAGGATGCACACCGTCTCCCCCGAGCAGCTGCGGGCGATGAACGCTCAGCGGGAACGCTGCGTCGGCGAGCTCGCCGACGCAGGCGTCGACGCGCTGCTGTACGCCTGCCTGGTGGCGGTCATGGCGCAGGGCCCGGGCGAGCACCGGCGCACCGAAGATGCGGTCACCGCGCAGCTCACCACGGCCGGGCAGCGGCCCGCGGTCCTGTCCAGCGCGGGCGCCCTGGTCCAGGCCCTGGCCGCCCTCGGCGCCCGGCGCATCGCCCTGGTCACGCCCTACCTGCGGCCGCTGGCCCAGCAGGTGGTGAATTACCTGGAATCCGAGGGCTTCGACGTGCTGGACTGGGCCGCCCTGGAGGTGGATGACAACGCCGAGGTCGGCCGCATCCCCGGGGAGCGGGTCATGGCCGCCGCGCGCGGCCTGGACCTGTCCGGCGCCGACGCGCTGGTCATCTCCGCCTGCGTGCAGATGCCCTCGCTGGAGCTGATCGGCCCGGCCGAGCAGGAGTTCGGGCTGCCCGTCCTGTCCGCCGCCACCTCCGGCGCCCACGGCCTGCTGCGCCACCTCGGGGTGCCCGCCGTCCTGCCCGGCGCCGGCCGGCTGCTGGCGGCCGGGACCTCCGCCCGCGACGGCCTGGCCGCCGGGCCAGCCCGGCCATCGCGGTCATGACCAGCAGCTCACCGCGAGGCGCGGCCCGCGGCAAGCCCGGCCTGGCCTCGCCGGCCGGGAACGGCGGCAAGCCGCCCGGCGCCGCTACGGCCCGGCACGGGCTCGTCGAGCACGAGATTTACGAGCGCGCGATCCGGCTGTTCGCCGACCGCGGCTTCGCCGGGACGAGCCTGCAAGATATCGCCGACGCGCTGGGCATCACCCGTCCCGCGCTGTACTACTACGTCAAGAGCAAGGACGAGCTGCTGGCCAGGCTGGCGGCGGACGTCGCCGGCGGCTCCGCGGCCCAGATCGCCGAGCTCGCCGCGCGTCCGGATCTGGATGCCGCCGGCAAGCTCCGCGAGATCGCGCGGCTGACCGTTGTCCGGGTGGCTGCCCAGCCCGAGCGGTTCCGCCTGCTCATCCGCTCCGAGGCAGACCTGCCGCCGGACCTGTCTGCCGCCTACGACGCCAGCCGCCGGGCCGCGCTGAAGGCCGTCACCGGCGTCATCGAGGACGGGATACGGGCCGGCCAGTTCCGGCCCGCCGACGCCCGGGTCGCAGCGCTGGCCGTCATCGGCATGGGCAACTGGGTCGCCTGCTGGTTCGATCCCGGCCGCGACAGCGCCGGCGCCGTCGCCGGCCAGCTGGCCGACATGGCCCTCGCCGCGGTGCAACACGCCGGCCAAGGTACCGCCAACGGCGACGGGCCCGCCGTGGCGCTGGCGATGCTCCGCCAGGACCTCGACCACCTCGAACGCCTCCTGGACCTGTGAACACCCAGCCCGATCCCGCCCGCGGCCGGGAGGCAGCCACGAATTAAACATAAACGTAAAACTATTGACGTTAACGTTGAAATGGCGTAATGTCCTCAGCATGAGAAAGACTTCGATCGCAGGAGGCTTGCAGTGACCACGCTGGAGCACCGGGTGAAGGGCGTCGACCACGCCGCCTTCCCCACCTTCGACCCGGCCGGGACGGTGCGCTTCTACCGGGACGTTCTCGGGTTCCCGGTGGTGCACTCGATCTGCGCCGTAGGCTGGGGGCCGGAAGAGCACCCCGACTTCATCCACTTCTTCTTCGACATCGGCAACGACGACCGGATCGCGTTCTTCTACTACTTCGGCACCGAGCCGTTCAATACGACCGGCCGGGGAGACGCCTACGCGGGCTTCGGCCCCGAGGTCCCGCTCTTTTTCATCAGGTCCCGGCACCTGGCCATCCACGTCGATGACTACGAGGACCTGATGGAGTACCGCCGCCGCCTGGACGCCAGCGCCTGGCCGGTGGAGATGCAGATCCAGCACGAGACCATCGAGTCGATCTACACCCACGACCCCAACGGGTACATGATCGAGATCACCCGGGCGATGCGGCCGGTCACCCTTCAGGAAGACCTGGACGCCAACCTGACCATCGACGCCCTGCTGGACGTGGTCGCCGACCCCGACCCCAGCTTGGCCAAGCTGCTGGCCCGCAAGGCCGAGCTCATCGTCGAACGCGCCGCCCGGTGGGAGGACGAGCGCCAGCTCGCCGTCGGGCGCCCGGACGAGTCCGAGCTGGAGCGCACCGGATGGGAGGGCTGGTGATGACCACCCTGTACGTGCTCGACGTGCCGGAGAACACCGCCGTCGCCACAGTCGCCGGGCAAGACCCCGCCGTGTCGGTCGGCCGCGTCGGCCCCTATTTCGAGATCACCGCCAGCGGCGCGATCACCATCGACCGCCGCGCCACCGGATGCCGGCACGCGGTCTGGTACAGCACCGTGGCCGGCGTCCCCCGCGACAGCCGCATCACCCAGCACGACAAGAACGCCCTGCGCGTGGAGCCCGCATGAGCACCACCCCGGCCGGGCGGCTCGGCGCCGGCCGGTACCTCACCGCCGGGAACCGCCCGGCATCCACCGTCACCACAGTGCACGAGCTGACCACCGCCGACGGGGCGACCGTCCGCGGCGTGCTGGCCACCGTGCCCGGCGCTACCACGGTGGTGAGCCTGATGCACCCGCGCCAGGACCTCACCCATCATCCGCTGGTGCCGCTGCTGCTGCAGGCCGGCGCCGCAGTGTGGACCCAGCACACCCGCTCGGTCAACAACGACCTCACCCTGGTCCACGAGCAGGCGCTCCTGGACGCCGCCGCCGGGCTGGTGTTCCTCCGCGAACACGGATTCGGCTCCATCGTCACCCTCGGGCACTCCGGCGGCGGCACCCTGTACGCGTACTACCTCGAACAAGCCGGGCTGCCCCCGGCCGGCCGCATCGCGGCCACCCCGGGCGGCCGCCCGGTCAAGCTGGCCGAAGCAGAGATGCCCCTGGCCGACGGCGCGATCTTCCTCGCCCCCCATCCCGGGCAGGGCCAGCTGCTGCTGGCCTGCATCGATCCGTCGGTGGCCGACGAGCAGGACCCGATGTCTGTGCTACCAGAGTTCGACCCGTTCAGTCCGGCCAACGGGTTCGCCGAGCCCCCCGCCAGCTCCGCCTACACCACGGACTTCCTGGCCCGCTACCGGGCCGCGCAGCGCGACCGCGTCACCCGCATCGACGCCATCGCCCGCCAGCACCTGGCCCGCGCAAATGAGGCCCGCGCCGCCTTCGGGCACAGCGGCAACCCGGTCGACCGCCGCCGGTCGCTGGCGCCGAAGATCATCACCGTGTTTCGCACCGACGCCGACCCGCGCACCGTCGACCTGTCACTGGACCCCAGCGAACGGCCCTACGGATCGCTGTTCGGCAAGCGCCCGGACCTGATCAACTACGGCCTGACCGGCTTCGGCCGGCTCACCACCCCCGAGGCGTGGCTGTCGACCTGGTCCGGGCTCAGCTCCAACGCCGACTTCGTACGCTGCGCCCCCGGGGTCACCGTCCCGACCCTGTTCATCGAGCTCACCGGCGACCAGGCAGCCTTCCCCGCCGACTCACACCGCATGATCGGCGCACTCGGCGCCAAGGATCTCGCCACCGCCGCCGTCCGCGGCCTGCACTTCGGCGGCCCCATCGCCAAAGGCGAGCCCACCGGCAACGAGCTGGCCGCCACCGAGATCATCAACTGGCTATCCAAACGGCATGAACTCACCCCCCCAGCCTGACCGACGCCCCCCACCGGGTCCGGTGGCCGGAGTTCCGCACCTGGCAGATCAACGGGATACGCCTGGTTGCGTCAAGCTAGACGACCACGGCGACCCGCACCTGCGGCTGCATGACGTGATCATCTTTGTCCGCGCCGATCATCCGGAGGTGGGTTGAGGATGACTGCGACGGTCTTGCGCGGGATGCCGGCGGCTGGCCAGGCCACGAGCGATGACATGCTGGCCCTTTGGGCGGAGGCGACTGCGCGGCACAGGGCAGCCGGGCATAGACCGGGCGGACTCCGGTTCGCCTTCTACGGGCGGGTCTCGACCGAGGACTGGCAGGACCCGGTGACGTCGCGGGCGCGGCAGCGGGACCAGGCCGCCGCGCTGGTCGCCGGGCACGGGCGCATCGTCGCAGAGTTCTTCGACACCGGCTACAGCCGGACGCTGCCCTGGGTGCGCCGCCCGCAGGCCGCCGCCTTGGTGACCGCGCTGGCCGACCCGGACCGCGGCTGGGACGCGGTCGTGATCGGAGAATACGAGCGGGCCTTCTACGGCGGCCAGTACGCCTCGATGGCGCCGCTGTTCGAGCACTACGGCATCCAGCTGTGGACCCCGGAGGTGGGCGGGCGGATCGATTTTCACGCCGAGGACCACGAGCAGACCATGCTCGCGCTGGGATGGCAGTCCAAGCGGGAGATCGCCCGGACCCGGATCCGGGTCCGGACCGCGATGGCCACCCAGACCCGCGAGCAGGGGCGTTACCTGGGCGGCCGCCCGCCATACGGGTACCGGCTGGCCGACGCCGGGCCGCACCCGAACAAGGTCCATGCCTCCTGGGGGCGGCGGGCGCACCGGCTGGAGCCGGATCCGGCCACCGCGCCGGTCGTGGCCTGGATGTTCGCCCAGCGGCTGGCCGGGCACAGCGCCGCCCGGATCACCCGCGCCCTGAACGACGCCGGGATCCCGTGTCCGTCGGCTGCTGACCCGGGACGGAATCCGCACCGCACCGGTACGGCGTGGACGCTGCGCACGGTCGCCGCGATCCTGGCGAACCCGCGCTATACCGGGCGGCAGGTATGGAACCGGCAGCGCACCGACTTCGACCTGGTTGACCCGGGCAACACCGGGCTGGGGCACCGGGAGGTGCAGCGGTGGAATCTGCCCGAGGGCTGGGTGATCTCCAGGCGTCCCGCACATCCGGCGCTGGTCAGCGAGGCTGATTTCATCGCCGCCCAGGAGGCTACCGCGCCGCGCGGCCCGGCAGGCCCGGCCACCCGCCGGTACCTGCTGGCCGGGCTGCTGGCCTGCGGGCGGTGCGGGCGGCGGCTAGAATCGGCCTGGTCCAACGGCAAGCCCGCCTACCGGTGCCGCCACGGCTATACCAGCGCCACAAGCCCGGAACCCGGCAGGCCGAAGAACGCCTACGTCCGCGAAGACCAGATCCTCCCGCACCTAGCCGCAGTGGCCATCCTCATCGGTGGCGACGGCCGCGTGGAGGGCCGCGGCACCGTAAAGATCACCGCCCCCGCTGAGACCACGGGCCTGATCGACCAGCTGCACGCAGCAAGCGTCATCCTTACTTACGACCCGGACACGCAGACCATCCGCACCGGCGGCAGCTACCCTGTTGCGGTCACTATGGCCCGTGACCGCTGACACCACCGGAACAACATCCTGGAAAGGAGGGATAAAAGCAGACTGAAACACACGCTACGGCCAAGGCCGGGCCTGGGTGACCATTCAGTATGCTCGGAAACGGGCGGTTATGGGGTTTTAACGTGTCCGAGACTTGAACACTCAAGTGAGTGATCTGTCCCCAGAGCGGTGAAATCTCCCGCGGCGTGTTCAAGTGCCG